>Ga0308169_10000654_pt1 | contig 47097 bp, 66 predicted proteins | sample PhyBR1_2_FD_202139 | JGI IMG/M metagenome (GOLD analysis project Ga0308169, IMG submission 202139) | Phyllosphere microbial communities from UC Gill Tract Community Farm, Albany, California, United States - DLSLSB.R1 | ecosystem: Host-associated > Plants > Phyllosphere > Unclassified | place... | reverse complement strand
ACCGGTCGCACCACTGGCTTTGACGCTGTTGCGCCAGCTGCCATAACTGCCGTACCAGCTGCTGGCTTCAAGCGTGGTTGGCTGCTGTCCCTGCTGGGTCGTCACGTTGATCACGCCGCCCGAGGCGTTGCCATACAGCGCAGAAAAGGGGCCGCGCAGCACTTCGACATGATCAACTGAGCCGATATCAATATTGGAGGTCTGCGCCTGTCCATCTGGCATGGTGGCCGGAATGCCATCCACGTAGATGCGCAGACCTCGCACGCCGTAGGTTGAACGGGAGCCGAAGCCACGCATCGACAGCTGCAGGTCCTGTGCGTAATTCTGCCTCTTATGTTTATAGTTCTGCCGTTTTCGAATCTATCGTTCACCTAAAAACAGCAGCGTTTAAGACTTACTAGTTATGTTCATATGTATCTGATTTTTAATGCTATAATTACGCAGATAACTACACCTACCATCACTTCTGTACTCTTATGATCATCTGTGTACAATGCATTTTAAGTACAAGTTGAGTCACGAAATTTTATGGTGAGTACAGAATGGGTATAAGTGACACGAAGCTGCGTGGTTTGCATGGTAAACCTTATATTGGACCACCTGAGATAACCGATGCTGATGGACTAGGTATAAGGATAACCCCTAAAGGGATTGTCAGCTTTCAATATCGGTACAGAATAAATGGTAACCAGCACAGGCTCGGGATAGGGCGTTACCCAGCAGTATCTCTTCGTGATGCACGCATTAAGGTTGGTGAGTATAAAGCGCTTATTGCTGAAGGCATCGATCCTAAGCATCAACTTGTTGTTAAAAAGAAGAAGCCAACCGTACATGAGTGCATCAAGTATTGGTATGACAACTATGTGCTCCAGTCACTGAGAAAAAGCACTGCTGAAGTGTACGAGCGCATAGTGCTTAATGAGATGGAAAAGTATTTTGCTGACATACCAATTGAGCACATACCTGTCAGTGCCTGGGTAGACTTTTTCACGGAGCAAGAACAGGCAAATCCATTAAAAGCTCGTAAGCTTTTGGTTCATTTGCGCGGGGCAATAGCGTGGTGCTCACGAAGACAATTTATTGAGGACGCATCGCTTCTGAGATTGAATCCCAAAGAATTTGGCAGGAACCCTAAAACCGGCGACACGGTTCTGACCTATCGGCAGCTGGCAAAGATATGGGTTGAGAACGAAAAATCTACCGCGACGTTTTCGAGCAAAATGCTCATCAAGTCCCTCATTTTGTATGGCTCACGCAATAGCGAGTTGAGAGAGTCGCGGAAGGAAGATTTTGATTTTGAAGAGGGCATTTGGACGTTGCCCTCAGATCGTAGCAAAACAAATAAAATCATCAGGAGGCCGATCTTCAAACAAATCGAGCCACTGCTCAAACAGTCAATCGATAATGGCAATGGACTGCTGTTTCACGGTGCTTTCGAAAGGAACGTTCCGCTGAGCATTGGTTCTTCAACCAGGTATGTCCGATTACTGCGCGATCAGCTTAACTTTGGTGATTTTACCGCTCATGATTTCCGCAGAACGATGGCTACTCGTTTGGCAGAGGAAGGGATTGCGCCCCATGTCATTGAAAAAATGCTGGGGCATGATCTTGGAGGAGTGCTTGCAGTTTATAACAAGCACGATTGGTTAGCTGAACAGAAGGTTGCTTATGAACTCTACGCGGACAAGATTTTTGAGCAGATCAAGCTGATCTCTGATTAACGCCGCCGTTTAAAATCCACTGCTCCACCTCAGCCAGTAAGTATTTTTTAGGGCGATTCCTTACTGGCTTGGGGAAGGAATGATTCAGCACATAAGTCCTCATTGTTGTTCGAGAGGTAACACCAATTTTTTGCATCGCTTCGCTTTCGAAGATCATCTCAATATTAGCCATTCTTTTTTCTCCACACATTCCTGCTGCAACAGGTTAGTTAAGCCGCGACAGGTCACGGCGTATTGATATTCAGTTTCAGCTTAAGCAAGCCTCAGGTTGCTTGACTCTTATTTCGGCTCTGCCATTCTTCAGTTTCAAACTTACTGAACACTTTTCTGCAATCAACGCACTTCCAGTCACCGGTATGCTGCCCAATAACCCTGTCCTTGATTATCTTCGCTGAGCCGCATTCCGGGCACTTCTTTGGTTTAAAATGTGCAGCCATCAATCCTCCTCTTTGACATAAACCGGGTCAGTGCCGCGCGGAAATCTCATCTGTTCTTCAAGATAAAAATTAGCCGAGTACCACGACGGGACATGGTTTATTGTTTGTCTTTATCGCGTTTATCTTGCTCTGGCTTCCATTCGAGTCCGCACATACCACAGGACCATTTTCCACCAGGGTTTTTATTCGGGCCCCAAAAGTTGCAGAATGGGCATGTTCTGGGTTTGTAGGCCATTTTTCTTTCTCCTTCTGATAAACAAGGTCCGAGCACCGTAGAAAACTAATCGACTCTCTGCACATGAAATTGAGTTGTGAGAAGCAGATATAATTTTAGGTTACTTGGCACGTAACCAATCATCACTGGTACTTCATGGTCTCAAGCTCAGCTTGCATCCTAATCAATCTGATATTGAGTTCATCAATTTTTCCATCTGTATAATTTTCACTGAACAACCAATATTTAGCTTTGGCCATACAGTCTTGGGCGAGCTGCTTATCAAACTCAACAACCCTTGAAGAGGCTGCTACCCATAAATCATGAATTTGGTCCTCGACTACCAGGTCTTTACGGGCTCCCGCTTTTAATCTTTCACAATACCTTACTGTCGCAGCTACGGCTGGCGTCAATCCGTCGATAGCACGAAGCCTGATATCTCGCCGTAAATCTAGCCAGCTACTAACTTTATTGGCTACCAGTGATACGATTGAAAGGTTGATCATTTACCTTCCTCCTTAAAGTAAAACGGGTCAGTGCCGCGCGGGAACTGCAGCGCAACGTTCCTGTAATGCTGCAACCGCTCTTTGAAATACTCCTTCATCGCTTCAGGCTGCTGCATCTCCACTTCATGCGGGATAACAGGCTGATTCATTCGCTCCTTGTATGCGACTCCTGAGGCGGCTAAATCCACGTTAATCCTGTCTCGCTCTTCGCGGCTACGGGCCGCTAGATTATGTGATTGCATCTTATTAACTCCGTGACATGTCACGACAGTTATAGCACCAGCTTTACCTCATGCCATCCATTTGTTGTCCAGCATGCCGCTTCACCCTGGCAGGGGCAGGACTGCACCGGTAGCTGCTCTTTGCACTTCCCGCACTGCTGGTGGGCCAGCACCTCCAACTGCTGCGCCAGCTCTGCGGCATCCTTTCGAATCAGCAGCGCTATATACTCGTTAAGCTCATATAGTTCACGACCGGGGCGGCGTGCGGTGCAGTTATGCGCCAGCATCTCCAGTTCCTGACTATCCAGTGCAAGCTCCAGCTTTTTACCACGGGCAGCGGCTTGTCTGGCACGCTGCGCGGCTTTGCGTTCGGCGGGGGATTTAGGCATCAGCTACCCCCCTTTGTCACTGAGAATGCTGAATGCTCCTGCTGCCACGCGCGGAACCTGTCCATTTCCAAGGGCTTTAAGTCTGTCCACCCCGCAGGCCACTTCATCAGCCACTCTGCATAACTTGGGTTCACGTTCAGACCAGGCGTTTCCTCCCCGCCATTTTGAATGTGCTGGTGGGCTAACCAGTCCTCCAGATTGTGCCGGTGGTCGCCTGTTCTTGCCCGGCACCATGCCACTCCGTGTGATCCCATGCTGGCCCGTGGGGTAGGCGACAAGCCAGATGCGGTCACGTTGATGGGACGCTCCGAGGTCTGATGCTGATAGACAACACCATTCTGCATCAAACCCCATTTTGGCAAGGTCACCGAGTACCACTGCAAGTCCTCTTCCCACAAGCAGAGGTGAGTTCTCCATGAATACGAATTCAGGTCGAACCTCACCGATGATTCTCGCCATTTCGCGCCAGAGACCTGAACGCTCACCTTCGATTCCTGCTCCCTTGCCGGCACCTGAAATGTCCTGACAGGGAAACCCGCCAGAAACGACATCAACAATTCCCTGCCATGCTGTTCCGTCAAAACTGCACACATCAGACCAAATCGGGAAAGGCCGGAGTGCTCTATCATTTTGTCGTTGCGCCAGAACTTGTGCGGCGTAGGCATCACGCTCAACGGCGCAAACTGTGCGCCAGCCAAGGAGGTGCCCTCCGAGTATTCCTCCGCCAGCGCCTGCGAAAAGAGCCAGCTCATTCATTGGTCCTCCACGCGCTTAAACTCAATGACCCACACCCACGGGTTAGCTTCCCAGTTATCCGCCCCGTAAATGCCCATCCACAAAGAGCGAAAATTAATACGATGCTCCCATCCAGGTAGAACACATCCGGCTGGTGGCATAACGCCTTCTGACTTGGCATCCTCTTCGCTCAGGTCGCGTAAGCGCTCCACACGAACGCCGGTAATCTCCAGCGTTATGCGGGAAGCCCAGCGCGGCATGTGGATTGATGGAGTCCACTTATCGACCACAGCTGGTTTGTGGCATTTCTCAATTGGCACACGGTGCGTCTGCTGGGTCCAGCTCTGCTGCTCACTGGCTTTATAAACCAGTGTGGCCACGTCAGTAGCCCGGCTGTGCACGCGGAATGTCTCACGCACCCACAGGCGATCACCAATCTCACCGAACGGGCAAGAGAACAGCGCGGAGCGACGAGGGTTAACGAACACGCCTGGCTCAGCCCAGCACCACTTACCAATTTCGCTGCGCTTAGTTGATTCGATGATAAAGCGCGATTCAAATCCTGCTGAGTCCGGCTGAACACGCATAATACGGCGCGACTGCGACTTTCTGCCGTCGAGAACTGCACGAACCATGTCGGCGTTAAAGATGATTGGGCGCTCTTTCATGATTTCTGCACCTCATACTTAATGCCCGACGCATCAAGAGCAACGAAAACATCATTCATGTCGAAGTAGTAGCCATAGCCGTTGCCGTCCAAGCGCTCACTTTTTGGCAGCTGAACCGGCTGCGCGGTCAGGGCAGTTTCTGGTTTATCCATTGCAGCCAGCAGAATTTCGAAAGCAGCAACTATCCCTGCTTCCGGTACGTCGTCCTCATGATCACGATATGCATCAATTGCTTCGCAGACTGCGCGAAGGGTTAAACCGTATGGGTATTTTTTCATGATGGATCTCCTGCGCGGATAATTGGTTCAGCCTGGCGGAATCTTGATGGAGCCCAGTCACACACCTCATCTGCCGGAGTATGTCCAAACATCATTGTGCAGCGGCGGCAGTGAACACAGTCACCGCAAGTAAAGCCTGTAGGCAGGTTCATGTTGTCGCTATCGTTATCAACACGGCGCATAGGTTCGCGATTAGCCATCATTCACCATCCTTAACGGCACTGGCGGTGCTGGCTTTTATTTCTCTGCGGATCGAATCTGCAAAATCGCGCCTAAATTCTTCTGGTGACGCGTTTGGTAAAAACTCTATGGCGCTCAGCACCGCGCCCGAGATATCGTAAGCCTGCGCCGGGGTATCATCGATAAATCCGCTATCCCACGCGGCCAACATGCGATTGGCTGCAAAGTGGATGCCCTGAGCCCGCACAGAGTTGAGGTGGGCGTCGGTGGCTAAAAAAGGATTTTCACCATCTACATCACGCGATACATAGGTATTAACTTCCGAAATATAATCAAGGTCGATAATTGCGGCGTTCTCTTCCGATTCCGTCCGTACCTCTTGATACTGCTCGCTGATAACCGTTAGGAGTTTCAGCATTACGGCATTTTCAACTGCCAGCGCGTCATGCTTTGATTTAAGGGCTGCATAGTCTTTGTGCAGGCAGAATTTACCGTTTTCTTTTGCTCCGATTCCGCCGCCAAAATGCTCACTAAATACAAGGTCAAATCGCTTAACTACACTCATCTCGATCCCCTTAACCCATGCATTCAAGATAGAACCCGCTGGCAATCAGACGGGCGCGGCGTTTAGCGGCTTCACGGTTACGCTTCTTAGCTTCTTCGGAGCAGTCATTGCTGTGGTTGATCACCATTGGCTTAGCCAGCCCGCGAGCAACACGGCGTGGCTTTCTGGTCAGGGTGTAAGTGCGGTCGACGGAGCCACCCCCCAGGCAGACCTGCTCAGACGCTTTTATCTGCAGCGTTTCACCGCCATGCTGCATGGTATTGAGGATTAAGCGGTTGAACTCACGGATGGTCATTCCGAGACGCTCTGCCAGCTCACGGCCCGTAGCCGGGCCTTTTGATAACTGCCAGGCCAGCTTTTCGCTAAACCCGGCGTTAGGGCCATGACTACGGCGATACTGAGCAACCTTTTTCATGACACCACCTTCAGCGTTACAGTGCGTGAGCGGAGCAAATCCATCTCCATCTGCGAAATGATGTTGATCGCATGTGAGATACCCGGCTGCTGGTGGTTACCCAGCGTTGTTACAGCACGGCGTGCTTCCCCTAGAGCTTCACCGCGCAGTGTGCGAATCCATTGATCACAAGCTGGAGTGGCAAGCGCCACGTTCAGGTCATCAATCAGGGTCATATCAGCGTCTGCTGCCTGTAGGGCTGAAATGGCGTCAGGCAGCACGCTGTTAATACGCAGCACCTCTGCAGCCATCAGGTTGGCGCGAACGGTGGCAACGTCGAGGCGTGATGACAGCTCAGCCACCATCTTTGCCATTTCAATCAGGGGCGTTTCCATACTGATGTTCTTAGCGAACTGGTGGCCGGCAGCGACGACTTCTTTATTCGATTTGAAGTGATGCATGTCATCGCCCTCAGTGAATGGTGATAGTGCTGTTAAGGCGCTCAGCTTCGTTCTGCGCCTTAATCGGATTAGTGATTACTGAGCCGTCAGGCATGACCCAGCCGTTGAGGATATGGCTGTAGGGCAGGGTGATAATGCCTACGGTGATATGGTCGTTTGGCTTTTCCATGAAACTCTCCACACACGATTTTTGGTTGCATGAATCCCTTGCCAGTGACGGCAATAAAAAACTTTTGGGATTCGTTTAAGTTGGCTGGTGAGTTACTGCAATAACCCACAGCCCGATTACTCCACACACTTGAAAGGTTGCTGCGGTGCCGGGTGCCTCCCGGTGCTCTGGTCAGACTGACAAACCTCAGAGCGGAAACTCTTAGACTGTATGCAATCTTTGTCAGTCTTCCGCGTGCGCTAGCCGCATTCACCACAACGAAAAGGACACTTACTCCACGTCTCTAAAGCGTTCGAAAACACCCGCTTTGCAAATGCCCTTATCGTTGTGAAAAAGGGCGGTTAAACCAAAACACTTTGAGTAACCGCCAACACAGCAATTCCGTACTCTTAAAACGCTGGACCCCAAACTACGTTTTCAACATCACACTGCACACTCACCACTACTGCATCACCACAGCAGATCACATCGGCATCCGGGAAGAGGCGCAGAAAGGTAACCAAGTCCTTTACCGATGTGTTCGACATATTCTTAATCATCTTCATTTCCGCCTCTTCAGAGAGAGCTAAATGCCAAATCGTAAGAGGCGATTAACACTGGTAACCCCTTTGTTGGATATAATGTAGGATAACCAACAATAAGGTGTCAAGTGTCTTTGTAGGAAGTCCTACATTTAGGGCGAAAAAAAACCGGATGGGTATCCGGCTTAGTTTTTATGAGGGAGGAATTAGAACTCCATGATGACTTGTTTTACCACTCCGACGATCCGGCAGTTCCCATCACATTCAATGGTTTTGTAATTTGGGTTGAGAGGAACAAGGTAGCGGTGAGGGAAGTCCTCAACAAACTTTTTTAGGGTAGCTTCTGACCCGCCATCAATATGAGCAACAACAATTTTCCCATTGATTGCGGCAACATCATGAATTTCAGGCTCAACGATGACAATCGAATCTTCAGGAATGGTTGGATTACCGTGTGGATTCGTCATTGAGTCGCCACGAACCCTCAGTGCAAACGCCTTATCAGAGACCGATGCAGTGGTGTAGAGCCACATTATTGCCTCATTGCGGGTTAACCCAGGGTCAGTAGCTGTCCAGCTGCCAGCCTGTACCCATGAAATTAAAGGCACCTCTTTTGCACTGACTTGAGCAGGTCTTAGTAATGGGCTTGATATGGATTCTCCTTTCCCACTAACCAACCAGGTAGGGTCGCATTTAAGCGCGTCCGCGAGTGCCTGAAGGTTAGCCCCGTTTGGCTGGTAATCGTCCTTCTCCCAGCCTGTAACAGTCACGCGATTAACACCGGCCTTTTCTGCCAGTGCTTGTTGCGTGAGATTAAGTTCTTTCCGCTTAAGACGGATGCGTTCACCCATATTCATCATGTAGGCGATCCTACCAAAATCGTAGGTAAGAATCTTGACATTCATATGTTGGATATCCTACATTGCGTGTCACGCCAACCCATTAAAGGAATTGCTCTCATGAGGAAGCAGGACGTTATTAAATTTTTTGGAGGGGTATGTAAAACCGCAGCAGTTTTGGGAATTAAACATCCGTCAGTTTCTGAGTGGCCGGAAGTTATTCCTGAGGGTCGTGCATACCAGATCGAAAAAATCACCAAAGGCAAACTGCGCTTCGATGCGTCGTTGTACCAAAAAGATACAGGCCAAACGGCCTGACTGTAACTACCGAAGGGAAAGAGAAATGGTAGACACAATCAACACAGCAATTCGGCTGATGTGCAAAGCACATAAAGCGGGTCGTTTAGGTATGGCTGATGACTTAGGCATGACCATCGATCAGTTTCACAACCACATGTATCGCAAGTGTGGCAGTCGCTTTTTCACTCTGGATGAACTCATGAAGATGGAAGAGTTATCCGGTACGGCATGCCTTGCAGACTTCTTTGCAACACGTCACGGAAAGCTGCTGGTGGATGTCTCAGCAGTGAAAGAGGTGGATAAGGTCGATTTGTACGACATCGAGATGAAAGCGAGCGCAGCAGCTGGTGAGTTAGCCATAGCGAAGATTGCCGCAGCGTCTGACGGTGTGATCGACCACCATGAGCGTAAAACCCTGTCCGCGCTATTCCACAAAAAGATGCGCCACCAGATTCACGGCTTCCTTGGTTTCATGGCGTTGTATGGCGTCGGCGTCGCTGAGCATTCAGTGGATATTTTCGTAGCGAATGGCAGGAAAATTGATGCTTCAGGTATGCAAATCGAAGTGCAGGACATTTGAAATGAAAGGTTTTTTTAGCCCCAAAAAAGTGACACCCGCAGGATTGCAGTCCCCGGGTGTCTGTCGCGATTTTATCAACGTGTGTGGAGAATCAATCGCATGTCCATTGTAAGCCAAAAAATAACAGTTGAGCAATTCCGTTGCCGCTTTATTGCTGGCGTCCCTGTGTATGAGCAAATCATACCGACCGCTGGCGAACCTAACAACTACCAGCCAACTACACGTTTGGTAGTTGAGTCTGCCTGGAAAAACTTCTACAGCCGTCCGGCTCTGTCGGGGTTGATTTGATGGAAAACGAAATCATCAAGCCTTGGGTAGAGCGCTATAAAGACCCGCGCGGCGTTATTGTGGAAACAGTGGGCGTAGACGTTGTAAATCATCGTGTGATTTACATGCGCCCTAACTACCCGCATCAGTGCATGCAGCCACGCGTTCTGTTCAGTCAGAAGTTCAGGAAGGTGGCGCCATGAGTTTATTGCTGAAGGTTAAGCCTCTGGTCATTAGTCCAGCTCTGGCGCAGCGCATTGGGCTGAATGAGGCCATTGTGCTGCAACAAATTTGCTACTGGCTGGAGGACACCACTTCAGGTGTTGATCACGATGGCAAGCGCTGGATTTACAACACCATTGAAGACTGGAATGAGCAGTTCCCTTGGTGGTCGTCAGATACCGTTAAACGCGCTCTTACCTCACTTAAGAAAAGTGGGTTGATCTACGTTGAACAGTTAAAAAAGACGCAGCATGACCGCACGAATTTTTATGCGATTAACCACGCAAACCCACTGCTGACCGATGAGGGCAATTTGCACTCATCGAAGGATGCAGGTTGCACTCATCGAAAAGGGCAAGCTGCACTAATCGATAAGGGCACTTTAACCTCATCGATGGGGGCAAATTGCACTCGTCTTACAGAGAATACAACAGAGATTACTACAGAGATTACTACAACCCCTTCTTGTCAGGTTGCGTCGCAACCAGACGATGAGTGGTCACTGGTTAATCGTTCTCGAGAAGTTTTGCGCCACCTGAACAAAGTTACCGGCGCTAAGCACACTGAGGCTCAGTCGTCGATGGGCCACATCAAATCCCGGTTGAAAGACTCATTTACGGTGGAAGAGCTTTGCCTGGTGGTGGATTACAAACACGCGCACTGGGAAGGAACTGAGGAATATCAGTACATGCGTCCCAAAACGCTGTTCATCCCCGGCAATCTGCCTGGATATCTACAGTCAGCGACAAAGTGGGATAAGGCCGGTCGCCCACCACGTTCTGAGTGGAATGCTCTAAAGCGCAACATGCAGCGGGATATCACAGTGATTCCGCAACCTGACAGCATAGTGCCTCACGGCTTTCGCGGCGCATAAGGGGATAGAGCGATGATTAACCACGAATCAAAAATTCTTGAACTGATTACCCGCAATGGTCCGCTGAAGGTTCGCGAACTCTGCAAGCTAACCGGCCTGCATGAGACATCGGTGAAGCGCTTTATCAAACCGTTGTTCACCAAAGGACTGCTAAAGCGTGCCAGCGACTGGAGCTACTCGATCAACACCGCCCCGTTACCGGTTGAGAGCGAGAGATACAGCCACAAAGCTAAGCAGGCCGCTGAACTGGAAAGCAAAGGGTTCTGGCTGCGTGCAGCTCAGGTATGGCGTGAGGCCATGCTGGTGGCTAAGTTCGACGCATCACGTAACGAAGCCAAAGAGAACTGCGACCGCTGTGCAGTAAGAGGCTCACTCAACTGTGGCAGCTACGGTGGCCTTGATACAGGTCGTATCGGTGAAAGCTTCCTGAGTGAGGTTCGCCAATGAAAGCGCACCTGAAGAGCCACTATCAACGCAATGAGATTTTCTACCAAGCCATCCGCACCGCAGCGGTGATGATTGTCGCCCTGATTATTGTCCTGACATGGGAGTTGACCACAGCATGAGTACTTTAGCGCGCATTTACGACGATAAGAAAAACAGCGACATCGATATCACTACCCGCAAAACCTACCTTCTGGGCGTTGATGAGCTGTATGTTGAAACTAATTACAACATCCGTGATATCGATCAGACCCATGTCGAGGAATTCCGGGATGCCTTTATCGCTGGTGAGCATGTGCCTCCGCTGGCTGTTAAGGTCACGGAGAAGGGCATTAAGATTATCGACGGTCATCATCGTTACTACGGTGCGAAGCTGGCACAGGAAGCAGGCTACACGCTGCGCCTTGAATGTAAGGACTTCGTGGGCAGTGAAGCGGACAGCGTGGCATTCATGGTCACAAGCAGTCAGGGGCGCGCATTGTTGCCGCTGGAACGTGCAGCCGCCTATCAGCGCCTCGTGAATCAGGGCTTAGAGCCAGCTGAGATTGCCGCCAAGGTGAAGCGTTCGATCACCGATGTAGAACAGCACCTGCAGCTGCTGACCGTTGGCGAACCGCTGATTGAGATGGTGAAGTCTGGCGAAGTGGCAGCGACCACAGCAGTAGCTCTGCAGCGTGAGCACGGCGTAAAAGCATCATCGGTAGCGCGGGAGCAGATGCAGAAGGCGAAAGCAGCAGGCAAGAAGAAGCTGACCAAAACAGATGCTATGCCGCAATTCAGCGCCGCTCAGGCACGCAAGTTGGTAGAGCTGATTGCTAAGCATTGCCAGACCGAGCAGGACGAGGAGGGTGCTCGCATGACACTTACTTTTGAAACTGACCTGCAGGCGGCTGAGCTGATGGACATTGTTCTGATCGCCAAAGAGCATTACGGCGTGACTCAATCAGTAAACGAACAACCGAACCCGGTTAAGGCTGAGAACGTCGATGGTGATGACCTGCCACTGCTGAAGCACGAAATTCTTGAGCAGAGCGGCGTTGAAGTGTGGGCGTGCGTTATTGCCGCGTTCAAAATGAAAGCCGAATACACCTACAGCGAATCCAAGTGGGCGCATACCTGGGCGGCAGACTCCGTAGAGAACCCTACCTGTGTAACAGTGCCAGCAGAGACGATTGCCAGCGCAGTCCGCCTGATCAAACAGCATCAGGATGATCTTGAACTGAAGCTGTGGGTATCAGAGCAGTACGATAATTCAGAGCTGGCAGCAGAGCAGCTGCAGCGCTTCTCAGCGGTTCTGATTGAAGTTCGCCAGGACAAGACCTGCACGGTTCAGAAGTTTATCGAACTGGTGGAGCAGACCGACCGTGATTGCTGGTCAAACATCCGCATGCTGCGTCAGGCCGTTCGTGAGGTGGTTGGTCAGATGACTATCCCTGATGTGGGAGAGAGCGCTGCATGAAGTTAACCCTTCCGTTCCTGCCAAGCGTTAATACGTACTGGCGTAACACCAGAAAGGGAGTATTAATCAGCGCCTACGGGCGCTGTTTCCGCTCCAATGCATTTGCCGCCGTTCTTCAGCAGCTCAAACGCCGCCCGCATCAAATTACAGTGAACGTAGAGGTAAGCATGCTGCTCTTCCCGCCAGACAAGCGACAGCGCGATCTTGATAACTAATCCTAGGAAACCTTTGATAGTATTATACATGCGGGTATTTTGGCCTATGGAAGCTTAATAAAGCTAATTACCGTTATGTGAGAAAATCAAGTTAAGTGTGACGAAGCTAAGGTTATCATTAAATATTTCACATCCGTAAGATATTAACCTGGACATTCTTTTATTAGAGAAGCTATTCTCATAAAAAAGATGATAATTTTTAAATATACTAGATGGGGCGTGGATTTCACGATAATATAAACAGTCAGCAGCTTGCAAGCGTATGAGCTTGTTGAAATCCAACCAGCTTAGTAGGTTGGATTTCGCAGTCCAGCAGTGCTTCACTTTTAAATATAGCCTATAGGTAGTTTTCAAAAAAGAAGGTCTCCATATGCCATTAAATAGCTCTTATTTCACAGGAATTGAAGTTTACGATAATCTAAAAATTAGTGAGTATGCATCTGATGTTCTTACTAATTTGTGTAAATGGGCTGAAGAAAGCCATAAGGTTAAGAGGGAGATAAAATTCACAATTCGTGAAGATTCATACAATTTAAATGCAGGGTTTAATTACGAAAAAAATACTGTTGTGATAAATTATGCTTTAATTCAAGAGATATATCGCAATTGCATGCTTTTTCCTCTTTATAAATCTGAGATGAGTGATATTGATGAGCTAGAAAGTTATGTTGCCTACCTAAGGTATCAATTCAGAAGCAGGGTGTTGTTTCATGTTGAGGATGGAGTTCCAAGAATTAGAAGGCATTATGCTTCAGATTTTTCCAAGGAGAAAACAAAAGAAGCTCTTGAAAAATATAGTGAAGTTTTGAAAGAAAAACCATTCTTGCAAGAAAGTTTTGAGGAAAATAATACTTTAGCTAGATTTATCATGTTTGAGTTAGCTTTAACATTCTTATTTTTTCACGAGATTTCTCACCACTTTCAAAGTCATGACCTCATTAAAAGTAATTTTAGTGCAGATGCCATTGAAGAAAAGAACAAACAACAACAGGCACGTGAGATCCTTGCTGACCTCCAGGCTATGGATCTAACATTTGCATACATTACAAGAAAGAATAAAGTCATTGATTCTGGTAATGCATATTTTCTTCATTGTGGGTTAAATGTGTTATTTCTTATCTTGCATCATAATAATAACGGCTTATATTCTGGAAGAATACACTCTTTGGGTAATCACCCAAACCCTGTGTTAAGGGCTCAATTTATACGTTGCGCCTTTATAGCTATTTTTATTAATCTTCAAAAAGATCCTACAACAGATATAGTGGGTCATGAGATTTTAGGTTTGACTGTTCTAGCTTTAAAGGCGCTGTTATGTGCAGATATTTACTGGTGTTTGCTGCTAGGTAAAGAGGAAGGTGATGAAAGATCAGTCTTTATGGAACAATCATCAGACTCACATTATAATGAGTTACATAAAGAGATGGTTTCTTTGATAAATTACATTGAGTTGCAGCATAAATTTGTAATGCATTCAAAAAAGAATATAGATTATGAAATGGAACTTCTTAACCAAAAGGTTTTTGATGAGTTCATTAGCCAGATCCGAAATCCTCCAAATGTATTCTAACCGCGTTTGCATCCTATAATAAAGGATAGCATCAATGAAACCTTTGAGTTAAATACAGCTAATTTTTCAGCGGGGTGGTTATTATAAAAATAGAATCTCAAGAAGGGTTATTTAAAATAACAATATATATTTTTAATTATTATTTGTTGCTCGGTATCAAATCAGGTAGATTAAAAGTAGCTATAATGGATCAAAGGAATAGTGTGGAATAAACTTTAATGGCATTTTAGTATAGATGCTTAAGGCATAGAGCTGATGCTAACTGTATAGGTTGGGCCCTTTTACTTGCAGGTGATGGGTCGGGACCATCTAAAAACGTTGTTCCAGTGTGTGGAGAGGTCAAAATGCTGAATCAATCAGCGGGCGCTATTGCGCCTGTAGTCAATGCTATTCAATCCCCAATCATGACCAGCCGTGAGATTGCCGAACTGACAGGCAAAGAACACAAAAATGTCACTGTAGATATCCGCCGTATGCTGGATGACCTGGGAGAAGATGCGCTGAAATTCCAGCGTATCTATTTCGACACCATGAACCGGCAGCGAACTGAGTATCACCTCGACCGTGAGCATACCGAATGCCTTATCACCGGTTACAGCGCCATTCTGCGCATGAAAGTGATCAAGCGACTGCATGAGTTAGAGGAACGCCAGCCAGTTAAAATCCCTCAGACCTTTGCCGAGGCACTCCGCTTGGCCGCCGAAGCGGAAGAGGAGAAAGAGCGCCTGCAGCTGCAGCTAACGGAAGCCGCACCAAAGGTTGCGTTCGTGGATCGCTACGTCACTGCCACCAGTTCAATGACATTTCGACAGGTAGCAAAACTTCTTGATGCTAAAGAGCCAGAGCTTCGCCTGTTCCTGATTGAAAGCCGGGTTATGTACCGGCTCAATGGCGTCCTGACTCCTTACAGCCAGCACATTGAAGCTGGTCGATTTGAGGTCAGAACCGGAACCACTACAGAATCAAATTACATGTTCAGTCAGTCACGCTTTACCGCTAAGGGTGTCCAGTGGATTGGTGGGCTATGGACCGCTTATAAGGCTACAGGCGGTGCTGAGTGAGAGCACTGCTTACACCGGAAATAGCACCGCGCACCGGTATTGTGCTGTTCAAACCGGGGCCGGAACTGCTGAAGCTGTTTAGATCTCGCGTTGTGATCAGCACTCCTACAATGGATATGGCAGACCTACCATCAGGGCGACTGAATGACGGTACACAACCGCTGCTTGATGAACCCTCACTGATTCCCTTCTTCGGCCACGAACGTGTGATAGCGGCTGCTGGTGGTCCTAATGCGCTGGCATCCTTCGTCCAGTCATTTGGTTGCTGTCAGTGGGAACAGCCCGAAACATGGCATCACCATGAATTCACAGTGTCAGAAATCGAAAACGGCCTGGTGTCTCTTTGCTACAGCCACGATAATGAGTTCAGGGAAAACGGCGTCCCCGGTAGCCTTGAGAATATCGCCAAAGGCAACACCGCACTCTGGATAATCAGAGCTGCATGCAGCCAGATGGCGCTAAGCGGCGATCACCAGATGACACTACCGGAATTATGCTGGTGGGCCTCACTGAATGACCTGATTGATTTGATACCGGAGGCACCAGCGCGGCGCGTTCTGCGCATGCCAAAGGAAGCCATACAGGCTGGCGAACTCAAAGAGTCGCGGATTGTTCCGATGCGTCCGGCACGCGAAGTTATTCAGGATGCTGCTCAGGTCGTCAAAAAGATAATCAGCTTACGTACTGACCCGGAATCACCAGAATCATTCATGAAGCGGCCCAAGCGTAAGCGCTGGGAGAGTGAGAAATACACACGGTGGGTTAAGTCGCAGAGCTGCGCATGTTGCGGCAGTCAGGCGGACGATCCTCATCACATCATCGGACATGGACAGGGAGGAATGGGAACAAAGGCCCATGATTTATTCGTGATACCGCTTTGCAGGGCGCATCACGACGAGTTACACCGCGACCCAAAACTTTTTGAGTCGAATTATGGCAGTCAGGTTGAGCTGCTATTCAGGTTCCTGGATTTCGCGATTGCAGTCGGCGTTATCGGGACAGATAAAAAATAAAGTGTGTGGAGAGGATTAAATATGCGTGACATGTCACAGGTATTAGAGCGCTGGGCTGGCTGGGCAAAATCGGACAGCAGCGGTGTGGATTACTCATCAATTGCGGCAGGCTTTAAAGGCTTGCTGTCACAGGATTCAAAATTAACGCTCACTTGCAGCGATAATGACGGATTAATCATTGAGGGCTGTCTGGCTCGGCTTAAAGAAAAGCGCCCGGATGAGCATGCGATAATCGTGCTGCATTACTTTTTTAATATCTCTAAGCGCACCCTGGCAAAGCAGGCCAGGCGAGATGAGAAGGTGGTTAGAATTGAGATTCAGATGGCCGAGGGATTCATTGAAGGCTGTCTGGCGATGCTTGACGTTCGGCTGGATATGGATGCCGAATTGACGCCGAAAAAAATATTGAAAAAACCTCTCACGCGGTCCGCATTTTCCTTAGTAATCTGATAAGGTCGATTACCAAGCAGTGCAGCTTATCTGCTAAAAGTCAGTTCCAAATGTGGATGTCAAAGCGCCTCTGGCCTCACCAGCCTGGAGGCGTTTTTTATTGGCCGCATAACCTGAAGGGATGGTTTTTAATCATATCCTGCAAGGTATAAATAATTAACCCTGTTGCCGACGGGCAAGGCTATTACCGCTATCGCGTCAGGGTTCCTACACAAAGAGGTCGCCAAAGAGCGGCCTTTTTTCGTTTTTGCGCACACCAATCAGTCTCCACACACACTTTTGACACCGTGGTGTTGCGCATCTTTCTTATGACTACTGACAGCACCTGCCAATTAACGGAGGTGAGGATGAAACGCATGCCGGACAAAGACGTTGGGTTCTGGGCAAGCCTGATCGCCTGGCTTTATGCCCACAAAAACGAAACCGGCTATGCGGGTCTTGCCGGAGTCATGGCGATTCTGAGAGCCACTTACGTTGGAAAAGACGCATGGTCACGCCGCCTGCTTGATGCTGCGATGTGCAGCGTCTTCGCCTTCTTCCTGCAGCCAAGCCTGCAGGTGATTGGTTCGGTGTTCAACTGGCACTTCAGTGAAGACATTACGCGGGTTGCTGCGGTCTTCCTTGGCTTCCTCGGTGTGGACTACGTGTCAACGAAGATACGCCGCCAGATAGATAAGCGATTGGGAGACAGTAATGCTGACAGCCAGTAGTTTTCAGCTCGCGACCGGCGTGAGTAATGCGCTGCGTGATGCATGGTTTCCTCATCTAGCGGCAAGCCTCTCTGCGTTCCAGATAAGTACGCCATTGCGTCAGGCTCACTTTCTGGCGCAGACGGGGCATGAGTCAGCCGGGTTCCTGAAGGTGGAAGAGGGGCTGAACTACAGTGAGAACGCGCTTACGGCAATGTTTGGCAAGCGCATCACCGCTGAGCAGGCCCGAGCCTATGGTCGTAATGCGATGCATGTGGCTAACCAGAAGATGATCGCCAGCATCATTTACGCAAATCGTAACGGTAATGGTGATGTTGATTCCGGTGATGGTTACCGCTATCGCGGTCGCGGCCTGATTCAGATTACCGGCAAGGCCAACTATGCAGCACTGGTAAAACAGCTGGGCGCTGATGTAGTGGCAAACCCTGATTTATTGCTGGGCTATCGCTTTGCTGCGATGTCTGCTGCGGCATGGTGGAAGAATCACGGCTTAAACGAGCTGGCAGACTCTGATGATGTTCTCCGCATCACCAGAATCATTAACGGTGGCACCAATGGTCTGGACGACCGGAAATCCCGCTTATCAAAATCTAAGGGGATTCTATGTTCAACGTAATCGGCTTTATCCGAAACAATTCAGGCCTGGTCATCATCGGTCTTATCTGCGTGGCGCTGTGGGGGCTGAATGCCAGTAACTCACAGCTGAAAGCAACGAACGACAGACTTGAAAAGCTGGCAAACAGCAAAGACGATCAGATTAAGGACCTGCGTTCAAAGAACGATGACCTGGCATCCAGTGTCACTGAGCTGGTAACAGCCGTTAAGCAGCAAAACGAAGTGATGAGTCAGGTCACAGAGCAGCGTGCCGTAACAGCCCAGCAGAATCGGAAATTACAGAATGAAATTAAGCGTTACCTTGCGGCGGACAAGTGTGCTGTTGCTCCTGTTCCCCCTGATGCTGCTGACCGGTTGCGTAACGCAGCAAAAGCCGCTGGTGGAGTACCGGACAGTAAAGCAGCCACAGCTAAGCCTTCCGGCTGAACTGACCAGCCCAATTGATGTACCAGCGCCGTCACAGGATATGACGTTCGGTGACAGCGTAAGCCTCAACGCTGAGTTATATGGCGCTCTTGGGCAGTGCAATATTGATCGTGCTGCAGTCAGGAAGCTTGATATGCATCCTGTTCCTGTTGCCCATTAAATGTGATGATCTGATTTCACACATTTAATGGGCAAGGTACGGCTATGGCTTCGGAAAAAGCTCTGTTTCCTGACGAGTTCTCGTTCGAAAATATTACGTATATCGGGCAAGCGGACACCACAAACAACCAACTTCTGATACCGTTCAAAGATCGAACCTGCCCATTCGATATTGGTGAAAAAATTTTGTTGAGGCAGGGCGCTAAGATGTTGTGTTTTGACATACTGGATTATGAGATGCGGGATAGAGAGGTTGGTGGCAGTCTGCCTTACATGGCTATAATTCATGTAAATGATATTGATAGCTAATCCAAAGGTAGCCACCGAGAGTTTTGTCTGCTGATTAAATCGAAGCGCAGGCTAATCAATGGGGAGCCGGTCAATGGCCTTGCATGAGTAACTAATCTTTCCATGATATATCTTAAGATTAGTCGTAATGGTTGTGATTAAAAAACAACCAGCAGTGTTATGATTAGTCTCATTCATGAGAAAGGCCGAATACCATGTCCTACTTCAGTCAGGTAATGGACCGTGTCGCCAGAATCAACACTGACGCTAAGTGTCCAGTTTGCGGGAAAACGTCCAAGCAGTCCGTTACGAAGGTTTCAAAAGAGCAAGCTTTGTTATGCCCGCACTGCAAATCGCTCTTTGTAATCCATTAATAAATAAACACGAGCACTAAGCCGCCTCCGGGCGGTTTTTTTTGTGCTGAAAACTGCATTCAATGAGTTCACTTTTCAGCATAAACACAATGGATAATCGGCTGGTGGCTTCACCATTGCTGAGGATTAAGCGCGTTTAACCAGTAAAAAATTCTTATGAAGGCTTCATGTTCACGCATGTGCAGCCAATCGAACCAGTTATGAAAGTCAAAGATTAAAAAAAGGCCCCGTGCAGGGCCATTCAAAGAGGAACACTATTTATTGTTGTGCCTTAAATATTAAAAGCATCCATTTTCATTGCAAGCGTAAGCGGTAACTTAATTGAGAGGAAAAGCATGAGCGAAGCAAAGCCGCAGGACTGTTGCACCATTAAGGGCGCCACCGTTAAGGACTATCGGACACTGTCTTATGGCGAAACTGGCAAGATGAATCAGTTTAAAGAGCTGAGCCGACAGTTCATTGCATTGCTCCAGCAGCATGGTATGGATATGAGCAACGACCCAAGCTTGCAGAACTCGCAAGAACGCTGGGATTCAAATGAATGGTTGCGCGAAGCACATAAGGATATGCAGCGTGCCTGTATGGCGGCATGCCGTGCTATAGCCCGTCCAGAATCAGATTGCTGAGTTCATCACAAGGCGCATTTGCGAGTGTGCCTGATGATGATTATCAGGCAAAATACCTTCATTAGATAACGGGGGTATAAGTGAACTATTTCTACCAACTATTGATAGGACTTTTGTCGGGATCATTTGCAGCATGGCTGACAACACATTTGGCTTTAAGGCGTTTCTACAACGAAAAGTGGTGGGAAAAGCGAGCGTCAGCATTTATTGAAATCACAGATGCTATATACCAAATTAAAATTGAATATGAGTACTATTGCGATAGAAGGGAGTTTTATAGAGAACCTAATGCCTTCCCTAGCTTTGAAAAATTAGATGAAGAACGCCTTGCTCAGATGAAAGGCGCATCCTCTAAAGCTATGGGTATAGTGACCAAGTATAGTCAAGTTGGACCATTGCTTATAACGAAAGAAGTTTCAAAATTGCTTAATGACTACCTCGCGGAATTGAGGAAAATCACTAATGATGTCTTCTTCAGAGATTGGGATGATGAGGAAGCGGAAAACTATCAGCTTGAAATCACATCAAAACTACTCAAAGACCTGGTAGAAGTTTCAAGAAAAGAATTGAAATCAAATTAGCCTCCTTCGGGAGGTTTTTTATTGAGGTGAATATGGACGTTATGATTGATGGTGTGCGCTATGCGCCGGTTACTGAGCGGGCATCAAGTATCGGCATTGCTATCAGCACCCATAACCGCCATGACGTTTTATTCCGCGCTCTTGAGCATCATATGAAGTTTCTACCAGCCGGTGCGCTGGTGGTTGTTATTGATGACGGTTCAGCCAAACAGGTTACAGCGCCGCAAGGTGTCAGGGTCATACGCCATGAAGCCTCTCTCGGCATTGTGTCCGCCAAAAACGCCAGCATTGAAGCCCTGATTGATGCCGGTTGTGAGCATCTCTTCCTCTGGGATGACGACGCCTGGCCGATTGCTGGTGGCTGGGAACGGCCATACATCGAATCGACTGAGCCCCATCTGGCTTACCAGTTTCAGGACTTCGCCACTGGGCAGAAGCTTAACGATATAGCGGTACTCTACCGTGATGATAAGCACGTCGCCTACACCGGCCAGCGCGGCGTGATGCTTTATTACCATCGCAGCGCGATTGAGAAGGTAGGCGGCTTCGATACCATCTATCAGCGCGGTATGTATGAGCACTCTGATTTAGCGCTGCGCATCCACAATGCCGGATTAACCAGCTGGGCGTTCGCTGATGTCGTGGGTTCTGAAAAGCTCATTTACTCGCTGGATGAGCATCAGGCCGTAAAACGTTCGGTACCAAAGCCTGACCGTGAGGCTCAGGTAAAGCGCAACGTTACGATTCACAACGAGCGCCGCAATAGCGGTTACACCGGCTACGCAGAGTACCGGCATCAGCGTAACGTGGTGATTACCACACTACTGACCAGCCAGCCTGACCCGCAGCGCGGCAGCAAAATGACTGTTTCACCTGACATGCTGGCTAAGTGGGCGGCATCGGTAAAAGGTGGTGACGCGATAGTGCTGGCCGATGAGCTGACAAATGCACCTTCAGGCGCGTCACTGGTAGTCGTCCCTGATGTAAAGATGAATGTCTACTTCCGGCGCTGGCTGCATATCTGGCAACACCTGCGCGATCATCCTGAATATCACTTCGTCTGGTGTACTGATGGTACTGACGTTGAGATGCTGCGCGAACCGTGGCAAGGCATGGAGCAGGGCAAAATTTACGTTGGTTCCGAACCTAAAACCTATGCAGACGCATGGGCTAAGCAGCATCATCCGGAAGGTATCTATCAGGCGTTTCTCACTTCGCACCAGAATGATGTGATGCTGAATGCCGGTCTGCTGGGTGGCAGTCGTAATGATGTGATGGCAATAGCGCACGGTATCATCCGGCTGTATTACCACCTTGAATCATTGCGATTCTGGAATCAGGAAGTAAAAGCAGCAGCTGTTGGTGACATGATTGCCTTTGGCATTGTGGCTCATCGCTTCAGTGACAGGCTGGTTACCGGCCCCGCAGTACATACGGTGTTTAAGTCAGACGGAATCGGTAAGGAGTTCGCTTGGTGGAAACACAAATAAGGTAATAAGCGGATGAAAATCTTTTCAGCAGTTCTTCACAAAAATAGCTTTTACATTCACGCTGATACACATCAGGAATTCTGGGTAAAACTTAGTTCGAGCCTTGGTTGGGGAAAATTTGGATTTATCCGCTCTTCTACCGAATTCAGCACTACTGGAGGGCTGTTTGAATTAGTTGAAGTGCGCGCGGCAGATTTTGCACCCCCAGACTCAGTAGTTGTAGGGTCAAATGTTTTATGGAGTCTGCCGGAAGCTCTCGAAGTTTTGAAATCAGTCCCTTTTTCTGGTCTTCGGGCACATTTGCAACTCGAATGATATCTTCGAGTGCCACTAAGGTATCGTTGTGTAGCCTGACGGTTTGAACCTTGAGAATTGCACCTAAACCACCATCATCAAGGATAAAGTCAATACCTTTTTCTGTAATGAAGCAGGAATGCTGATCGAAATAAAATCTATTTCTCTCACCCAAACTTTTGCTCTTTATGAAGGGAGATGAAATTAGCCCATGCATTTCAAGGTAAAGCATGCAGGCAACAAAGTGATCATGATCATCGAACTTTTGACGAAGTTCCACTTCTGTTTGATCAGATAGCGCATTTGGAGCGCAGTCAATCAAAGCATTTAAAATTTCGAGTTGAAGTACTCTGTCATATTTCCGCGACTTATCCATTATTGTTCTCATTAGGAGCTGTTTAAAAACAATATATTGGAAATGAAAAATAAGACAGCCTGATATTCAAACAGTGTTTTCTAAAAGGTTCTTTTAATGCATGACTTTGTGCGACAACCAATGAGATTTGTTGTTGTCTCTCATTATTCAAGAAGAGAACGGGCAGAAATGCTGGCATCTTCGCTGTGTGCTCATTTGCTGATTGATGATAGTTATCAAGGCGCTAACTGGAATCATCGCCGCGCTATTGAGTGGGCCAGCCAGCAGGATTGCCGGGTGGTTATCTTGGAGGATGATGCATTGCCGGTGTCTGGCTTCGCGCAGAAGGTGGTTAAGTGGCTTTCGCGCTTTCCTGATAACCTGCTGAGCTTTTACCTCGGCACCGGCCGACCGCCTCAGTATCAGTTGGAAATAGCGACAAAGCTTATTGATGCAGACAGGCGTCAGGCTGATTACATAACCATCAACCGGCTAGTTCATGGCGTCTGCTATAGCGTGCCTCTGCACAAGCTACAGCAAGTGATCAGTCGCTGGAATCATCGGTCACCTGCTGACTATGCAGTTGGTGATGCATGTGGTGGCTCGGTCATCTATCCGTGTTACTCGCTGGTGGATCATATGGACAGCGATACTGTTGAGAGACACCCTGACAACACACCGCGCACAGAGCGCCGCAGAGCATGGCGGCTGGACTTAAAGGAGCATCATGGCACGACTCGCAACGCTTAAGCCCCGGCTCTCAGTTGACCGAACGCAACGCGTTAGGACTGCAACCGTAGCTGAGACGCGCATCACTGGCTGGAAGCTGCAGGCACGGCGTAAGCGACTATGGTCTGCCAATCCATGCTGCGCGATGTGTGGACGCCTGACTGAGTATCCTCATGGCTTCGAGCTGGACCATAAGGTTGCTCTGCATCAGGGTGGTGAAGACACCGATGCCAACTGTCAAATCCTTTGCTGTGGTGCTGATGGGTGCCACCGCAGGAAAACCAATGACGACATGAAAGGCAATTGACAACAATTATCACTCAGCCTGAGTGATAGTTTCATTTGCAATCATTTCAGTGTGGATGATATCGATTATCATCTGATGGTGGGGGGGAGTCCGAAAGTTTCAGGACGATCCTCTACGAAACCTCGCCCCCTCTCACGCACAGAAAATATCCCCTTTTGGAGGGTGTAAACATGTTAACAGCCCAGAAGCGAAAATTCGCGCTGGCGCTGATTTCCGGTATGTCGAAAAAAGATGCGGCTATAAAGGCTGGGTATTCCGCAAACTCCGCACGCTCCAAGGGTTCGCAGCTTGCTAAAGACCCGGAAGTCATCGCTTTTATAAGCCGCAAAAAGAATGGAAAAGTCGAAGTCGACGATGTGCCAACGCAGGGAAAAAAAGTTAATACCCCAGCGGTAAACATGCCATCACAACCTGAGCCCGATCCGGTGCCGGAAATTGTTCGGGCGGCTGGTGAATATGATGACCCGCTTGAGTTTCTGAAGTCGGTTATGAATGACCGATGCGAAGATATTGATACCCGAAAAGATGCCGCAAAGGCGATGCTTCCCTATCTGCACAGCAAAAAAGGTGAGGGCAGCAAGAAGGATGCGAAGCAGGCTGCTGCTAAGGCGGTTGCCAGCAAGTTCATGGGCATGGCTCCGCCGCAGCTGATAGTGAATAACGGGAGATAGAGATGCCTGAGTGGTCCACCGCATGCGCTGACTGGGCCAGCAGGCTCATTAACCGCGAGTCCATCATCCCGCCGCCAATATTCAGGGATTCTGGCGAGCATGCACTGTCCATCTTCAAAGAGCTCAGGGTAACTGACCTGCCTGGCAAGCCTACATTTGGCGAGTGTTCAGAGCAGTGGGTATTTGAATTTGTGCTGGCAATATTTGGCGGCTATGACCAGCAGACCGGCAATCAGATGATCCGTGAGTATGGTCTTCTCATCAGTAAAAAGAATACAAAATCCACCATCGCAGCCGGAATTATGCTGACGGCGCTGATTATCTGCTGGCGTGCTGATGAAGAGCATCTGATTCTGGCACCGACAAAAGAGGTTGCCGATAACTGCTTTAAACCTGCTGCCAGTATGGTGCGTGAGGATGAAGAGCTTTCGGCGCTGTTTCACGTACAGGATCACATCCGCACCATAACTCACCGCGTCAATCGCAACAGCCTGAAGGTTGTGGCCGCTGACAGCGATACGGTGTCGGGTAAAAAGGCCGGTCGGATTCTGGTGGAAGAGCTGTGGCTTTTTGGTAAAAACGCCAAAGCGGATGCGATGTTTATTGAGGCGCTGGGCGGTCAGGTGTCGCGTAATGAAGGGTGGGTGATTTACCTGACCACGCAGAGCGATGAGCCGCCTGCAGGCGTGTTTAAAAAGAAACTGGATTACTGGCGCAATGTCCGCGACGGAATCATTAAGGATGGCAAAACGCTAGGTATCCTTTATGAGTTCCCCCCTGAAATGGTGGAAAACGAAGGTTTCCGCAATCCCGATAACTTTTACATTACGAACCCGAACATGGGCCGCTCGGTCAGTAAAGAGTGGCTGGATGATGAGTATCTTAAGCGGTCGCAGGAAGATGAAGGCAGCCTGAGAAAGTTTCTTGCCAAGCATCTGAACGTTGAGATTGGCATGAATCTCCGTAATGACCGATGGGCCGGTGCGGAATTCTGGGAAACTCAGTCCGATCCGTCTGTGACATTCAAACAGATTTTAACCCGGTGCGAAGTTGTCACTGTCGGCATTGACGGCGGCGGTCTGGATGACCTTCTCGGCCTGTCCGTGGCCGGTCGCGATAAGAAAAGCCGTGACTGGCTGACCTGGTCTCATGCGTGGTGCCATGAAAAGATGCTGGAGCGCCGGAAAAGCGAAGAAAGCAAACTGCGTGATTTTGAAAAGCAGGGCGATCTGACCATTGTGAAACGAGTGGGTGAGGATGCGGATGAAGTTGCGATGTATGTAGCGCAGATTTATGAAGCCGGGCTGCTGGATAAGGTTGGCATGGACCCCGCTGGGATCGGCGTTCTGCTCGACACGCTGATTGATGCAGGTATACCGCAGGATTCCGTTGTGGGCGTCAGCCAGGGGTGGAGGCTGGGCGGCGCATGTAAGACTACTGAGCGCAAGCTGGCAGAGGGTGCCTTAAAGCACGCGCCACAGCCCCTGATGAACTGGTGTGTTGGTAATGCAAAAGTGGTTATCAGTGGTAATGCGCCGCTGGTAACGAAGGGTGCCAGTGGCACAGGTAAAATCGACCCGCTGATGGCGCTGTTTAATGCCATTTACCTGATGGCGCTGAATCCGGCAGCTACCAAAAAAGAATACAGCGTGTTTTTCATTTAGAAATTCCGCTTTCAACGACCCGCTACGGCGGGTTTTTTCGTTTCTGGAGAAAGGGAAATGAAGAATCAGCACGCCGTCAGCCTTCTGAAGGTGAAGGCGGTCAACGAGGATACGCGGGAGATCACCGGTATCGCGACAACACCATCACCTGATCGGTATGGCGACATCGTGATGCCCGAGGGCGCAAAGTTTCAACTGCCCATCCCGCTGCTCTGGCAGCATGACCATCAGTCTCCAATCGGCCAGGTGACCAGCGCAAAGGTTACCGCCGAGGGTATCGAAATAAAAGCCACGCTGGCTAAGGCGGACTCCCCCAGTCAGCTCGCCGCGCGTCTTGAAGAGGCCTGGCAGAGCATCCGCCTCGGCCTTGTTAAGGGCTTGTCGATTGGTTTCCGCCCGATTGAGTACGCCTATATAGATGAAGGCGGAATCCGATTCTCAAGCTGGGAGTGGTACGAACTCTCTGTCGTAACGGTGCCGGCCAATGCCGAAGGCACTATTCAGACCGTAAAATCCATCGATGAGAAGCTGCGGGCCGCGTCAGGCGTAGTGCAGAACGACTCGAAAAAAAGAAAGCCCGCTGGCGCTACAGCAGTTAAAAATTCTCAGACTAAAGGAACAAATATGAACATCGCCGAGATGATTAAAACTTTCGAAACCAAGCGAGCTACGCTCGATGCTGAACGTCAGAATGTTATGTCAAAAGCCTTCGATGAAGGGCGTACGCTTGATGCGGAAGAAGAAGATAAATATGACGAAGTGAGCACGGAAATTAAATCCGTTGATTCGCACCTGGCTCGCCTTCGTGACATGGAATCGACCAAAGCCTCGACCGCTCAACCGGTTCAGAAAGCAGCAGGCGGTACGGTGGTAAATACTGTTGATAACCGAGCTCCAGCTGTGATCCATGTTGAAAAGCCGCTGGAAAAAGGCATCGCTTTTGCTCGCTTTACTAAATCCCTTGCCGCCGCTAACGGCAGTCGCTCTGAAGCGCTGGAAATTGCGAAGCGTCAGTATCCGCGAGATGCCAAACTTCACCATGTTTTGAAATCAGCTGTAGGTGCGGGCACAACCACTGATCCTCAGTGGGCTGGCAGCCTGGTTGAATATCAAGAATATGCTGAAGATTTCATTGAATTCCTTCGACCAAAAACGATCATCGGCCAGTTTGGTCAAGGTACGATTCCCCAGCTGCGCAAAGTACCGTTCAACATCCGTATCCACGCACAGACTTCAGGTGGCTCTGCAAACTGGGTTGGTCAGGGAAAAGCTAAGCCGCTGACCCGATTTGATTTCGAGTCAGTGACTTTTGGCTTCTCCAAAGTTGCAACAATTGCCGTCATTACTGATGAGCTGATTCGCTTCTCAAACCCAGCAGCTGATGCAATGGTTCGTGATCAACTGGCTGAAGCAGTGATTGCCCGACTGGATCAAGATTTTGTCAACCCAGCGAAAGCTGCGGTGCAGGATGTGTCACCGGCATCTATTACCAATGGCGCTGCTCAAATTCCGAGTACTGGAAACCCTGATACTGACAGCACCAATGCTTTCCAGGTGTTTATTGACGCTAACCTTCAGCCAACAGGCGCTGTATGGCTGATGTCCAGCACAACAGCGCTGGCATTGTCTAAGCGTAAAAATGCACTGGGCCAGAAAGAGTATCCTGAGATGACCATGTTCGGCGGTACCTTTGAAGGCCTGCCGGCCATCGTTTCTCAGTATGTCGGCAACCTCCTTGTGCTGGTGAATGCGCCTGATATTTACCTTGCTGACGACGGCGGCGTTGCGGTTGATATGTCGCGAGAGGCTTCGCTTGAGATGGAGAGCGAGCCAGTAGGTGACAGCGTGACGCCAACGCCAACCGAAATGGTTTCCATGTTCCAGACTAACAGCGTGGCAATCCGCGCCGAACGCTGGATCAACTGGAAGCGCCGCCGCACGGCAGCCGTTGCGGTAATCACTGGTGTTAACTACGGCACCTCTGCTGGCAGCTAAGGAGATGCGGGGAGAAATCCCCGCTCTTTTCACTATGAAACAGGTCCGTTATCTGAAAAGCACCCACGATGCGCATGCGGGTGAGAAACGCTTTCTGCGTGACGATTATGCTGAGGTTCTTCGCCTGACTGGCCATGTCGAGTTCGTCGAAACCGTTGAAAAGCAGGCAAAGGCCCAGAAAAAGAAATAGTGCCGGGAGAAGCAGCCAATGTTCGGTTTCCGTAAAAAGCCCCAGAAGGAAAAGGCGCTTCAGGCTGCTAATGGCGGCGGATGGCGCAAAATATTTGAATCGTTTACAGGTGCCTGGCAGCGAAACATCGAAGTTGACGCCACTACTGTTCTTGCCTACCACGCCGTTTTTTCGTGTATTTCACTCATTTCAGCTGATATCGCTAAAATGCCGCTACTTCTTAAGAAGAGGCTGGAAAGTGGAATTTGGGCCGATCACAGCGATTTACGGCTTTCGCCGCTCTTGAGAAAGCCAAACACTTTCCAGACCCGGATGCAGTTCTTTGAAAACTGGATGAATTCAAAACTTTCAGACGGTAATACTTACGCTCTCAAGCTCCGTGATGAGCAAGGAAAAGTTACACAACTGCGAGTACTGGACCCTAGTAAAGTTACTCCATACGTCACGGATGATGGTGAAATTTTTTATCAGGTCCGTCCCGATAATGTCCACGGGATTGAGCAGCAGGTAATGGTCCCTGCTCGTGAAATCATCCATGACCGCTTTAACTGCTTCTTCCATCCATTGTGTGGGCTGTCACCCATTTATGCATGCGGTCTTACCGCAATGCAGGGTGACGCCATCCTGACTAATTCTGCCAACCATTTCAAAAATGGTGGCAAACCTGGAGGTGTGATTACCGTGCCGGGCTCGGTCGATCAGGACAAAGCGCGTGAGATAAAACAGAGCTGGGATGAAGGCTATTCCGGCGCTAACGCAGGAAAGACAGGTTTACTCGCTGATGGCGCTTCATTTGCCGCTATTGCAATGACAGCTGTTGATGCGCAGATGGTTGAGCAGTTGAAGCTGACAGCCGAAATTATCTGCTCAACGTTCCACGTTCCGATTTACAAGGTCAACACCGCCTCTACGCCTTCTTATAACAACATCGAGGCTCTTGATCAGGGTTATTACTCGCAGTGTCTTCAGACGCATATTGAAGGCATTGAACTTCTGCTTGATGAAGCTTTCGATCTGGATGCTAAGACCGGTGTTGAGTTTGACCTCAATACGCTAATCCGGATGGACACTGAAGGCCGCTATAAGACTTACAGTGAAGGTATTGGTGCCGGTTTCCTTACTCCTAATCAGGCGCGCAAAAGTGAAAACATGCCGCCTGTTGAAGGCGGAGACACGCCATACCTGCAGCAGCAGAACTATGCGCTGTCAGCCCTGGCTAAAAGGGATGCCAGCGACGATCCGTTTGGCACTCAATCCAAATCTGAAGCGGCTACCACGCCGCTGCCAACTGTTGACGATGAAAGCAGCAAGGCTCTTACAGAGCAGGAGCACTTCATGGTCAAAGCAATGCTGAAAGGACTGCTTACCCATGAATGAACGTGACATGTCACTGCTGAAGGCTGTCAGTGAGGCAGTGAAAGAGCAGCTGTCAGCAATCCACACACGCTATGAAACTGCGTTGTCGCAACAGTCTGATGAAATTAAAAGGCTCAGTGATCTGGTCGAGCAAAGCAGACAGTCAGCGCCGAATGAAAAGGCTATTGCCGATTCAGTACTCTCGCAGATTGAAGTCCCTGCTGCGCCAGTGCTGCCGGATATCGCGCAGATGGTGAAAGATGCGGTGGCTGAAATTCCGGTCCCGGATTCGCCTGTCCTGCCCGATATTGAAAGCATGCTTCAGCGGGCTGTCTCCGGCATCAAGGTTCCGCAGCCCGAACCACTGCCAGATATCGCGCAGATGGTCAAAGATGCGGTGGCTGAAATTCCGGTTCCGGATTCCCCTGTCATGCCCGATATTGAAAGCATGGTTCAGCGGGCTGTCTCCGCCATCAAGGTTCCGCAGCCCGAACCACTGCCAGATATCGTGCAGATGGTGAAAGATGCCGTAGCGGAAATGCCGAAGCCGGATGATGGTGAGCCAGGTGAAGATGGTAAAGACGCGCTGCAGCTTGAAATACTGCCGTCGATTGACCCTGAGAAAGCATATCAGCGCGGTACCTATGCCATCCATCAGGGCGGGCTGTGGCGTTCTTATCAGAAAACCACGGACATGAAAGGCTGGGAGTGCCTAGTCGATGGGATCAGTGATATCGATATCACTCAGTCTGATGAGCGTAATTTCACTGTCACCGCAATCAAGTCCAGCGGTGATAAAACAGAGAAAACATTCAGCGTGCCGGTGATGATCTATCGCGACATCTTCAAGGATGGAGAGAAGTATTTTCCGGGCGACAGTGTTACCTGGGGCGGTTCGGTCTGGTACTGCAATGAGGCAACAGGTGATAAGCCGGGTGAAGATGGTTCAAAAGGCTGGAAGCTTGCTGTCAAACGCGGTCGTGATGCGAGGGCTAAGTGATGCTGGAATTTGTGACGCTCAGCGAAGCCAAAGAGCATCTGCGAATTGATACGGATGACGGTGATTCCGATCTTCAGCTGAAAATCTACTCTGCAAGTGCAGCCGTACTGGATTATATCCAGGGGAGCCGGGACCGTGTTATCGGGACAGATGGCAAAGTCATTGAGTCCGCACCTGAAACCCTACGCGTTAAGCAGGCCACCCTTATTTTAGTTGGCATTCTTGATCGCCTGAGAAGCGGAGAGGAAGAGAGTCAATATCGGCAGGGCCAGTTACCATACTCTGTGACCAGCCTAATTTACTCTCTTCGCTCACCAACCATTTGCTGAGGTGCTAATGAGTGGCTTAAAAGCTGGAGAGCTCGATAAGCGCATCAGGCTACAGCGCACCGAATCTGAGCGCGGTCCGCTTGGTGAGGTGTTGCCGGGGCAGGTTGTCATCAGCTCTCCTTTTATCTGGGCGAAAGCTGAAAACATTTCAAACCGCAAAATACGCAGCATGGATCAGCAACAGATTGTTGAAACCTGGCAATTTACCATCCGGCCACGTAGCGATGTTCAGACGGACTGGAAAATAAGCTGGGGTAATGAGGTTTACACAATCAGGGCTGTTGACCGCAGCAGCCGTGATCGTGCTGTTATTACAGCTGAAAGGGATGTGCGTCATGATTGAATCAGGCATCTATAAATCCCTTCAGTCCCTTTCTGAACTGGAAGTCTATCCACTTCTTATCCCGGATACTGAGCAGCAGGGGATCACTTACCAGCGTATTTCTGACCCCGAGATTGAAGACGGTCTGGTCAGAACATCCCTGGTGGCCGGTCGGTTCCAGATTTCCTTTGTGAAAGTCTCTGACTACTCAGGCCTGCTGGCGCTTGATGCTCAACTCTGGGAGATGTGGAAGGGCATCAGGCATGGGGATATCGGCGGCTATCCGGTTCAGTACGTTGAGCGCGGTACGCTGCAGCAGGATAAATCCACGCTGCCTAACAATGCAGTGCAGTACCGCCTGACCAGAGATTTCATCATCTACTTCAGTGAGGTATGACGTGCTCAGAATGGAAGTCACAGGCCTTGATGAGCTTGAGCGTCAGCTTATTGCGCTGGGTGAAAAGGCCGGAACAAAGGTTCTGCGCGAGGCGGGCCGTGCCGCGCTGCAGGTGGTTGAGCAGGATATGAAAGAGCATGCAGGTTACGACCAATCAGCGAAAGGCCCGCATATGCGTGACTCAATCAAAATACGCTCGACAACGCGCACCAGAGGTAATGCCGTTGTGGTGCTTCGCGTCGGTCCCAGCAAGCAGCATTACATCAAGGCGCTTGCCCAGGAGTTTGGCACGGTCAAACAGGTTCCCGATCCCTTCATTCGGCCTGCGCTGGATTACAACAAATCCCGCGTTCTACGAATCCTCGCGGTAGAAATACGGGACCGCATTCAAAACAACGGGTAGCAGCCGCTACCACCTTCATAGAGAGAGAAAGTCATGGCTGATAAAACTTCGCCAGAATACGCGATGCTGCCTGCAGGAACCGTAGTGAAATGGGGGGCATCCGGTGCCGCTGTCTCAGCGATGAAGCCGCTGATTAACTGTAAGGCGCTCGGTGCTACCGGACAGACCGGCAGCTTCGTGGACTGCACCACGCTGATTGATAAGAGCAAGCAGTTCATTTCAGACCTGCCGGAAGGTCCGGAGAAATCCCTGGGCTTTATCGACGATCCGTCGAACACCGATTTTGCCGCTTTCCTGAATGCCGCGCAGAACCGCCAGACCGTGCAGTTTTACGTTGAGCTGCCGAACGGACGTACCGCAAACATGGTGCTGGCGCTTTCTGGCTGGCAGATGAATGAAATCACTGCGCCAGCCAGCGAAGTGATCCAGATTACCGTTCAGGGCAAGCAGAACAACATTGAGTGGGGCGTTGTCGCAGGCTCCTGATTTAAACAGCCACGCCGCCTGATGGCGGCTTTTACCACCTAACGGGATCAAATAATGTCCGAGAAAAAATTCAGTGCGGCCACGTTAAAGTCAGTTCTGCTGCAGCCGAAGTCTACCGCCATCAAAACAGAGCTGCTGGGCGCTCAGGTGTACATCCGCCGCCGCACTGCCGGTGAGCTTATCCGCTACGAGGAAGAGCTGGATGCAGCGCAGGCAACCGGCAATATCCGAGCAATTTCTGAAATGAGCGTCCAGCTTGTTCTCGACAGCCTGGTTAATCCTGACGGCACGCCTGTTAAAGCTGAGCTTCTTCCGACCGCTGCAGAGCTGCTTGAGGCTCACGATAACCCGACGCTGATGGCGGCAATTGAGCGCGTAAAAACGCATGCCATCGGTAAACTGGAAGCTGCCGAAAAAAACTGATCAGCTCGCCATGGCTGCAGCTGATTTTGTGGCTGGCGGACAGGTGGGGCGAACCTGACCCGTCCGTTATAGCCGCATTACCGTGCGACACGCTAAACCACTGGCGAGCTTACTTTCTTCAGCAGGGCATCCTGACCCGCTCCGAACCGCAATCTGCGCAATCCCCACACGACACCAGGCCGAACACGACCACGCATAGCGTGGATCAGCAGTGTGACGCCGTAATGAGGGCGTTAATGTAATGGCTGACGTAGCATCGCTGGCGGTAGGGTTACACCTCAACGCTGCAAATTTTAAAAGCCAGCTCGTCAGTGCGTATGGCGATGCCGGTAAGCAGTCGCGCCAGTTCAACAGACAGGCGCAGGACGACGCAAAAAAAACGGAAGAGGCTTACGGTCGCGTTAATGCTGCCGTTCGCGGACTGGCCGGGCGGATCGCCGGGCTGGCTGGTGTAGGGCTGTCACTCGGTACCATTATCCAGACGTCCCGCCAGTACTCTCAGGCGCTTTCTGACCTCTCATCTATTACCGGCGCGACAGGAAACAAGCTGCGCGATCTGGATGCGGCAGCGCAGCAGATGGGGCGCACTACCGAGTACAGCGCCAGCCAGGCTGTTGAGGCGCTGAAGCTGATGGCATCAGCCAAGCCCGAACTGCTTGATACGGCTGACGGGCTGCAAAAGGCGACCAACAGCGCACTGCTGCTGGCACAGGCGGGCGGCAGTACGCTGCCCGAAGCCACAAGAACACTGGCCCTGTCACTGAATCAGTTCGGTGCCGGTGCTGAACAGGCCGACCGTTATATTAACGTCCTGGCAGCCGGTGCAAAATTTGGCGCTTCCGAAATTAACGATACCGCCGCCGCGATAAAAAATGGAGGCGTGGCCGCTGCGCAGGCAGGTATCGGTTTTGAAACGCTCAATGCCGCCATTCAGGTGCTGGCATCGCGTGAAGTCAAAGGAGGTGAAGCGGGTACCGCGCTGCGCAACATCATCCTCAGCCTTGAGAAAGGGACTGATAAAACCCTCAAGCCGTCCGTTGTAGGGCTCAGTAAGGCGCTGGAAAATCTGGCGGGCAAAAACCTGTCTACTGCGCAGGCCGTAAAACTGTTTGGCGTGGAGAATATCAACGCCGCGTCAATCCTGACGGGTAATCGCGGCAAAATTGATGAGCTGACCACATCCCTGACCGGGACTCAGACGGCGCACGAGCAGGCAGCGATAAGGGTGAATAACCTGAATGGCGACCTGATGGGGCTGACCAGCGCCTTTGAAGGGTTGATCATCAAAGTCGGCCAGTCTGGTAGTGGTCCTCTGCGCTCAGGTATTCAGGTCATTTCCGAAGGCATCAATAAGCTTTCAGATAATTTTAATGCCGTTGCCTCTGTCGCGCTCTATACGCTTATTCCCGTTCTCTCCACCAAGCTCACAGCAGGGCTTCGGGAAAACATCTCAGGCTGGGCGGCGAACGAAGCCGCAGTGCGGAAAAATGCGCTGCAGCAGGCAGAGACGGCTAAGCAGACCATTGCCGCCGCTCAGGCAACGCGTCAGCAGGCGCAGGAAGAAGCCCGCTATCTGGGGACGCGTACAGCGGCAAACGCCGCAGCGGGTATCAATGTTGGCTATCAGAAAGAGCAGGTTGCGCTGAGCCGTACTATCCGTGAATCAAGAATTGCTGAGACAGCGGCAACAGAACGTCTGGCGGCGGCCAATACACAGCTATCTGTCACGGCCCGCGCTGCCTCTGTTGCATCCGGCCTGGCGCGTGGAGCGCTGTCGCTCATTGGTGGCCCGGTTGGTGCTGCGATGCTTGCCGGTTCGGCGCTGCTTTATTTCCATGAGCAGGCGAAACAGGCGCGTCAGTCCGCGATTGATCTCAAAGGCGCTGTGATTGAAACCACAGCCGCACTGATGCAGCTTTCAGACAAGCAGCTCTCCGTGAAGCAGCTGGACCTGCAGGACCAGTATGAAAATCAGGTTACGCAGAGAAACCAGCTGATTAAGGAAATTCAGGATGCTGACAGCCGGATGGACAGCCTCAAAGGCTTTGATCCCTTCGGCCAGCTGGCAGGTGTAGAGAAAGGAAAAACCCGAGCAGAAGCTGATCTCGAGTCTGTAAACAGCGGTCTGAAAACGCTTAAAGACAACATGGAGAACGTCGATAAAGCGCGTTTCCTGGTGAAAACGGGCATTGCTGATTCTGCTAAAAACCTCAAAAGCGACGTACAGGCCGCAACAGCAGCAGCTGCTGAGGCTGGTAAAGTGGCATCACCGTGGGGAGGTGAGGACCCGGCTAAGGCTGATAAGAAAGGCGCTCAGGCGCTAAAGCAGTTTACTGCGCTTCGCAACGAGATTGAGCAGGCACACGCCTCAAGCCTGGAAAAAATCAATCTTCAGGAAAAGGTTTCGCAGGAAAAAATCCTGAAAGATGCCAAAGCTGCCGGAGTGAGTCAGGCTGAAGTGCAGCGCGTGCTGACCCTGAATGCGGCTAATTATCAGCGTCAGCGTCAAGAGCTGGCCGAGCAGTATTCCCCGGCTAAAGCCATTATACGTCAGGAGACCGAAGCCAGCCGCAATCTGAAAGAGCTTTATGACGCTCGCCTCGTCACTGAGCGGGAGTACCAGTCTGCCCGCGTTACGCTGGCAAACGATTCTGCTCAGAAGATGATTCAGGCGCAGGCAAGCCAGGCAGCAGCGCCAAAGCTCAACATAGCCGGAGAGGTTGACCCGGTTGCACAGCTCCAGAATCAGCTCGTACAGCAGCAGAGTCTTTATACGGCTTACTATGAAAACAGCAGGCTGAATAAGGATCAGTACGAAGCGCTGATGCAGAAGTCCTCACGGGATTCGGCGGATGCTCAGTATCAGGCGGCGCTCAGTCTGTATGCCGGTCAGAGCACGCTGAATAAAGGGATCGTGAGCCTGGCGGAAACGGCGGCGGAGAGAACGACTAACTCCCTGACCGGTTTGCTTATCGGCACGCAATCTTTCCGGGAAAGCATTTCAAATCTTTTTGCCTCGCTGGCGCAAAGCGTCATCAAAAGTCTTGTTGAAATGACCGCACAGGCGCTGCTGACCAAAACAGTGCTGTCATCCTTCATGAGTTTTGGGGGGGCGGCGGTCGGCGCAGTGGGCACAGGTGCAGCAGCAACGGCGGGCAGTACCGGTGCTATGGGCATGAGTACCAGCTTTCAGGCTTACGATGGCGGCGGATTTACCGGAGAAGGTGGCAAATATGATCCAGCTGGCGTTGTTCACAAAGGTGAGTTCGTCTTTACCAAAGAGGCCACCGAGCGGATTGGCGTTGAAAACCTTTATGGGATGATGCGCGGCTATGCCAGCGGCGGGCTGGTGGACGCCCCTACCGAACGACCCGCCTCAGCATCCGGTAGTGGTCGCGGTAGTGGCAATACCATTATTCAGGTCGACGCACCGGTGACGATAATGCAGGAAAGCGGTGCTGGGGAATCATCCGCGACCGGCACCTCGGCTGCAGCCTCACAGCTTAAATCTATCGTTCAGCAGACGATTACGGACAGGTTGAAGAAGGAAATTTCACCGGGCGGCATTCTTTATAGCGGTCGGAGCTGATTATGGCGACAGATACATTTACCTGGGCGACACGTACTCAAGCGAGCGAACAGCTCAGCGTTTCCACCATTCAGGCCCAGTTCGGCGATGGTTACAAGCAGGTTACCGGGAAAGGGATCAACGATGCTGCTGAAAGCTGGTCGCTGAGCTGTAACGGTCAGGTGGAAGTTATGGCTACTGTGCGTGCGTTCCTGAAAACCCACGTCGCCACCTCTTTCTGGTGGACAAATCCTTGGGGTGAGAAAAAGCTTTATCGCGTTAAAGCAGATCCGATTAATCCAAAGTTTATTAATGGCGGATTTGTCGAAATCAGCTTTACCTTCGAGCAGTCTTTCGCACCATAGATAGCTTATTCAGCCTAGTAAGTTTGGTTTCCCACTTCCCTTTGAGACGCACCGCGACTAGGATTTATCCTATCTTTTACTTTTGGGGTAGGGACATGAAGAAGTTAATTCTATTGGTGACTTTGTTGGCTTTTGGGGCTGATGCAGCTACCACATATACTAAAGAACAGCTGAATGATATGGATCAGTCTGGCCAGTATCCGGAGCAAGAATCACCGGTTACTAAAGGTATTGAAAGTGTGGATTTTGATAAATGCAAAAGTGATACAGGGAGCATTTACAATCAGGTATTAGGCAATTATCCAGCCAAGGAAGTGGTTGATTCAGATGTTCTATACGTAGTTAAAATTTGGACGAATGATGGTGCAATATTGGTTTCTTGCTCTGAGCCAGATGGGAAAAAGGTAATAACACAATCATCATACAAGTGATTGATATCATAGAATAATGATGTTTTATAAATATCATATCAATGAACCCGGCCGCAGCGCCGGGTTTTTTATTGCCCGGAGTAAACATGAGTTTTAACCAGGATATTCAGGCGCTGGAGCCGGGGAGTCTGGTCCAGCTGATTGAGATTGACGGCACGGCCTTCGGGCTTGATACCGTGCTGCGCTTTCATGCGTACAACCTGCCGACCGAAGGCTGGCAGTCATATGCAGCAGAAAACCTGCCTTCTATCATCTGGCAGGGCAATGAGTACGATCCGCATCCGTATGAGCTGACCGGCATGGAGATGAGCAGCACCGGTTCACAGCCGACACCAAAGCTTTCTGTCGGCAACGTGGGCAACTATGTCACCGCGCTGTGTCTGCAGTTTGACGACATGGTTAAAGCGAAGGTGCGAATCCACACCACCCTGGCAAAGTATCTCGATGCGGCAAACTGGACGACAGGCAATCCCAGCGCTAACCCGCAGGAGGAACGCGTTCAGCTGTTTTACGTTAATGCGAAAACCTCCGAGACACGCGCTCAGGTGGATTTTGAACTCTGCTCTCCGTTTGATATCCAGAGCCTGCAGCTGCCATCACGCCAGATAACGCCGGTATGTACCTGGTGCATGCGTGGCTGGTACCGCACCGGTACCGGCTGCGATTATGCAGGCAACCGGTATTTCACTAAAGACGGCACGGCCACTAATGACCCGTCAAAAGATGTCTGCGGCGGGCGCATGGCTGACTGCAAAGCACGCTTTGGTGACGATCAGCCGCTGCCGTTCGGAGGGTTCCCGGCTGCAAACCTGCAGGGGAAATAACGATGCGCAAAAAGATTCTTGAGGCGATACGCGAGCACGTGGCCGCCGAATACCCGAAAGAGGCATGCGGGCTGGTCATCCAGTCAGGCCGGACCCAGAATTATATCCCCTGCCGGAATATCGCTGATGCGCCGACAGAACATTTTACGCTGTCGCCGGAGGATAAGCGGACAGCGGAAGCGCAGGGCGAAATCCTGATGGTTATCCATTCGCACCCGGACGCGCCGCAGCTCATTCCGTCAGAGCATGACCGGGTTCAGTGCGACTTCTCAGGCGTGGAGTGGGGCATCATGTCGTGGCCGGATGGCGACTTCTGCACCATCAGCCCGCGCACTGACCGCGACTACACAGGCCGACCCTGGCTGATTGGCAGCAATGACTGCTGGACACTCATCATGGACTGGTACCAGCGTGAGCACGGCATCACCCTGAAAAACTGGTCTGTTGACTATGAGTGGTGGATAGACGGCAAAGAAAATCTGTATGACGACAACTGGCAGTCAGAGGGATTTGTAGAGGTTGAGCCAGCTAAGATACGTGAGGGTGACATGATCATGATGCGCATCAGCGCCCCGGTAACGAACCACGCCGCGATCTATCTGGGCAACAATATCATTCTTCATCATAACGCCGGGAGCCTGTCTACACGGGTTCCTTATGGCGAATACTGGCGTAACCGTACCGTGCGTATCGTACGCAGAAAGGAGCTGATGGATGCTTAAAACCATGCGACTCAAAGGCCGGATGGCAAAAATGTTTGGTCCGGTTCACCAGTTTCACGTTGCAGATTTGCGGGAGCTGCTGCGTGCAATGTGCTCACAGGTGCCGGGCTTCAAAAAGTATGTGTCAAACGCCCACCTCAACAATATCCGGTTCGCCTTCTTCAGCGGCAAAGACAATATCGGCCTGCAGGAGTTCGATATGTATTCAGCGGCAACCGAGTTTCAGATGGAGCCGATTCTGGAAGGATCAAAACGCGGCGGTACGCTGCAGATCATCATCGGTGCCGTCGCGATTGTGGCCGCTTTCTTCACGGCAGGCGGTTCGCTAGCACTATATGGCGCTGCGCTCGGGACCACCACTGCGACAGGTCTGGCCGTAACCGCGCTTACCAGTATGGGCATCAGTATGCTGCTGGGCGGGGTCGTGCAGATGCTGACTCCGCAGCCAAAGCTTAACGTGGGTGCATCATCCAGCACGGACAATAAGCCGAACTATGCGTTCGGTGCGCCGGTTAATACCGTTGCCATGGGCTATCCGGTGCCGGTGCTTTACGGTACCAGAGAAATCGGCGGCGCGGTCATCAGTGCAGGCAGCTTTACCAGCGATCAGCAATAAATAATTGGAGAAGGACCATGACATTAGAACAGCGTATCGAAGCTTTAGAAAAGAATTTAGAAGAGATGAAAGCCCAGAATGAAGCAACTGTCCGGGCTTTGGATGCTCTTAACGCGCATTGTTCTAGCTTAGCGGTAGAACTGGCAAATTTAGAAGTCAGAACATCAAATTTCCATTAACACTTTGAGAAGTTTTCGCGCGCTTTTTGAATAGCCAATTCCTCAAGTTGTTTAATTGTCATAGTCTGGGCATGACCATGAGGAACTTCAACCCAAATGCTGTGACTAGAGTCATCATCACCCTTCAAATTGGCTAGTATTCTATGGTTATCACCATGATGATTTGATAGACCGCCTAAAGTTTCTAGTTTGAATTTCATGTAATTTCCTTTCCAGAGGTAATCAGCCATCCCTCATTGCTATGTGCACCCATGCCTCAAACATGGACGGGCTGAATACTCAACATATCCTTAACTGTCTATCAGCGACATCCTGATATTCGATCAGTAATTCTCAGGCCACCTCATGGTGGTTTTTTTTTGGGTGAAATATGCGACTTCTTGAAGGTGCTGTGATTCAGGGCAGTAAAGGTGGCGGTTCCAGCCCTCGCACGCCAGTTGAGCAGGCTGACGATCTGCTGTCTATCGCGAAATTAAAAATGCTGCTGGCTATCTCTGAAGGTGAGATTCAGGGTGATTTAACCGCGCAGCAGATTTTCCTGAACGATACGCAACTGGCTAATGAGGATGGTACCTATAACTTTACCGGCGTCGTGTGGGACTGGCGTAGGGGTACGCAGGACCAGACCTATATTCAGGGTATGCCCGAGGTCGATAATGAGCTGTCGGTGGGTGTTGCAGTAACGCAGGCTATCGCCTGGACCCGCCAGTTTACCAATCTGACGCTCGATGCCGTTCGCATAAAGTTGAGCCTGCCTGTGCAGTACCAGTACAAAGACAACGGCGACATGGTTGGTACCGTTACGCAGTACGCCATTGACCTGTCAACAGATGGCAGCTCGTGGGTCACGGTAGTTAATGGCAGCTTTAACGGTAAAACCACGTCTGAGTATCAGCGCGATCACCGCATCGAGTTACCGAAAGCGACTTCAGGATGGTCAATAAGGGTGCGTCGAATCACTGCGGATTCGACGTCCTCAAAACTGGTTAACGCCTTCAAGGTATTTTCGTTTGCAGAAGTGATCGACAGTAAGCTGCGCTACCCCAACACCGCGCTGCTGTATATTGAGGTTGATGCCAGCCAGTTCAGCGGACAGGCACCTAAGGTAACCTGTAAGCCAAAAGGGCGCCTAGTCCGCGTGCCGACGACGTATGATCCGGTTTCACGTACCTATGCAGGAGCATGGCAGGGTGATTTCAAATACGCCTATACCGATAACCCAGCGTGGATTTTCTATGACCTGGTGCTGGATAAAATATTCGGGATGGGTACGCGTGTTGACGCCACCATGATCGACAAATGGGAGTTGTACAGCATTTCGCAGTACTGCGACCAGATGGTGTCAGACGGCGCGGGCGGCACGGAGCCGCGCTTTACCTGTAACGTCTTCATCCAGAACCAGCAGGACGCTTACACAGTACTGAAGGACATTGCGGCGATATTCCGTGGCATAACTTTCTGGGGTAACAGCCAGATTTTCGTCAATGCAGATGTGCCGCAGGTCGATTCAGACGGCAACGTAGACGTTGATTTCGTTTACCACGCCGCGAACGTCATTGACGGGCTGTTTACCTATGCCGGTGGCAGCTACAAGAACCGCTATTCATCCTGTCAGGTAAGCTGGTCCGATCCTATCAACCACTATTCCGACACGGTAGAGGGCGTGTACGACTCCGATCTGGTGCAGCGCTATGATGTGCGCGAGATGAGCCTGACAGCCATTGGCTGCACGTCTCAGAGCGAGGCGCACCGGCGCGGGCGCTGGGCCATTCTGTCTAATGCCAAAGATGGCACAGTTTCATTCGGCGTTGGCCTGGACGGTTACATTCCGATCCCGGCTGAGATTATCGGCGTGGCTGACCCGTTCCGCAGCGGTAAGCAGAACGGTGGCCGCATCAGTTCGGTTAACGGCCTGCGCATCACGCTGGACCGTGCCGTTGATTATGCTGCAGGAGACAGGCTGGTTGTGAACCTGCCGGACGGTACCGCGCAGACACGCACAATCGGCAGCATCAGCGCCGATAAGAAAACGGTCAGCGTGAATACTTCATTCCGCATTGCGCCCGTGGCGGGCTCAGTCTGGGCCATCGACAGTGATAATCTGGCAATTCAGTATTTCCGCGTCACCTCAGTGGCCGGGAACGACGACGGCACGTTTACCATAACCGGCGTGCAACACGATCCGAATAAGTACAGATACATTGATGACGGCGTGCGCATTGAGCCAGCGCCAATCACTGTCACGCCCATCAGCGTACTGAAGGCACCGGCCAACATCAAAATCAGCGAAGTCAGCTTTGTTGAGCAGGGGCTGTCTGTTTCATCAATGCAGGTAACGTGGGACCGTGTTGAAGGTGCGATCAGCTACGTGGCTCAGTGGCGGAAGGATAAAGGCGACTGGATCAACGTCGCAGTCACCAGCGCTCAGGGGTTCAGCATTCAGGGAATTTACACCGGCGTCTATGATGTCCGTGTGCGAGCTGTTAACGCGGCAGAGGTTTCCTCGCCGTGGGGCTACGCTGACTCTACATCACTCATTGGCAAAGCAGGCAAGCCAGGCACGCCGGTTAACCTCCGGGCCACTGACAATGTGGTCTGGGCAATCGATGTAACGTGGGCGTTTCCTGATGGTTCCGGTGATACCTCGTACACAGAGATTCAGGTGGCTACTACGGCAGACGGGCAGAACCCGCAGTTTCTGGCTTATGTTCCTTACCCCGGAGTCAGCTATCAACACGGCCCTATGCCCGCTGGTGTTCGCCGCTGGTATCGCGCCCGGCTGGTGGATCGCATCGGTAACACTGGCGACTGGACGAAGTTTGTTGAAGGTGCCAGCAGTGTTGATGCAACCGCGCTGCTGGGCGACATTACCGAGCAGGTCCTGAAAACGGATGCCGGTAAGCAGCTCATTGCCAAGGTCGATACCAACATTGATGCCATGCTGCAGAACGCGCTGAACCTCGATGCAACGGTTGATCACCAGATGGCTATCGCTGGCGCAAACAACCAGAACCGCGCCGACATCCTGACCGTTAAACAGACCATCGCCACAAACGACCAGGCTTATGCACTGAGGTTTGAGCAGGTGCAGGCGGCAGTCGGTGACAACGTGGCAGCAATACAGCAGACCTCTACGGCGCTGGCTGACACCAACGGCAAGCTATCAGCACAGTACTCAGTAAAAGTAGCGGTAGACAGCAATGGTCGACAGTACGTAGCTGGCATGGGGATTGGCACCGAGAATAGCCCTGCGGGTATGCAGACACAGGTGCTGTTCCTGGCTGACCGCTTCGCTGTGATGTCACAGGTGGGAGCTACGCCGAAAACCTTCTTTGCTATCCAGAACGGCCAGACCATTATTAATTCTGCCTTTATTGGTGATGCGACCATTACCAGCGCGATGATCGCTGCATATATCCAGTCAACAAACTATATTGCCGGGACTGCCGGATGGAGGCTGGGTAAAGATGGGACATTTGAGAGAAATGCTGCAAATGGTTCAGGCAGGGTTGTAGACACTGGCACATTAAGACAGGTTTACGATTCAAATGGTACTTTACGCATCAGAGACGGGCTCTGGTAAGGAGAATAAATGCCTGGTGGCCTTCAGTGCTGGGATGCAAATGGAAAGCTGATAGTTGATATTGGAGATTACAATACTCGATATCTTGGCAGAACATCTGTCACCATGGCGGCTAATACCAATCAGGTGACTGGAGCATTCGGGGGGCTTACTTCATCTGGATCATTTGTTGTAGTGGCTTCTGCTTCAAGCTCTTCCTATTACACACCCTCTAATTTTGCTGCTCGATCATATGATGGCGGATATCGCATATTTAAGCTTTCAGCATATACCGCTGCAGTTACCTTAACTTTGGACATGTACGCATTCATATGAGTGGATATCAGGTTTTTAACTCTGCTGGGGCGCTTGTAATTGATTCAGATTATAAAGGTACCTATTACCGTGATACGGTTAACTATACGAGCATAACGGATATAGGTTATTACAACATTACATGCCTACTTGGAAACTCCAACGATATGGGTCATGCGAACGCGAGTGTCCCAGTAGATGATAATCTGCGGTGGTTCAAGCCAAACAATAATGCCAAAATGTTTTTTACCGGACCTGACTGGGTGACAGCTAACGCCGGCTCAATGGCCCGTAGTCGAAGTGACATGCCTGTAGAAAGTGGTTATCGGGACATTTTTAACTCAGCAGGAGAGTTAGTCTGGTCGGCTGTGATGGCTGCTAAAATACCTCGTATCCTTGGTTTTTTTGATGTTCCGGCAAATTTCGATTTGGATAACTCTGTTTATTCCCAGTCGATTGGTAATGACTCATGGATTCTTGTAAGTTCTGTACTTGGTGGAAACATTTCTGATGATGGTTCCGGCACCGGGTTTTCGGGACCATTCTTTAGATTCCAGAATGGAACGTTGCAATGCCAGTGGGTAAACAAGCTCCAGCAGTCGTGGGCTAGCACGCTGAGGCCTTATGGCATGCGTATTCCCTATGGAGTATTTTCAAACCTCAGTTAGAATGAATTATAAGTAAAAGCATTTTTCTAATTCAACTTCTTCCAAATGGATGTGATATGTCTACATATGGAGTGACGTATGAAATATATTTTAACGGCGTTATTAATTGCTCTATCAGTTGGGGTGCAGGCTCAGAACAAAATTACGTATCCTGAAAGAGCAGAAAATCTCAGATTTGGAGGCGAGGTGGAACTTCTTTATGATGTGACGCCAGAAGGAAACGTTTCTAACATCAGGATTTTAAAGGTTCATCCAAATTATCTTTTTGATCGCGAAGTAAAAAGGCAAATGTCTGACTGGACGTTCCCGGCAAAGAACCCCAAAAAAGACGTTCCGCTAAAAATCGTATTTAAGCCAAACTAATTAAATAACTTCCAAGAACCCGGCCATTGCGCCGGGTTTTTTATTGCCCGGAGAAAGCTATGCCAGCAGGAACTATTGCATTAACAAACAACTCAACAGCTGTGAATGGCTCGGGTACCAGCTTCACAACTGAGCTGAAAGCGAATGACTTTATCGTTGCGGTTGTTGGCGGGATTACCTATACGCTCGGCGTACAGTCGGTCAACTCAGCAACAGGCGTTACCCTTATTACGGCATATAACGGGCCTAACGCATCTGGTGTGGCATGGACTGCAGTCCCAAATGCGGCACTTGTCGGGATTACTGCACAGGTGGCCGCCGATGTTGCCAAAGCCATTCGCGGGCTTAATCTGGACAAGGCTAACTGGCAACAGGTTTATTATGGTAGCGGCAACATAACCGTCACCCTGCCTGATGGAAGTCAGTACACCGGACCTGCATGGAGTACGCTGAGTAACTCTTTAACCTCAAAAGCAGGCAACGGCGCAAACTCAGACATAACATCGTTGAGTGGTATTTCAGGTACTATCGCGCTGAAGAAAGGCGGCTCTGTTAGCTATGAAAACCCTGCTAACTCCTCTCAGCAATTAGGTTTCCTTAGCTATGACTACACCAATGGTGTTCTTAACATAGGCAACACGTTTAGTGAGTTTAAGGTAAAAGCTTATTCTCGCGTCGATTTTCGCTCGACCGATGCTGCTGTGTCTACCAGCACTAATCCTGGGTGGGTTTCACTATATGCTGGGTCTGTTATGGCTAATGCATGGGTGGCTGGCGCTACTGGCGGTCTTATATACGGTGGTGCTGTCCGCTCTGCACTTCAAATAGGAACAGGTAATGCCCGGTCGGCAACAATGCAGTATTACCTGAACAGTGGTGTAGATGAGAATATCCTTTTTACGCTTCTTATAGGTGGTACTGCGACTAACTTCAGGATGAACAACGCCGGGTACGGTATCGCCCCATCAGGCTGGACAACTGCATCTGATGAAAGGATTAAGGACAACAAAGAGATTATTCAGAACCCACTGGATAAAATGAAACTAATCCGTGGTTATACGTGGATCAGAAAGGACATTAAGGCCAGCGGCATTGGTTTTCTGGCGCAACAGGTTCAACAGGTTTTCCCTGAAAGTGTCATGAACCTTGGAGACACCACCTTAAAAGATGGCACGGTAGTCGAAGATACCTTGGCGCCTGACACGACAGGTGTAGCAGCAGGTCTCCATCATGAAGCAATCCTTGCTCTAATGGAAAAAATAGAATCACTTGAGGCGGCAGTAAATATGAGAGATACCGCTATCAGCGAGCTTCAGGAAAGATTAAAAGCCATAGATGGCTTAGAAGCGTAAAAAAGCCCCGGCGACGGGGCAGGTATAGACCGTGCCTCTCTGAGCAGGCTACGGGGTGGGTCATTTGAGATTAGTTACTCACCGCCACTCCCGCACGATTAAAAACCCTTACCTCTCAAACCCTTTACAAATATGTGAACTGGTCCGGCTTGATCAATCATATCGAACAATATTACTGTTTATCCATACAGTATTTATCAGAGGAGGTTTTATCATGCCGAGAGACTACGAGATCAAAGACGCGTTTGTAAGTGCCATTAGGACCAAGGCGGGTGCCGGGCGAATTGTCACGACCGAGGAATTCGTCAAAGAACTAGAACGGCTTAACTGGCACTTCAGCCTGCGCGAGGCAAATCAGTGGATAAAAACGAATACAACCACGTTTCGTGACGTTTCCACGCAAGAGGGTGAAGCTAAGACCTACCAGCAGTTCAATCCAAACGGGGGTATCTGACATGGGATTTCCTTCACCGGCGATTGACTACATCGAACCTAGACTAACCCTGAATAGCATGCTGATGCCTCACCCAGCCAATATGATGTTGTTAGAAACGCAGGAAGGGTTTGTGCTGGTAGACCGTACTTTAACGGCCAAAAATGGCGAAGCAGTCGCTTTTCAGCTCGGCGACTACCCGCAGGTAGGAAAATTGTTCAGCACAGGAATTATAACTTCTGACGGCGAGACGATCGACGGAGAGGGGATGGACGGGATTATCGTGCTGGGTAAAGTGACAGTCGAGATAAGGTCTGTTTATGAACCTTCCAGACCGACTCTCTGAAAAATGCCCGCACAATAGCGGGCACCTTCTTTATCGGTTAGAAATGTACAAAGTCACTTCCAGCCCTAAGCGCATATCAATAAATGCTGGTTTCTTCCACATAGCAATTCCCTCGTAAAAGTAAAATACCACCCAATTATACTTCAAAAATTAAAGATAAATTGAGTACATAAATGAGTACATCGTTTTTCATGACTCATTCTGCGATATCCTTATAAACATAAAGATAACATAGAATTATCCATGCCTCTCAACCGTGAAATTCATAGCTCTGCCTGTTCTGTATCTGCAGACCCGGCACGCTGCTGAGGTTTTCCGACAGATTAACGCGCGGTGCTGCCTGACGCATATCGTCGCCGCTGACCACACTCAGGGCGGCAGGCGTGTCGAGTTCGTTAAGGCCCGTTTCC
>Ga0308169_10000653_pt1 | contig 47221 bp, 45 predicted proteins | sample PhyBR1_2_FD_202139 | JGI IMG/M metagenome (GOLD analysis project Ga0308169, IMG submission 202139) | Phyllosphere microbial communities from UC Gill Tract Community Farm, Albany, California, United States - DLSLSB.R1 | ecosystem: Host-associated > Plants > Phyllosphere > Unclassified | place... | reverse complement strand
ACGAGGTCATCCTCGATATCATCGACTGGTGCGGCCACCTCGACGGCGCGAGGCCTATCCGCTTGCCGTACGCACGCAACCAGACGCTCGCCGCCCTGTGCCGCCTCGGCAAGCGCTTCCGGGCCAACGCAGAGCGCGTGCTCTATGCGCGCGTCGCTTTCTGGTCGCCGTCGTCCGAGTCGGCGGTCCGCGCCCTGTACGACCGCCCCGACCTGCGCCAACACGTCCGGGCCGTCGACTTTGCCGTTCTCGACGCCGGCCTCGACCGCGACAAGCGCGTCGCGCATGTCGTGCGCGACCTGCCCAATCTCGACGAGGTCAACATCCGCACCCTGGGCCCGGCGGCGCAGGCCATGCTCTTCTCGGCGTCGGAGCGTCCGCTCCGCCGGGTCCGCATCATCGACCCGCAGGGCGATGTGCGGCCGCTGCTGCGACAGCACGCCCGTCGTCTCGCGCACGTCAAGGAGCTGCACATCGCGAGCATCTGCGGCGACCCGGGCCAGCCCTTGCGCCCCATCGACCTCGCCGAGCTCGTCTCGCTCTCGACGTCGCTCCCTCGATCGTGGGACACGTTCGCCACCTGCACGGCCGTCGCCCAGGCCAACCTCGTCCACCTCAGCCTACCGCTCTCGCAGGAGCTCGGCGCCTACCGCCTCGGCGTTTTCCCGTCCCTCAAGAGCTTGCACCTCCGCAATACGACGGGCACGGGCTACGGCCTCTGCCGACCGCCCAGCTCGGCCGACCTCGTCTTCGTCCTCCGCACCGCCCGCGCCCTCGCCTCGCTTGCGCTCGAGGGCGACCTCAGCCGAGCGTCGAGCCCACACCTCGACCCGTCCTTCGCCCATGTCCTCGCCGCCCTCCCGCCCTCGCTCGAGCACCTCACCCTGCTCGCCTGCGACTGGGGCGGCACCTCACGCGCCGGTCTCGCAGACGTTGCGGCGGCGTACCTCGTTGGCGGGGCGCGCGCGCCCGCGCTGCGCTCGGTGCGGGTCGGCGGCGGGAAGGGCGTCATCGCCCAGCGCTTTCGAGAGCTCGCGGTGCGGCGGGCGGCGGGCGAGGTGGGAGGGACGGTGCGTCTGGTCGACTGGCTCGAGGAGGAGGGCGTGCGGGTGACGACTGTAGCTGAGTTTAGCGCGCTGCCGGCCGAGTCGGCTCACTGAAACTTGCTCTCTCTCCTCCCTCTCTTCGTTCTGTGAGAGGAGCTTTGCAGACCTGCAGCCGTGCGTGCTCAGACTCGAAGAGTCAAAATGCAGCTCTGATGAGAGCGAGCCGCTCGACTCGTTCGAGTTATCGCTCGCACAGCTCGATGGCTCTCTCTCGCGCTCGAGGACAAGGACGACGGCGACAAAGCGGCAGTTTCATCTCAAGGCCGACAAGCTAGAACCCGCCGCGCCTCCTGACGGCCCACACGAGCTCCTGCAACCTCGAGGTGACGCCCGCTGCGCCGGGCACGCCCGACCCGGCGCGCAGGCCCAGGAGGATCCGCCCGAGCGACGTCTCGATGGCGGTGGCGGGGAACGAGCGCGCGACGGACGACGAGGCCGAGGACGACTCGGCGAGCCACGTCTCGACGAGGACGGCGACGTCGGCGATGAGGAAGACCTGGCCAGGCGAGGTGTGCCAAGGCGGGAGCTGCGCGGCGAGCACGAGCGTCAGGACTGCTTCGAGAGAAGGAGGAGAGGGCGGAAGAAGGACGCACCTTGGTGGTGATGAGCTCCTCGAAGACGGCAAAGATGGCCTCGAACGGCACGCCCGCATCCCGGATCGCGAGCGCGACCCACCCGGCGAGCGCGACCCACCCAGCGCGCGCCTCGGACTTGCGCTCGTAGCTGAAGCGCTCGAGGAGCGCGACGAGTTCGGCTGCGAGGACGTCGAGCAGGTCAGTCTGAGATCGCAGAGGAAGTGTAGGCCAGGGAGAAGAGGCGGACGCACCGAGCGGGAAAGAGACGTCGGACGAGTGGAAGCGCTGACCGAGCTGCGTCACCTTGGCGGCGACGGCGTCGACCGGATTCTCGGGCTGCTCTTCTTGCGCTGCAGGGTCGATGAGGTACGTCAGGGTCTAGACTGGGTCGCTGAGGGCCAAAGAGGGCGAGAGGAAGCGCACCTCGAGACAGGATGGCCTCCCAGGTCGCCGTGACGAGGAACGGGTCGCGGTGGTCCGAGACATGGAACTGCAGGAGGAGGAGTGAGTCCGTATGAGGCGCAGAGATCTACAGGGTTGCGAGAGGAGCAGGTCGGGCTCGACGCACGATGAGGAGGATGATCTCGAGCAGCTCGAGCGGCTCGGCAAAGTCGGCGTAGAGCTGCATGGCGCGCACAGAGGAGTCAGCATCGCTCTCTCAGAAGGAAGTCAGTGAGAGAGCGAGAGCAGAGACGCACCTCGGTGATGGTAAAGAGGCGCTCCTCGACCTTCTCGAGCCAGGCCTGCTTCTCGTCGCTCGGCAGCGTCCCCTCCTCGATGGCCCGGAAGATCTCGATCTGCACCTGCGCAACCTCGAGCTTCTCCTCGACGTCTGTGAGGAACTGGACGGTGTCGCCGCGAGAGGAGGACGACGAGTGCTGCTGGGACTTGGCGTTGCCGACGGCGAGCGAGAGGTACTCGACGCGCTTCTGCAGCGAGAGCGGGAATCTGCAACGAGGGAGAGTCAGCGGCTTGCACGAGACCAAAGCGAAGAGGCGATGCGGATGAGCGAGGGAGAGGGACGCACGCAGGAGATTCGGCGAGCGAGGCGAGAACCTGGGCGGCCCGAGCGTACCGGCCCGTGCGGACGTAATACTGCCACAGGAGGTCGCTCTTCTCGAGCGTTGTCGGCTCTCGTGCGAGGAAGCCTTCGAGATAAGGCGTGCGAGTCTGTTTGTGCGGAAAGAGGGAGAGCGAGGTCAGACTCGAAGAGGAGGAGAGGCGAGAGAGGGAGAGGCGGACGCACCTCGAGGAGCTGATCCGTGCGCCCTCGCGACAGGTACCAGTCGTACAGCTCGGCGTGGAAGAAGTCGTCGCGCACGGCGAGCGCCTTGTTGTAGGCGTTCGTGCGCATGCCGTCGGCGTCCTCGGCCGAGCGAGCTCCTGCACGCCCGCTGCGTGACGCCTCGTCGAGCGCGGCGTCCATCGCCTCGAGCGCGTCGAACACGAGCCGGTGGCACGTCTGGCGCTGCGAGAAGGCCGACGCCCGAGGGTCGTTCGAGGGCTGCTCGTCGAGCCAGAACGAGATGGCGCGGTCGGACGGGTCCCACTTGTGCGCACAGGCGAGGGCGAGGTCGATGACGCCTGTAGGTGAAAAGCATCAGCGTCATGCTCGCGTACGCAGAGGAAAAGGAGAGGGAGAGGAAGGGGTCGACGCACCGAGGGCGTAGCGCAACGACGTGTACTCCTTGCAGATCTCCTGCAGCCGCTCGAGCGACAGGTGGCCCGCCGCCTTGGTGAAGAGCCTGCGCGCAATGACCAGAAAGACGTCATAAATCAGCAGTGCTCCCAGGGCGTCAGGAGGAACCGAGAGAGAAAGCCAGGCTCGGCGCGACGCACCTCAACGACTCGCGCAAGCACTCGGTCCTCTCGCCGCTGTCGTACGTGTCCTTGGCGCGCCGCATCGCCTCGATCGCCTTGTACAAGAGTACGTCGTCGGCTGAGCAGAAGCTGCCGCAGCGCTGCTGCAGCGTCTCGCTGATGGCGTCGACCGAGCGGTGCAGGCCGATCTGCTGGTTGATGACGGCGCTGACGAGCCCGCGCGCGACGTCGCGCCCCTTCGGCGTCGTGAGGAGGTCGGCGTAGGTGAGGGACGCGAGCTGCTCCTGGAGGTCGGGCGCGCACGCCGAGACGATGTCGGAGAGCTTGTAGTCGATGAGGAGGAGGACGAACGAGATGGCCTCGACCGACTGGGTGAGGAGGAGGCGCAGGGCCGAGAGCGACGTCTGCTCGGCGGCGTAGGCGGCGGCGTTGTGCCCGGCCCGGCTCGAGTCGGGGAGGTGGGTGAAGAGGTGCTGCTCCCTGCGCGCGGCGGCGAGAAGAACGAGTCAGTCTCGCTCTCGAGGTGCGCCTGAACAAGGGAGAGAAGGACGCACTGCTCGACGAACGTCCTGAGCGCGATAAGGTCGCGCTGCACGGCGCTGAGAGCCGCCTCGGACACGTTGGCCGCTTGGACCGCTGGCGTGCCGCCGACGAGCGTGATCTTCTGCTTCCAGATCGGGCGCACGAGACGCGCAAAGTAGAAGGCGAGGCCCTCGTGCCGACCAGAGAAGATGACCTTGCTGTCGGCCGTCGAGCTCTGCGCGCCGCCTGCGAGGAGGGGGAAAGGAGGGTCAGTGCGTTTCTCAAGACGGAGCAGGCGCGTGCGGCGTCGAAGCGCCGCAGCACTACAGAACGTCGAGGAACGAGACGCACCGCCGTACCCGCCGCGGTCGATGCTGACCGGCCGCCCGCCGCCCTCGAAGAAGAGCGCCTTGGCCTGCTCGGCGACGGCGCTCGTCGTGCTCCTCGATCCAGGCGCCGCCGTCGCCGATGCGCCCGGCCCGTCGGACGGCACGAGCTGCGAGTTGGACGCCGCGATCGAGAGGAGCATGGCGCACGACTGGTCGCGCCCGTAGCTGCGCGGGCGGAGGAGCGCCGAGTCAGCACGTGCCGCTCGAGCGGCATGACGAGGATCAGGAGGAGGTCAGAAAGTGTCCACGCACCTCTCGAAGAAGACGCCAATCTCGCCCTGCCCGCCGCCGCCGCTCATGCTGACGCCCTCGAGCACGTCCAGGAGCGTGTCGACCGGCCGCTGCCGCACGACGACGCTCGCGCCCATGTTCGTGAGGACGACCCACTCGCGCCTCGGGTGCGTCGGCTGCGTCGCGAGCTCGTTGAGGAGCGCGGCGCGGCGCGGCGTCACTTCGGCGAGGTCCCACGTGCGGCCGGGGATCTCGACCGTGCCGGCGAGCTCGGTGAAAGGGCGGCCCGAGGACGACGAGGACGCCGACTGGTGGCCCTGACCCGTCGCGACGACGGCCGACGAGGACGAGGGCGACGAGGCGGCGACGTCGGGCGCGCAGACGAGGAGGACGTCGAGGTCGGGCGTGAGGTTGTTGGCGGCGAGGAAGAGCCCGCCCGGCGCGTGCTGCGCGTGCATGATGGCGTTGAACGGGATGTGCTGCCCCTGCTGCCCCTGCTGCCCCTGCTGCTGCTGCTGCCCTTGGCCCTGGACCTGCAGCTGCTGCGAGCCCTGCCCGTGCTGCGACTGCGGCGCCGGCGGCGGCCGGACGTGCGCGAGCTCGAGCGCCGCCGCAGAGCCCATCGACGCGCCGTAGTAGTACCCGCGGCGCTGGTGCGAGAAGTAGAGGCGGACGCCGGTCGTCGTGACGGCGACGAGCGCGATCTTGTTGTTCGCGCCGCCCGCGGCGACGGGGACGACCTCGAGCGCGACGAGGCGGAAGGCCGAGCCGGTCTTGAGCATCGGGTTGTTGGGGAGGAGCATGGCGGCCTGGCGCGAGAGGTCGCCCGTCTTGGCGACCTTGGTCGGGACGCCGTCGAACTTGCCCGGCGACGACGAGGGGAGCTGGAACATCTCGATCGTCGAGTTGCGCAGGAGCGTGTACACGAGGCCGCGCTCCGTGTCGAGCTGGAACGAGACGATCCACTCGGCCTGCGGGAGCGCGCTCAACGACCGCAGGAAGGCCGGCACGACGCTCTTGGCGATGCCGCCGCCCGTGATGTTGTGCAGCGTGCAGCGCTTGGCGAACCAGCCCTCCTGGGCCTGGTACACGAGCTCGTGCAGGGCGCCGTCGCCGCCGATGCCGCCGGGCGTGAGCGGGTCGGGCGACGACGTGAGGAAGATGCGGCCGGAGGGGGTGCCGCGGATGGTCGTGAACGAGACGCCGTCGGTCGGGACCGAGAGGCCGGTGAGGAAGAAGGTGACCTCCTTCTTGGCGCCGGGTGCCGACGCCGTGTAGCCGAGGCCGACGAGGGTGACGGCGGACGGGGTCGCGAGGACGAGGATGTGGGCGATCGAGTCGACGAAGACGCCTGGTCGAGGGCGGACGAGGGCGACGCCGACGATGACGTCGCTCAACTCCTCGAAGGTCGAGAAGGACGAGCTGTAGGGAGCAGGGGAGGGTCAGCCCATGCTGCTCCTGACGAGCACGGAGGAGGAGAGGGAGGAACGCACCCGTCTGCCCAGTCCCACAAGAGCAAGCGGTGGTCGATGCTGACCCATGCCCGGTCGATCTCGGGGAGGAGGCCCATTGAGCACCTCGACTGGGTGACTGCGAGCGCACGAGCGGGACATCAGTGAACGCTCGAGGAAGAGGAGGAGGAGGAAGGGTCAGGAGGAACGGAAGAGCTCACGGTCGTGCTCTTCAAACAGGCGGTCGGGGAGGAGGACGGTGCGGGTCTTGGTGACTGGCTGCCAGGCGTGGTTGGGCGGCAGGACATAGTCGCCCGAGGATGCGCCCGTGAGCGAGTCGCCGACCGGGTGCGTCGAGTCGTCGCGCGCGAGGCGGTCGTCGATGACGAGCTTGGCCCGCTCGAGGGGCGTGCGAGTCGGTGCCTGCTGCTGCTGCTGCTGCTGAGGCTGCTGCTGGCTGTCGGGCTGCTGCTGGTGGTGGTGGTGCGAGTCGGCGGGGTGATGAGGGCGAGCCGAGGACGAGTGCGAGAGGGACGAGGTCGGGGGCGCGTCCGAGTGGTGGTGGCTGCTCGTGCTCTGGACGAGGGAGCTCATGGCAGCGTCTGGCTCGACCCAGAGAGGGGAGCGGGTGGTGCAGGAGCGAGCTCCTCTTCTCCTCCTCTCGCTCCTCCTCGTCCAACTCTGGCTCGCAGCGCTCGCTCTCGGCACTCGTGCTGCTAGCCCTCCACACCTGCTTGCCCGTATACGCACTCTTGCCCCAGTCCACCGCTGTTGCTCCCGCTTGCCCTCGTCGCGACGCTCGAAGTCCCCAGCAGCCGCTCTCGCGGCGTCGCGCAGCTCTGCTCAGCGCTTGGGCGAGCCTCGCTGGCCGTCGGCATCAGCCCCTGAGTCTTCCCGCCTCGTTCCACAGGCGGGCAGGGCAGCGCGCGAGCTGGGCCCGTCGTGCTCCTCCTCGGGCCTTTCGCTCCGTCCTTTTCTGCGGCGCCGCTTTCCCTCCTCGTGGCTCTTGCACAGCGTGTTATCCGTATCGATCGGCGCTTCCTGAGAAGAGCGAGGAGCTGCAGCGGGCGAAGATGGGGCGAGGACGCGGCGAGACGCGGGCACAGAGCGGGCCGGGCGGTCGAACGAGGGAGAGCTGAGGCTCGGGCTGGCGCGCCGGGCTGCACAGCTGCACAGCGACGTCAGCGCAATGCAGCAAGCCTGGCTCTGCATCTCAAAGAGCGAGACGTGCGGCCGCGCACGAGCGAGCGGCAGCGAGAGGCGGCGAGGGGGAACGCTCGGTCCTCTCGCTCACAGCCCAGACGCTCTCTCTCGCTCGACAGCTGCTTTCGACGGCTTTCGAGCTCAGCGCAGGACGACAGGCTAGACGCATGCACTTTTGCCGAGAGGAAGGGGAGAAAATACAGGACTCCTCGCCGGTCGGCGGCTCTACTCGGTCGTGTTGAACAGGACGATGCCCGGGTTGCCCGGCTCGGCGGCGGCGACGATGTGCTCCTGGTACCCGGGTGCGCCCTCGACGGCCTTCTCGGCGTCGTCGGCGTACAGCGCCTCGATGTCGTCCATGCCGAGCGACCGCTTGATGTAGGGCATGGCGGCGGCGAGCGTGTCGACCTCGTTGAAGGCGACGGTGCGGTTCAGGGCGTCGTCGACGCCGGCGAGCGCGATGCGCTTCTTGAGCTGGGCGATGAAGGGCATGTAGCGCTTGTCCTTGATGAGGCCGCGCTCGACGAGCTGCTGCTTGACCTTGGCGTCGTCGACCTTGTGCTCGGCGCCGTTCCATGCCGAGCGCACGACGGCGACGGCGTCCTCCTGCCACGCCGGGAACGTGCGCGCGACCCACACCTTGCACGCCTTGGGCTTGCTCGGGTCGAACCCGCCGGCGGCGCCCTTGCCCTTGGCCTTCTTCTTGGCGAACGTCAACTCGGCGTCGCGGATGTCCTTGACCTTGCTGCGCACGTAGATGGCGGCGTCGGTCGTCGCCCGGTCGACCGGCGCGCTCACCTCGGGGAAGCGCGCCGTCTGGACCGACGACGACGTCTCCCCGAGCACGGTCGACCACAGGTGCTCGGCGACGTGCGGCGCGATCGGCGTGAGGAGGAGGGCCTGGACGCGGATGAAGCGCAGCGCGAGCTCGGCGTGCATGCCGCCCTCGCTCGCCGTCGCGAGCTGGTACAGGTCGCGCGCCGACAGGAGCTGGTAGAAGCCGAACTTGAGCGCGTCCTTGTACAGGCTCTGGTCGTACGCGCGGTACGCCTGCTCGATCGCCTCGTTGATCTCGTTCTCGAAGATGCGGTCCCAGATGAGCTCGTCGCGCGCGCCGCGGCGCAGCTGGCCCTGGTTGGCGACGACCTCGGTGCACCACTCGATGAGCGTGTGCAGGCGCAGAATGGCGGCGTTGGCGGTCGACTCCTCGAAGTTGGCGTCCTCGATCGAGTCGCCGGCGTCGGCGAGCGTGACCCGGGTCGCGTCGGCGCCGAACTTGACGAGCGCGTCCTTGAGCGTCAACGAGTTGCCGGTCGACTTGGACATCTTCTCGCCGTTGAGCATGAGGTGGCCGTTGGCGCGCATCGACTTGGGCCAGTGCTCCTCGCCGAACAGGGCCGCGTGGACGTAGATGCAGAACGTGAGGTGGTTCGGGATGAGGTCCTTGCCCGACGACCGGATGTCCATCGGGTAGAAGTACGAGAACTCGGCCTTCATGCGGTCGAGCTTGTCCTGGCTGATCGGCGACGGGCTCGGGAACGCGCCGTTGGCGAAGATGTACTCCCACATCTCGTCGGTCATCTGCTCGGCCGTGATGCCGAGCGGGCCGACCGTGCTGCCGTCGATGGGCGGGCCGTGGAGGAGGTGCGACACGGTGTAGTACGCCATGTAGATCGTGCTGTCCGAGAGCGACTCGACGAGGAACTGCGGGTCCCAGGGGAGCTTGGACCCGAGGCCGTACGACCGCGCGCACGCCCACTGCCGCAGCCAGCCGAGCGTCTTCTCGAAGCCGTTGCGCGTCTCGTCCTGGTACGTGTTCATGCGCGACAGGAGGCTGCGGGCGAGGGAAGAGGGAGGAGGGCAAGGGGTCAGCTACTGCCAGCGCGCGACGAGGGAGACGAGGAGGAGGACGAGGACGCACAGCTCGGCCTTCTTGAGCCACCCGGCCTCGCCGTAGTCGAGGTACCACTGGTCGCACAGCGCGACGACGCACTCGTCGCCTGAGCGGCTCATGACGAGGTTCTCGGGCTCCGAGTAGGCGAACGCGAGGTTCTGCGAGTACAGGTCGTCGCGGATCTTGGGCTTGACGGCCTCGACCTTCTCGCCCTTGTACTTGCCGACGATCATGGTGCCCTGGTAGAAGCCCTCCTTGTACGCGATCTCCTTGGCCTCGGCGAGCTGCTTCGTGTCCTTGCTCGAGTTGATCTTCATCGCCTTGACGAGCGCCTCGGCCGTGCGGTCGCCGTACGTCGGCGTCGTGAGGATCGGCACGAGCTCGGCCGCGACCCACTCGGGCTCGATGTTGTAGTACTCGGGCTTCTTGCGCAGGTCCTGGGTCATGATGAAGTCGTCGGGCGAGTCGGCCGGCATGCAGACGACGACGGCGGTACCCTGCGGTGCGACGAGCGGTGCGTCAGGACGTGCGCGTGCGCAGGAAGAGAGTGAGTGTAAGAGGGAAGCGAGGACGCACCTTGTTGTCCTTGATCGTGTCCATGGGGACGACGTAGACCTCGTTGTGCGCCGAGAGGGCCGGGTGGACCTTGGTGCCGAGGAGCTCGCTGCCGTCGACCTCGCCGGCGCACTCGACCTTGTCGTCGTGCTTGAGGAGGCCCTGGAACGCCATGTTGCGCGCCGAGCGCGGCGTGCACAGGTAGAGCACCTCCTCGTCCGAGCCCTTGGTCGAGCTCGACGGGTACAGGCCGTACTTGACCGTCGGCGACACGAACAGGTTGGTGACGCCGTACATCGTCTCGGACCGAAGCGTCGCCGCGACGAAGAAGACCTTCTTGCCCTGGGCGACGTCGGCAACGCGCTTGGCGCGCTCGCCCCACTGCGTCACCTCGAGCTTCATGGCCATGTACTCCTGCGGGCCGACGCCCTCGCCCGACTGGCGGTCGTGATCCATGCACGGCTGGCCGTCCTTGGGCGAGAAGATGGTGTAGCGCTTGCCGAACTTGATGTAGCCGAGCCCGTGGAGCTTGTTCATCTGCCACCGCACGAAGGCGTCGTAGTACGGGTTGGCCGGCGTCGTGATGAACGAGCGGCGCCAGTCGATGCGCGAGCCGAGCGCGTTGAGGTCGTTCTGGGCGATCGGCGGGAAGTATTTGAGCCAGTGCGACGGGTCGGCGAACTGCTTGATCTCGTCGCGGGGGACGCCTGCGCGCGCACGAGTCGGTTCTCGAGTCAGCGACGGGCGCTCGGTCAAGGCGAGTGTACAGAGAGAGGGGGCGACGCACCGATCGACTCCATGATCTGGAACTGGTACTGCAGGCCGGTGCTCTTGGCGGCGAGCTTGCCCTTCTTGGCCTTGGACGGGTCGCTCGACGACGCGCCGGTCGTCGCAGAGGTCGTCGCGACGGCGGTAGCGTTGCCGGGCTCCTCGGTGGCGGTGACCTGCACGACAAAGGGTGAGATCAGCATCGGGTCGAGCAAGGAGAGGTCGCGCAGGGGAAGAGCGAAGGGGGGAGACGCACCGTCTCCTCGGCCTCGGCGGGCGCGCCGTAGTTCTCAAAGTCCTCGCCGAACATCTCCATCTCGCGGATGAGCTTGTCGGACGCCGCCTTGATGGGCATGCCGGTCTGCGAGCGCGAGAGAGCTCAAGTCAGCGTCAAGCTCCTGCGTCGGCCGGCCTGAGCGGCCGGCAAGGTGACCGGCCCGCCTCGCCCGTTGCGACAGAGAGAGAGAGCGAGGACGCACAGCGTGAAAGCCGAACGGCCACAGGGCACGCTTGCCGCGCATGCGCTCGAAGCCGGTGAGGAACTCGATCTTGGAGATGGTGAAGCCGTGTCCGAGGTGGAGCGAGCCGTTCATGTACTGTTGCGCGCGTGCAGATGAGAGTCAGCTGCGAGGTCTCGCGGAGCACAACGAGGTCCCCCTCGTCGTCGATGCGGGGGAGTGAGAGAGAGAGAGAGAGCGGGCGAACACACCGGGTAGGGCATGGTCGCGAGGACCTTGGGGTGCGTCTTGCGCAGCTCCTCGGCATGCTGGGCAAAGTCGGCGGTCGGGACCTCGGCTTCGCCGGTGGCGTAGGGCGAGTTCTGCTCAAAGAGCTTGTCGTCGAGCCAGCGCTGCTGGGCCTTTTGCTCGAGGGCGATGAGGAGGTCGCGCTTGGCCGTGTTCTGGGCGGGCGGGGCGACGGTCGAGGTCGGCTTGGCTGCGCTCATGGCGGCGAGTGTGGGTGCGGACCTCGAGGCGGGCGAGAGCCGGAGGAGGGAAGGCGACGAGGAGGAGGAGGAGGAGGGGAAGCGCGGGCGCAGGGAGGCGACGCTGCGCAGGAGCGACGTGGTGGAGGGTCGGCGGGGACTGGCTAGTCCTGCGTGGCTCGTCTAGTCGAGCGACTGGCCGGCGACTCGATCGGGGCGAGGATGAGGGAGCGAGAGGCGAACGGCGACGAGAGGGTTGACTCTCTCGCCCTCTCGCTCTCGCTGCACCCGCTCTGAGTAGACGTGGTAGCTGCAGAAAGTACTCTCGGCTGCGCAGCGAGCCTCTGCGCCCGCTTGCGCCGCCCTCTGTTGTGGCCCGCCGCCTCTCCCCGCTCGTTCTCGCCCGCCAACCTCCCGCCTCGTCCTAAACATGTCGCAGCGACGTACTACCTCGTTGACAACGTCGAGATGGATGTCAGAAATGCTGTGCCGGCGGCCAAGGTCGAGGAGCTGCAGCCGGCTGGCCGGGCCGCTCGTTCGTCGCTGTGCGCCTCTCGTTCTCGCCCGTCTCGTCGTCGCAACACCGTCGCGGCGGAGCTTTGGCAGCTCGTGGAAGACGGTGCTAGTACGGTACGAGTACTCCGTGGACGGGTAAGGTCGCGCTGTGCTCGTAGCGAGGCAGAGCCTCCGTCTCTCGGTGCAATGTCGAGCTGCGCGCCGTCTCGGAGCCACAGCCTCGCCCGAATGAACGCTCAAAGGGGCTCGCCCAGACTCGTACTGAGCTAGAGAATGCGTCACACGAGCGAGCGGACTGAAAAAGAGAGCGTGCCAGCGAGCACTGCGTCGCTCTCGCGCGAGGTGGGGCGACGAGCAGCGGAAGAAGCTCTCGCTCCTCACTCACGCTCCAAGCTGCCCGCCTGCTTGAGCGCACACGATGGAAGCCACCCTACCCGACGCGCAAGCCGGCCCGTCCTCGTCGGCGCAGCCTGTCGCCGCCGGAGCATCCGCCTCTCCTCCCGACGACAATGGCGACGGCGCCAACTCGCGCATCAAGCGTCGCAGGACCCGAAACGGGTGCTTGCCCTGTCGCAAGCGCAAGAAGGTGCGTCCTGGCTCCGTCTCTACCCGCCCTACGAGCCTGCCGCGGGCTCTCTCGTCCTCATCTCTCCGCTGACCCGACCTCGTGCAACAGCTTTGTGACGAGATCAAGCCGGCGTGCGGCGCGTGCGAGCGTCTCGTGCTGACGTGCGAGTGGGAGGACAAGATGCAGGCGGCCCTCGAGCGGCGTCGCAAGCGCATCGAGCGCGCCCAGGAGCGCGAGCGCGAGCGAGAGGCGGCGGCGACGGAGGCGCAAGCCGCAGTGGGCGGCCTCGGCGGGGCGCAGGGCGACGAGGGAGTGCCGCAGCAGGGCTGGCCGCACGCGAGCGAAGGTGTGCTCATGTGGCCGGCGGGGAGAGAGGGCTTCGGGGTTGGACTTTCTGCGGTCGAGCCTGTTCAAGGTGCGCCTGTTCTCCCCCTCTGAATTCCCTCACGCCTCGGCGGAAGCAGCTCTGACGGTATCTGCCACAGGATACGACCCTGCCGAGCCCGGCTTGACGCCGTTGCTGCCCGCCTCGCTCGCCCTCTCCGCCCCTCTCCTCGCCGCACCTCAGCCCGCTCCCTCGCCATGGGCGAGCATGCTCGGCCCTACCTACGCGTCTCTCGGCGGCATGGTCACCGACGGGCCGCTCATGTGGCCGACTTCGTTCCAGGCGTCGGCCGAGCCGTACCTCCCTCAGCCTCCCCTCCCCGCTCCGCCCGATTTCGCCGGCATGGCTCTCGACCCCGACACTCGGAGCACGTCCACGAGCCCACCCTTCGACCTCTTCTCGCTCCTCCGCTCGCCCTCGCCCGCCGTCAACCCGTTCGCCTCGACCTCGACCGCTGCAACGCTCGACGGGCTCAACCTCCCCTTCAGCCTGTCCGACCCTTCGACTCAGCTCGCCGCGTCGCGCGCCGCAGTCGGCGAGCTCCCCCTCGTCGTCGACGCCGAGCGGGACCAAGCTCTCGTGCGCTCGCCGGATCGCCGCGCCGAGGAGCAGCCGCTGCCGCTCGTCAGCCAGGCGGCGTCGTTCCTCGCCTCGTCCGACTTCGCGTTCACGCAGTCGTACCTCCTGTCGCACTGTGCGTCCACTCTTCCTTCACCTCTCCCGCCACCGGGGAAGAGAGACTGACTCCTTTCGTGCGCAGACACAACCTCGCTCGCCCGCCTCGTCTCGATCGCCTCGTCCTCTGTCTCCACCTCGTCGTCGGCCAGCACGTCGGCGAGCTCGACGTCTACCTCTAGACCTCGGTCTACTTCGCCGTCAAGAACTGGGCAGATGGCGACCTCGCCCTCGTCGACTCGCGCGTCCGCCAACCTCTTCCTCTCGCTCGTACCCCTCGCCAAGCGGCACCCCTACCTCCTCCACGCCATCTGCGCTTGGAGCGCCGCAAATCTCGCCGCCGCCTCGTCGGCGTCTCGTTCGGGCCCGGCCGCAGCGTCGACCTCGAGCAACCCGGTCATGGCGCACCTGAGCGAGCAGCTCGGGCTCCTCGCCGACTCGGGCCTCGGCGAGGCGCTCCCCGCGCTCGAGGCGTACGCGTCGGCCCGCACCGAGCGCCTCGAAGAGCTGCCCGGGGAGGCCATGCCGCCCTGGGAGGCCATGCTCGCCGCGCGGCTCATGCAAACGCAGGCGGCCATCTGCAGCGGCAGCACCGAGCTGTGGCGGGTGCGCATGCGCGACGCCGCCAAGGTCGTCGAGCTTGCCGGCGGGGTACGAGCGTGCCGCACGCCGCTTGCGCGGCAGCTCCTCAAGAACCTCCTGTACCACGACGTCCTGTCGTCGTCGTCGACGAGGGAGGGCCTCCTCGTCGACTACGCGAGCCTCGCCAAGCCCTCGAGCGCGTCGGCGGGCGCAGCGAGCGTCGATGGTACGCCGGGCGACGATGAGCGGGCGCGGCAGGACGCCGAGGACGACGAGGAGGAGGCGCTCGACACGCTCATGGGCGTCAGCGAGCCCGTCTTCCACCTCCTCGGCACGATCGCGCAGCTCGCCAAGGAGAAGCGGCAGGGCACTGCCCGAGACGGCGGTGCGCTCGGCGAGGACGAGCTCGCGGCGTTCCTGGGCCGGGTCGACGACATCAAGCGCATGCTCGAGCGCGAGAAGGAGCGCATGGACGGCTTCCTCCTCGGTGCGTCCCTCTCGCCCCCGGCCTGTGCTCCCTTGCTCTTCGCAGCTGACGCCACCTCGACGAACAGAACGACCCGACCTCGAGCCGCACCGCTACTTTCACGAAACGTTTCGCCTCGCCGCCCTCGTCTCGTGCGAGATGATCCTCGAGCAGCCGCCTCGAGCTCTGCCTGTCCTTCTCCTCGTCCGCAAGATGCTCAGCTTGGTGCGTCCTCTCTTTTCCTTGATTGCCGCCGCCGTGAGCTGTGCTAACTGCGGCGTGTGCGTCCGCACGCTTGCAGACAGAGCTCATCGTCAAGGACTCGCTGCCGGGCTTGCCGTCGATGCACTACCCGCTCTTCCTCGTACGTCTCCTTCCCTCTCCCTTCATCTGGTGCTCTGCATCGGCCCGAGCTCGGCCTGCACTCCTCAAATTCGTCCTGACGCCGCTCGAGCCCGCAGATGCACCTCAACTCGACCCCTCTCCGCTCGCCTCACGCCAGCTCGACCGACCGCGAACGCTCGACGCGCATGTTCGACATCCACCAGGAGCAGCTCGGCTACTTCGGCAACACGAAGCGCAGTCGCACCTTGCTCGACGAGGCCTGGCGGCGCTCGCTCGAGGGTCGGCTCTTCGTCGACACCGACGGCATCCTCGCCGAGTGGGGCTGGGAGCTCAACTTTGCGTAGCTCTGCAAGTAGACGCTGCAGCTGCTTTCGATGATGCGCATCCTCGCGTGAGAAACTGTGAGACTGCAAACCGGACTCTCCGCGGCGCGGGCGGACGAGTGCGCACCTCGGTCGAGACGAGGCGGAGCTCGCGGCTCTCTCTTTCTCTTCGTCCCACGCGCGCGAGATCACGCCCGCCTCGAGCTGCGTGAGGCGGAGCGTTTGGCTGCTCACGCCGGAAGCGCTCGCCCGTCGCTGTCGGGCACAGATCCGTCCCCCCACACTGCGCCCAAGCGCGCCGATAGCGTCGAGCCGCCGACCTCGCTCGTCGCCCCTCAGCCCTGCGCCCCGGCTGGGCACAGTATCTCTGCTCCTCTCCTCTCGGCTCGCACCTTCTCTCAGCCGCCGCCCGCGCTCGGCATCCCGACTGCGCCCGCTCGCTCTCGACCTCGCCCTCGCCCTCATGTCCACCTCCTCGCCGTCGCTCAAGACGAGCAAGTCGCGCACGCCGTCCATGTTCCGCGCCGACTCGGGTAAGGACCCTGCAGTGCGAGCCAAGGTGCTCGCAGTCGGCGGCGTCGCAGGGACGATGGAGGAGCTCACCGGTCACGCTCAGGAGCTTCGAGTCTCGATGGGGCTCGGCGCTCTTCTCGGTGCGTCGCCTCGTCCTCCTCGAGCTCTCTTGCCGCATCTTCTCGCTGACTCGAGCCACCCACCTGCAGCCCTCACCCTCGCCAACGTCGCCCCGACCGCCGCCATCTGCGGCTCTCTGTATACGGCGCTCGTCTCGGGCGGCGCGACGGCCCTCCTGTACGGCTGGCTCATTGTCGCCGTGCTCATACTGTGCGTCGCGGCGTCCCTAGCCGAGATGTGCTCGGCCTGGCCGCACGCCGCAGGTCAAGCGCTCTGGGCGTTCCAGCTCGCGCCGCCTCGGTGGGCGCCTTTTCTCAGCTTCTGGACGGCCTACCTCAACATCGCCGTGCGTCCCTCTCTCTCCTCATGTACTGTACCGTGCTGAGGGGACGCAGCTGACGTTACTCGCGCAGGGCGGCTGGGCTCTCATCGCGGCCGGGGCGTACATCCTTGCCGACGGCGTCCTCGCCATCGTCACCGCCTACCGCCCCAACTACGTCCCAGAAGCGTGGCACCTCGTCCTCACCGGCATCGCAGGTCTCGTCGCCTTCTTCGTCATCAATGTGCGTTCTCTCTCTGCGTCGTCACCTCTTCCTCGCCCTCAAGGACGCGCTCTGACCCCTTTCTTTCCTTTTTTTCCTTTTCCGCAGCTCTTCATCGTGCGCGTCCTCGACCAAATGACCAAGGCCTTCGCCATCATCAACATCAGCTCGGTCGTCGCCACCGTCATCGCGCTCGCCGTGTGCGCGCCCGCCAAGCAGTCGCCCTCGTTCGTCTTCACGAGCGAGGGCTTCGTCAACGAGACGGGCTGGAAGAGCCAAGGATATGTGTTCCTGCTCGGCCTCATTCAGGCGGGCTTTACTTTCTGTGGCATCGAGGCGAGCGCACACTTGTGCGAGGAGGCTCACGACGCGGCCCGTGCGTCCCTTCTCAACCTCCTTCTCGCGCCCTCCTGCGCTGCAGCCCTGACGCCGCCCTCACCTGCGCTGCATGCAGGTCTTGCGCCCATCGCGGTGCTCGCAGGGACCGCTCTCGTCGGCGTCGTCGGCTTCGGGTGGATCCTCGCCCTCCTCTTCTGCATCCAGGACGTCTCGACCGTGACGGCGTCGCCCGTTCCAGTGCTCCAAATCTTTCAGGTGCGTTCTTTCCTACACCCTCTACACGTTCGGATACTGCAGCATGAGCCGAAGCTGACGTCCTGTCGAGCTGCAGGATGCGTTCGGACTGCGCGGCGCGACGGCCGCCTTCGCAATCAACCTCCTCATTCTCTCGTTCGCCTGCATCGGCATCGTCATGGCGTCCTCTCGAGCTGTTTGGTCGATGGCGCGCGACGACGGCTTTCCGGGCGCGAGGGTCTTCAAGAAGGTCAACAAGCGGCTCGACGTGCCCGTCTTTGCGCTCCTCCTCCAGGTCACGGTGCCCGCCTGCCTCCTCCTCATCTACCTCGGCTCGAACACCATCTTCTTCGCCATCTTCCAGCTCACGTCGGAAGGCTAGTACGTCCCCTCTCTGCCTTTCGAGCGAGGTCCGAGCCCAATCTCACCGAGCGCCGCTGACCCCTCTCGTTCGCGCCCATCTCGCAGCCTCCTCTCGTACTTCATCCCGATCGCCTTGCTCCTCTTCCGAGGCCGCGACCTCCTGCCCGTCGCGTATTGGCGTCTCCCCGACCGCGTCGCCAAGGTCTGCAACGCCGTCTCGCTCCTCTACATCCTCTTCATCTGCTGCCTCTTCTGCCGTACGTCCTTCTCTCTCTTCCGCACTGAAGCTCGAGGATTTCTGCACGAGCTACTGGAGGTGCCGGGGAGCCTACGCTCGAGCCTCGAAACTCGAGACGTGCACGTACCGGGTCGCTGACCTTCCCGCTTTCGCCCGCAGTGCCCAATTTCGCGCCGGTCACCTCGTCCAACATGAACTACACGAGCGCCATATTGGCTGTAGCCATCGTCGTCGGCACGATCGGCTGGTACGTCGAAGTCCGGCACAAGTTCCGAGGTCCGGCGAGCGCTCACCTCCAGAACAAGGCGGGCGAGGCATAAGGCGGATCCGCTCTCTTTGGCTCGTAGACTCGATGCCTAGGTGTTGTATAGAGCTGTGCGTCTCTTTGGAATGCGGCTAGGAGCGAGTGTGAGCGACGAGTCGTCGAAAGTCTCGGTGAGGAGAAGCGGTCGAGCCTGCTCGCCTTCCTCGCTCTCGCTCCTGTGCTAAGCGCGCTGTAGCGCTGTATGTGCACGCCGCCGAGAAAAGATTGGGCGCTGTCGGCCCATCCGCTTGGCGACTAGCGAGCTGTGCCGCCTGTCTGCGAGGCGGCGGCCCTTTGGTCTGCCTCTCCTCTCGCTCACACCGCCTGTGCGACCATGCTCAAGCTCGCAGCGCTCGCACTCACGGCATCGCTAGCCGCTGTCGCCTCCGCACACTCGCCCGACACTGCGCCGACTGAGCTCTGGGGTGCGTCTCCTCCTCCCCCCATTTGCGCCGGCGATGAAGCGTTTGCTGACCCTGGGCGGACCCGGCCTTGCTCGCAGAGGCCAAGTATGGCAGCGCAATGGACCTCAGCTTCTCGGGCATCGTCACCTTCGCCCACCTGCCGCACAGCCGGTGTCTCGATCCTGCCTCGAGCGCTTTCGACATCGCCGTCCTCGGCATGCCCTTCGATGTACGTCCTGCCTCGCTCCCTCATGCTTGTGAGGTGAGATGGAGCTTTAGGAGGCGGCGCGCTGACGCTTGCTTGCGCAGACGAGCGTCTCGTACCGACCCGGGGCCCGCTTCGGTCCCAACGCGATCCGCCAGGGCAGCCGTCGCCACGCCTCGAACCGCGCCTACTCGATACCGTGGAACATGAACCCGTTCCTCGCCGGCGCCGACATCGTCGACTGCGGCGACGTGCCTGTGAGCCCGTACGACCAGGCTCTCGCGCTCGAGCAGATGGAGACGGCCTACTCGACCCTGTTGTCGCGCAAGGTCGCGACCGACTTCACCAAGAGTGCGTCCTCTACCCGTCGAGTCCTCTCACTCGGCGCCGAAGCTGACGCCGAACCTGCAGAGCACGGCAAGACCCAGGGGCATGCGCTCGACGGCGAGGAGCACCCAGTCATCATCTCGCTCGGCGGCGACCACACGTGCGTCGACCGGCCTCTGCAGCCTCTCTATGCGTGAGCTGACTTGAAGAACGTTCTGCAGGATCGCCCTTCCGGCGCTGCGAGCGCTGCACAAGGTCTACGGCCCGGTCGCCGTCCTCCACTTCGACGCTCACCTCGGTGCGTTCCTTCTCTGTGCGGCCTCGGCGGCATCTCCTGACGTTCCCCTTCGTGCAGACACGTGGAACGGCAACCTCTACAATGGCGCCTGGACCGAGCAGAGCAAGATCGTGCGTCCGCCTTCCTCCCCTCTCTTCGTCGCCGCGCCGCAACCTGACGCTCTCTCCCCTCACAGACGCACGGCTCCGTCTTCTGGAAGGCGTCGACCGAGGGCTTGATCAGCAACACGTCGTCAATGCACGCCGGCATCCGCACTCGCCTCTCGGTGAGCCCGCTCCCTCGCGCTCGGGCCTCCTCGTACGTCGTCGCGCTCGGCTGACGCTCGCCCTCGCGCAGGACTTTGACGACCTCACGCACGACTCGGACGTCGGCTTCAAGCTGCTCACGACCGACGACATTGACGAGATGAAGCCGTCGGGCATCGTGCGCGCCATCAAGGAGCGCGTGGGCGACGCGCCAGTCTGTGCGTCCAGCTTTCTCTCCCTCGCTGCCTCGTCGCTTTCGGGCGCAAGCTGACGCCGAGCCCGCTCGCAGACTTGAGCCTCGACATCGACGTCATCGACCCGAGCATGGCGCCCGCGAGTGCGTCCGCCTCTCCCTCTTCGACCCTCTCCCTCTTCTCCCTCCCGAGCTCGCTCGCTCGCTCGTCGCCCCCGTTCTCGAGCACCGAGCTGACGTCGGACTCTCCTGCAGCTGGCACTCCCGAGTCGGGCGGCTGGACGACGCGCGAGCTCAAGGCGATCCTGCGCGGCCTGTCGTCGCTCCACCTCGTCGGGCTCGACCTCGTCGAGGTCTCGCCGGCGTACGACACCAACGCCGAGCTGACGGGCATGGCGGCGGCCGACCTCGTGCAGGAGTTCCTCGGCATGCTGACGAGGGGCAAGGGCGAGCGGGGCAGGAGCGAGTGGGAACCGGCCGTGAGCGGAGGGGTGCTGCACGACGAGCGGGAGCAGGTAGGCGAGGCGGCGGGAGCCAAGAGCGGGCACGACGAGCTGTAGAGCAAGAGGGATCAAGATAGACGAGGAGAATGCACAGTGCAAGTAGTTACAGCGCCTCGGCTCGCCCCGACCCGCTCGAGCTCTACGACAACGGGCTTGCTCTGCTCTCATCGCGGCCCGGCCTCGGCTCCACCGCCGATCCACCGCTCGACGACACCCGCGCCGACTGCACCGTCCGTCTTGTTGTACGCGTCGAGCAGGAGCCTCGAGAGCAAGAGGTCCATCTCGTCGAGCTTGGCGGGCGCGAGGAGGGCGTCGGCGTCTTTGCTCGCCTTCTTGCTCTTCTCGGGCGCGCGCAGTCGGGGAAGGCACTGCGTGCAGGAAGGGTCGACGTCAGGCTTTGCTCATGGTGGAGGAGGAGCGAGAGGAGAGAGAGCGAGACGCACGAGCTTGGCGCCCATGGCAGCCCTTCTCGCGGCGCCCTTGAGCTCCTTGTCGCCCGCCTCGGTGCTCATCTCGACGACGCGCAAGAACTCCTTCCACGCGAGCGCGACGTCGCCCTGGGTGTAGGCCGTCTCGGCAAGCTTGAGCTTGACCCACGGGTCGCTCGGCGCGAGGACGACGGCGTGCGCGAGGGCGGCGAGCGCCTGGGCGTACAGGGCGAGCTGCGCGTAGGCGGTTGCGAGCGAGAGCCAGCCGGCGAGGTCGGTGTAGTAGACGTCGAGGTAGTGCACGAGGACCGAGATGCCCTTTTGCTGGTGGAGCGACGCGGCGAGGTACGGCTGGGCCGAGGCGGGAACGGACGACGAGGAGGACGACGACGACGAGCCCTTTGTCGGAGGATCGGGGAGGGTGACGAGAGGGGACGAGAGGTGAAGCGCAATGAGGCGTTTCCGAGAAGGCTGCGGGCGGGAGCAGGAGGCAGTCAGCGAGGCGCAGAGGAGAGCCGGAAAGACGAGGAGGGCGAGACGCACGACGTCGGTCTCGTCGTCCTGCACATTGCGCTCGTAGCAGTTGCGCGCGCCGTCAAGGTCGCCCCGGACCTCGAGGACGAGACCGTGGAGGTAGTTTGCGCGGTGGGGCTGCGAGTCGCGGTAGTGCTTGTCGAGGCGAAGGACGACGGTCTGCGGGCAGGGGCAGCGTAGGGTCAGCACGAGTACAGGGCGAGTCAGGAGAGGGAGAACGGTGCGCACCTGGACGAGGTCGACGCTGCCGCCCTCGACGGCTGCGACTGCGACCTGCTCGGCGGCGTCCCATTCTGCGGGCGGCGGGGAAGAGTCAGATGGCGCACCAGGCGAGTAGGAGTGCTGTGAAAGGAGCCGCACGATCGTCTGAGCCGCCGTTGAGCTGTCCGCGGTGTTCGAGTTCGATACCGGTGAGGAGGACGAGGTGGAAGTCGCGGCGCTGTTCGAGACGGCGGGTGCGCAGGTGGGCGAGGAGGGTGGCGGTTGAGCTGCTGTGGATTGACTGTGCGCTCATCCTGGAGCAAGCCTGAGCTGGAGCGAGCGAGGAGGAGGAGCGAGAGCAGCTCGTCGTCGTCGTCGCTCCTCTCGTCCTCACCACTCGGCTCTCACACCGCAAGAGCTCGCCGTGGGACCCGCACCTGCTGCCTATACCCTCTCCAAGAACGTGTGCCAAAGAGCAAGCCTATCCGTCCCAGCAGTGACGGTGCACGCTCGCCGACTCGTCCTCATCAAGCAGCAGCTCGTTCGTCCCCTCACCGACCACGGGTGGACTCGCAGAGCGCTTCCAGCGACTGTAGGACTAACTTGAACTAGTGCGTCCAGCCTGGCCAGACTCGAACAGCCCTCGAACGCCGAGCTGACTCCCTTCCTCCCCTCCTCCCCCACCTCGCACCGCCTCGCGCCCTCCCTCGCCCTCGCACAGTGTCTCGAGCCGCATCCAGCTCGTCCGCAGCCTCGTCACGGATGCGACAAACGCCCTCGACCTCGTCCTTTGCACCGAGCACCACGTCGCATCACTCGCCCTCGCCCGCCGACACGGCCGCACACGCTCTCGCCTCGGCCGCCATCTTTCGCTCGCTCGTCTTTGCCGGGTCCGTCCCGATCGAGGTCGTCATCGCCCCGGGCGATCTCCCGCCAGCAGCAGACCGCGGCGTCGAGGCCTACTATGTGCGTCCCACCTCGTCCTCGCCCCTCCCTGGTGCGGCGCTGACGCCTCTCTCGCACGCTCGCAGCTGCAGGCGCCGCGCATCGCCTACCTGCCGCTCGTCCTCGCTCAGGTTCGCAAGTACTTCCTCGACCTCGTCCTCGACGATAATTCGGCGGCGAGCTTGCGCACCGACGACCTGTGGTTCGAGGCCGACGACGTGCCGCTCAAGTGGTGCGTCAGCGCTCCCTGTCTCTCTCTCTCTATCTGCGCAGGACATGTGGCAGAGACTAATATCGACGTTCTGCTTGCGCAGGCACTGGCCGATCGGCCTCCTCTACGACTACCACCACGTCGCGCACCAGCCCTCCCTCCTCCCTCCCCGACCTCGCGCGCCCTCGTTCCCCACGTCGCCGCACGACCCTTCGACCCTCCCCAACTCGCTCGCGTCGGTCTTTGCGCCCCTCTCGTCCCCCTCGGCAGCCGACCTCTCGTTCCCCTCGTCCGCCCTCGGCGACTCGTCCTCGCACGCAACGCTCCGAGCGCCGTCTTCCGCCGCCGCACCTCGACCTCGCACGCCCTCGTCGGCGCGCTCGGCGACGTTCCTCGACGGCGGCGCGGCAGCAGGTGCGGCGGCGGGCGCGCCGTGGAGGGTCACGCTGCACTTGAGGGACCCGCCGTCCGAGCAGCTGCTCGTCAGCAACCGGGTCGAGGACGCGAGGGCGGGGTTCATGGCCATGGTCAAGGTGCGCTCGAGCTCCTCTTTCGTCTCGAGACGTCGATCTTCTGGCGGGCGTCGTCGGCCACGAGCCGATGCCGTCCGCCTGCTGGAGCCCGCCTTCGACACGTTCCGGGACTCGACAGCACGAAGCTGACGTTTCCACACCGTCTCCCCCTACAGGAGGCCGACTACGTTCGGTACGGCAACACGAAGCGCGTCACCAACCTGCGCAAGGAGCAGCAGGACAACCTGTGGGAGGGCGTCGTGCAAAGTGCGCCCCCTCCCTCTCTCCTCCCTCCCTCTGCGCCTCTCACTACTCTCGACGAGCACCCTCTGACTCAGGTCGTCGCACGCTTCGCAGACGACTTCGACAAGTTCTGGAACGTCGCCTCCAAGCTCGTTCCGCTCCCCGCCCCCCCGACCTCCTCGTCTTCGGCCTCACGTTCGCCCACGCCGTCCTCGTTCGCCACCTCCAGCTCGGACGGCCGAGCACCGGACGGTAATGCCGTGAGGAGCGTGCCGCTCAGGGTGTACCTGCCCGAAGGCGCGCCGGTCGTGCAGGACGTTGTGCAGCCGGTGCAGCAGGACGGTGCGTCGCTCTCCCTCAATAGCCTCTCGGGCGCTTTCTGCTCCTCCGAGTACATGCACTGACTTGTTGTTGTGCTATGCCCGCGCACAGGGAGCCCGATCACGCTGCGCCAAGCGCTCTCGACTCTCCTTCCCCTCCTCTTCCCTCCTCCGCCCGCCTCGACCTCTTCCTCCTCGCCCTCCTCATCCGCACACGCACATGCAGCACTGCCTCTCGCTCACGCCCTCGTTCAGGGCATCTACGTCCCGCTCGACGCCGAGATCGGCTGGCTCGGCGCGTGCATGCCCGGCGCCGACGGGTGGGTCGCCGTCGTCGTCGTGCTCGTCGAGGACGAGGAGGCGGAGCGGTAGATGGTGTTGAGCGTGCTCGTCGATCGAGCGAGGAGGTGCAACGAGGATAAGGCGAGACACGGCGAGCGGTGAGGAGGCTCGAGAGGGGCTCGTCCGGGGTCCGTGCGTCCGCGGAAGGTCCGTTCGGACAGCTCGAGCTGCTCGTCCGCGCCTCGCTCGCTTCGGCAGCCGCTTCTGGGCCTCTTTCGCTCCTGCTCTTCGGCTCTACAAACATGGCCTCGGTGCCTCGCCGCCGCACCGCAGTGCTCGCGCACCGCCGCTCGAGCTCAAGCTCGAGCCTCTCGTCGAGCAGCGACTCCGACTCGCCTGCGCGGCTCCTTGTCCAGGGGAGCTACCCTCCTCGACTCGCTGGTGGATCCGGGACGGAGCTGCAGTGGGTCATGCGCAGCAGGGGAAAGAAGCGGCGCGGCGCGACGGGCGAGGGGTCCGGGAGCGGCAGCGAGAACGACGACTCGAGCAGCAAGCCGGTACGTCTCTCCCTCTCTCGCTTGCTTAAGCATGAGCTCGAGGTCACTGTGCCGTCAGCTGACCCTGTCGAGCCCGCTTACCCGCCCGCAGCACCTCTCGAAGAAGACCAAGACGATCATCACGCTCGTCGTCCTTGTCCTCCTCGTTGCTGCGGGCGGGTTCGTTGCCTGGAAGTGGGGCACCGAGCTCTACGACGACGCGCACGACTTCATGATCTTCCCGACCGTGACGACCCGTGCGTTTCGGACCTGCTCGTCCATCTGTCGAGAGCGCAAGCCGCGCTGCCCTCGACAAGCTGACCTTGCTTGCGAGCCGCAGCCGTCGACCTGACGCAAAAGATCATGAGCGTCGTCGGCGAGGTCACGGAGAGTGCGTCCCTCTCGCTGTCGATGCCGTCGCGCCCGCTCGCGCGGCGGCCGTGCTGATCTGCCTCTTCTCGGTCCGGCTCGCAGAGGTCGTTGGCGCCTTCGAGACGGCGACAGAAGGTGCGCGGCTCCTTCTCTTGCAGCGTCGAGCCTGCTACGAGCGAGCTACTGACGCTCTGTCCTCCGCAGCTGTCGTCGGCGCCCAGGCAACCGCAACCGCAGCCGTCGCAGGTGCAGCGGAAACGGCCGTCGACGCCGTCAAAGGTGCGTCGCACTCAATCTCGTTCGGCTCGGCGCCCTCTCGAAGAGACGCTGCTGATGGCGTTGATGACTTGCTCGCGCAGACGGAGCGGGCGACGCGTTTAAGAAGATTGGCGGCATCTTTGGTCGCTGAGCGGTCGAGCTGCAAAGTGCGATGCTTCCTCTGTGCTGCTACTGTGAGTGCACCGCACACCTCTCCGAGAGTGAAGCTGTGAGCACGAGAGGAGAGAGCTTCCTTGCTGCCTCGCCGCCGGGGCGACGAGGAAGGAGAGGTCCGTGCGCTTGAGAAGGTCGATTTGCCGGTCGACCGTTCCCAGCGCCCTGCCACTTCAGCGATGGTGCGCACGGCAGCGAGAGAAGGAGCGCCGGATCGGCGGGCGCGCAGCGAGAGGAGAAGCCCCACCGAACAGGTCGAGCTGCCTGCGCTCGCGAGGAGAGAAGGCGCACAAACCGAGTCCTGCACTGCGATGGTCCTACAGACAAGCCGTACCCTGCATCGACGCTCTCACGAGAGCCTCTGCACCTCGACCTCGCCGTCCTCGCCCGCAAAGTAGACCGCCGTCTGCCCTCCCGCCCCCGCTCCTTCGCCGTTCGCCGCACCGCTCGCTCCCTGCCCCGCCGCCTGCTCCTCCTCGCGCCGGCGCACGTCCTCGGCGGCGCGCACGCCCGCAAAGTACGGGTGCTGCATGAGCTCCTGCGCCGTGCCGCGCTGCGCGTGGTCGTACAGGAGCATGCGGTCGAGGAGGTCGAGTGCGTCGCTCGACATGTACTTCGAGTTGTCTGCGTGCAGCCGACGACGGCGTCAATAAGTTGTGCGAGCGCGGCGTCGTATCAGAGAGGGAGAGAGAGGGTCATCGAGGAAGCGGGACGTACCGCTCGTGACGAACCGGCCCCACGGCTTGCGCGAGTGCGATCCGACGGCGGCCTCGAGCTCGGGGTCGAGGTCGATGTTGTACTGCGTGCGTGCCAGGAGGTCGTCAGTGCCGTCTGCGAGGGCTCCGGGCGCTGCAGCCCCGCCGACTCGACTGAACGCCGAGCCAACGCAGGCAGGCTCGTGCACGATCCCGCGGCGCAGAGGAACGAGAGCGACGCACCTTGTCGAGGTACTTCCACAGGTCGTCGGTGCCGAGGACCTTGGCGATCTTGACGAGCTGGTCGTCGTTCGACAGGCCGTGGAAAAGCGGGTCGCGTCGGAAGATCTGCAGGCACGACGAGCGAGTGTGAGGTCAGAGAGGCTACTTTAACGAGACGGCGAGAGCATGCAGAGGCATGCTCCACTCGCACCGAGAGTGCGAGCGCTGCTCACCATCGAGGCGAACGTCGCGCCGAGGGACCAGACTGCGGCGAGCGCAAAGTCAGCGGCGGCGGCTCGTGCACGAGAGGAAGAGGTGCACACGCACTGTCGAGCGAGTAGTCGTAGTCTGCAGCATGAGATGCGAGCAAGAGTCAGTCTGAGCCCGACGTGAGGGCGAGGGCGTGAGCGAGAGAGGAGGGAGGGAGCGAGCGACGCACAGGTAAAGTCGACAAGCAGCTCGGGCGCCTTGTAGTACCTCGACGCGACGCGCACGTTGAGCTCGACGCCCGGGTGGTAGAACTCGGCGAGGCCCCAGTCGATGAGGCGCAGCTGCGGGCGAGCGCGAGGGAAGGTTAGGCTTCGACGGCCTCGAGCGGCACGCCCGTGCTGTACGCGCAGCGGGACGGTCGACGCAGGGCGCAGAGAGGGAGACGCACCTTGCGATGGTTGTGGTCGATGAGGATGTTGAGCGGCTTGACGTCGCGGTGGATGATGCCCTGCGAGTGGCAGAAGTCGAGCGCCTTGAGGAGCTCGAACACGTAGTACCGCACGTCGCCGTCGGTGAACTGCGGGTACAGGAGCTTCGAGTCGAGGTTGTCGACGTGCTCGAACACGAGCGCCGGCGTTTTGCTCTGCGGACGGGCGGTGAGCGAGAGTCAGTGAGGGGTGCGTGCGGGGTCGGCAAGGGCGCGTGGAGTTTGGCGAGACGAGGCGCACCTGCGGGTCCCGGACGACGTCGAGGAGCTCGATGATGTTGATGCCGCCGCGCAAGTTCTGGAGCATCTTGAGTTCGCGCTTGACCTGTGCGAGAGCCCGAGTCAGCTTCACTTTGAGCCCGCTCAGACGTGCGGCGAGCTCGCCTTCTTCTTCTTGATCGGCTTGAGGACCTGCGCGAGGATTCGTCCAGCATCAGCAAGAGGTGAAGGCTCGGGCTGTCAATCGAGCAAGGGCGAGAAGAGATGGGCGCACCTTGATGACGACGAGGTCGTTGGTGCGGATGTCGATGCCCTCGAACACCTCGCTGTACTTGCCCCTGCCGACCTTGCGCGTCACCTCGTAGTGGTCTTGGATGCCTGTGCGCAGTGAAGAGCGAGCTCAGCTCAGTGCTCCTGCAGGAGAAGAGGGGCAAGGCGGAGGGCGAGGACGGCGAGCGCACCCCAATTCAGATGGAGCTGTTCGTACTCGAAGTGGTCTGCACCGAGCTTTGCACAGGCGTCCTGGTACTGTCGCAGTTGATGGGAGGGCGGGTCAGCTCTTCGGAGTCCGGCGAGGGGAGCGACGAGGAGGAGGAGGGCGGGAGGGGACGCACGACGCGGCTGACCGAGACGACGGGGTGGTTTGCCACGGTGACCATGGCCGAGTCGAGTCGGGGACCTGGTCGGTGCGAAGGAGGAAGAGCAAGAGCGAGCGGTGAGCTGGCGGGGAGAGCGAGAGAGCGACGGACGGACGCTCGCTCGCGGACAGGAGGCCGAGCGGACCGAGCCATCGTCCGCGGAGTCTGCGGCAGACCCGGATCCGCAGCAATCGAGAGGCGTGCGCGTGCCTGTCCGTACCGATCAGGCTGCAGCCCACAGCCGGAGCGAGAGCTGGCCGCATCTTGTGGAAGGAGCGAGACGAGGCGGATGAGGAGGACGGCCTTCTCTCGCGCGAGTGCAGGTCGCTTGCTGCGAGGGCTCAGCCTACTCGTGTGCACTGTGGCCCGGCCCACAAGACCCGCCTGGGCGAAGCGCGAGCTTGGTTGGCGTGCCGACCTCGTCGTCTCGCTCGCCGCCTCCTCTTGACCTCGACCTCATCACTCGGCTCTGCTTCCACCCGCTGGGACTGAGCATGCGACAGCTCGCGCATACGCTGAGCAGCTCTACGCCAAGCACGACAACATCGCGTTGTACCAGCTGCCGCCCTCGCCTCGCCCGGCCTCGGCACCTTTTTCCCTCGCCGCGCCGACTTGCACGGCGACGCACGCCTCGTGGACCAAGCGCGACCCGGACAAGCTCCGCTAGGGCACCACTCCGCTCAAGCGCACGACCTCCAGCAGCTCGCCCCGAGCTCCACGACCACCCCTCTCCGCACCTCCCCTCCCGACCTCTCGACCCGCGCTCAGCCTCGAGCTCCCGCACTTCTGGGCCTGCAGCCTCTTACGAGAGGCTGTACGGTGACCGTGTGCGAGGGCCCGCAGGCACGAGCGCAGAGCAGCCAGCGCCGTCCTGACAAGGGCGGCCCACGAGCACTCATTTGCTTCGCCCCCTCGAACCGTCACGAGGGCGAGCTTCACAGGTGTTGGACACTCGTCCTCCTTTATCTGCTCAGCGCCTCGCTGCTTCGCTCGAAAAGGCGAGACGGTGCTGCGACGCCCGGGCACCACCTCGCTGGGTCCGCGGAGCCTCCGGGGCGTGCGCACGCTCTCCTGTCCGGCTTGCTCGCACCTCGCTCGCCCTTGCGCTCTCTTCGCCTCTTCCCTTCTCGCCTTCATCCAGCGAGCGAGGCCGCGATGTACTGGGCATGGGTGCGTCCCTCTCCGCTCTCCTTGTGCGCCTGCGCCACGCGCTGACTTCCTCTCTCACGCCCGCAGACTCGGCACGGCCGACTAGCTCCACCATCCCCCTCGCCGCATCAGCTTTCGCATCCTCCACCCCTTTTATCGCGACGAGCAGCCTCGCTCACGCCGCGACACCCACCCCGACGCCCTCGTCCGCCGAGGCCCCTCTCCCCTGGTATCTGCGCCTCGCCGCCGTCCTCTTCGTCTCGGTCGTCCTCCTCGTCTTCGTCGCCGGGTGCACCATGTGCTGCGTCAACGTGCGCCGCGGCGAGAAGGTCTACGAGCGCGCGATGAGGCGCCGCAGGAGGGACGAGCGCGAGTGGGAGCGGCGGTGGGTCAGGGACGCGCGCAAGAGGGCGGCAGCGGAGGCGGCGGTGGGCGAGGGCGACGAGTACGGGTCGAGCGAGGGCGGCTCGACGAGCGACGAGGGCTTGTCGTCGGCGCTGTCGTCGTCGTCGGGCATGGCGACGTGCGAGGACGAGGAGCGGCGGTCGTTGCCGCCGCGCTCGCTCGCCCACCGGGCTGCCGTCGCTCCCTCGAGCCGCAGGCGTACCGCACAGGGCGTCGGCGGCGCAGCGCACGAGGCGCGCCGCCCGCGCGCGGCGTCGAGCGGCAGCGGTACGAGCGAGACGAGCGGCTCGAGCGACGAGGACGGGCCGCAGCGGCGCGGCAGGCTACGAGGGGGCGGCAGCAGGTCGGCAGGGTAGCTGGGCGTGTCGACCGAGGGCGTGCAACGCAGTTCGAGGGAGCTGCACCTCGTCTCGGCGCACGTTGGCTGCTGAGAACGTTCCGCGGCGCGCGGAAAGGGCTTTGCGGGCTCGCTCTGCCTTATTCTCGGCCGCTTGGCGCGTGATGCTGTTCGTGAGAGTGAACGAGAGGCTGCACCGACTGCACCGCCTCCCTGGCTTCATTAGCTAGTGCGGAAGGGCAGGATCGCCGTTGTCGCGAGGAGGAGAGGCACGAGGCGGCGGCCCTCGGGCTCTCGCTCTCCCTCTTCACTCCTCGCCGTGCTTCAGCCAGCCAGTAGCACCACACACACACCTACAGCCACAGCGCCAGCGACTCGCACAGCAGCAGCTCGCCCTCGACCTCTCGTCGCCCCACTCCCCCTCGTCATCACCTCGAGGTGAGTCGCACCACCTTCCTCGCCGACTCGCTCGATCTGTCGGCCTCGGTGCAGCATCTACGATGCACATGAGCGTCCTGCAACGCCATGGCGGGCTGGCGGCACGCGCAGGAGCGAGCTCGCTGCACAGGAGGATGGCTCGCCGTCGATGAGGAGGGGCCGAGGCGGGGCAGTCGGCAGCTGGGCAGGCGCGACTCGGGGCGGCGGGTCGCGCGACAGCAGGTAGCCAGAGGGGCAGGCCGGGCAGTCGCACGAGGGCGGGGGCTAGGCTGAGAGCTCAACAGCTGACCCCATCGACGTCGAGCCCAAACCAAACTGACCTCGAGCTCCCTCACGCGCGCAGACCTCAAGCTCTACAGACCTAGATCCTCGTCATGTTCGCTCAACGGTGGCCCACGCCCCTCGCCCAGCTCGCCCGCCACGCCGCCGCCTCTCGCGCGCCCTGCGCCGCCCGACCCCCTTCGTTCGCGCGCTCGCTGTGCTCGACCGCGACGCACACGACGTCGCGCAACTCGACGTCGTTCTTGCGCTCGTACCGCCTCGCCGTCGCCCTGTCGCTTCCGCTCGGCGGCCTCGCCCTGTCGACCCTGTCGGCCTCGACGCAGAAGCCGCTCGAGTGCGCCGGCGACCGGTCGTACGCCGACCCGTCGGCCAACGCGCTCGCCGAGGCGGCAGCAGCAGCCGGCAACGGTGCGGCGGCGACGACCCAGGAGGCCGAGAGCATCCTCAACCTGCGCGACCTCGGGTTCGGCACCATCAGCGGCATCTGCGTCGGTGCGTCGACCAGCTCTCCTCCTTCCTTCTCTCTCCAGCTCGGCACTGATTCTCATACCCTTCTTCTGCAGGTGTTTTCGTCAAGAAGGGCCTGCGCGTGCGTCCCTCGCTCTCTCCGCCGCTCCTCCCGAGGTCGCTCGCTGACCTTCTCCCTCGCGCCGCTTCATCTCTGCCTGCAGGCCGCCGCCTTCACGCTCGGCTTCGTTTTTATCGGCCTCCAGTACCTCTCGTCGCGGTCGTTCATCAACATCAACTGGAACGCGCTCACGTCGTCGTACGAGAAGCTCGTGACGACCCGCACGGGCCCGCCGGCGGCCCAGGGCGGCAACCGCCTCGCCCAGGCGTGGTACGGCTTCATCGACTTTGTCGGCGCCAACGTGCAGCAGCGGGCGACGTTCGTTGCCGGCATCGTCCTCGGGTTCCGCCTCGGTTGAGCGGTGTGCGAGGGAGGAGGAGCGTCGTCGTCATCTCGCCCTTGTCGTAGACGGCGTCCCTCGTGTAAACAAGTTCCTGTTGCAGTCTTTTCCGATGTGCTGCTCGAGAGCGCTTACGCACAGCAGCGCTTTCGCTGAGACGAGCGCCGGGTCTCGGCGTGCGCCCCACCTTCGTCTCAGCGCACCTCCACCCTCTCGCTCACCTCATCGCGCGGCCGCCAGGGCATGCTCCTCGCTGCACGCACTCGCCTGCCCTTCTTCGCTCTCGCCGCTACCACCCTCAGTACCTCGCTCGCCCCACTCGCCATGGCCGCGTCGAACCCGAAAGCCCGCAACTTCGCGACGGGCCCGCCCGCGAGCGAGTCCGGCATCGACTTTTACACCTTCCCGACCCCCAACGGCCTCAAGGTGCGCCCTAACCGCTCCCCTGCCGGTCTCTGATCGAGCGCGAGGCGAGAGAGCTGACCCTTGCCTCCCCCTCCTCCTCCCTCCTCGTCCGCCCTCCCCCTCGCCTCGCTATCGCTCGCAGATCAATGTCGCCCTCGAGGGTGAGTTCTTCCATCCGTCTAGGTCCTGCTCGTCGCCCCTCTTACTCTCGAGCTGACGCCGTCCCCCCTCGCAGAGCTCGCCAACCTCGGCACTCCCGCCCTCTCGTGGACCGAGCACTCGGTCAACATCATGAAGGACGAGCAGAAGGCCGACTGGTTCACGCACTCCGTCAACCCCAACTCGCGCATTCCTGCTATCGTCGACCGCTCGAGGAACGGCGTGCGCGTCTTCGAGACGGGCTCGATCCTGCTCTACCTCAGCAAGGCGTACGACGTCGACTACAAGCTCCACTTCGAAGACGAGGCCGACGAGGCAGAGATGGTACGTCCGTCGGTCTTCTCTCGCATCGCCGTCGACGTCGTACGCTGTGCGCGCGGCGTCGCGCCTCTCGAACATGAGCCAGCCGGTTGACTTCGCCTTCTTGCTCGCAGTTGTCCTGGGTCTTCTTCCAGCACGGCGGGACGGGCCCCATGTGCGTCATTTCGACGTCCTCGTCGTCGAACTCGAGCTCTACCCGCTGACTCCCGCCCTCGCTCCCCTTGCACCCCTCGTCGTAGGTTCGGCCAAGCCGGGCACTTCCTCAACGCCGCGCCGGTCAAGGACGTCTACGCCGCGCGCAGGTACATCAACGAGTCGAAGCGGCTCCTCGGCGTGTACGAGCAGCGCCTGAGCGAGGAGGGCGGGAGGGACTACCTCGTCGGGCCGGGCAAGGGCAAGTTCTCCTACGTGCGTCGGCCGCTCTCCTGCCTCGTCGGCTCGCTCTCCCTCGCAGGGACTCTCTCGCTGACTCGAAGCACCCGTCACCGATGCAGGCCGACATTGTGCGTCTTCCCCTCTCGCTCCTCGCGTCGTCCTCCTCGAGCCTCGAGCTGACCCCCTCACGGCCCGCACGTTCCCCGCCCACAGGCCTCGTTCACCTGGGTCCGCGCGCACCCCTTCTCGCTCGGCATCGTCTCGCTCGCCGAGGCGGGCTTCCCGCTCACGGACGCCTGGGTGCGCCGCATCGAGGCTCGCCCGGGCGCGGGCAAGGCCGTCGAGGGCGACATGATCGCCAAGATGAAGGCGCAGGACGGCTGGGAGGACAAGTGCAGGGACAAGGTCAAGTGGGTGTGGGAGGAGGAGGGCGAGGGGCGCAAGCGCGACGAGCTGTGAGCGAGGGACCGTGCGAGGGCTTGCTTGACCCGGGACGTGAACCTCAGCTTTGTGCGCTTTCTTTTCTCGCCCGTGCAGCTCTCGGCGACTCTCGAGAGCGAGGGGCTTCGGCACTGCTACATTTCAGATCGCGCGAGAGAGGCTGTGCGAGAGGAGGAGAGCCCGAGTCGACCGGCTGCGAGCGCTTAGTCGTCCTGGTTCGCGCCCTCGCGCTGGACCCAGTCGTTGTACGAGCCCTCGTAATTGCGCGCGCTGCGCGCAAGATCGACAGCATCAGCGAGATGCCTTCTGGAGGGCGTGTTGGGGAAGCCGGTCGCGCAGAGAGAACGAGGAGGAGGACGCACAGCTTGTACCCCTGGCTGCGCGCGAGGTCGACGGCGGTCTGTGCGCGCACGCCTGCCTTGCAGTAGAAGATCATCGGCTGCTTCTTGGTTGGCTTGTGGAAGCCGTGCACGCGCGTAAAGTCGCCTGCGAGCGGGAGCTTGGTACCGAGTCAGCGATCCTGCCGACCTCACACACTACGAGCAACGCAGGCCAAGCGCGAAGGCCTGCAGCCCTGCAAGGAGATGTACAGCGGCGGGAGGGAACGCACCCTCGTCCATGGCGAGGCTCTTCTCGAACGACGACAGCGGGAGGTTGACCGACGAGGGGATGTTGCCGAGGGCGACCTCGGCGGGCTCGCGGACGTCTGCGCGGGAGGGTCCCAGAGTCAGCTCGCAGTACGAGGGCAAGGTGCAGCAGTCAGGGAGAGGGACGCACCGATGAGCAGGACCTTGTCCGAGGGGCTGTCGGTGAGCGGCTTGAGCTCGTCGTACGTCACCTTGTCGGCGTTGGCCCAGCGCTTGTCGTTGGCGACGGGGTTGTAGCGGTCGAACCTCGGAGCCGACACGCTCAGGAGGCGGACCGCAGAGAGCGAGGCGGAGGTGGTGGTCGGGCGGGGGACGAGGGTGGGGGCGGCGCGCGACGACGAGGCGAGGACGGGGCGGGCGGTGCGCGCGGCGAGGGTGGCGGTGCGGAGGAGGGCGCGAGGGGCAGACATGGCTGGCGTGTTCTGCGCTGGTGGAGGAGGAGAAAGCGAGACGGACAGCGGCTGCCTCTCCTCCTCGTCCTCCTCCTCGAGCGGGGACAGCTGACCTCGCTTCGCCGCCGCGGGCTGTGCACCTTCTGATCAGTCCAGCTCACTCAGAGTATCGTTCGAGAGAGTCTGGCAGCTCGGCACGGCTGCCCAAGGCCTCTTCGTCGCCCGACCTTTCTCGGCTCCAGCGCTGCTCTCGAAGAGCGGCTCTCCTGCTGCGCTGCGAGACCTGCACTCGTTTCCAGCCCAGAGTAGCTACAGCTCGCCGCCGAGTGCATGACTGCCTCGAATGCGCCCAGCTCGACCGACGACCTCCCTGACCTCGTCACGCTTCGTCCTCGTCCTCGTCGTCGTCCGACTCGCCTGCGTCCTGGACGTTGACCGTCGTCACGACGACGCCCGCCGCCTCGAGCGTCTCGGCGAGCGCGCCGTACGGGCCCTCGCGGCTGCGCAGGATGGCGCTCAGGCCGTGCCCGACGTCGTTGCCGATCCGGAGCGAGCGCAAGCCCGGCGGGCGGCGCGCGCCGACGAGCCAGGCGGCGACGTGCTCGGCGCGCAGGGCCGACGTGTCGAGCGTGAGGTGGACGACCCGGGGCGGGATGGCATCGACGATGAGGTCGGCGCAGGGCGGGACCTGGTGCGGCTTCGAGGGGCGGGCCGACGACCACGACGGGTCGCGCGGGTCCTTCCACAAGAGGGTGCCGATGATTTCGAAGGTCGAGAGTGCGGGAAGCGAGGCGGCTGAGCGCAGGGTCTCGACGATGGACGGCGTCGCCTGGACGAGGTTCGCCGTCTCGAGGTGCTGCGCCGGGTTGAGGCTCAGGTGCTCGAGGTTGACGAGCCGCGACAGGTCGTGCGGCTGGGGCCCTCCCGTCATAGGCAGGTCGAGGCGACGCAGCGTGCCTTGCAACGGCGCCGTGAACGCTGCGACCGCCTCGGGGAACGCAATCGACGAGACGGTGAGCGTGTCGAGGCTGGCGCAGGGCGGCGCCTCCTCCGAGTGGTCGTCGTACGTCGAGAGCTCGCCGAGGTCGAGCCGCTTGAGCGTCGAGAAGGCGTCCGGGTGCGCCGCGGGCAGGTGCATGATCAAGGGCCACGACCGCACCGACCACCGCCGGAGGCGGATCGAGTCCTGCTGGAGAAGGAGCTCGAGCGGCTCGCCGTACAGGGTGCCCGACGCCGACGAGAAGATGGCCTCGACGTTGGGCAGGGCGGCGAGGAGCATGGCCGTCTCGGTCGCGGTCGAGCCCGTCTGGAGCTTGACGACGACCTCGCGCACGAGGGGCCTGAGCCGCGGGCAGCGCGAGAGCGAGTAGAGCTGCGTGCGCGGCGGGACCGTCTCGGCGCGGCCCCAGTCGGGCGAGACGACGGCGGTCGAGTACAGGGCGCGCTCGGCCGGGTGCTGGAGCGCCCTGGTGGTGCGGGCGAGGACGGCGAGGGTGCGGTCGCGGAGCGGGGTGCCCTGGAGCGAGACTTGATGGCGGTCGCGGTCGTCGCCGAGCTCGGCGCACCAGTCGACTACGAGGTACAGGACCTCGGTCGGGAGGCGTTGTCGTCCAGGGTCGCCGCGAGGAGGAGGGGGAGGTGGAGAGGACGGCGGCGAGGTCGCGGCTGAGCTGGCGCGAGGCACAGGCATGTTGCGGCGACGGTGCGAGGCTTGGCGGGCGGCTCGAGAGGGTTGCTGCAGTGGAAGCGAGCGAGTACTGTAGGGAGGTGGACCGGCTTCCGGGCTGGCGCCTCCCCTCGACCCGATCGAGCCCTGTCTGCTGCGGCCGACGGTCGCGGGGACTCCGCCTCGGCTCGCTCAACACACAGTCACTGAACCTGTGAGCTGTTACTCATTGCAGCGAGTCCTTGCACTCGAGCAGCCAGCGAGCCGTGCAGCAAGAGCGCCCGTCGATCGGGTCGACGAAACGACGTCGGACTCGGAGCAGCTGCGTCGGTCTCGACCTCTCGGCTCTCGTCGTCGTCGTCGTCCTCCTCCTCCTCGCTCTGACCAGTCGCAGCTCTGCTCTGCAGCTAACTCGAGCGAGCGAGCGCACCTTGCTCAAGCCGCGAACCCACCACCGTCCCCCGTTCCCCTCTCGCCCTCCCTCTCGTCGCCGATCCTCCCTCGACGCTCTCCCCACTCGGCCAGCCCTCGCCGCCCTCGCCCCAGCCAGCCAGCGAGCCCGCAGCCGCATGTCGTCCCACTCGCACGGCAGCGCGCCGCACGACCACGCCAAGCACCCGCACCGTCACCGCGCCCTCTCGCTCGGCGCTGCCCGCTCGAGGGACGAGGCTCGGCTCGGCATCACGACCGACTACAAGGACCTGAGCCTGCACTCGGCCGCCGCCAATGGCAACCTCGGTGCGTCCTGCCTGTCCTCACACCCGATCAGCGCCTCGCTCGGCCACACGATGGATGCGGTGGGGCCGAGCCGGCCGCGAGAGGGAGGACGGCTCTGGTCAAGGCGAGGGAGGCGCAGCACAGCATCGACGCCATCAAGCTGCAGCACTGACTCGCACCTTCGCTTGCAGGCCTCGTCCAGTACGCCCTCTCGCACGGCCAGCCCGTCAACTCGGTCCTCAACGGCGTCCTCCCCCTGCACGCCGCCGCCTCGTCCGGCAACGACACGATCGTGCGCATGCTCATCGAGGCCGGCGCCGACGTCAATAGCCCGCGGCTCTCGAGGCGGTACACGCGCGAGGGGAGCAAGTCGAGCGGCATCTCGGTCGGTTCGCAGGGTGCGTCGCCGTCTCCCTCGTCTTCCGGCCTCGCTCCTCCTGTTCCCCGCTGACGCCGAGTCTTCCCACAGGCTCTACCCCGCTTCACTTTGCTGCGGCCAACGGGCACCTGTCGGTGCTCGTCCTCCTCCTCTCGTTCGGCGCCGACCCGCGCGTGCCCGAGAAGCACGGCCTGACGCCGGCCCAGATGGCCGCCACGAACGGCCACCGCGACGCCGCCGCCCTCCTCCACACGCGCGCCAACCAGATGGACGACACGGACGAGGCCGGCAGCCAGGCGAGCTCGCGCAGCGGCGGCGGCGGCGGCGGCAGCACCGGTCGTCCGCCGAGCGTGCGCTCGTCGTTGAGCATGACGCGCCGCTCGAGCCGCGGCGGCGTCAGCGCACAGCGCTCGTTCGACGCGCTCGCGACCAAGCTCGCCCACGCCTCGCACACGACGCCGCTCCACGCGCTCGGCCTCGCGTCCAACTCGAGCCTGCACTCGCTCGCGAGCCTCGCCTCGTCGGCGACCGGCCACAGCCCGCACCTCGGCTCGGGCTCGCCTGCGTCGTCAAGCCAGATCTCGCTCGGCGCCGTCAGCGGCGCAGGCGCAGCCGGCCTCGCCGGGCCCGTCACGCGCCAGCGCTCCCGCCCGGACGGCGGCGCCGGCAGCACGACTCGGCGTCCGAGCCTCCCGAGCGTCTGGGAGAAGGCGGCGCACCCTCGCGCAGCCCTGCGGCAGGCGTTCGGCCGCAGCAGCGGCGCAGCAGGCGCTGCGGGCCGGCGGCCGAGCGACGCGAGCGTCCTCAGCGAGGAGGACGGCGAGCGCTCGGGCGAGGACGGCGACGGCGCAGAGTACGCCGAGCACCGCCGCAGCCTCGAAGTGCACCGTCCGCTGCGGCGCGACTCGTATCAGGGCTTGGCGCCGGGCGGCGTCGAGCGGGCGATGGACCCGATCGAGGACGAGGACGACGAGGACGACGTGCCGACGCCTGTGCAGACCCGAGCGCCTCAGCTTCCCCTCGTCCCGCCTCAGCAACCCCCTTCCCCTGTTGGTACCCTCGCACGCGCCGCCTCGCACCAGTTCTACCGCCCGCGCCAGAGCAGCCAGCTCTCGAGGAGCTCGTTCGGCGACGGCCACTCGAGCTTCGACGCCGACAGCAGCGTCTTCCACGACGACAACGAGGGCACGCCATCGACCGTACCATCCTCCCCTCCGACCGCTCCCTCGGGCGCCGTCGCCGCCGCCAACTCCGCCCCGACCTCGCCCACCTCGCCCCGCCGCGCTCGCGCCACCTCGAACCCGGGTCCCCAGACCGGCGCGCGCTCGCCGCTCCTCCAGCAGGTCCAGCTGAGCCAGCAGCAGCAGCAGCACTTCCACCAACTGCAAGTGCAGCTCCGCCGCTCGCGCGAGGAGAGCGGTCCGAGCGGGACCATCGGCGACGGCGTCGTCGGCGGCGGCAGCACGGCGTCGTCCCGCCCATCCACGAGCGGGAGCGGCGCCGCAGACGGCGAGTCGTCGTCGTCGGCCGAGAACGAGGACGGCGGCGCGCCGTACTCGGGCGCAGGTGGACCTCGCGCGCGCGGCCTTCCCTCGTTCGACGTCCGCCGCACCTTCCTCGACCCGGCCGCCGCTAACGCCTTTTCCTCCGCCTCGCCGTCGCCGTCGCTACAGGCGACCGCCGCGCAGCAGCGCGCGCGCAGCAACTCGGCGTCGACCGACGGGTCGCTCGCCGCTCGGTCGAGCTACAGCTTTGCGCCGTCGACGAGCACGGCTCCGACGAGCGTCGGCACGCCAACCTCTCCGGGCGGCGCCAACACGGCGGGCCGGCACGGCCATGCGCACGGCCACCACGGCAAGGAGGCGGCTATGACGTCCGTGCCGCAAGGGCGGTACCTCGCGCCCGTGTACGAGCTACGCGCCCCTCCTTCGCCGCCCCGGCCCGGCGCGGCAGCGGCGTCCGAGGACGAAGAGCCCAAGACGCAGGCGCAGGCGCGCTCGAGGGTGCAGCGCGCCGAGCGCGAGCTCCTCGCCCTCGCGCACGAGGCCGGCGCGTCGTCGACCAAGGCGGGCTCGAACGGCTCGGGCCATGGGTCGAGCGGGAGCAGGGCGACGAGCCAGCGCAGCTTGAAAGACCAGCTCGCGGCGTACGGCAAGAGCCTCAAGGCCGAGAAGGAGCTCGTCGAGCGTGACGAGCGCGAGCGGCGGGCGGGGAACGGCGCGCGCAAAGAGGCGCCAGTCGCGCCGGGCTTCACGTTCGAGACGATCAGCAAGAGCACAGCAGGTGCGTCGACTTTCGCTCTCGCACTTCCCTGCACGCCGCCGAGCTGACCCGCTCGCCCTTGCAGCTTCGACCTCTCCCTCATCGTCTGCGCCGACGACCCCGACTCCGACGTCCGCGCCTTCTTGGCGCGCCATCCCGCCCGTCGACCGACTCGGCCCTCCGTCAGCTGTCGCTCACGGCCGTCGCAGCGTCTCGCCGAGCGCGACATCGTCCTCGGCTGCGACGACGACGCACCGCCGCCGACCTTCTCAAGAGCTCGACACGGTCCTCGTCCCCGCCAAGGCGGCCTCGCCTCGCAGCGCGCATCATCACCACCACCACGGCGTCGAAGGGGGAAGAGCGGTCCCCGCTCCCGCTCGTGCCGCCTCGCCGACGTCGACTCGATCCGGCTCGGCCAAGAGCAGCTCGACGACGACGGCCGTCGCCGCCGCCGCGAGTGCGAGCGTGCCTGCTGTCGCGCCCGTCCTCGGGCAGGGCCACGGCGGCGTGTCGTTCGTCGGCGTCGCGCCCAAGCCGGCGGCGCCGATAACGAGCAGCCCTCTCGCCGGCCCGCCCCACTCGCACGCGCACCACCACCACCACCACCACCCCGGCGCGCAGCCTCGCACGAGCCGCAGCGACAAGTCGCACTCGGAGCGCGGCGGTGCGGCGGTCGCGGGCGCGAGGAAGACGCGGGACCAGGTCGAGGAAGACCGGCGCGAGAAGGCACACCTCGAGGAGCGCGTGCCCAAGGCGGTGCGGACGGTCCCGAGCGAGCGCAAAGGGTTCAAGCGGTGGTTTGGGAGCAGCTCTGCAGCAGGAGCAGCCGGTGCGAGTGCGGGCAAGGGCGAGTCGGCGGAGCGGCGGTCGTAGCCTGTCGGGAGAGGCCTGAGCGCGGGCGGTCGGAAATGTCAACGTCGTCGACGATCGCGATCGCTTGCCAGCGAGATTGAGAGGCTGGAACCATTTTGCGCCCCACGCAACGCTCGGTAGCGAGGTTGCGGGGGACGAGGGCGAGGCTCAGGGCGCAGCCGACCGACCCCTTCATCGCCCGCCGCTCCCTCTCTGTGCGTGCGTGCAAGGCCAGCTCGCACGCAAGAAACGTCAGGGCCCGTGCTGCCGACGTGCGCCCGAGCCATGGAGCTGCTCGACTGCGCCGCCCTCGACATCGCCGTCGCCCACTTCGCCTCGTCGCCCTCAGCAGCAGCAGCAGCGAGCCCGAGTCGGCTCGCCCTCACCAAGGCGTCGCCCGCCGCGTACCGCCTCCTTGGCCTCGAGCCCTCGCACGGCCTGCCGCCAGCAGTGTCGGCAGCCGACCTCGTCGCCCTCGAGGGAGGCGATCCAGGACTCGGCGCCGGCGACGACGACCTCGTCGTGCGGGACCACCTCGACGAGCTCGTGCGGCGGTCCCGAGCAGCGGCGTGGAGCGAGGGCGTCGAGCTCGACTATGTCGTCCAGCAGGGCGCGAGCCGCCGGGTCGAGCGGGCCGTCGTCAAGGTCTCGGCGGCGACCGCACCTCCGCCAGCCTCGACCTCGTCCACCTCGTCGCCCGCCAAGCGGTCGCCCGATAGCGCCTCTGCGACAAGCTTCACATCGGCAGCGCCGTCAGCGAGCACGACCTACACCATCCTCTTCCTGCGACCGGCCCGCACTCGCAGCCGCACAACCCTCTCCCCCTCCCTTGGCGCCGCTCGCCTCTCGACCTCGCCGCACATCGCCTCGCCCCTCGACGATGGGCCCGTCCCTCCTCCCCTCGACCGCTCGTGCTCGTCGTCCGACAACCTGTCCGAGTCGGGCGCCAAGAGCAAGCGGCGCGTCGTCACGGGCAAGGACCGCCTCCACCTCCCGCACACGCCCGACGTCCGCAACGCCATGTCGTTCGCGACCAAGAACATCGCCGAGGCGCCGTCGCCGACGTCGAGCAGCACCCAGGCGACGCCCGACGTCTCTTCGCTCGAGCTCGACGACTCGTCCTCGACCGCCTCGTCGACCAACTCGCGCAGGCGCGCGCGCATCCCCGCCGCGCTGCGAGACGCACCGCCCGGGCGCGAGCAGTCGGTCGACGACTCGCTCGTTCACCTCTCGCGCGCCGTCGAGGCGAGCGCCGGCAAGGTCGCCCACTACCGCCTGCCGATCAACAACGACGACGCTTCGGGCGCCATCCTCTCGCCCGTGCACGAGCGCCCGGACCCGATGGACGTCGGCAGCACGAGTCGAGCAAGTGCGGCGGGCGGGCGCGAGGACGACGGCAGCGCCGAGGGTGACTCCAAACCCGAGGCCCGAGCGCCGTCGCCGGAACAAACGCAGGAGGTCGAGGACGCGCTCGCCCACCGCAAGCGCGACGCCCGCCTGCCCCTCACCATCACGCAGCTCACCAACCTCATCGAGACAATGCCGCAAATGGCCTTCATCGCCGACCCGTCGGGCCAAGTCTTGTGGCTCAACCACGCCTGGTTCCGCAGCACGGGCCAGCCGAGCGAGTTCAACCCGACCTTCGACGAGTGGATGTGTGCGTCCCGCTCTCCCTTCTCTCTTCCCTCCTCTCGACCTTCGAGCTGACTCTCCTGCCGATGCACGACGCGCAGCAATGTTCCACCCGGACGACCTCGAGCACGCGTTCGGCGTCTACCTCGGCGCCATGCAGTCGGGCGACGACTTCTCGTTCGAGTACCGCATCAAGGGCGCAGACGGGATCCTGCGATGGCACATGTGTCAAGGGCGAGCGCATTACGGAGAAGACGGACAAGTGCGTCCCCTCCTCCTTCCTCGTCCTCGGCCGTCTCGGTCGCGCACTCGCTGACGTACTTCCTGCTCCGCGCAGCGCTCGGCCTGGTTCTGCAACATCACCAACATCGACGACCTGGTCAAGGATCGACACGACGCCCTGCTCGTCAAGGAGCGCACCAAAGCCGTCCTCGCTGGGTCAGGTGCGCTCAGCTCTCCTCGCGCTCTCACCTCGCCCGCAAGCGAGCCGACCTGATCCGCATCTTCTCCTTGCAGAGCTCACCCTCCTCACCATCGACGTCAACTTGGTGCGCTACTCTTGCTGCTCTCCTCGCTCCTCGGGTCCAGCTGACCCCTTGGCCTCGCTCGCAGATGATCACCTTCTTCGAGGGCAAGTCGCCGAGCTTCAGCTCGTGCGCCGACCCGCGCCAGCTCGTCGGTCAACGCTTCCACGACGTATGCGCCGACGAGGCGTTGCGCGAGAGCGTGCGCAAGATCCTCGACGAGGAGGTCGAGGTCGTATCGGTGCAGACCGAGACGCTCGCCGCCGACGGCAACCTCAAGTACAACCGCTACCGAGTGCGTGGTCCCTTCTCCTACTCCAGACCCTCCTTTTGTCGAGCGCGCACTCACTGAGGCTACCCTGCACGCAGCTCGTCCCGCTTCACGGCGACCCGTCCATCCCCGCCTCGCACCCCGACGCCAACGCCGTTTCTGGCTGCATCGCCGTCGGCGTCGACGTCACCGAGCGCGTCCGCACCGAGCGCGCCCTCGAGGTCAGCCGGATCAAGGCGGGCGAGCTCGCCGCCTCGGAGCTCGCCGCGCGCGAGGCGAGCCGGCTCAAGACCGAGTTCCTCACGACCGTCAGCCACGAGATCCGCACGCCCATCGCCGGCATCCTCGGGATCTGCGAGTGCGTCCACTTTTCGCTCACCCTCCCTCGCGCAGCACGAGCTGACGTCCTCGTTGTACAGGCTCCTCCTCGCCGACAGCGATCGTCTCGCCGAGGACCAACGAGCGCTCGTCGACAAGGCCGTGCGCAGCGGCGAGCTCCTCCTCGACCTCGTCGGCGCCGTCCTGGACGTCCGCAAAGTCGAGCAGGGAGAGCTGCGCCTCGAGTCGGCGCCGTTCACCCTCTCGGATGCGCTCGGCGACGCCCGCCTCTTCAGCGTCATCGCGCAGAAGAAGGGTCTCGAGTTCGACGAGCAGGTCGACGTCGGGTACGACGGCGCGCTCCTCGGCGATCGACTGCGGCTGCGGCAGATCCTCGCCAACGCCTTGGGCAACTCGTGCGTCCCTCTCTGCTCCTCCCGCCGCCGAGGTCTCGCACTGACTCGTCCTCGACCGCACGCAGGATCAAGTTCACCCGTGCGTCCTCGTGCCTGTTCCTTGCCCTGCGCACAGCTGCTGACTCGAGCTCTTTGCGTGCGCAGGCGCCGGCAAGGTCACGCTCACGGTTCAGCAGATCGGCGAGGACGAGGACCGGGTCATGGTTCGCTTCGTCGTCACCGACACGGGCGTCGGCATCGACAGGGACGTCCTCCCGACGCTCTTCCGGCCGTTCAAGCAGGCGAGTGCGGGCACAGCGCGAGAGTTCGGCGGCTCGGGCCTGGGTCTCACGATCGCCAAGAATGTGCGTCTCGCTCTCTCTCCGGCTCCTCTGTGCGCGCACCGCGGCTTAAGCCCTACCCTCCTGCAGCTCGTCGAGATGATGCACGGCACGATCGAGCTCGCGTCCAAGTTCGGCGAGGGCTCGTGCATGACCATCACCGTCCCCTTCAGCAAAGCTCCTCCCGGCTCGACCACCTCGCTCGCCGGCTCGCTGCTCGACCCGCGCACCAACGGCTCGGCAGGCGGCGCAGAATCTCCTGTGCGGCCGACCGAGGAGAGCACCGCCGAGATCCGCTCGAGGAAACGGCCCGAGGATGTGCGCATCCTGCTCGCCGAGGACAACGAGCTCATCTGCGAGATCCTGACTCGCACTCTGCGTCGCGCTCGGGTGCGTCCTCTTCTCTCCGCTCCTCGTCATCCTGCGCGCCGCTGACGTCGACCCCTCGTCCGCAGTTCGTCGTCGACGCCGTCGACAACGGCCAGAAGGCGGTCGAGCAGGTCGAGCGCGAGGAGTACTCGGTCGTCATCATGGACGTGCGTCGGCAGCTTCTCTCCCTCGTCCTGATCCTCCGTACGCCGAGCTGACTCTGAGACGCTCCTGCAGGGCCAGATGCCCGGCGTCGACGGGTACGAGGCGACCAAGATGATCCGGCGCTCGGCCGACCCTCGGATCCGCAACCTGCGCATCATCGCCCTCACGGCGTCCGCCATCGCCGGCGACCGCGAGCGGTGCCTCGAGGCCGGCATGTCGACCTACTTGGCCAAGCCTGTGCGAGCGAAAGAGGTGCGTCCCTCGTCCTCTCCTCGCTCGAGCCACCGTCAGCGCTTACCTCCCGCTCTCGCTGACTACCTTTCCTCGCCCGCAGCTCGAGGCCATTATCTGGCAACAAGTTGAGCTCGCAGATCTGCAGCAGCAAGGTGCAATCGACGCCTGAGCCTCGCACGCCTCGCCTTCGTCGTCGACGTGGTCGACCGCCTCCTTCCTCCTCCCTCCTCTTGTACCCTCAGCATGCGCCTATCTATCCCCCTCTCAGCATCGCATACCCGTAGCTATTGCCTCTAGTCCTCTGTTGTATTGCCTAGGCATTGCCCACTTGCAGCGCCGCAGTCTCTTCACCTGCTCTCGTTCGAGCGTGCACGTTCCGCTCCTTCTCGCCGCGTCTCTCGTTCGCACGGTCTTGTTTCGAGGGCGGCACGCAGAGCTGATCGAGCGGGAGAAAGAGCGCTCCCCGGCAGAGCTACGGCAGCTCATGTGGTGCGGTGCGGCAACTCCGCGCTCGAGCTGCGATCCTGCGGAGGCGGCGAGCGAGGGCGAGGCGGCTCGCGCTCCCTCCTTGCACCTGCCCGCCGCTCGAACAGCCAGCGTGTGTGCAGCCACGACTGCCAGCACCTCGGCCAGTCCAGGACCTCGCAGCCGCCCTTGCTGCCCCCGACTCTCGCAGCTCCTCGGTCACCTTAGCGCAACCTCGCCCTCGCCCGCCCTCCTCGCTCAAGGTCGACCCGCAGCTCGACAGGGCGACGCACAAGGCCCTCTACTCGCCCCTCGCCCGACCACCGCCGCCAGCAAGCAGTCTTCGCTCCCGACTTCGCCCTCCCCCATCCCCGACGCATCTCGATCGCTCGCCGCCGCAACTCGCTCAAGAGCCCTTCGCCTAGTCAGGCTCGCCTAGCAGCATGTCGAGTGCGTCCCTTTCCTTCTCTGAACCCCTTCCAGGCGGTACAGAGGTGGACCGCGGCGGCCTTGTTTGCCCGCGCCCTCGACGAGGCTGGGCAAAGGGTCCGACACTTTGCGCGTGCAGCCCGAGGAGGCGAGGACCCGTCGCAGCTACTCTCACGGGCTCTTTCGCCCAGCCTGGCGGCGACCGATCCGCTCCAGAGCGGGTCGGGCGACTGCCTCCTCTCCTTGCCCAGGCATGGTGCTCTCGTCCTCAGCGGCCGGGGAGAGGGTCGTGTGAGGCTGCGAGAGGGCTCGGCCGTCGTGCACAAGCATTCTAGGCCAGATAACGAGCACGCTCGCTGACTCTCTCACTCGCCCGCAGGCTCGCCCACCGACTCCGGCACGCCCGCGCCCAACATCGCCCCGGCGACGCAGGTCGTTCCCTCGATCGGCCTCGACGGCAAGCCCACCACCAGGGCCTCGCCGTCATCCAACAACGGCGGCGACACGTTCCCGACCGCGGCAGCCGTCCTCGTCGCCATCGTCGCCGCCGTCGTCGTGGGCTGGATCGCCTACAAGCTGTACCGCTGGCGCAACCGCAGCTGGCGGCGCTCGTACGTCGACGACGAGCCGCCCATGCCCGACGACAGCATGTACGGCCTCGCCAAGAGCCCGATCGGCGGCACGTTCGCGACGCTGCCGAGCCAGATGAGCCTCGCCTTCAACGGCGGCAGCGGCCCGGGCGGCGCCGACAGCATGGGCCGACGGTCGGTCAGCGGCATGGGCACGCTCGCTCGCAGTCGGCAGGCGAGCTGGGGCGGCGACTCGTGGGGCGGGTTTGAGAAGGGCGGCGACGTCTCGCCCTCGCCGCCGTACGCCGGCACGCCCATCCCTCCCGGCACGCCGCCCGGTCGCGAGGACGACCTCCTGGGCTCGGCCAACGGGTCGCGCGCGTCCCTCGGCGGCTTCCCTACCTCGTCGTCGTCGCGCGTGTCGTTCGGGGCCGGGCCCGCGCCAGGCATGCCCCGTCGCTCGTTCTACTCGTCGTCGGCCGTCGCCTCGACGCTCCACAACTCGCGCACCAACTCGACCTTCTCGTCGTCGAACCCGCACGCGAGCAATGCACGCGACTTCCCCTCGGGCAACCGCATCGTCGGCGCGCCGCACAACCCGGCGTCCCGGATCGAGGTCGTCCCGCCGAGCCCGCTCGCGCCGCCGCCCGGCTCGGTCATCGCGACCGACCGCAGCACGCTCGACTTTGCGCCGAGCAGCGGCATTGGCCGAGGCGGGCCTGCGCACGAGATCGGCACCGACGGCTGGTTCGCCCAGGACGAGCAGGAGCACCTCGCGCCCGAGTCTGACGCGAGCTACAGCGCGCGCTCGCCCCAGGCGCTGGTACCTCGGCAGCAGCAGCAGCAGCAGCAGCACGCCTTCCCGCCCTCGGCGTCGTCGTCCGGCGGTTCCTCGCGCGGCTCGTCGTCCGTCCCTCGCCCCGCCGCCCAGCGCGCTAAACGCCCCTCGAACGCCAACCTGCGCACCGAGGCGAGCGCCAACTCGAGCGACTCGAACTTGTCGTCGGCCTCGGCGGGCTCGTTCCCGCCGCACGCCCACATGGCGCTCCCGCCGCCCGTCGGCGCGGGGTCGTCGAGCTCGCGCGGGCCGCACCCGCCGCTCGCCGTCCGGACGTCCAACCTCGGCTTGCGCGAGACGGCCGAGCCGAGGAGCCCGTTAGAGAAGCTTCAGATGCGGGCCGAGAGGGAGGCCAAGGGCCTGAGCCGGCGCAGCGAGGAGCTGCAGCAAGGTGCGGGTCAGCTTGAGTGGGAGACTCAGCAGTGAGGACTGGTGCGTTCATGCCTTGCTCTTTTACGCCTGTGCATGCTTCGGCGCATCGTGCTTATGCCGTCTAGTGCCACTCGCGCGCAGAGCCCGCCGATGTATCGCCTCCCTCTCTCCCCCGCCCGTTCCCTCACCTCGGCTCGAACTCGTCCTCGCCCTCGCCTACACTACAGACACTCAGATACCCCGTCCTCGACATGGCAACCGCGTGCGGCGTCTGCCGCGTTCGGCCCAACGACCACTCCTAGACCTCGCCCACCTCTTCCCTCCTCGGTGCGCACGCTGCGCACGTTCGGCTTCGTGCGCGCCGCATCGCCTCGTTCCCTCTTCCTCCTTCGTCTTTCGCACCCTCCACCACACGCACCCCACCCGGCCCTGCTCTTCGGCAGCGCCAACCCGTCCCGGACTCGGGCCCCATCCTTATCTCGCCGCGCTCTGCCGCCGCTGTCGAGCCTCTGGCGCGCCTGTACTGTAGACGAGAGCCGTTGCTGGAAT
>Ga0308169_10000651_pt1 | contig 47263 bp, 41 predicted proteins | sample PhyBR1_2_FD_202139 | JGI IMG/M metagenome (GOLD analysis project Ga0308169, IMG submission 202139) | Phyllosphere microbial communities from UC Gill Tract Community Farm, Albany, California, United States - DLSLSB.R1 | ecosystem: Host-associated > Plants > Phyllosphere > Unclassified | place... | reverse complement strand
ATGCTGATAATCTTGGCGACTATCAAACCGTACTCACAAGCACCCACACGAATTGCTTGATTCAATTTGTTAAAGAGCGGTTGGCTGAGTGTTTCGTCTCAACCGAGGCGCGCATTCTACGCTTTCCCCTGTGTCTGTCAAGCGTTTATTTTCGAAGTATTTGCGAGAAACTCGTTCAACTTCAAACACTTGACTCGCTTGCGATCTCTCGTAGCGGGAGGCGAATTCTACAGCGTTACAACCTGCTGTCAACTGCCTTTTTCACCGCTGACGATCTTTCGATCGAAGCCCTTCTAGCACTTTTGAAACTTCTAACCCTTTGAAACTCAAGGAGTTTTCCGCTCCAACTACGCTGGAAGTGGGCGCATTATAAGGGCTCACAGGAATGCGTCAAGCATTAAGTCACCGCCTGGCATCAAAGATCACTCTGCACAGCGTGCTTGCGACAAATCGAGCAACCTGCGCACTATAGTGCGCATCGCGCCCACCACAGGATCCCTGCCGAATCATGAGCACCACGCCTCGCAGCATGGCCACCACGTTGTTCCCGATTGGCCTGCTATTAATAGCCATGGCATCCATCCAGTCAGGCGCATCCCTGGCCAAGGGAATGTTCTCCTTGATCGGCGCCCAGGGCACCACCACCCTGCGGCTGGTTTTTGCCAGCGTGATCATGCTGCTCATCCTGCGCCCATGGCGGGCACGCATGAACAGCAGCACCTGGCGCAATGTGCTGATCTACGGGATGGCATTGGGCGGGATGAACCTGCTCTTCTATATGTCGCTGCGCACAGTGCCACTGGGCATCGCCGTGGCACTGGAATTCACAGGTCCACTAGCGGTGGCCATTTTTGCCTCGCGACGCGCCATCGACTTTCTCTGGATTGCGCTGGCAATTGCAGGCTTGCTCTTGCTGATACCAGTTGGACAAAGCGCAAGCGCTGTTGATCTGGTTGGCGCCAGCTATGCACTTGGTGCCGGCGTGTGCTGGGCGTTGTACATCCTTTATGGGCAAAAGGCCGGCGCCGAGCACGGCGTGCAGACAGCCGCACTCGGTGTCGTGATCGCCGCCTTGTTCGTTGCGCCGATTGGTGTCATTCATGCAGGCACCGCACTCCTCAACCCGGCACTGCTGCCTATCGCACTGGGCGTGGCAGTGTTATCAACGGCCCTCCCCTACAGCCTGGAGATGGTTGCATTGACCCGAATGCCAGCGCGCACGTTCGGGACGTTGATGAGTATCGAGCCAGCCTTTGGTGCGTTGTCGGGCTTACTGTTCCTCGGCGAGAAGCTCACCTCTGGGCAGTGGCTGGCTATCGCTGCGATCATCACCGCTTCTGCTGGAGCCACCCTGACAATGCGCAAGGAACGTGCACCGGCGGTCGTCGCTGACTGAATTGAGAAATATTTTCATTTGCCGTGTTTAGCGGTTGTACCGACACGCAGGCCTGATTAAGCTGTCACAAAATCATAATCTCTACGCTATCTACTGTGCCGAACACGGACGCTGAGGTAAATTCAGGAAGAATCAGGCGAGGACGATGGGAGCAGGCATGCAGTCGCCCCCACATTTAAGGACAGGCATGAAACGTATTTTGCTCATCCTGGCTGTAATGGCCATCGCAGGGTGTGCCGCCACCGCACAGACCGAAGTCAAGCGCGGGAAAAAGGGTTTACACATCAATTGCTCCGGCCTTTCCTCTTCGTGGGAAAAGTGCAATGCCAAGGCGGCCAGTGCGTGCAGCACTCGCGGCTATAGAGTAGTGGCCCGCTCGGGCGATACTGACGAAGAACCGGGTGACTACCTGTTCGGGATCAACCCGGCTGGCTATACCAGCCGCAGCATGATCGTCATCTGCAAGTAATAACGCTGAAGGGTAGCCGAATGGCTGACCTTTTTATGTTTGAGCGCAGACTCAGACAGCCACCGTACGATCTCGCAACCACTGCAGTGCAGAACCCGCCAGCAGAGGTGCCAGCCGCTCGCGGACAAGGGCGTGATACTGGTTGAGCCAGCGCCTTTCCTCATCATTGAGCCGCTCGACCAGCAGGCAACGTATATCGATCGGACATAGGGTCAAAGTCTCGAACGCAAGGAAGTCGCCGAACTCACTCTTGCCCGCAGGGCGATTGACCACCAGGTTTTCGATCCGTACGCCCCACTTGCCTGGGCGATAGGTGCCAGGCTCGATCGAACTGATCATGCCCTCCTGCATCGCCGTTTGCGGCAACGCCTGGGCCTGATAGGCAATGACCTGCGGCCCTTCATGCACATTCATGAAGTAGCCGACGCCGTGGCCAGTGCCATGGCCGTAATCGACCTGATCAGCCCAGAGCGGCGCCCGCGCAATTGCATCCAGCAACGGAGACAAGATGCCGCGCGGGAAACTCGCTCGCGACAACGCGATCATGCCTTTGAGCACGCGAGTGCAATCCTCACGCTGTGCCCATGTCGGCTGACCTACCGGGACCATCCGGGTAATGTCGGTAGTGCCGCCCAGGTACTGGCCGCCCGAATCGATCAACAGCAGCCCATCGCCCTTGATTACCGCATGGGACTGCTCGGTAGCACGGTAGTGCGGCATGGCGCCATTGGCATTGAAAGCGGCAATGGTCGAGAAGCTCAGTGAAACATAGCCAGGTCGCTGCGCTCGCGCTGCAGTCAGGCGCTCGTCGATGGTCAACTCGGTGATCTGTTGCTTGCCAAGGTTGGCCTCGAACCAGGCAAAAAATTCGCAGAGCGCCGCCCCGTCCTGCTCCATGACCTGACGAACATGCGCCAGTTCAGCATCGCTCTTGCGCGACTTGCTCAACGACGTCGGGTTGATCTGCTCGAGCAGCTTCACCTGAGCCCCGAGCCGACCAACCAGGCCACAGGTGACCCGAGCCGGATCGATCAACACAGTGCTGCCGCCCGTAATCGAGGCGAGCAAGCGCCCTGCCTGGTGGTAGTCCTGCAACTCGACACCGTCGGCCGTCAGCGCCTGACGCAGTTGAGCATCGACTTTGTTCAGGTCGACGAACAGCACCGCCTGCTGCTGGCCAATCCATGCAAATGCGACAAACACCGGGTTATAGGAAACATCACTGCCACGCAGATTGAACAACCAGGCGATATCATCCAGAGTGGCGATGAAATGCCAATCGGCACCTTTGCTGCTCAAGGTGCTGCGCAGCTCGGCCAGTTTTTCCGCTCGGGTGGCTGTGGCCTGGGGCGGCAAGTGCTCGTAGATTGGAGCAGCCGGCAGCGCCGGGCGTGTCCCCCAGACTTGACCAAGCGAATCCTTGTCAGTCACCAACCGTATTCCGTTGGCTTGCAAACTCTGCTGAAGTTGCCGAGACGCGGTCAAGGACAGCACAGCGCCGTCAACGGCAACCGTCGCCTGCGGCTGGAGATTGCTGCCGAGCCAATCGAACGGGCCCGCACTACCTGGCGTCAGTTTCATTAATTCTATGCCGCTGCCGGCGAGTTCGTTTGCAGCCTGCTCCCAGTAACGGCTGTCTACCCACAACCCAGCGAAGTCCGCCCGTACCACCAATGTACCCACCGAACCATGAAAACCAGACAGCCACTGACGACCCTGCCAGTGGCCCGGCAGGTACTCGGACAGGTGCGGGTCTGCCGATGGCACCAACAGCGCGTCCACGCCTTCGCTGGCCATGACCTCGCGCACACGGGCGAGACGCGTCGGCACGTTCTGCTGCAACTGGGACTGGCTATTCATGTCATGCACACTCCTGCGATAGCGACTTCATCGGCGATCAAGCCGTTGATAATGGAGCAGCCTCCCGTCACTCGCAATCGGCATAGGTAACAGATGATTAGCGTTGGCTATCAGCGACCGCGCCAACCTCACAATGCAGGCCGCCATCACTACCGCGTACCAGACTGCGCAAAACTTGGTACGCAGCGAAGTTGACACTTCTGGCCTGATGCTGCTGAAGCAGCTCGAGGAATGGCTCATCAGTAAAATAGCCGCAGGCCGCTTGCCACTGTTCACGGGTTTGCCACTGCAAATGTTGCAGGACCCGACTGCCGTCATCGCTGGCTTGAACGCTTACCCTCAGCAACGCCGGCCAGCGCGTGGCCAGTTGCTCGCTGCGCAACACCAGCGCGTTGGCCAGAGCAGCCTGACGGCTAGCCGGCACTTCATATTCGATCATTTGGGTAAACCATAGGGAATGCATCGCAGCGGCCACAGGCTATCTCCTTTATGCAGTACTTGCAGTCATCATGGCCGGCAGGGTAAAACCTCGAGTTAAGTCAAGGTCAAGGATTAATTAGCATGCCTGCCCCCTCTACTACGGAAGCCGAGCGCCAGCTCAGCGTTGGCCAATTGGCCAGCCGCAGCGGTGTCGCGGTTACCGCCCTGCACTTCTACGAAACCCAGGGGTTGATCCAAAGCAACCGCAACGCCGGCAATCAACGCCGCTACCCGCGTGCGATGCTGCGCCGGGTGGCGGTGATCAAGATGGCCCAGCGTCTGGGCATCCCGCTAGCCACCATCGCCAAAGCGCTATCCAGCCTGCCGCTGGACCACACCCCGAATGCAGCTGACTGGCAGCGCCTGTCGGCCGGGTGGCGAGACGATCTCAGCCAGCGCATCGCAGAGTTGACTCTGCTACGCGACCAACTGGACGGCTGCATAGGCTGCGGCTGCATGTCGCTGAAGGAGTGCCCGCTGCGCAACAATCACGATCATCTGGCGCTTGGCGGCCCTGGGCCGCATCCGTCAGAGCCGCTAACAACATTGCTGTAAGTTTGCGTATCGCACCTGCCAGACAATTCGCATCTATAACTAGTGTTCAACCTGACACCCGCCGCAGGAGGCAGCATGAGCAAACAGGCACTGATCGTTATCGATATCCAGAAAGACTACTTTCCAGGAGGCAAGTGGTCCCTCGACGGCGCTGATGCGGCCGCCGACAACGCAGCGTTGCTGCTCAATGCAGCGCGCAAACGCGGCGACCTGATCGTGCATGTTCGCCATGAATTTGCCAGCGCCGACGCGCCATTCTTTGCGCCGGGCTCAGCCGGAGCCGAAATTCACCCCAACGCTGCTCCCCTCGGTGATGAGCCGGTGCTGCTCAAACAACAGGTCAATGCCTTCCAGGAGACCGGCCTGAAAGAACTGCTTGATGAGCATGCAGTGCAAGCCGTGACGATTGTCGGCAGCATGAGCCACATGTGCATCGATTCTGCCGTGCGCGCTGCCGCCGATTTTGGCTACAGCGTCACGCTCGCCCATGATGCGTGCGCCACACGAGCGCTGGAATTCAATGGCCAGGAAGTGCCAGCCGCTCAGGTGCATGCAACGTTCATGGCCTCACTGGCATTCGCTTACGCAACGGTGCAAAACACTGAAGAATGCCTGGCGACCTACCAGCAGTGAACTTCAGATCACCACATTGCGCACGAACCGCACGGGCAGCTCGCCGTCATTGCGATAGGCATAGCGGCGGTTGCTGGGAAAGATGTGGAACTGCCCCGTCGCCAACTGCTGGGCCTGACCTTCGATAATCAGCGTCAAGCAACCCTCGGCGATGTAGATCTGCTCGCTCCAGCCTTCGGCATCTGCCTCGCTGGCGTAGGATTCGCCAGGGGCCAGCGTCCACTCCCATAACTCCACCTCGCGCCGCGCCGGGCTACTCCCCAGTAACAAGGCTTTGCTGCCGGGATGCTCGCCGGCCCATGCCAGCTCTTCAATACGGCTCGGATCGCGCTGCTCCTGAGCCTGAATCAACTGGCTGAACGCGACTCCCAAGGCCTCGGCGATCAAGTCCAGGGTGGTCAGGCTGACGTTCTTCTCACCGCCTTCGATGGCTACCAGCATGCGCCGACTGACTCCGGAGCGCTCGGCCAGGGCACTCTGGCTGAGACCCGCCGCGCCACGCAATTGGCGAATGTTCTGACTGACGTGCTGAAGCACGGAAGCGCGGTGCGTCGAGGATTTGTGCACTATATTGCTCATCGGTATGCCTTGCGCAGTATACTGCCCACTTTGCGGCGATTGTGCGCCGCCCCTGTCGAGCGTGCAACCATGAACCAAGCCCCCAGTCAGTCCAAGACCACTGTCAGTTTCCGCCTGAGCAAGGCAGAGCTGGTGCTGGTGTTCATTACCATGCTGTGGGGCGGCACTTTTCTCATCGTGCACAACGTCATGAGCGTCAGCGGCCCGATGTTCTTTGTCGGCCTGCGCTTCGCTGCGGCAGCCGTGTTCGTGGGCCTGGTCTCAGCAGGAGCGTTGGCGGGCCTGACCATGCTCGAACTCAAGGCCGGCGTTTTGATCGGCATCACCATCATGCTCGGTTACGGTTTGCAGACGATGGGCCTGCAGACGATCAACAGCAGCCAGTCGGCATTCATCACCGCGCTCTACGTACCGTTCGTACCACTATTGCAGTGGCTGGTGCTGGGCAGACGCCCCGGTTTGATGCCAAGCATCGGCATTTGCCTGGCATTTGTCGGCCTGATGCTGCTCGCCGGCCCCAGCAGTGCGGGCCTGCATTTCAGTGAAGGCGAACTGCTGACCTTGGTCAGCGCCGTGGCAATCGCCGCAGAGATCATTCTGATCAGCCGCTATGCCGGCCAGGTCGATGTACGCAGGGTGACTGTGGTGCAATTGGCCACTGCCTCGCTGCTGTCATTTGCGATGATCCTGCCGACCAGAGAATCATTGCCTGATTTTTCCTGGCTACTGCTGGCCAGCGCCCTCGGCCTGGGCCTGATGAGCGCAATCATTCAGGTGGCCATGAACTGGGCGCAAAAATCGGTATCGCCCACTCGTGCAACCCTGATCTATGCGGGCGAACCAGTGTGGGCAGGGGTAGTCGGGCGCCTCGCCGGCGAGCGTCTGCCCGGGATGGCGTTGCTTGGCGGGTTGCTGATTGTGATCGCAGTGGTCGTCAGCGAACTGAAGATCCGCCGCAGTGACCGTTCTCAGCACGCAAATAACGCGCCAGTGGACGGCGAAACCAGCCAGTAATCGAGAAAAGAACAACTATGCTTTGTAAAAAGCTGTTATAAAAAAACTGCTTGTCACACCCCATTTGTAGGATTCTGGCACAGCTTGCGTGTTGGTGATCAACCGTTCGGCACGTATTATCCTTACCAAACTCCTCCAGATTAGGTCGCTATGTCATTGATAGTGCTATTGCTTCTGCCCTTCGTTGGCAGTTGCCTGGCGGCCGTCCTGCCGCACAACGCTAGGAACGCCGAGTCGATTCTCGCCGGGCTGGTGGCCCTCATCGGCACGGTTCAGGTAGCGCTGCTCTACCCTCAGATCGCCCACGGCGGAGTAATCCGCGAGGAGTTTCTGTGGCTGCCAAGCCTGGGTTTGAACCTGGTGCTGCGCATGGACGGCTTTGCCTGGCTGTTCTCTCTGCTGGTACTGGGCATAGGCGCGCTGGTATCGCTATATGCGCGCTACTACATGTCGCCGCAAGACCCGGTGCCGCGCTTCTTCGCGTTCTTCCTGGCGTTCATGGGCGCAATGCTCGGGCTGGTGATTTCCGGCAATCTGATCCAGCTGGTGTTCTTCTGGGAACTGACCAGTCTGTTCTCGTTCCTGCTGATCGGTTACTGGCACCACCGCGCTGATGCTCGCCGCGGCGCTTATATGGCGCTTATGGTGACCGGCGCCGGGGGCCTGTGCCTGCTAGTGGGTGCCCTGCTACTCGGCCATGTCGTCGGCAGCTATGATCTGGACAAAGTGCTCGCTGCCGGCGAAACCGTGCGCCAGCATGCGCTGTATCCGGTATTGCTGCCGCTGATCCTGATTGGCGCGCTGAGCAAGAGTGCGCAGTTTCCATTCCAGTTCTGGCTGCCCCACGCCATGGCGGCGCCGACTCCGGTTTCGGCGTATCTGCACTCGGCAACCATGGTCAAGGCAGGCGTGTTCCTCATGGCTCGGCTGTGGCCAACTCTGGCTGGCACCGAGGAATGGTTCTGGATTGTCGGCGGCGCGGGTGCCATTACCCTGGTTCTGGGCGCCTTCGCAGCGATGTTTCAAAATGACCTCAAGGGCCTGCTTGCCTACTCGACCATCAGTCACCTAGGCCTGATCACCTTGCTGCTCGGCCTGAACAGCCCGCTGGCGGCGGTCGCAGCAGTGTTCCACATTCTCAACCACGCGACCTTCAAGGCGTCGCTGTTCATGGCGGCGGGCATCATCGACCACGAGAGCGGAACGCGCGATATCCGCCGTCTCAGCGGGTTGATGCGGCTGATCCCTTACACCGCGACCCTGGCCATGGTTGCCAGTGCGTCGATGGCCGGGGTGCCGTTGATGAACGGCTTCTTGTCCAAGGAAATGTTCTTCGCCGAAACGGTGTTCATTTCCTCTACCGCCTGGGTTGAAGCCACGCTGCCAGTCATCGCCACCCTGGCGGGCACCTTCAGCGTTGCCTACGCCCTGCGCTTTACCGTAGACGTATTTTTCGGCCCACCTGCCCAGGACCTGCCGCATACCCCCCACGAACCACCGCGCTGGATGCGGGCACCGGTCGAGCTGCTGGTGCTGACCTGCCTGGTGGTGGGGATCTTCCCGGCCCAATCGGTCGGCCCCCTGCTCGCCGCAGCGGCGCTGCCGGTGGTCGGCGGCACGCTGCCCGAGTACAGCCTGGCGATCTGGCACGGCTGGAATGCGCCACTGATCATGAGCTTGGTGGCCATGTGCGGTGGCGTGGTGCTGTACCTGCTGTTGCGCAAGCAACTGCGCCTGGGCAGGTTCCCGTATCCGCCACTGATCGAACGCTTCAATGGCAAGCGCCTGTTCGAACATGGGCTGGTCCGGTTGATGCTGATCGCGCGTCATGTGGAGGCAGCGCTGACCACCCGACGCTTGCAGAAACAACTGTTCATGCTCGTGCTGGCGGCGTTTATCGCTGGCCTGACGCCGCTGCTGTATAGCGGCCTGAGCTGGGGTGATCGACCCAAGATACCTGGCTCCGGGGTGTTCGTAGCCTTGTGGCTGATTGCTATTGCCTGCGCCATCGGGGCTGCCTGGCAGGCCAAATATCATCGTCTGGCGGCACTGACCATGGTCAGCGTCTGCGGCCTGATGACCTGCATCACCTTCGTCTGGTTCTCCGCCCCCGACCTGGCCCTGACTCAGTTGGCGGTTGAAGTCGTTACCACGGTACTGATCCTGCTCGGTCTGCGCTGGCTGCCACGCCGTATCGAAGGTGTCTCACCTCTGCCCGGCAGTCTGGAACGAGCGCGCTTGCGCCGCCTGCGTGACCTGCTGTTGGCAGTGTTGGTCGGTGGCGGAATGGCTCTGCTGTCCTACTCGATGCTGACCCGGCCTACGCCCAACGATATCTCCTCGTTCTACTTGAGCCGTGCACTACCCCAAGGCGGCGGGACCAATGTGGTCAACGTGATGCTGGTGGACTTCCGCGGCTTCGATACTCTCGGCGAGATCACCGTGCTGGTTGCCGTGGCGCTGACCGTATTCGCCCTGCTGCGCCGCTTCCGCCCACCCAAGGAAAGCATGCAACTGCCGGCGCAGCAGCGCCAGCTGGCCCCGGATGTGGTTACCGACCTGATCAATCCGCGGCATGCCACCGACACGGCAATGGGCTTCATGATGGTGCCTGCGGCGTTGGTGCGGCTATTGCTGCCGGTGGCCCTGATGGTGTCGATGTACCTGTTCATGCGCGGTCACAACCAACCGGGGGGTGGCTTCGTCGCCGGCCTGGTAATGTCGGTGGCGTTCATCCTGCAGTACATGGTGGCGGGCACCCAATGGGTGGAGGCGCAGATGAGCCTGCGGCCGCTGCGCTGGATGGGTACTGGCCTGCTCTGCGCAACGCTTACCGGCGCTGGCGCGATGCTGCTGGGTTATCCGTTCCTGACCACCCATACCGCGCACCTGCACCTGCCATTGCTGGGTGACGTGCACGTGGCCAGTGCACTGTTCTTCGACATCGGCGTGTACAGCGTGGTGGTAGGTTCGACCTTGCTGATTCTGACGGCCTTGGCCCACCAATCAGTGCGCGCCTATCGCCCAGGCAGCGCACAGAAATCCAGCCAGACAGGAGCCGCTTGATGGAAGAAGTCATTGCAGTAGCCATCGGTGTCTTGGCCGCGTCCGGGGTCTGGCTGATCCTGCGGCCACGTACCTATCAGGTGATCATGGGGCTGTGCCTGCTGTCCTACGGGGTCAATCTGTTCATCTTCAGCATGGGCAGCCTGTTCATCGGCAAAGAGCCGATCATCAAGGAAGGCGTGACGCAAGACTTGCTGCACTACACAGACCCATTGCCACAAGCATTGGTGTTGACCGCGATCGTCATCAGCTTTGCCATGACCGCGTTGTTCCTGGTTGTGCTGCTGGCCTCGCGCGGGCTGACCGGCACTGACCACGTCGATGGCCGGGAGCGTGAAGAATGAGCTGGATGAATCAATTGATCGTCGCACCAATCCTGTTGCCGCTGGTGACAGCGGCGATAATGTTGCTGCTGGGTGAGAAACATCGCCGGATCAAGGCCCACCTCAACCTGATGTCGAGCATCATCGGTCTGGCGATTGCGCTGACTCTGCTGAACTGGGTGCGCAGCCAAGGCCAGGCCGAGTCGATCGGTGTCTATTTGCCCGGTAACTGGTCAGCCCCATTTGGCATCGTGCTGGTGGTCGACCACCTCTCGGCATTGATGCTAAGCCTGACCGGCGTGATCGGCGTCAGCGCCCTGCTGTTCGCCCGGGCGCGCTGGGACGGCGCCGGGGCGAGTTTTCATGCGTTGTTCCAGATCCAGCTGATGGGCCTGTACGGCGCATTCCTCACCGCCGACCTGTTCAACCTGTTCGTCTTCTTCGAGGTGCTGCTGGCAGCGTCGTATGGCCTGCTCCTGCACGGTTCAGGTCGGGCTCGAGTCAAAGCCGGCTTGCACTACATCGCCATCAACCTGTTCGCCTCTTCGCTGTTTCTGGTCGGTGCAGCCATGCTCTATGGTGTCACCGGCACGCTGAACATGGCCGACCTGGCCTTGAAGATCCCGCTGGTACCTGAGGCTGATCGTGGCCTGCTGCACGCCGGCGCAGCCATTCTGGCGATGGCCTTCCTGGCCAAGGCAGGGATCTGGCCGCTGAATTTCTGGCTGGTACCGGCCTACTCCTCGGCGAGCGCACCGGTTGCCGCGCTATTCGCAATCATGACCAAGGTCGGCCTGTACGCCGTGCTGCGGCTGTGGACGTTGCTGTTTTCCGGGCAAGCCGGCGCTTCGGCGCACTTTGGCGGCGAATGGCTGGTCTACGGCGGCCTGGCAACCCTGGCGGTCGCCGCCGTGTCGATTCTGGCCGCACAGCGCCTGGAGCGCATGGCAGCGCTGAGCATTCTGGTTTCAGCCGGCACCTTGATGGCAGCGATAGGTTTCGGCCAGCCAATTCTGACCGGCAGCGCGCTGTTCTATTTGGTCAGCTCGACCCTGGCCCTGTGCGCGTTGTTCCTGCTGGCGGAATTGATCGAGCGCTCGCGCTCGGCCAACGAGACGCCGCTGGATGATGACGAAGGCCTGTCGCCGCCTCTGCTGGAGTCTCTGCATCCACCCAAGGGCATCAACCTGGACGATCAGCAGAAGGCGGTAATCGGTCAGATCATTCCGTGGACCATGGCATTCCTGGGTTTGAGCTTTATTGCCTGCGCGCTGTTGATCATCGGCATGCCGCCGCTGTCGGGCTTTATCGGCAAGCTGAGCCTGATCAGCGCGCTGTTCAACCCGCTGGGCTTGAGCGTTGCGCCGGAGCAGCCACTGTCGGCGGCCGGCTGGTGCCTGGTCGCGTTATTGGTGCTTTCGGGCATGGCGTCACTGATCGCCTTTGGCCGGGTTGGCATCCAGCGCTTCTGGAAGCCCGAAGAGCGCCCTTCGCCGCTGCTGCGCCGCTACGAGTGCCTGCCGATCGCTATTCTGCTCGGCCTGTGCCTGTTCCTAAGCGTCAGGGCCGAACCGCTGCTGCGCTATACCCAGGACACCGCTGCAAGCCTGCAGGCACCGCAAGCCTACATCGAGGCAGTCATGAGCTCGATGCCGATTCCTGGCCCAACCTCCTTCAACACCGAGGTGCAGCCATGAACCGTCTGTTACCCGCTCCGCTGCTGTCCATTGCGCTGTTCGCGTTGTGGCTGTTGCTGAATCTCTCGGTCAGCCCAGGCAATCTTCTGCTCGGCGCCTTGCTGGCGATTCTCGCGCCCATCCTGCTGGCCCCACTGCGCCCGCAACATGCGCACGTGAAACGGCCGTGGGTGGTTGCCAGACTGATCGGCCGTGTTGGCCTGGATGTCATCACCTCCAACCTGCACGTTGCCCGCAGCGTACTGTCGGCAAAGCGCCGGCCGCCACGATCGGCATTTGTCCACATTCCACTGGCACTGCGTGATGTACACGGCCTGGCCGCTCTGTCGATGATCACTACGGTGGTGCCCGGCACAGTCTGGTCAGAACTTGCCCTGGACCGCAGCATGCTGCTGCTGCACGTGTTCGATCTGCGTGATGAGGCGCAGTTCATCGAACACTTCAAGCACACCTATGAACGCCCGCTGATGGAGATATTCGAATGACAGGCCTGCTCGCCAACGCCATTCTCGCCAGCTTGTTCATCTTCGCCATCGCCATGGCGCTGGCCTTGGTCAGGTTGTTCCGCGGCCCTTCCGCTCAGGACCGGGTCCTGGCGCTGGATTACCTGTACATCCTGGCCATGTTGATGATGCTCGTACTGGGCATTCGCTATGCCAGCGATACCTATTTCGAAGGCGCACTGCTGATTGCCTTGTTCGGCTTCGTCGGCTCATTCGCCCTGGCCAAATTCCTCCTGCGCGGTGAGGTAATAGAATGACCGAAGCTCTGCAACTGCCGTTCTGGCTCGAACTCACAACCGCAGCATTACTGCTGACAGGCAGCCTGTTCGCGCTGATTGGTGCGATCGGCCTGGTGCGGCTGAAAGACTACTTCCAACGCATGCACCCGCCTGCACTGGCTTCAACTATCGGCACCTGGTGCGTTAGCCTGGCATCGATCCTGTATTTTTCATGGTTGAAGCAGGGGCCAATCGTGCATGCCTGGCTGATCCCAATTCTGCTGTCGATAACCGTGCCGGTTACCACCTTGCTACTGGCCCGCGCAGCGCTGTTTCGTAAACGTGCGGCAGGCGAAGACGTACCTGCTGAAATCAGCGGCGGCAATAACCAGGGCAATTGAGATACCCGCCAAGCCAGCCTGGGCTTAGCGATTCAAGCGCTGCAGTTCGCGCCGGACCATTGCAGCCAAGGGCGCGGGCGTAATCTCATACAACTGGCCGGCAACCCAACTCAGCCAGGCGCTGCCCATCACTGCGCGCTGGGCCAGCAGCCGCTCGGCATGCGCCTGCGCCTGTGATTCGAACTGGCGGTGAAACTCCGCCCGTCCCTGGGCAGACAAGCTATCGTCACTCACTCACTGGCCTTGAATGTGGTCAGCTCGCCCTTGCGCCACTTGGCGACCTTGCCGGTCACAGCCTTGAGCAGCTTGCCCAGGCCTTCCTGCACTTGTTGCTGGGCGGCAAAGACCAACATCACGCCCTGGCCGTTACGAAACACGATGCCCTCACCTTCCGCCACCTTGACGAAGGCATAGTCGCCGCCGTAGATATTCAGCTTGATCTCGCGAAAACGCAGCTCCAGCTTGCCACCTTCGCGACTGGGCAGAACTGCGGCGCGGAAGTGATCGCCTACCTTCAGCTCAAGCCGCTGTTTGTCATCCACCACCAATGAGCTGTCGGTGTCGATTTCGGCCATGTACAAACCGTCGGGGCTTTGCTCGGTGACATAAACGAAACGCCCGTGAAACAACTGGGCCAACTTGCCACGCAAGTCGCCCAATGCAAATAACGCATGGGTATCAAGAGTACTGACTGCCAATCTCAAATCCTCAAACAGGGTTACAAGCGCCACACCCGAATTGATCGGCGGCGCAGCCATTTCAGATCGCTGCTGAAAGACTAATGAAATAGAGCACGAGCGGCCCGTACACAACGACTACGCAGCAGGCAGGATTTTTAACCCCGCTGTGCCAGCCAGATCCGCACATCACATTTCGGCAATTTTCCCACAACGCAGGCGTAAATGCTGACTTCAACACTGCCGGTAGACATGCAATAGATAGCGACAGGTCCCAGGCCTGACGGCCCAAGGCAACCCTCTGCGCGTTACACGGGAGAAATATGCACGAAAATACTGAAATCCGTCGAGGCCCAAGCTACATTTATTGCCTGACCAGCGCTGCAGACCGACCCAGATTTCGGGTCGTGGCTGCCGGCATCGCCTTTTTTCACGTAACCGACAGCGCTACCGGCCAGGTAAGAGGTTTTCGACGCCGGCACAGCGATGCGTGTGAACTGGCGCGCTTTCTGGAGAGCTGAAAAGGCTTTCAGGCTGCCTGTGTTCGGCCGAGCTGGGCCTGCCAGGCAGCTTGACATTCCAGCGCCTCACGGCGACTGGCAAACGCGGTACCACGACGTTCGCCATTCACCAGCACAACCCAGCAGACCCGCAGGCCACGCGCCTGCAATGCTCCCGGCACACCGGAGCCGATCATCACTGCGACATCGATCTGGCTATTCATCATCCCCTCCGGAATTTAATTAGCAACCTAACGATGTGGCCATGATACGCATCAACCGAAACTACAAACAGCGCGGCCTGGTACATCTGTATTGCATCAGCGGCAATAAACTCCGCTCAGCTCATACCAGGCTCGGGCTTGTAGCCCAGACGCAGGCCGCCCCAGTGTCTACCGTTGATGAACAGCGGCACCGACAGGTCATGCATGAGTTCACCGGTATCGCGGCTGTAGGTTTGCAACAGCAACCGCTGCTGATGGTTGCCACAGCGGATACCGGTACGGTCGTCGAACTTGCGCTTGCTGCGGTTGTGCGCGGTGTCATGCAGCGGGTCGCCGGTCAAGGGCAGGTTGAACGCCGCGTTGTGCGTCGGTACATAGCCCTCGCCAGTGCAGGCAATCGCGTAGACCAGCCCCTCATGCTGGGCCAGCAGCGGCTCCTGCAATTGCGGCAGCACCGCATCCGTGTACTGGTCAAAGCGGGTGGTGAAGCGCGGCGGCTGCATGCTCGGGATGGGTTGGTAGCGCCGATCGAACAGCGCCTCTTCGCTAATCAGACCTTGCTCGATATCCTGCTCAAAGCGGGCAGCGGTACTCCGCGCGCCCTGCTCGGCAAGCGCAAAAATGCGCTGGTGATAGTCATCCAGGCCAACTTCGGCCAGCCGCTCGCTAAGCGCCTCCGCTTGTTGTTACATATGCACCGCTGCCTGGGCAAGACTGCGCGTTTGCCCATCGCTGAGCTCCAGATCAGTGCGCACCTGCCCAACCGCCTGGAACAGGTTATCCAGTTGTTGCTGGTTGATCTGGGTGCCCTCGGCGATCTCGTCAACCTGCATCTCCACAGAGGCCGCCAGCTTGGCGATCAAGGTCAATTGCTCGCCTGTTTGCTCGACCTGAACCAGGTCAGCACTCAAATCCCCGGCCAGATTACGAATCTGCTCTACCACCTCAGCGGTGCGGGCCTGAATATCGGCGACCATCGCGCCCACTTCGCCGGTAGCGGCTGCGGTTCGCCCGGCCAGGCCGCGCACTTCATCGGCAACCACTGCAAAACCACGCCCGTGCTCGCCTGCCCTGGCCGCCTCGATCGCCGCGTTGAGCGCGAGCAGGTTGGTCTGGCTAGCGATGGCCTGGATCACCAAGGTGACCCGAGCGATATCTTCGCTGCGCTGGTGCAGGGCTTCGATCAACTCGCGGCTGGCCGTGGCCCGGGCGCTTAACTGGTGCATGCGCTGGATCGACTCGGCCAGTACCTGCTGCCCTGCCGCGCTGCTGGAATGTGCTGAACGGGCCGCCTGCAACGCCTGCTGGCTGAGCTGAGAGGTGGCTTTCTCGGTACCGATCATGATCTGTGCACTGTCAACGATCTGATCGGCGGCGCCCAGCTGTGACTGCAACCGAGTGGCCAACTGTTGTACCGAAAAAGCCATGGAGGCGGCAGACAAGGCGTTACGGCTGGTGCTGCGCGCCAGGGTTTGGGTCAGCTCATTGTGCGCCGGTGAAGACGACTCGACGTTTCCTGGCTGGGCTGCCTTGCGGCGCCAGCCCGGTAACCAGAGCACCAACAATGCCAGCGGCAGGGCCAGATAGAACGCCAACTGAGCAAACGCCATGGCGGCCAGCACGGCAGCCAGCGCTGCCCCCTGCAACACGGCAATTCCTGGCAGTACCGGGCGTTTTGCGGGTTGCGGCATGTCACAGGTGGGCACAGATCCGTCACGCATCATGTTGAGGGTCCATCCGCTAGGGCATTATTGCTCCCCATTAAACGCCACTATAACGCCACTATCTATACTTCCTTCGGCTTAACGAGCACAGACTTGATGCAGAGCAACCATCAAGGCGCCCCGCAACCATAGTAGCGCCGAACAAATGCAAAAAGCCCCAGGGATCGCTCCGTGGGGCCATGCATGCTGCGATCGATCAGATCTGGCGCTGGTGGCGACCGATCTGTTCGTGGCGCTCTTGCGCTTCGATGCAGTACTTGGTGGTCGGGCTGATCAGCAGACGCTGCAGGCCAATCGCCTCGCCGCTGTCTTCGCACCAGCCAAAATCACCGTCGCCAATACGACCGAGGGCCATCTCCAGCTGCGGCAGCAGGCGCTGATCGCGCTCGATACCGTTGACCAGCCAGTGACGCTCTTCCTCGACCGACGCCACGTCGGCAGGATCCGAAGGGGTATCCAGGCTCTCGATGGTGATGCGGCTCTGTTCGATGCGCTCGTGGGTTTCTACCTTCATCGCTTGCAGCAGCTGGGTGAAGAACTCCAGCTGAGCAGCGTTCATGTAGTCATCGGCCGACATGGCCAGCAACTGTTCCTTGGTCATCGATTTCTCTATGAAAAAATGTGCATTGGGCGATTCGGGTGTCGCTCAGGCCAGTGCCTGCGCAACAGAATTCTTCAAGCGCCAACCGGCACTCTTTTACAGGGGGCGGCAGTCTAAGGCGCCAAGGCGCAACGGGCAACAGGGATTACCGGGCAATTGTCTGAATGATGTACAAGGTGCACTAGTATCCCCTGCTCCAGCCACAGTCACTGTGCCAGCAATTGGCTGAGCACAGCGCGCAGCTTGCCTGGTTTGACCGGTTTGTTCAGCAGCGGTGCCTTCAGCCGCTGCATGGCCCTCCGGCTCTGCTCGCTGCGATCAGCGGTAATCATCACCGCCGGAATCGTGCAGGCGAAGTGCGCCCTGAGGTCGCGAACAACATGGCAACCCGTCAGGCCTTGATCAAGGTGAAAATCCGCCAGCACCAGTTCCGGTGGCCGCCCCTGCAGGACTTGCAGCGATTCATGCAGATCCCCTGCGGTCAACACCTCGCAGCCCCACTGGCCGAGCAGTGCCGCCATGCTCTGGCGGATACTCAGCTCGTTGTCCAGCACCAGCAGGCGCCGCCCAGGCAAAGGGTCGCCGACACTGGCCTGCGTAATCGGCAGGCTCGCTGGCGCCGGCTCCTGACTGGAGATCGGCACCTCGATGCTGAACACCGAACCGCGGTCCGGCCAGGAACGTACGCCGATCTTGCACTCAAGGATACGTGCGATCCGCTCGACGATTGCCAGCCCCAGCCCGACGCCTTTGCGGTCGGCAGCCCGGCCGACATCCAGCTGGTTGAATTCGAGAAAGATTGACTGCAAGCGCTCGGCGGCGATGCCACGGCCGCTGTCCCAGACTTCGATGCTGAGCTTGTCAGCGCGCCGCCGCCAGCCCAGCAGCACCCGCCCCTGCTCGGTGTAACGGCAGGCATTGCTGAGAAAGTTGCGCAGTATCCGCGTCAGCAGGCGCAAATCGGTGCGTATCACCGGCGGACCACCACGCACCCGCAGCGACAGCCCGGCAGCCTCGGCAACCGGCTGAAACTCCGACTCCAGCGGTAACAGCAGATCATCGAGCCGATAACAGTCGAAATCGGGCTGGATGGTCGCGTGATCCAGTCGGGAGATATCCAGCAGGTCGCTGAGCAAGTCTTCAGCGCCTTCCAATGCCTGGTGCGCACGTTCGACCAACAGGCCTTCGGCTGCGGCCAGGTCGCGTTCGCGCAGGGTCGAAATCAACAACCTGGCGGCATTCAACGGCTGCAGCAAATCGTGGCTGGCCGCAGCAAGGTACTTGTCCTTGCTCAAGTTGGCAGCCTGCGCGGCGTCGCGCGCCTCGATCAGCTCATTGGTGCGCTCGGCAACCCGCTGCTCAAGCTGGTCATTGAGCTGCTGAAGGCGCGCCTGAGCCTGCTTGCGTTCGGTGATATCCGCCACGAAACCTTCGACCACGCCGGGTTCGTCCGGACGCGACAGCAGGTTCATCAGCACATCGACGCTGCTGCCATCACGGCGGCGCAGGCGGGTCTCATAGGCCAGCAAAGCGCGCTCGCGCTGGAGGGTGGCGACGATCTCGGCCAACTCATCGGTGCCCCGATCGAACAGCAAGCTGGCCAGATCGCTGCGCGAGAACAGCAACGCCTGCGCGTGGTCGTAGCCGAGCATGCGCGCCAGCGCCGGATTGGCTGCGCGCATGCCGTCTTCCAGGCTGGCCTGAAAGATGCCGTGCACGGCGTGTTCGAACAGCCAGGTGTAGCGATTGCGCTCCGCCTCGAGCTCTTCCAGGCGCACCGCCAGCTCAGGGTAATGGCTCTTGCGCACCGTGTGGTTGGACAACCCCAATAATCCGGCCAGGGCATCGGCGCCAGGCTCAGAGGGCCTCGCCATAGACCACCTCGACATCTCGCAGGCTCGAGCTGCGCGGGTTGGTCAGAATGCACGGATCGCCCATCGCATGGCGCGACAGGAACGGGATATCGCTGCTGCCGACGCCATGCAGGCCAAGAGTTTCGTGGAAGCCCACCGCATGCTTCAAGGCGATCAGGTGATCGACCAGACGCTTGCGCACCTGTTCATGATTGAGCCCACGACAATCAATCCCCAGCGTCTGCGCAATCACCTTGAAGCGCTCTGGCGCCGCACTGTAATTGAACGCCACCACATGCTCGACCAGCACCGCATTGCATAACCCATGGGGCAGGTCGAGAAACCCGCCAAGGCTGTGCGACATGGCGTGGACGGCGCCAAGAATGGCATTGGAAAACGCCAGCCCCGCCTGCATGCTGCCGAGCATGACCTTTTCGCGCAGAACAATATCGTTGGGGCTGGCGATCATCTGTACCAGATTGCCGTTGATCAGGCGCATCGCCTCCAGCGCATGTGGGTCGGTCAGCGGGCCATGGCCGGTCGACACGAACGCCTCGATGGCATGCACCAGGGCGTCAATGCCGGTGCAGGCGGATAAAAACGGGTCCATGCTCAGGGTTGTTTCCGGATCGATCAACGACACGTCTGGCACCACGGCCTTGCTGACGATGGAAAACTTCATCCGTTGCTGCTGGTTGGAAATAATCACGAACTGCGACACATCCGCTGAGGTGCCTGCTGTTGTAGGGATCAAAATAAGCGGCGGGCTCGGCACGCGAATGGTGTCGACCCCTTCGAATTCGAGGATATGCCGGCCATGGGCGACGACGATGCCGATGCCCTTGGCGCAGTCCATAGGGCTGCCGCCACCGACGGCGACGATCACGTCGCACTGTTCGCTGCGGTAGCGCTCGGCGCCGGCCATGACTTCTTCAACGCGAGGATTGGGCGAGACATCGGTAAGCAGGCAGTAGTCGATACCCTGCCCCTGAAGACTGGCCTCGACGTCGGCGACCCAGCCGGCAGCCAGCACGCCGGGATCACTGACCAGCAGTACCTTGCGCGCGCCGAAGGTCCGCGCATAGTTGGCAACGTGATGCCTGCAGCCGGCACCAAAAATGATTTCCGGGGAAACGAACTTGCGCAACTGGCTCGGATTCGCGCTCATGCAACGCCTATTGTTCTTTTTGAAGGTGAAGCTCAGCCTAAAGCATCCTGAAGGGTTTGCAATCAGATCGGCGCGCCCTCGCAGCGGCCTGCTATCGCGGAAAGGGCCGCGTAGCGGCCCCAGAAGATTCAGCGGTTGGCGAAATACATCGTGACTTCAAAACCAATACGCAGATCAGTGAACGCGGGCTTTTTCCACATGGGTTCATCCTCTTCTGGCACCACAGGATTGCGGTGCGTCTATTGATACACCGTTTCCGGTGTAATGCCATTGCTACTTTGGAACCATTAGTTACGGGATCTTCGTTACTTGGGGGCGCTTCGCACCCCTTTCCGACCGGTCCGGCGCCCCGGCAAGGCCGCTACAGAACTCGTTATTGCTGCGGATTCAGAAGAACCCGAGCGGGTTGATGTCGTAGCTGACCAGCAGGTTCTTGGTCTGCTGATAATGGTCGAGCATCATCTTGTGCGTTTCGCGGCCCACGCCAGACTTCTTGTAGCCACCGAACGCCGCATGCGCTGGATACAGGTGGTAGCAGTTGGTCCAGACTCGCCCAGCCTTGATCCCGCGGCCCATGCGATAGGCGCGGTTGATATCACGCGTCCAGACCCCGGCGCCCAGGCCGAATTCGGTATCGTTGGCAATTGCCAGCGCCTCGGCCTCATCCTTGAAGGTGGTCACGCTGACTACCGGGCCGAAGATTTCCTCCTGGAACACGCGCATGCCGTTGTGGCCCTTGAGCAGGGTCGGCTGCAGGTAGTACCCGCCAGCCAGATCACCTTCAAGCCGCTCGACCTGACCGCCGGTGAGCAGCTCGGCGCCTTCCTGCTCGGCAACTTCGAGGTAGGTAAGAATGCGGTCGAACTGTTGCTGCGAAGCCTGCGCGCCGACCATGGTCTCGGTGTCGAGCGGGTTGCCACGCTTAATCTTGCGGATTTTCTCCAGCACTACCTGCATGAACTGCGGATAGATCGATTCCTGCACCAGCGCCCGCGATGGGCAGGTGCACACTTCGCCTTGGTTGAAGAACGCCAGCACCAGCCCTTCAGCGGCTTTGTCGATAAAGGCCGGTTCGGCCTGGAGAATATCTTCGAAGAAGATATTCGGCGACTTGCCACCCAGCTCCACAGTGGACGGAATGATGTTCTCGGCAGCGCACTTCATGATGTGCGAGCCCACCGGAGTAGAGCCGGTGAAGGCGATCTTGGCGATGCGTTTGCTGGTGGCCAGCGCCTCGCCCGCTTCGCGGCCATAGCCGTGGACGATATTGAGCACACCGGCGGGCAGCAGGTCGCCTACCAGCTCTGCAAGCAAGGTGATCGATTGAGGCGTCTGCTCGGCAGGCTTGAGGATTACGCAGTTACCGGCAGCCAGCGCCGGGGCGAGTTTCCAGGCGGCCATCAGCAACGGGAAGTTCCACGGAATGATCTGCCCGACCACCCCCAACGGCTCATGCAGGTGGTAGGCCACGGTGTTCTGGTTGATCTCGGTCGCGCCGCCTTCCTGAGCGCGGATGCACCCGGCGAAGTAGCGGAAATGGTCGGCGGCCAGCGGCACATCGGCGTTGAGCGTTTCGCGGATTGGCTTGCCGTTGTCCCAGCTCTCGGTGATCGCCAGCTGTTCGAGGTGCGCTTCGATGCGGTCGGCGATCTTCAGCAGCATCAACGCACGGTCCTGTACCGACGTATGCCCCCAGGACTCGGCTACTGCGTGCGCTGCATCCAGTGCAGCGTCGATGTCCTCGGCGCCTGAGCGCGGGAATTCGGCAATCCGCTGCCCATTGACTGGCGAGGTGTTGGTGAAGTACTCGCCCTTGATCGGCGGCACGAACTGACCGTTGATATAGTTGCCGTAGCGCAGCTTGAACTGCACCAGGGCTCCGGCGGTGCCGGGAGCGGCGTAAATCATGAAAGCCTCGACTGTCCATGGCCCGTCGGCGCGACAGGCAATGAGCCGATACTAGGCAGTGCGAAGGCCTGCTTGAATGATGCGAAGGGCGAAACGCTGTGCTTCCTTGGTCGCAGGTCGGCGGCGGATCCTTGGTACTGAGGGGGAGCGGTTGCAGGCATGCGCCCTGCCTGCGACCGCGCGCCGTTTTCAGGCGTCCTTGAACTGCGCCTCGCGCTTGCCGATAAACGCCGCCATGCCTTCTTTCTGGTCGTGAGTCGCAAAGGCTGCATGGAACACCCGACGCTCGAAGCGCACACCTTCGCTGAGGGTGACTTCAAAGGCACGGTTGACGCTCTCCTTGACCATCATGCTGACCGGGATCGACTTGGCGGCGATGCTTGCCGCCACCTTCAAGGCTTCTTCAAGCAACTCGGCCTGAGGGATGACGCGTGCCACCAGCCCTGCGCGTTCGGCTTCCTCGGCGCCCATCAAGCGACCGCTCAGACACAGCTCCATGGCTTTGGCCTTGCCCACAGCGCGGGTCAGGCGTTGGGTGCCGCCCATGCCCGGCAACACGCCGAGGTTGACTTCTGGCTGACCGAACTTGGCGTTGTCGGCGGCGAGAATGAAGTCGCACATCATCGCCAGCTCACAGCCACCACCCAGGGCAAAACCAGACACCGCGGCGATGATCGGCTTACGCCGGTTGGCGATCCGATCGGACTCGCTGAACAGATCGTCAAGGTAGATCTGCGGGTAGCTGAGCTCGGCCATTTCCTTGATGTCGGCACCGGCAGCAAAGGCCTTGGCTGAACCGGTGAGGACCACGCAGCCGATCTGTGGGTCTTGCTCCAACTGGTCAAGCGCCTGGTTGATCTCGGCGATGATCTGCGCGTTAAGGGCGTTCAGCGCCTGCGGCCGGTTAAGGGTGATCAGGCCGACCTTGCCGTGGATGTCCAGCAGTATGGTTTCGAATGCCATGCAGGTTGCTCCTTCAAAGGTTGCGCGCAATGACCATGCGCTGAATGTCGCTGGTGCCTTCGTAAATCTGGCAGACACGCACGTCGCGGTAGATCCGCTCCAGCGGGAAGTCGCTCAGATAGCCATAACCGCCGAGGGTCTGCAAGGCATCCGAGCAGACCTTTTCGGCCATTTCCGAGGCGAACAGCTTGGCCATCGACGCCTCCTGCAACGCCGGCCGGCCGGCGTCGCGCAACGCTGCGGCGTGCAGCACCATCTGCCGGGCGACGGCGACGCGGGTGGCCATGTCGGCCAGGCGAAACGCCACGGCCTGGTGCTCGATCAGTGGCTTGCCGAAGCTTTGCCGCTCGCGGGCGTAGTCACGCGCCACCTCGAAAGCCGCGCGAGCCATGCCGACCGCTTGCGAGGCAATACCGATGCGCCCGCCTTCGAGGTTGGCCAGAGCAATCTTGTAGCCCTGACCCTCCTCGCCCAGACGATTGGCCAGCGGTATGCGCACATCGTCGAAGACGATCTGGCAAGTGTCGGAGGCATGCTGACCGAGCTTTTCCTCGACCCGAGTGACCTGGTATCCAGGCGCATCAGTAGGCACGATGAACGCACTGATACCGCGCTTGCCGGCAGCCGGGTCGGTGACAGCAAACACGATCACCACCCCGGCATTCTGGCCGGACGTAATGAACTGCTTGCTGCCATTGAGTATATAGTGGTCGCCATCCAGCCGTGCTCTGCTTTTCAGGCTACTGGCGTCAGAGCCGGCCTGCGGTTCGGTCAGGGCAAAAGCGCCCAGCATGGCGCCGCTGGCCAGCGGTTGCAAAAACTGCTGCTTCTGTTGCTCGCTGCCGAACTTCAGGATTGGCACGCAGCCCACCGAGTTGTGCACGCTCATGATCGTCGAGCAGGCGCCGTCGCCGGCGGCGATTTCTTCCAGCGCCAAGGCGTAGGCGACGTAGCCGGTATCGCTGCCGCCCCATTGCTCGGGCACCAGCATGCCGAACAGACCAAGTTCGGCCATCTCGGCAATCGCCTCACGGGGGAAGCGGTGCTCCTTGTCCCACTGTTCGGCAAACGGTTTGAGCCGTTCCTGGGCGAAATCTCGTACCGCATCGGCGATTTGTTGTTGCTCGTCAGTTACCAGCATGGTTCACCTCAGTACAGACATTCAACGGCCATCGCAGTCGCTTCGCCACCGCCAATGCAGATCGCCGCCACACCACGGCGCAGGTTGTTCTGGCGCAGAGCCGATAGCAGGGTCACCAGAATCCGCGCGCCAGAGGCACCGATCGGATGGCCGAGCGCGCAGGCGCCGCCGTGGACATTGACCTTGTCATGGGGCAGATCGAGGTGCTGCATCGCCGCCAGGGTAACCACGGCAAAGGCCTCGTTGATCTCGAACAGATCGACCTCGGCCAGGCTCCAGCCAGTGCGTTTGAGCAACTTGTCGATGGCGCCGATCGGTGCGGTGGGGAACAGTGCCGGTGCATCGGCGAACGCTGCATGGCCGTGGATTACCGCCAGCGGGGTGAGGCCGCGTTGCTCTGCCTGCGAGCGACGCATCAGTACCAGTGCCGCCGCGCCATCGGAGATCGAGCTTGAGTTGGCTGCGGTAACGCTGCCGCCCTCGCGAAATGCCGGGCGCAACTGCGGGATCTTGTCCAGACGCGCCTTGGGCGGCTGTTCGTCGTCGCTGATCAGCCGCGTCTGCTTGCCTTCGGTCACTTCAACGGCAACGATTTCAGCAGCGAAACGGCCCTCTTTGATCGCTGTTTGCGCGCGGGTCAGCGAGGCGATGGCGAAGGCATCCTGGGCCTCGCGGCTAAAGCCACCGGCCTGGGCACAGTCTTCGGCGAAGGTGCCCATCAGGCGGCCTTTGTCGTAGGCATCTTCGAGGCCGTCGAGGAACATGTGGTCGAGCATTCGACCATGGCCCATGCGGTAGCCACTGCGGGCCTTGTCCAGCAGGTACGGCGCATTGCTCATGCTCTCCATGCCGCCAGCCACCACTACCTCGGCGCTGCCGGCCAGCAGCAGGTCATGGGCAATGATCGCAGCCTGCATACCTGAACCACACATCTTGTTCAACGTGGTGCAGGTGGTGCTTTTATCCAGGCCTGCGCCCAGCGCTGCTTGGCGGGCCGGGGCCTGGCCGAGGCCAGCCGGCAGCACACAACCAAACAGCAGTTCATCAACGCTGGCCGGGTCTACCCCGGCGCGCTCGACGGCGGCGCGAATGGCCGCGGCACCCAGTTGCGGTGCGGTCAGGCTCTTCAGATCGCCCTGCAAGCCGCCCATGGGCGTGCGCACGGCACTGATAATGACAATTGGATCGTTGGCGAGGGTCATCTGTGCTTCTCCTTAGCGGGCAGCCATGCGCAGGGCGCCGTCGAGGCGGATCACCTCACCGTTGAGCATGCTGTTTTCAATGATATGCAGGGCCAACGCGGCGTACTCTTGGGGGCGACCGAGGCGCGGCGGGAACGGCACGCCGGCGGCCAGCGAGTCGCGCACTTCCTGGGTCATGCCGGCCATCATCGGCGTCTCGAAGATGCCTGGAGCGATGGTCATTACGCGGATACCAAAACGCGCCAGTTCCCGTGCAGCAGGTAAGGTCATGCTGGCCACTGCGCCCTTGGATGCGGCGTAGGCGGCCTGGCCGATCTGGCCGTCGTAGGCGGCAACCGAAGCGGTATTGATGATCACCCCGCGCTCGCCATCGGCATCCGCCGCCGTTTCGGCAATCGCCGCAGCGGCCAGGCGCAGCATGTTGAAGCTGCCTATCAGGTTGACGTTGATGACCTTGGCGAAACTGGCCAGGCCATGCGGGCCTTGCTTGCCGAGGATTTTTTCAGCACCGACGATACCAGCGCAGTTGATCAATCCGTGCAGGCTGCCAAAGGCTGCGACAGCTGCAGCCACTGCGGCCTGGGCGGCTTGTTCGTCGCTGATGTCAGCAACCGCGAAATGGGCATTGCCGCCAAGCGCGCTGGCCTTGGCCGCAACGGCCTCGGCATTTAGGTCGACCAGCATGACGCGTGCGCCGGCCCCGATCAGCGCCTGCGCGGTGGTAGCGCCAAGCCCGGAGGCTGCGCCGGTGACGACGAAATGTTTGCCTTGTACTTGCATGAGGAGGTTCCTTGCTGGTGTCGACTGCACGCGGTCCAGGCGGGCTGGGCCGGCAGTACACATCGTCGAACTGCTGAGTTGTTGTTGGGCTGCAGTACGACGATGTTCACGCCGCTGTCCTCAGGCGGCAATGGCCAAAACTGTCAACTCTGCTGACTGATCTGAACCATCAAGCCCGGGTCGGCGCAGTGCTGCTCAGGCGCGCCGCCTCCTGCTCCAACACCTCCCGGGTCAGTTCAAGGCTCAACGCCTGCAGCGCGGCTTCGCGGGCGTCCCTCAGATCCTGCCAGCGCTGCGTGTAGACCTGGCTGGTCAGCTGCTCGCGCTCCTGATCCAGGGCCTCACCTTGGGCTGCATAATCGGCGCTGACAGCATCGAACGCGGTGTCGTGCCGCTCACGCAGATAGGCTTGCCAGAAATCCCGCTGGCTCAAGCTGACCGCTAGCGCTTCCTGCGTTTCGGCTGCCCGAACTACACCCAAGGCGGCAGTGATCTGATCGGCACTGACCGCAGCTGCCGTGGCGTAATGCATGGTAAGCGGCTGCATCGGCAAATCCAGCTCGGCACTCAGTTCAACCCGGTAGTACAGCAGGACCTCTATCTCGTCCACACCGCGCTGCGACCTGACTCGCTCGGCAATGTCGGCCCGGGCAAACTGATCTAGCCGCTCCAGGCGAAACAGTTGTCGGTTCAGATGGATCAGGCGGCCAGCACGCTCATGCAAGGCACCTTCGCGATTGGCTTGAGCAACCCGGACCTGCAACTGCACTGCGCTGAAACGTTCGGCTATACCATCAGCGCAGGTCTGGCTGTCCTGCATGTGGGCGAAGATTTCTTCACGCAGTTGCGAGTCGCCTTCCAGCGCCGCCACAACTGCCCAGACCTGCTCCGCGAGGTACGAATAATGACTGGCGAAGTCGGATGTAGAGCGCAGTTGCCCCAGCAGCTCGAACAGGCTCGAACTGTGCGGCATGGCAATCAGAGTGTCCCATTGCGCCAGGCGCGCCGCGCGGTCTTGTGCGGCCACATTGGATATCCAGACGGCACTGCCGCTGCTCTGCGGCTCATCCAGAACTTGCTCAGCCTCGGCAAGCGAGTGCAGACGCTGATAGTCCTGAACGCTGTAAAGGCGCACAACCTCTTCGCTTGGCAGTGGGTTACCCTCAAGCTGAAAAGCACGCCGGTAAGACAGCGGCATCATCATGATATCGTCGGGCAGCGCCGGCACCTGATTGTCGCGCAGGTCGATGTACTCGAGAAAACCACACAGTTCCAGTCCGAATGGCCAAATTCCAAGCTGGCAATGACGCAGCCGCAGCTCGCGCAGGTGGGACAGATGATTGAAGCGCAGTTGCACGAACCCCAGCGGATTGTAGCTGAGGTCCAGCTGGGTCAACCGGGGAAGGCGGCTAAGCATGGTGAGGCTGTCGGCAGTCAACCGGACGCGGTTGTGGGCAAGACGCAGCACTTCAAGGTCGACTAGATAAGCCAGCCCGCGCGGTAGGCTCAGCAACAGGTTGCTAGTGAGGGTCAGGCAGCGCAGCCTTGGAAATGCCCGAAGAAATTCCACCGGGACGGTGTCGATCTGCAGCTCATTCATTACAAGCTCGGCAACATGCCTGAATTCCACGTCCGACGGAAACGCCGGCAGTGTGCGGGCCGGGAAACCACTGAGGTCCAGCCGCATGCTCGCCTGAGCGCCTTCGCGCAGGTCCACTGACTCACCCTCCAGTCGCCATGCCCGGCGCAAGTTATCGGCAAACTGCCTGCGCAAACGACTTCGTGATGTAGCAAGTTCCGCGCTTTGCCACTGGTTAAGGCAGGAATCGAGCGCTGCATAGGCGCCCTCCTGTTGAAGCAGCAACGCCATCGGCGACCCTGGCGACTGCATCAGCACTTGCAGGTACTCTGTGACCTCAGCATCATTGAATCCTGGATACAGCGCGCGCACACGTGCGCGCAGGACTTCAGCGGGGGATCGCGGCAGCCCTTGGCCGCGGCCGCTCAGCAGGTAGCCGACACGGCCATCGGCGAGGCGCCGGCCGGGGTTGAACCACGGTGCCTGCGCCTGCCAGCCAAGCAGACTGTGCAGGCCGCTATCGGTCACTGGCAGCGCTACGGTGGCAGCGGCCCGCAGACGATCGGCAGGTGTGGCTTGTGGATTGGGCCAGCGCTCAAGCTGCGCATCCGTAAGCAAAGCGCTGATCGCCTCGAAGAAACCCGCAGGCTCGGCGACGTCCTCCTCGCGCTCCAGACCTTGGCTGGTGTAAAGCCGCACACGCCCCTGGTGCAGTGCCAGCACGGTGCGCTCCGCCTCTGCGCCCTGGGGGTTGAGGATCGACAATAGCCGTCCACTCTCGCTGCCTTCTCGCAGTTCCAGATTGACCGCAACCGGCCAACCAGGCATACGCCGCAGCAAGGCGATGACCAGCTCGCCCGTATCATTACTGGCCGCGTTAGCCAGGTACAACCCCTCTATGGCGCGGTTGAGCCGAGCCAAGCCGAGTAAAGCGCGGGCACGTTTGGCCAGCGCCAGCGGCAACCGCCCCTCGCGCACGGCCACTTGCCGTTGCACCTGGCTGGCATCGCGCACTGCAGTCTGTGCATAGGCGGGAGGCAGGCCGGGGAAGTCCCGACGCGTGATATTGAGCAACGCATCATCGGGGGGCAGCACAACGTTGCTGAGGTGGTCGAACAGGCCCTTGCGCAGGCGCACCTCCTGATCGAGCAAGGCCTCACGCAGGGCATCGGCGTCAAGCCCGGCCATGCCCGGTTGGGCCAGGCACCAGGCTTGGATCTGTGCATCGCTGGCGACGTCGCCGTTGCCAGCCAGGCTGACAAAGAAGCGCTGGGTCCGTGCGTCGGCGTCGAACCGGCGCAAGGTTTCGCGCAGGTTAACCGGCAGCGGCCGATTGGCGACCAACAGGCCACGCAGTTCTTCCTGATCGATCCTGGCGACCTGCATGACCCGCGCGGCTTGTGCGGCATCGATTGGCGGATCCTGAGGCCACAGCCGTTCGAGCATGCGCGCACTGTCATCCCACTCCAGCGGCCGATCCAGACGCAGGCGCCAGCCGCGCTCACCGTTGAATTCGACTACCGGACCGAAGGCGCCTTCACGCTGCGGGTGACGCAGCCGCCACGGGCCATCAGGTGTGGGACGATGGACCTCGTAATAATGCTCGTCGTGCCTCATCCAGCGCTGCTCGCCACTGCCGTACAGGCCGTCTGCTTGCAGGCCGCTGTCGTCCGGACGCGCACGGTACTGGCTCAAGTCTGCCGACCACAGGCGCATTTCGCCGTCGCCCACCGTCACCGGCTCGAGCCCCTGGACAAACTCGCTGCGGACAAAACCGCGTGCCAGCGCTACGCCGCCGGCAATCGCAGCCGTTACCGCGACCGTCTCGGCCACACCCAGCATGTGCTCGAGCGCTTCGTGCTGATGCCCATGCAGCCAGTCAACGCTGCCTTCGTAGACCTGTGACAGGGTTTGCACCACCAACAGCCCGAGCAGCAATGCGCCGACCCCGGGAATGAACAAGCCGGCCAGGTTGACCAACCCCAGCCCTACCTCCTCCCAGGTCTGCAAGCGCTGCGCACGGGCTTGCCGATCAGCCTCGGCCGTCGGCACCAGCAGCAGCCGCGCATCCTCGTGAATGCGTTGCACTTGCTGATTGACCAAGTCGACGAATATCCCATCCTGCGGGGTGACCCCCTCAAGCGCGAGATCCGGTGTCTGGTCACCGAGCCGTTTGGCCAGAGTGGTGAGGAAGGCTGGACGCTCGCTCAGGGCAATCATATGGCTGATACGCTGACGACCGGCCGGGTCGCGTAATTGGCTCAGCAGCTCGGTCGACAACGCATCCCAATCGGCGAAGCGCTGCAGCGCACGCTTGGGATCACTGGGCAGGTAAAGCAGCAGGCCGTGGTCTTCGCCGTCGACGCCGCGCAATTGGATCACCAGGGCATCGCTGGCCGTACAACCAAGAATGCTCAGCAGACCGGCAAAACCGCGCAACCCTTGTTGGTTGGAATCGTGATGCCCGCGTGCAACTTCTTCCAGGGCGATCTGTTCGGCAGCGCTGATTTCGCCTTTCAAGGCCGCAACTTCGACTGCAAGCTTCAACCCGGCTTGCTTGTCGGCTACCAGCATGGCGCAGGTGGCGGTGTTGAAGACCTTGTCCAACTGCTGCTGATACTGCGCACCGACGTCAAGCGCACGGCAGGCTGCCGCCAGCGCCACGGGGTCACCGGAAAGCACTTGGTCGCTGCCGGTGGCGACCAGGCCACTGCCCTGCAGGACGCTGTCATCAGGATGGAAGTTCTGCATCAGGCGCAACAGGCCTGGCTCGCGGACTATGTTCGGGACGTAAAATGGCCACTGCGTCCCCGGCAGCCTACCGAACCCGCGGCGCACCTCCAGCCATTGCAGGTCTTCGATATTACTACCGGCAGGCAGCTTGCCGGCCAACAGCGCTGTGAACTGGGTCCGCACAAACGTCTGCAGAGGGATCAGATCCAGCGTCGCGGCGCGCACACCTTGTTGGCTTTTGCGGTACTGCTTGAAGCGGTCACGCAGGCGATTGATCTGGCTGGGGGAAGCGCGCTTGAGCCAGTCAGGGAGAATGCCACCGATGAATTCATCGGTGGCATTGGCCAGACGTAACGTCGTGCTGTCGGCGGGTGCGAGCGGTTTCGGAGGCATTGTGCAGTCCTTTAGAAGAGCCTCCAAGTTGCTCCGAGGCACATGCACAGGGGCAGCGGGAAGCGCTGTCTACCAAGCCTTGCCAGCTGCTCAGTCCGCCGATTTCTTCCAATGCCTCTTTGCTCAGGCGCAGCGCCAACGCGTCGATCGCCGCCCTGCGCTCTTTCGCCAAGTCATTGACCTGTTCCAGGTAGCGCCCCTCGCGGCGATGCAGTTGCGGGCTGAGCTGATCCAGCCTCGCCCAGAACGGTGCCTCGACCTCACTGAGAAGCACGGCCCAGACTCTGCGCGCAAGGTCTGCCTGGGTCAGGCGATAATCGCTGGTACCGGTCAACCCGCCGAGCAGCGCGAAGAAGTCGCCGCTGGTTCTGCGGTCGGCCTCCGGCAGCGCCTGAAGCCACAACTCGCAGGTCGGCCACCTCCAGCAGGCCGCACCAATCCAGATCGACCGGCACTGCCTGCAGGTTGGCCCCAAGGTGGAATCAGTGACTGACGTAGCGGGTTTGAATCAGCGTCCGATAATGCCCGGGGTTACAGCCAAACCACTTGCGAAAGGCCTTGTAGAACGAGCTGGCGTCGGCAAAACCGAGCCGCTCGGCGATTTCGTCCATGGCATGGTCGGCATCCGCCAGCCACACCATAGCCAGCTCGCGCCGGGCGCTGTCCTTGAGGCCTTGGTAGGTCTGCCCCTCTTCGGCAAGGCGCCGGCGCAGGGTCGACGCGGAAACGTGCAGCCGCCGCGCCAGGCTTTCGGCGTCAGGCCAATCGGCTGGCGGCGCTTGCAGCAGGTCACTGCGGATACGCCGGGCCAGGCTTTCCGGGTCGCGGTATCTAACCAGAATATTACCCGGCGCCTCGGCCAGGAAACGCTGCAAATCATCCATCGTGCGTTTGACTGGCCACTGCAGGCAGTCGGCTGGAATCATCATCCGCGCGCGTGGCCTCTCGAACTGCAGGCTGGGCGAAAACATCACCCGGTAGTCTTCGCAGTACGGCGGCTCGGCACAAGGCAGGTCTATTGCCAGAATCGGGATGCGTCGACCGGCCAGCCAGCAGCCGACGCCATGCACGATCATCCAGAAAGTGAAATACATGAAGGCCCGACGCGGTTGTGGACGCGGCTCATGCAGGATGATCTCTGCCAGCCCATCCTGCTGTTGCAACGCCGGCTGCAGGTCCTGAAGCATCAGTGCCAGGAAGTCCAGCACACTCTGCAGGGCTGCGCCAAGGGTAGGCTGAAGCATGCTCGCGCGGCAGGCAAATGCCAGGCTGCCGCGTGGCAGGCCGCGCGGATCCATGGCGAAGAACTCATCGTTGCAGCGGCGTGCCAACAGGCGCCAAAGGCGTGCATAGGCGTTGGCTGCGACCCGCGCATCAGCCTGCTGCAACTGCCCTGGATCGATCCCGGCGCGTGTCAGTACAGCCAACGCTGCATCACCCTCTGGGCAGGTCTGCAGCAGCGCCTCGCGCACCATTTGCATGGAGATGGTGTCTTTCTCGCTCATGGCTTGCCCGTCAATGACTACTGCCGGCCATCTTAGGCCGGCAGCAGAAAAAAACCAGCCCGCTCAGGTGTGCGCAGCATCAACTTGGCGAACTGCTGGCTTCACTGGCCAGCGCTGCGCGGGTCAGCTCAAGGGCCCGGGCCGTGACGGCCGCGCTCTAAGGCGCTGGTGCAAGCGCCAGGAATGCCTGGATCAGGCGCAGCTCGCGGCGCCGTTCCAGGCAACCAAGCATGTGCTGGTTAAGTAGCCCTTCTGCTGCCATTGGCCGTGTCACTACCCGCGGATCGTGCGCTACCTCCATTGACGACACGATGCCAATACCGAGCTGCGCCGCGACCGCTTCGGTCACGGCTTCGCGGCTGTCCAGTTCCAGTAGAACCCTTGGCTGTACCCCCGCTCGCAGGCACGCCTGGTCAAACGTTCGTCGGGTGATCGAACTGGGTTCGCGCAGCACCATGATCTGCTGGTGCAGAGCGCTCAAAGCCAACGGATCAGGTGCGCTCGCCCAAGGATGCGCAGCCGGCAGTAGTGCACACAACTGCGAATGACCGAGGCTGCGCAGATACAGGCCCTTGCGCGGCTCGACCTCAGTCAGCACTGCGACATCAGCATGTTCGCTAAGTAGCGCTGCCAAGGTTTCCTGGGCGTTGCCCAAGCGAAGGTTAACGGTGATTCCGGGGTAGCGGGCGCGCAGTTGCGCGAGCATCGGCATGACCCGGTGCGGCCCGTCGGCGGCGACTTCAAGACGCCCGGTCAACAACTGGCGATTAGCCTCGAGCATGGCCTGGGCTTCTTCGGCCAGGCCGAACATCGCGCGTGTAATGGCCGCCAGCCGCGTGCCTTCTTCAGTCAGTTCCACCCGTCGGGCGGTACGCCGCAGCAAGGTGATCTGGTAGTGTTCCTCCAGCGCCTTGACGTGCCCGGTCACCGCCGGCTGGCTGATGAACAGACGTGCTGCGGCGCGGGTAAAGCTGCCTTCACGGGCAACAGCATCAAACGCACGTAACTGGAACAGATTCATAGCTATCGGCCTGACTTATGGCTGGCATAACAACAAACAATTTGATTGATAGCACGCCCAATTGCAACCTTGACCTCGCAGTCTCAGCCCACCGCTTGCGAGGATTCACGCAATGAGCAATGCCCCGATTCTGCTGACCCCCGGCCCCCTCACTACCTCTCTGCGTACCCGCCAAGCGATGCTGGTGGACTGGGGTTCCTGGGACCGTGATTTCAACCAGCTGACCGCCAGCGTCTGCGAACAGTTGTTAGCCATTCTCGATGCCAGCGCCAGCCATCACTGCGTACCGTTGCAAGGCAGCGGCACCTTCGCCGTGGAAGCCGCCATCGGCACGCTGGTACCGCGCGGCGGCAAGGTGCTGGTACTGATCAACGGCGCCTACGGCCAACGGCTGGCCAAGATCTGCAAGGTGCTCGGCCGCCGTTACAGCACCTTCGAAACCGCCGAGGACCAGCCCACCACTGCCGCCGATGTCGAACGGCTGCTGACGGCAGATGCCGAACTGACCCACGTGGCGCTGATCCACTGCGAGACCAGCACCGGCATCCTCAATCCACTCAAGGCGATTGCCGATGTGGTGCACAGCCACGGCAAGCGCCTGATCATCGACGCGATGAGCTCGTTTGGCGCACTGCCGATCGACGCTCGTGAAGTGCCATTCGAGGCGCTGATCGCCGCTTCCGGCAAATGCCTCGAGGGCGTCCCCGGGATGGGCTTCGTGTTCGCTGAAAAAACCGCCTTGGCAGCCGCCGAGGGTAACTCTCAATCGCTGGCCATGGACCTGTACGACCAGCATGCCTACATGGCCAAGACCGGCCAGTGGCGTTTTACCCCGCCTACCCACGTGGTCGCCGCCCTGCACGAGGCACTCAAGCAATACAACGAAGAAGGCGGCCTGCAGGCAAGGCACCAGCGTTACGCCGACAACTGCCGGACATTGCTCAACGGTATGGCTGCGATCGGCCTGCGCAGCTTCCTCCCAGCCGCGATTCAGGCACCGATCATCGTCACCTTCCACGCCCCGGATGATCCGCGCTACCGGTTTCAGGACTTCTATGAACGGGTCAAGGCCAAGGGCTTCATCCTCTATCCGGGCAAATTGACCCAGGTCGAAACCTTCCGGGTTGGTTGCATCGGTGCCGTCGGTGCGCAGGGAATGCAGGCCGCAGTCGATGCCGTAGCTCAAGTGCTGCGGGAAATGCAGGTGCATACCGGTACTCAACTCTTGAGCGAGGCTCTGTGACATGAACTATACCAACCCAACCCGCCTGCAAGCCGCCATCCTTGACTGGGCGGGTACCGTGGTCGATTTCGGCTCGTTTGCGCCCACGCAGATCTTTGTCGAGGCATTCGCCGAGTTCGATGTCGTAGTGTCCATTGAAGAGGCCCGCGGCCCGATGGGCATGGGCAAGTGGGACCATATCCGCACCTTATGCGATCAGCCGGCAATTGCCGAGCGCTACTCCAAGGTGTTTGGCCGCACACCAAGCGATGATGATGTGACCGCCATCTATGAACGCTTCATGCCCCTGCAGATCGACAAGATCGCCGTGCACTCGGCGCTGATACCCGGGGCTCTGCAAACGCTGACAGGGCTACGTGCAGGTGGCCTGAAGATAGGATCGTGCTCGGGTTACCCCAAGGTAGTCATGGACAAGGTGGTCGAGCTGGCCAAGCGCAACGGCTACGTTGCCGACCATGTAGTGGCAACCGATGAAACGCCCAATGGTCGCCCCTGGCCGGCGCAGGCGCTGGCCAATGTGATTGCCTTGGGTATCGATGACGTCGGTGCTTGTGTCAAGGTTGATGACACCGTGCCAGGTATCCTCGAAGGCCGCCGCGCCGGAATGTGGACAGTGGCGCTGGTCTGCTCAGGGAATGCCTTAGGGCTGACCTGGGAGGAGTACCAGGCGCTGGATGCGGGCACGCTGGCGCGTGAACGGCAGCGGATCCACGCACTGTTTGAGAGCGCGCGACCGCACTACCTGGTCGACACCATCAACGACCTCCCCGAGGTCGTTGCCGATATCAACCAGCGCCTGGCCAAAGGCGAAATGCCCCAGTCCGCGTAGGAGCGGCGTTATACCGCGCGGTTGAGCTTCACCCAGGCTGCAAACTTGTCGATGAATGCCTGCAGGAAGGGCCGAGTCTTGTCATTGAGCTTGCCGGCATCATCGAACAGGGTCGCGGCCCCGCCAATATAGGCCTCGGGCATCTGCATGCACGGCATATCGAGGAACACCAGGCACTGGCGCACCGCATGGTTGGCGCCAAAGCCACCCACTGCACCGGGCGAAACGCTCGCCACAGCCGTTGGCTTGCCGCCCCAGGCACTTTGCCCATAAGGCCGCGAGCCAACATCAATGGCGTTCTTCAAGCAACCGGGCAGCGAGCGGTTGTACTCCGGTGTGACGAACAGCACTGCATCACTACGCTTGATCTCGTCACGAAAACGCTGCCAGGGCTGCGGCGCACCGGCACTCTCTACATCTTCGTTGTACAGCGGCAAATCGCCGATCTCGATGATCTTCAAGCTGAGGCTGGAGGACGCCAGCTCACCCAGGGCCTTGGCCACCTTGCGATTGTAGGAATCCTTGCGCAAGCTGCCGACTACAACTGCTACCGAATACACCTGGCTCATGGCGTTTTACAACCTCTGCTGGTTGATGGAGTTAGTAGTTATAGATGACCGTTTTTCGCCGCCGAGGTTTTTTTCCCATTGCAAGAAAACTTCCCGGCGGTTTCACTGGTCTATGACTGCAGACATTTCTCCAATTTTTCAGAGGTTTCCCCCCAAAATGGCAGCAGTACTGGTCGGCCAATTTCACGCCCGTGACGCCGAAGGCCGAATCTACCCCGTGCACGAATTCCAGGAATCGACCTTTCAGGACGACGGCAGTGTCCATGGTGAACCGATTACCAGCTATCGACTGGCTATTGGCGATCGCGTTCGGCACCTGGGTGAAGATCGCTTCGAGCTGACCCAGAGTGGCGTCGAGATCATCCGCATTCCCTGATTCAGCCTTGCGGCAACCAGCAGGCCACGGAGGGCCCGCATGCAGGCCTGATCAGGCCTCGCTCAAGCTCTGCCACAGCGCCGGGCCGCCGGCAGACTTGGCCACCGCCGCCAGACGCTGAGCATGCGCCTCCAGCTCTTCAGCAGAAGCCATCAACACAGGCTGTGGCTGACGCCCGACGATCCGGCGAATCTCACTGCCGTCACTGTCCCTTCCCTCCTCGCCATCAGCACCATGCCCAGCCAGCGACAGGCTGGTCTGGCCACCGGTCATGGCCAGGTAGACATCCGCCAGCAATTCCGAGTCGAGCAACGCGCCGTGCAGCTCACGCCCGGAGTTGTCGATACCGTAGCGTTTGCACAAGGCGTCGAGGCTGTTGCGCTGGCCTGGGTGGCGCGAACGCGCCAGCATCAGGGTATCGAGGATGCCGCAGTGTTTGGAGATGTCGGCGCGATCATGCTGGCCAAGCAGGGCGAATTCGTTGTTTATGAAGCCAACGTCGAACGCCGCGTTGTGGATGACCAGCTGCGCGCCCTGAATGAAGTCGAAGAACTCGTCAGCCACTTCAGCGAAGCGCGGCTTGCCAATCAGGAATGCGTCGGTGATGCCGTGGACACCAATCGCGCCCTCGTCACTCTCGCGGTCAGGCTGCAGATAAACATGGAAATGGCGCCCGGTCAGGCGCCGGCCCAGCACTTCGACGCAACCGATTTCGATGATCCGATGACCCTCGCCAACCGGCATGCCGGTAGTTTCGGTATCGAGGACTACCACCCTTTGGGGAGATTTAATGTCAACCATGATGCCTACTTCTCCTCTTCTTACCTTTAAAAACATGATAACACGGAGAAATACCCCGGCCAAGTGTCAACAAAAAATGTAAACGGTGATTGCTCTACCACAGCACACCGGATAAAATGTCAACATGACATTCACAATCCGATCCTACATTGCCCAAGATGGCGAGCGCTTCTCCCTCCTGTTCAGTCCAGGAGACCTCGGTGCGCCCATGGTCTACCCGACGGCCTTCATTTCTCACAAGCTGAGAATCCATAAAACCCATGAAACGCAAAAAGCTGCGCTTGATGCGATCCGTCGACTCAGTCAGTGGGAGCTGGATCGTGGAATCAGTGTGGTAGACAGGCTGATGGCGGGCACTCTCCTAACTGTCACCGATGTAGACAGCCTTGCCCAGCATGTGAGAAGCAGTCGCCATGGCAAGAAAGGGACTGTAATTTCATCAGACAAATTCAATTCCCACTGGACTTTCATTCAGCAGTACATAGCGTGGTTGACTGATATATTACTCCCTAACGCCGATGACGCTAACGTTCGAGCTCTAGTGGGGGATCAGGCTGAACGGCTAAAGAAAAAAGCTCTTCATCGCTCAGGCTCAGACGCTCGCCGTCGCCAACAGATCCTGAATGAAAAACTTCCTGAGTCAGCGAGAGTGGAACTGCTATCAATCTTTAATGACCCGTTCCAAGGTCTTATTGGCTCGACGCACTATGGCACTCGGTTACGCAACGTGGCCATGATCCGAATCCTTTATGAAACGGGCATGAGGCGCGGCGAGCTTTTGTCTCTAAAGCTAAAACACTTCATTGAGGCCAGTGGTGGCCAGAGTGCTTACCTAGTCATAGAACGCAACCACAACGACGAACTTGATCGAAGGGCCAATCAGCCAGTGGCGAAAACGCTAGGCCGCGCCGTACCTATAACTGAAGGGTTGGAGAGTCAACTTCTGCAGTACAAGGCTTATCATCGTGCAGAACTCGCCAATGTGAGTTTCAGCGATGAGGGCTTCCTCTTCTGTGTTCACACGGGACGTACTGAGGGGCAGCCATTAACCATGGGGGGCTTCAGTACGGCATTTGAAAACTTCCTCAAGCACTTTCCGATCCTGAGCAAAGCTTTGCATCCTCATGCATTGCGCCACGACTGGAACTATAGGTTCTCGCAGCACGCCGACAAATTAGGCATGTCCGAAGAAGAAGAAATAGAAGCTCGTGAAGAATCTATGGGCTGGATTCCCGATTCGAGCATGGCGAAAGTATATAACTTGAGACACCGCAGAGAAAAAGCTATGGCTATCGGCAGAGTGGTGGCACGCGACACAGAAAGGCCCGCAAAATGAGCCAGGCAAAGAAAAGTACTCCTAAACTTCAGGAGCATGCACATGAACACGATCATAATTTACACCCTCTCAGTGCAAAACACATTGCCCTAGATCTGGATGCGACTGCGCGCACAGCAGCAGCTGGAAGAGTGTTCTGGGAAGATGATACCCTTATTCATCTTGGCCACCGAAGAATTGACTGCCAGAAATTACTGATCCACTTCTCAGAGAAAAAGAAGTTATCTTTCAAGCAGCACATCCTGACCTTCGTTGACAGTCAGCGCTTTGCCAAAAGCGTGGTAATGTACCTTGTGTCATCATTTTGCGTTGCATCCAAAGACAATCCATTTGATGCAATAGATACCAAATGGGTCAGCGCCGCAGTTGAGAATCACTCATTTCGCACAAGAAAATTTCAAGCACGAATTTTTTTCGACTACTGGAAAGAGCGCTATCCCGACGCCGCAACCGAGGAAGCTCTAAACCTACTTGCGCAAATCGCACCGCCACCTATTACATCCAGCGACGTAAATTCTGACGATCCAGATAAAAGCTGGCTCACCCAAGAAGAGTATGATGACGTCGTCCATAGCGCCTGGCAGAACTACGATCAAACCGGGCTGACTCAGCCCGCACTAATACGCCTCCTTGCATTACAATATGCCCGCCGCCCGAGCCAGATGGCAGCCCTCAAATTTGAGGACTTAAAGACTGGTGACGCCAAGATTATGAAAGGCGTTAGCGAAAACGAAATACACTTCCCCTCAGTTAAAGAACAAGGGGTGGAAATCGAGTTTCGTGGTGGAAAATTTGAACCGCACCCTATCGCGGATCACATATGGAATATGCTTGAAATTCAGAAAGCGGAGATCAAAGCTGCGTTTGAAAAAGGACTGAGCATAAGCCTGACTGATGAAATGACAAGCCAGCTTCCCATTTTCACCTCCCTAACAAGAATCAGAAAGTCGTCCGAGATAATCAGCTCCACTCTCAACTCGAACCCTGTAGAAATGCTGCACGATGAGTTATTCCATCTTAATGCTCACCGTATCAGCAGGGTAATTTCCTTCGCGCACAACACTGGCCTCATTAAACTGTCACATTGGCATTCGACTCTACCAGATGTGCCGATAAGCCAACGAACAGGTCGACCACTGACTTTAAATGCCATCCGACTCAGGCACACCCGAGCGCGCCAGCTTGCTCGCATGGGCATACCTAAATCCGTACTGTCGTATTGGTTAGGACACAACCATGATGGTGCGATTGACTCCTATTACAATGATCCCGCCGAAGAAGCGCGAAAGCTCGATGAAAAGATGGGCACGGGGCTTGCGCCCATCGCTCAGGCGTTCCATGGTCGCATTATCGCTACGGATGCTGAGGCGACATACCCGGATGACCCCTTCAAAAATCTTGAGTTTGCAAACGCTGACAAACTCAAAGACGTCGGAAAGTGCGGCTTCTACACTTTTTGCGGCACTTCTTCGATTCCACTTCCCTGCTACAGGTGCAGGAGCTTTGAGCCGCTGATGGATGCCCCTCATGAAGAGGTTCTGGAGGTATTGCTATTCCGCCAGGCCCAAGAGAATGAGATCGTAAAACTTGGTTCTCAACGTAACGCCCTCATTCCCATCGACCTTTCAGCCGACATCCGCGCAGTAGAACGCTGCATTCAGCTGTGCAAAGCGAAACGCGAGCAGAAGTAATGGCGTCCCATCTTAAGCTTGTCAGCTTCAATCCTAATCCGAAACTCAGCCCAACTAGTAATCTCAAAGCGCTGATCAAGTACTGTCGAAATGAGCTTGCCTTATTTTCAGATGACCCAAACTTTGACTGGGCAGCATCTTCCTGGCCAAGCCCATCTCGCGATTCACGAGTTCGGTTTACAAACTACGAGAACTCGGGACTTCACCATTCACGTGAGGCGACAGATGATCAGCTGATGCATCCAGCCTTTGCGGACATTGCCAAGTCGTACCTGCGCTACTGGCACACCATTGCGCCTCATAGGAATGCAGGCCGAGAGATGCAGGCGCTGAGATGTCTGGAGAAAGCGCTTGTGGACGACATGGGCGTCCCAGACATCACCAAAATCAGAATCAAACATTTCAATACAGTCTGCTCCCTTGCCAAAAAATTTGCTGCCCCTGAGTATGTCGCTAGCACTGTCGTAAATATCTTAACCTGGCTATCAGAAAAACTTGTCGTTCCTGCAGAAGTCATCCGATGGGAACATGGATACATCAAGGAAAACTCTTACTACAATCGCCAAGGGGCCAATGCCCCCGATGAAGTCAAAATTAAGAAGTCTGCGAGTCAAGATGCATTCCTAAGCATTGCAGACGTGTTCAGCAAGCCTTTGACCCAACTAGACGACAGCGACGTCATGGTGACGTCGATCACAGCGCTATTGCTATCAGCGCCCATGCGGATCGGGGAAACGCTCCACTGGCGCAAGGACTGCTTGAGATCCGACCACGACAAAGATGGAGTTTCTCAGCGATACCTCGCCTACTACGTCCCCAAGACGCGTAGTTTTACCCGAAAGGCCGTTCCTAAAACGATGGGCGAGGTTGCACAGGAAGCCGTTGACCGCCTCATCACCATCACCGATGAGGGGCGGAAACTTGCCTTGTACATGGAGGGTAATCCTACTAAGTTTTATAGGCATGCCGATTGTCCAAACGTACCCGACGATCAAGAACTGACCAAAGACCAGATCGCTCAAGCACTGGGGTTCGCTCATGGCAAGGCTTGCGAAAATTTTATCAAGAGTCACACTGGGGACTACTCGCTCAAAGGTTTCACACTGAACTCACTATGGCAAATTGTCTTAGCGGAACATCGGGCTAAAAATCCTCACTTCCCCTATCAAGAACGGCCTCAGAAGGAGCTCAAGCCACTCAAAATGAGCGAATCCCTGATGTGTTTCCGGCGCTTACAGCTTGGCACTCGCCAAGGAGCTAGCCCGGTGCTCCTAGCTCCCTTCAATCCCGACTACTACCGGAAACGGTTGGACGGTGCGGTCAAGCTAGATCGAAATAACCAGCGCCCTATGTGTTTTTTTACAAAACATGGCTTTGACGCCCAAAAACTTAACTCCCACAGCCTGCGCACCTTCCTGAACCGGCTTGCGAAGCAGCTCGGGGTCACTGTCAAAGAGATCACAGAATGGAGTAGCCGCGCCTCCAAACGCCAGACCCACACTTATCTTCACGAAACGGCAGAGCAAAAGCTCGAAAGAGCATCCTTGCTAATGGATACCAAACAGGAGCATGAAAACCTGCAGCCTGTTAGCGAGGAGGAGGCTGCCGAGTATGGCCAGGGCCCCTACCACCGGAGCAGGTATGGCATCTGTCGCAGAAGCTGGCGTGCTGGCCCTTGTATCAAGTTTGCTGACTGCATCAATTGCTCCGAGCTGCTGGCGTGCAAGGGAGACAGGGTCGCCTTGGAGACCATCAAGAACGATCTTGCCAACATCTCTAGCACTAGAGCCGCTGCCCTGAAGGCGATTGATGCTGGGGAGCGCTCTGCCTCACTGTGGCTTGAGAAATCCCAGCATCAAGAACAGCGGCTAATCGCCTTGGTTGATGTGATGGAAAACCCCGAGATCCCGGATGGCTCACCTATCCAAATGACTGGTAGTGATTTCAGCCACGAAGCAAGGCTGGTAGGAACCAAAGCCAAGGAAGCTGGGGTTGAACTGCTGCAGAAAGAGCAAGTCGTGCGCGACCACGGCAAGAATCTGCTCGAATGCCTAGAAATGCTCCTTCACTGATCTCGCGGAAGATTTTGATGCCAAAAGTAATCACAGACCAACAGACCCGTGACATCTGCCGAATGATCCAGAATTGGGAAAAAGGGCATAAGCTTGATTGGAAGGCCATCTGCATAGGCGCCAATGAAATTTTGGGATGGCCGACACCACCGACGCGACAAGCCCTAGATAAAAAGCACACGATCAAGATGGCGTATCAGGCCAAAAAAGACTTGTTACGGAAGGAGCTAGAGCGAGTCAGTAACTTACCCAGGCCGAAAACCATTAAAGATGGCGCTGAGCGCATTGCCAGGCTTGAGAAAGAAATTCAAGAACTCAAGCTCAAGAACGCTATGTATGCCGATATTTTCCGAACGATGGTTCACAATGCAGGTTTGGAGGAGATCACGTACGCACAGTTGATGAAGCCCTTGCCCTCCGTCAAAGAGCCAGTCAAAAAGAAAAAATGACAGACCGAGCCTGCTCGCATGATTGATGGCAGTCCACCAACTATCTTTCCAGCCGAGCCTAAGCATGGGCACGACTGGGGATCCTAACTGAATGACCGGAGAGGTATTCAATATGACTAGTGACTCCAACCCGCCAGCATACGCGGGAAAGACGACCGTATATATCGATCAAAATGTCCTCTCCATGGCTGTCAAAGAAAAAGACCCTGCCTTTTTCACATCGATATCTGAGCGCTTTCAGATCATTTATTCGGATGACATTCTGCGCGAAATCAAACGCAGTGGAAATCCTGAAAAGTTCCTGACTGCTCTAGAAGCCTTAAACGCTATGCACTTTAGGTATCGATTCAATGAGCGCTTTGAACCTACCGGCGAAATGATCCTCCACGAGATTTCACCGGCTCATGCCTACGATAATTATCTTCAGATAGAACCGGCCCACGACAATATGCTGGCGGCGACCCATCAGACTACTCTCAAGCTATATGGAGGACGCAGCGACTCGTCGTTCGCTGACATAGCCGCTGAGCAAGTCACCGCCTTTGGGGGGCTTATCGAGAGCCTCGAAGCTCACTTGGCCGAAATCGACCACACCCTAGCTCACCTACGCGCACCGATTGAGCAGTACATAGACAACCTACAGACTCAGTACGCCCAGGTGTCCGCGATGGCTGCCGCCGAGATGCATAAACACTTGAGCGGTGGGCCAACTCAGTCGGGAGTGAACAATTATCGGGCTTCTGTTGGAATCGGGCCTAAGGAGCTCAACAACATAAAGCCGCCCCGTGTCGTCGAGAAAATATGGCAGGCCTACCAGCAACTCGAAGGCTACCGCGACATGGGCTACTCGATCGAAAACTTCCTCGGCATCGCGGCTAACTCGCTGTACGGACGGGAGATGCATGTTCACGAAAAGGTCACAGCCATATACAACCTGCTGAACCTAATCGGATACATGAGCGACAGCAAACTGAACCGTGAGGCTCGGCATGTCGCCGCGATAAGCGATGCTGCCCATGCGGCAATCGCTTCCCACGCCCACATCCTACTCAGCGCAGACGAAGCTTTTGTGAGCAAAGTGCGAGCGATCTATGAGTACCTCGGCGTGCCAACCGAGGTAGGGCTGGTGGCCCTGGATGAGGGCGGGATCCGAGTGCAAACCGAGTAGCAGGCCTCCTTACTGGCTGCTCAATCGTAGGTGGGCGCTCACCAAATTTGAATGACGGCGATGCCCCAAACCCCGAGACAAGAGTACAGATGTACTCCCTCCACGTTTGAGGTCATTTAGGGTTTCTCAGGCTGATCCAATTTCAGCACCATCCTGCTGGTTTAAACCAATAACGTCGTCTTCCAGGGCCGTCTGAAGCGCCAACTTGTTGCGGTCAAATCGGGCGATCATGCGACTAAACGCCGGCTTGCCCAGTGGCCCACAACCCAGCCCTCAGCGCTATTTCTTCGCTTTAGAGAAGCATTGAATTATCGAAAAACCTATGCCCGTTCAGTAAGCTACCTGATCAGGCGTCGACGCAGTGAGCGACCAGTAAGGATTTTGGAAGAACATGAGTTCGTATGAGCTGATCAAGGATCTGGAGAGAAAGCTGGGGCTCTACAACGACACGCACCCTTGGCGTGTTGCCAGTCCAAACCCCCTTCACGAGCGGATCGCTCAGTACGTTCTCTCTGCGCAAATTTACCCAAGACCCCTGAATCGAGAAAACGTAACAGCTCTGCTGGAGGGACGAGATTCTTGGCCAACGGTGGAAGGTGCAGAGTTCTGTCTGGCCTACCCAGTGGACGTCTCCGAGCTTGAGCAGGCCCGTGTTATCGCATTCCCGGATGACTACCTGGCAGTGCAAGCGAAGGTGCCCTCAACTCCCGGCATGCCGACCAAGCTCCGACATCAGCTGGATGCACATTCCCTCCTGTACGCTCTGAGGCACCTCAAGGATGACTGGGAACCGCCTCAGCTAAGACTTGGGCAAGAAGACATTGTCCCGATCGACCTAGCCCTCCTGTCCGATACTTTTGACCCTCGCGTCGGAGGCTATCGGCTTAAGGTGAAGCGTGAGGACGTAAAAGGCGTAGGCACCTATCTCTGGAAACGACTGATAGACGACTCTAATGATCCAGACGCTGCTTTTGCCGAGTACATCACCAGGATGCGATTGGCCACTGGCACTATTGCCATATTCCAAATCGATTTCGATATGGGTATCGACGTCAAACAATTCCTTGAATGCGCCTCAAACTATATCGCTGCAGATAGTACTATTTTTGATAGCTGGGAAGACTGCGCTGCCAATGTCGCTATCAGCCATAGCCGTGTTAGAGCCATCACCAGGAAACCATCTCCTCTAGTGGTGCGGAAAAGACCGGGACAACCTGATGAGGTGAGCCAAGAACCTGAATCCTATTGTGAAGCGCTTGATTTGTCTCAGCTTCACAGCATGATTTACGATTTGTCGAGTGCTCCTCCCACCACGCTCATGGAAGGCGCGAAATGGTGGCGTGATGTAACGCGTTATCGATTCCAAGACACAGGAAGCATTAGTGAGCACTTAGTTCACCTAATAATCCAGCGCGAGCAAAATATCTACTCCCCTAGAGACAGCTTCCCGCTCACTCGGAAGCTAATCGAACTAGCCCACCGCTCCCCTAAATTGACTGGAGCCCTATTAAGCGACGTATATCATCCTCCTTACCTTTGTTTCTTGCTCTCCAACCCGGAGACAAATCAATTCGGCTTAATTAACGTCTATAAAAATATCTCTCGAAGCATACGCCCCACATCAGATCATGCTTCGTATGAGAAGGTCTGGGGCGACCTGGTATGGGCCCAAGCTCTTGAAGTATTTTACAATAGTTACGAGCAATATTTACGTACGCCCGACTTACCTGAGGTCGTAGATCGACTTTTCGAAATGATCACCTGGCTTGCCACCCACGAGATCGACTACAACTCTCGTGACAAGCAAATTGCAGACACTAGACTGCCTAGTCTCCAGAATACCATAAACACAGTCAGGTACCTGAATGATTCGGGCCAAGTTAGAAAACTTGTAGAAGACCATTCTCAACTACTCATAACTCGGGCGGAACAAAACCTCAAGAAAGCTCGTGTTGGCGACCGATATATGCCTCTCGGCGGCTGGCTGATTTTATTTTGGCATCTTGACTATATTTTGGCTTCACCGAAGCTAAACCAAACTCCAAGCAGCCATGTGCCAAATGCATGCAGAGTCTTGATCGATAGCTATTTGGGGGTTCTGCATGACCGTCTGAATGGCGACACGAACGCGGTTGATGACCCACTCGCTTTTGATGAACTCGAATGGTTGAAGGTCTATACAAACGCACTACCCAAGCAGCGCGAAATCTGGATCAGTGCCCTCGACGATCAACCCGTGATGGCGCCATCAGAAACCATCAAAGAAAAACGAGACACTGTATTTGCTGCTCGTATGCACATCCGCTTGCTACTGAAACTTTTCACGCAAAGTGATGACGCCGTAGAGTACGCAACTGAAAAGCGCATTTTTGCACGCAAAATCATGGGTATTATCGAACGCTTTGGCTTCCTCTCAGAGCACCATTCTGGAATTTTTGACTACTTGCATGATGACTCAGACTACAGCCCCGTCAGATTATGGCCAGCGGTCTGTAACGCAGCTAACGAGTTCACTCCGAGAGAATTTCAAGAACTGATTGACATTCTGCAGCGGAGAGAGGCGCCTTTAAGAGCACTATTTATCATGCTCGAACGTACCGTTGCCTATGAAAACAAGAGGCTCGTGCTGGGCCTGGTAGCCGAGCGCAACCTAGAGGAAGCAGCAACAAACTGGACTCCCGAAGCCTTCGATATCATCTTGAAAGCCGCCAACAATGGTCAGATGAAGATCGCCAGGGAATACCTAGACTATGTTAGGAAATACTCTCACAAAACCTTCAAAAACAAGACTACTGAAATATCGTCAAAACTTGACTTGAAAGAGATTTTTGACAACAAAAAAACCACTAATGAAGAAAAAATAAATAAACTAAGCCTCTACGAACCACAATCAGACGAGCAGCAAGTAATAAATGAAGTCCAAAGCTTCAAACGATACCTTATCGCGTCTCTTACTATATTTGTGGATCACGCCGAAGCACTTGATTTGTTCAGCAGTGTACTTGAATTTGAACCAACGCTGCAAAATGCGACAGGCCTAATCAAAGCTGCGCTATCATGGCCTACAGACACCGCTAGACCCAAACCGCTAGAGTTTTACTTAGATCGCTGGCTGGAAACCTACGACGAAACGTTCAAGACGGATCTCCATGTCAAGCTCAATGAAGTTGATCTAAATTATATTCTGCAGCTCTGTCTGGCCACAGAGCATTTCGACGACTTCAAGCGTTTCTGGGGAATAGCATCAAGTCAACAGCAGAAAGCCTATGAGCTGGCCCCGCTAAGAGCAGAGTTTCTCAAGCGCACGGTAGGCCCCACGGAGGCACTGTCTTACCTCCATCAAGTACGAATTACTCATCGATCATTACCAAAGGACGCGGAAGACACAATCGCCGACCTTGAGAAGAGCCTGAGAAGCACTGGCACCATCGAGCTCCCTAGTGTCGTGAGCGGTTAGTTCATTTTCTAACGTGCAACGATATACTGTGCCCCTCGCCCCGAGATGGTTCCAGGCATGCCTCGTCCAATTGCTCCCTTTGCACTGCAACCCGCCGACGTTCTTA
>Ga0308169_10000646_pt1 | contig 47422 bp, 35 predicted proteins | sample PhyBR1_2_FD_202139 | JGI IMG/M metagenome (GOLD analysis project Ga0308169, IMG submission 202139) | Phyllosphere microbial communities from UC Gill Tract Community Farm, Albany, California, United States - DLSLSB.R1 | ecosystem: Host-associated > Plants > Phyllosphere > Unclassified | place... | reverse complement strand
ATATAAAAATCTTAACGATTCTCATTGTCATTGCTCTTATTTTTGTAGCAAGGCTTTCTTATTTACAGCTGTTTACAGATCGTTATGCCTTGAATGCAGCCAATACTTCCATCAAAACCGAATATGTTATTCCGCAGCGTGGAGTAATTTTCGACAGAAATGGAAAAATAATGGTGGGAAATCAGCCTGCTTATGAAATTTCTTTTACTCAGGCTTTAATGAAACCTGATTTTGATACTTTGGCTTTCTGTAATTTAATGAAAATTGAGAAGAATGATTTCATTAAAAGAATTAACTTAATTAAAGCTGAAAAATATTATTCCAAACTCACGCCGATGACTTTCATTAAAGATCTAAGCAGAGAGGAAATAGCAAGAGTTCAGGAAATTATATTCAAATATCCCGCTTTCAGTATCGTTCAGCGTCCTCAAAGACAGTACGAGGTCTCTACTTCCGGAAACCTTTTGGGATATACAAGTGAAGTAAACGATAGAGAAATTAAAAAAGATTCTACTTATTATCTTCCGGGCGACCTCATCGGGAAAACAGGGATCGAAAAATCTTACGAAAAAGAACTTCGCGGTGTAAAGGGAATAAAATATATTCAGAAAGACATTAAACTTAGGAATGTTGGGCCTTATAAAAACGGCTCTTTAGATAAAGATGTTATCACCGGAAAAGATATTACATTAACCATTGACTATGATCTTCAGCGAATGGCAGAAGAAATGCTTGTGAATAAACATGGGGCGGTAGTGGCAATAGATCCAAATAATGGTGAAGTTTTAGTGGCTGCAACCGGACCGGATATTGATCCTAATCTTTTTACCGGACCAAATAAGTCTAAAAATCTTTACGCACTTTCAAAAGATACGCTTTACGAAAACAAACCCACTTTCGACCGTTCTTTACAGGCAGGTTATCCTCCCGGGTCGACTTTCAAACTGTTGACAGCTTTGGCAGCAATGCAAATGGGAGTAATGGATGAAAATACAATTTTCCCATGCGGTGGCGGATTTTTCTATAAAGGAAAAAGAATTAAAGGTCACGGTGGAGCAGATCCGTTGATTCCTTCTATTCAGGTTTCGAGTAACTGTTTTTTCACGTATGCATTTATAGCAATCATTAAAAAGTATCCGGGAAATCCATCAAAAGGTGTTGACGAATGGAAGAAAATCATGAGCAGCTTTGGTGTCGGTGAATTTTTAAATAATGATTTTGCAGTTGGTGCAAAAGGTAGAATTCCTTCAGGGGATTTTTATGAAAGAAGATTTAAAGCAATCATCAAAGCAAATGGTTCTACCAGACAGGATTATAAGAATTGGGATGAAATGTCGACGGGTGCCATTTACAACGGAATGGGTCAGGGTGATGTAATGGTAACGCCTTTACAGCTTGCCAATTATGTTGCGGCAATTGCCAACAGAGGTTGGTATTATACACCGCATATTGTAAAATCAATTGATGGAAGACCAAATCCTGATCCGAGATTCAAAAAGAAACATCATACTTTAGTCGATCCAAAACATTTCGAACCTGTTTTAAAGGGAATGGAGGCTGTTGTTTTGAGAGGTACTGCAAGAGGTTTGATGTCTAAAGATTTTACTCAATTAGCAAAAACCGGAACTGCGCAGGTTCCGCAAGGGAAAGATAACTCTATTTTTGTATTGATTGCGCCCGCAGATAAACCCAAAATTGTTGTTGTTGCTGTAATGGAACATGCCGGATTTGGTGCTACCTGGGCTGGCCCTGCCTGTACAGTAATTGCCGAAAAATATATTACCGGAGATCTGAAACGTGAACATCTTTACAAAAAAATGATCACGTCGAGCTTCATGCCTGAATATAAAAGACAATGGATTGTCGACCTCAAAAGAAAAGGTTTGTATAAAGAACCCAAACAGGATTCTATAAAATTGAAAAGAATACAAGACAGTCTGAATCTTGTAAAGAAAGCGAAAGAAAAACTGCAAAAAGCCCAAACTGTTAAACCCAAAAAACCGTAAACCATGAAATGGACAGAAGGAATAGATAAATTAGGTTTGGGGCTGTATTTTCTGCTTTGCTTATTTGCAATAGCCAATATTTACAGTGTAGATGAAGGTTTAGGTAAAAAACAGTTGGTCTTTTTCGGAATTTCAATTTTTGTAGGCTTAATTATTTTCTTCAGCCGAAGTAAGTTTTTCGAAAATATGTCGGGGATTATTTACATTGGTGGAGTTTTAATGCTTGCCGGCCTTCATGTTTTCGGAACAGAAATTCTCGGTCAGAAAAACTGGTATAAATTCGGAAGTTTTACCATGCAGCCTGTAGAATTTTCTAAGATTGGAACGGCTTTAATGCTTGCAAATTATGTCTCCGGAGCAGATTTCGATCTTAAAAATACAAAATCATTATTAACTGCGTTGGCAATAATTGGTATTCCAGCCGTTGTTGTATTATCAATTCCTGATGTTGGGTCGTTACTCGTGTTTACTGCGTTTTTTATTGCATTGTATCGTGAAGGTCTTTCCGGAAAATTATTTTTAATCGGAGGGCTTTTTGGAGCGGTATTTCTTATCGCCAACTATCTTAATGATCCTCTGCAATGGAGTTTGTGGTATTTCACAGTATTTATTATTGTAATTGGCGGATTGTGGTTTGCCTTTAATGCAGCTTTTCTCCGCAAAAATATATATACTCTTTTACCAGGAGTAGGCGTAATTCTTTTACTGGCTGCATTGTCATTTATTTCGCCGGTCATTTTCGAGAAACTGCCAAAACATCAACAGGAGCGTGTCGAAGTTTTGTATAAGGGTGAAAGAGAATTTCGTGATACTTCAGGATATAATTTGCTGTATTCAAAGACAGCGATTGGTTCCGGAGGAATGTTTGGTAAAGGATTTCGTGAAGGTTCCGTAACTCAGGGGAAATTCGTTCCTGAGCAGGAAACCGATTATATTTTCTGTACCGTTGGAGAAGAATGGGGATTTGTAGGAAGTGCAGTTTTAGTTTTCGCTTACATGATCTTTATCGGAAGGATATATTATCTCTCAGAAAAGCAAAAATCTGTGTTTAACAGGGTTTTTGGATATTGTTTTGCTTCCATCCTTTTGATGCACTTTTCTATTAATTTAGGCATGGTTATGGGGCTGTTTCCAACCGTTGGTATTCCGTTACCGTACTTCAGTTACGGAGGAAGTTCGTTGCTTGCCTTTTCTATGATGACCTTTATTTTCTTTAAACTCAATTACGCAGACAAAAACAGCTTGGTGTAAAGCTGGAAGTTTGAAGCGGGATAATGGAAGTTTACAAGCATTGTTCAAAAATGATATTACATCTGCTCAATCTGTAAATCAGCGAAATAAAATTTCTATTAATTTTTCCATTAAATAAAATCATAAAAATTTATGAGAGAAGCTTACGTTATTGATGAAAACTTCGATAATATCAATTTTACAGAACAACCTTTAGAAGTTGGAGAATATGAAAACTGTACGTTTCGGAACTGCAATTTTGAATATGCCGATTTTTCTAACTTTAAATTTACCAACTGTGAATTCGTTGACTGTAATGTAAGCATGACGAAATTAGTCGGAACCGCTTTTCGTGATGTTGTTTTTAAAGACTGCAAAATGTTTGGGATGCATTTCGATGACTGTAACGAGTTTGGAATGTCTTTCAAATTTGATGGATGTGCTTTAAATAATTCGGTTTTCTATAAAACTTACATCAAAAGAACATTGTTTAAAAATTGTAAACTGATTGAAGTCGATTTTGCTGAAGCTGATCTATCTAATTCAGTATTTTTAAACTGTGATTTTAGCGGAGCAACATTCGAAAGAACCAATCTGGAAAAGGCAGATTTAAAAACTTCATTCAATTACACCATCAATCCCGAATCTAATAAGCTTAAGAAGACAAAATTCTCACTTTCTGAGGTTCACGGACTACTTCGTCGTTTTGATATAGAAATCGATAAAAACAGCTGATTTAATTATCTTAAACCGGAAGTTCATCTACTATACGAATCAATAGGAATGGGCTTCAGCCCGTTTAAAAAATAACAGTGTACAAAATTGCTTTAGCCGAAACTTATAAACTTGTTGTAGATTTTGGCTAAAGCTAAATTTTTTAGGCAAAACGCTTAATTGGGCTAAAGCCCGCTTCTATTGATAGGAGTATTCCAGCCTTATTTTTAAAACAAAAAATTAAAGCCATCAAATTTTGATGGCTTCATTTATATAATCAATTATTTAAGACTAAAAATTAGTAGATGCTAAGTTGTTGTAGTTATCTCCGTTCTCATTGATCACTCTTTTTGCAAACCTGTATTTTGGTCCCCAATAAGAATCATTCAGTGAAGAGATCATTACCCCTTTTGAAGTTGCTGCATGAATAAATTTTACTTCTCCTTCTTCAGTTACACTTTCTACAATTCCTACATGAGAAATTCTTTTTCCGTGAGAGAAGAAAATTAAATCTCCTTTTTGAAGGTTTTCTTTATCAATAGCTTCTCCTTCCTGAGACTGAGATGCTGCTACTCTTGGTAAAGTAAGACCTGCTGCAGCGCCGAAAACTGATAATACAAATGCTGAACAGTCGATTCCGTTTCTTGTCATTCCTCCGTATCTGTAAGGAGTTCCAAGATAAGTTTGAGCTTCTGTTAAGATATTATCAATCGTCTTATTATGTTTGATCGCTTTTGCGATTTCAGAATTTTTTAAAGAATTTCTAGCGTTTGAGATTGCCACTGCTTTTTCAGAGATAAAAGAGTTGATTAACAACTTTTTATCATTCTCCATCTTAGTATCTATTGCAGCTAGTTTGGCATCTGTTTTGTATTCTTTAGCATAAGTTGCCGGTTTTGAAACTACGTAATTAGTAACGCATGATTGTAGTGATATTGTAGAAACGAAAGCAACTAAATAAAACAAAACTCTTTTCTTCATATATTTTTAATTATCCGTGTTAAAAAGGTATATTTATTTCTCTAAAGCATTACAAAAGTAGATATTCCAGCCAAGACAGCCTCGATATGATTATTGTCAGGTTCTTGATTTAACACAATTTAACATATTGATTAAGTATGTTAAAGAAAAACAAACCGCCACGCGCCTATTTTGGTGATTGAGCGGTTTTTTTTATTAAGATTTTTTAACAAAATATATGCAGTTTCCTCTATTCATCGGATTTTGCTATTTCTCAGTTTCTCAAAAACAGTATTAAAAAAACATAAAAAAAGTTCCCCGGAAAACCGGAGAACCTCACTAATATGGAACTTTACAGATGTTATCTTGTGAATAACATTTCTCTATATTTCGTCATTGGCCAAAGCTCATCATCTACCATCATTTCAAGATCATCAGAAGCGTCTCTGATAATGTCAAATAAAGGTTTTACTTTGTTGCAGTAGTCTTCTGCCTGCGTCTGACTTTCTGTAACAGCTTTTGCTGCTTCTCTCGCTGCGATCAAATCTTCAACGCCTAGTTTAATTTTAGAAACGTTTTGTGAGATGTTGGTAATTAAGCTCATTTGCTCTTTCGCCAAAGTTTTGAATTCTTTGTCTTCAAAGATTTCTTTAAGACCTTTTACGTTCTCAATCAATCTATTTTGATAATTTAAAGCAGAAGGGATAATGTGGTTTCTTGCGATATCACTTAATACTCTTGCTTCAATATCAATTACGGTAGAATATTTTTCTAATTTGATTTCGTTTCTTGCTTCTACTTCTCTGTGATTGAAGATCCCTAATTCTTCATAAAGATCAACAAATTTCTGATTCATTTCCTGCTTCAATGCTTCAGGAGTTGTTTTCCAGTTGTTTAATCCTCTTTTTTCAGCTTCTACAGCCCAGTCGTCAGAATATCCGTCACCTTCAAACATGATGTTTTTACACTGCTTGATGTATTCTCTCAAAACATTGAAGATGGCTTCGTCTTTTTTCAATCCTGTTTCAATTAAAGCATCAACTTCTTTTTTGAAGTCGTTTAATTGTTTTGCGGCAATTGTGTTCATTACCGTCATAGATTCTGCGCAGTTTGCAGAAGAACCTACCGCTCTGATTTCAAATTTATTTCCTGTAAATGCAAATGGAGAAGTTCTGTTTCTGTCAGTATTATCCAACAAAATTTCAGGGATTTTCCCAACAACATTCAATTTTAAATCTGTTTTTTCGTCTGGAGAAAGTTTTCCTTCAGTTACTTTTTCAAGCTCTTCCAAAACTCTGAACAATTGACTTCCGATAAATACAGAAATAATTGCCGGTGGCGCTTCATTTGCACCTAATCTGTGGTCGTTGCTTGCAGAAGCGATGCTTGCTCTCAAAAGATCTGCATATTCGTGTACTGCTTTAATAGCGTTTACGAAGAATGTTAAGAATTGTAAGTTTTTCTTAGGATTTTTTCCTGGGCTCAAAAGGTTTTCACCTGTATCAGTTGCCAAAGACCAGTTGTTGTGCTTTCCACTTCCGTTTACTCCTGCGAATGGTTTTTCGTGGAATAAAATATGGAAATGATGTCTGTGAGCAATTCTTGCCATAACGTCCATCAACAAAGAGTTGTGGTCAACAGCAACGTTTACTTCTTCAAACATTGGAGCTAGCTCAAATTGGTTTGGTGCAACCTCGTTGTGTCTTGTAGTAACCGGAATTCCCAATTTCATACATTCGATTTCCAACTCTTTCATGAAGTTCATTACTCTTGTCGGAATAGAACCGAAATAATGGTCATCTAATTGTTGTCCTTTTGCAGGAGAATGTCCTAACAAAGTTTTACCTGTTAAAACTAAATCCGGACGAGATTGATACAATGCTGAATCAACCAGAAAATATTCTTGCTCCCAACCTAAAGTAGGAGTTACTTTTGTTACATTTTTGTCAAAATACTGCATTACGTTTGTTGCAGCCTCGTCTACAGCGTTCAAAGCTCTTAATAATGGTGCTTTGTAATCTAAAGTTTCTCCAGTGTAAGAAATAAAGATAGAAGGAATACATAAAGTAGTTCCCATAATAAATGCCGGAGATGTAGGATCCCAAGCTGTATAACCTCTAGCTTCGAAAGTGTTTCTGATACCACCATTCGGGAAAGAAGATGCATCCGGTTCTTGCTGAATCAATAAGTTTCCGCTGAATCTTTCAATAGCTCTTCCACCTTCGATGGGAGTGAAGAAAGAATCGTGTTTTTCTGCAGTAGTTCCTGTTAATGGCTGAAACCAGTGAGTGTAGTGAGTAACACCTTTGCTCATTGCCCAGTCTTTCATCGCTACAGCTACCTGGTCTGCGATGTGTCTCTGGATTTTAGTTCCTTTTTTCATCGCATCCAAAATAGATTGGAATGCCTCTTTTGTCAAATATTCTCTCATCGTTTCTTCTGAGAAAACATTCTGGCAGAATAATTCTGACAATTTTACAGGAACTTCGATAGAGTTATCTTTTCTAAAGTCCTTAAATGGTAAAGTTTCTAACGCTTTGAATCTTAAAGTTGACATATTGGGTTTGATTTTACAGCGCAAATTTACAAAAAATATAGTTTAAAAATAAAATACCCCTATTTTTTTATGAATTTTTATTTTATTTAATGTTTTAAATTTAGATTACCCTTTAAATTTCATGGTGTGTTTTATATTTTGATTAAACTAATTGTTATTGAAAAGAAATGTAAAAGAAGTATAGAATTTCTTAATTTTGAGTAAATCAACTCAAATGATAAAAAAGACGTCCCTTATTATTTCTTTACTATTCTTAAAAATGTTTTTCTGCCAAAATACAGATCCTGTTTATTATGATCAGGACTGGAAGGTGACTTCAAAGGCGAAAGCATCTTATTACAGAGTAATGCCTATGAAAGAAATTGGCGAATTGGTCTTGATTCAGGATTTTTATATCAATGGAACTCCGCAGTTTGAAGGGTATGCTTTTAAAAAAGATGAAGATTCATACGTAGGCGATATTGTCTGGTATGATGAATATGGAAATGATAATAATTTCAGGCAATACAGAAACGATACAAAAAACCTTACCTTATTATATTATCATCCAAATGGTAAGATTAGAAAAAAAGTTCAGTATAAAAATGGTGTGAAAGATGGCGAAGCTATAATTTATGCTACCGATGGAGCAATTTTAATGAAGGGAACTTATACAAAAGGAAAACCGACAAGTGGAAGCTTTGAAAAAGTAAAAAATAGTGACGATTACGATTATAATTCAAAATCTGATGATGAAAATGATAAGCCGAAGGTTCTTACAGAAGCTGTAGTTCTTCCGCCATCGCCGGCTTTAGCAAAGACGGATGAAGCTTCTCCGCAAATAGTAGAAGTTGTGGCTCCGGCAGAGATTCCTATTGAAGAGATTTCTCCAAATAAATCGAAAAACCGAAAAACCGTTTCTGAAAAAATATTTTGGAAAGATTCAAAACAACTTGCTAAGGAAATACTTTATGAGATCAGTTTTTACAGCTTTAAGCCGATTGGACAGAAAAATTACGACAGATCGGGGAAATTAATTCAATCCTTACAAGAAAATCATTTTGAAAAATATGGAAATGGGATTGCAAATGGGACTGAATATGCTTATTATCTTCAAAACAATTTTGCAACTGGTGTAAAATCTGCTTCAAAAATCATTGATGGAGAAAGATCAGGTAAGGAAACTCTATATTTTCCGAAAGGTGAAACTTTTTATGAAACCAATTATCGTAATGGTCTAAAGGATGGTGAAGAAATAGAGTATTCTGAAAAAGGAACGGTGAAAAACAAAAGAGTATATAAAGAAGGTAAGCCTTTTAATGGAAATTTTGATGAGCGTGTCGGAGATATTTATGTCAATGTAAATTACACAAATGGTACTAAAGAAGGAGAAGCGTTTGCAAAAAATGAAGATCAGCAAATTATAGCCAAAGGAATTTATAAAAACGGAAAACCTTATAACGGAACTTTTGTTATTGAAACCGGCGATAACGTGACGGAATTAATTTCTGTAGAAAATTTTAAGAAAAAAGGATTGCAGAAAGTTTTCAGTTACAGACTGGAAAATTTACAAAAAACCTACATTGTTCAAAATGAAAAGCTGAATGGAGTAACTACTTTTTATAATGATGGCAAAATTACAGGAACCTTAGAATATAAAAATGACGAGCCTTACAATGGAACTTTAGTTGATAATGACAAAAATTCAGTTTACAAAAACGGAAAACTTATCGAAGAGATATTTTTTGAAGATCATTATAATAAGGACAATATTAAAAAGCAAAAATTCTACGAAAACGGAATTTTGGTGAAGGTTAAAGATTATTCTTTTAGTATTACAGAGAAGCCACAGGAGTTTTACGAAGGTATTTTTAAAAATGGTAAACCTTTTTCAGGGTATTTTGAAACCGATTATAGTCGGGAGTTTAAGCAGGTTGATTATTTTGAAAATGGAATTCCCAAATTTCAATATTCGAATGATTATCTGAAAAATATGGATAATTACAGACATCAATATTATGATATCAAATCAACCTACAAAGATGGAAAAATAGTTGACGGTGCAGAATATATCCTGAATGAAAAGCAGTTTACAATCAAATACTGGAAAAACGGAGTGTTGCAAGCGTTTGATTGGGATCTGTTTGCGATGCATTACTTTAACAGACTTCATTTTGAACTGAAGAGTAATGCTATTGAAGTCAGCGATATGCAGGCAAATAGAAAGGCAGAGATTAAAATAGGACAATCCCAAAACACTTTTAATAAGCAACTTTCAATCGACGGAAAAGTCATTGATGACACAAGAAAAGATTATTTAGAATCAAAATATAAAGAAGGCATTATTGCTTATCATGAAAAAGAAGGGAAGATTATTTCGACGGCTATAAACCCAATGGACGAATCGATGGAGCCTACCGAAGGAACGGAATTGTTTTATAAAGTTTATATGATGGTGAAAGAAAGCGCAAGTCTTCAGGAGAATTTCAATAGTTTGGCAGAAAAAATATCTGGTAACAAATTTATCGAAGAAACAGACGAAAACAACATCATTACTGGAATTCAATTAGATGCTGAAGGAAAACCAAAAGACGGAATTTTAATTACTCCTACACAAAACAATACATATACTTTGCAATTGTATATGAATAGAAAGCTGATAAAAACCGTAGAAAATGTTAGTTATAATAAGGTAAAAGAAGAAGCAAGGAAGCTGGAAAGAATAGATTAAATATTATTTCTAATATGAAGAAAACTTATTCTAGTTTTCTTTCACAACAGAGCCATAAATATTAATTTTAAATCGTTTAAAAATTTAGTTTAAATGATAATCGTTTGATTTAAAGTAGTTTAAATTATTAAAAATAATTTACGTAACTTAGCAGACTTTTTATAAAAATTTTAATATATGACAAATTCTAGAGCAAGAGAAACTACCGAGGCAATTGAAAGACTATACATATCTATGAGACACCTGTTTTATAGAGGGTTTTTTAAGCCGAGCGGAGTTTCTGGAGAAAGCATTAGAAGTTTGTTGAAGACGATCAATCCGGAAATTTACGGTACCATGAGCATTCCAAGCAAATTGGAATTGGATGGTTTGATGTATGTTTTAGACAGACTTCCAGAAGGTATTGAAGAATGCGCTTTCATTCATCTTACATCCGACGAAGGTTTTGATAAAGGAAGTTTCGAGCCGATTGTACCTAAAAAGAGAAGAAGAAACTGTTACCGAATCGATGAGCACCAAATGAATATTGAAGTTCTTTTGGGCCGTTCAGAAATTTATGATATTCTTACGCATTTAACGTTCTTATTTATAGAAGCAGATAAAATTCGTAACCTCGCATTTATTCAGGATGAAAACTGGAAGCCGACAAGAGCTTTCAAGATCATCGAAGAAGTGGTAAAAGGGGAGAAAAAATTCAGCAGAAGAGAAAAAGAAGTGGCTTTGATTCATCTTTCTTCTTTAATAGGAAGAACTTTTGATGAAACTTTAAACGCTTACAATACTTTCGGAGATGATGATAATCCGGACAGATTATTCAAAATCATTTACCATTTAGGAAAAGTGAGTTTGGAAGATGCTAAACAAAGCCGTGAAAGAGAGATTTATTTCAGTGCAATTCTTAAAGAAAGAGTAGGGCACCACTATTTTGGAGAGAAATGGGCTCACAAAGTGAAAGAAGTTTTGTTTGAAAATGATCTTCACATGCGTCCGTTACACATTATTTCGGCCAACATGCACTCCGTAAAAAATATGCTGTACGGAAATGATGCTTTAAAGAAAAAAGATTCCAAAGAAGTAGATTACAAGCTGTATGGAGATATTTCAGATAAAAAAGATCTTCGTGATAAAGTTTCAAAATACGCTTTGGAAGAAGGTTTAATCTATATCAACGACAAAAGCGGAAGTAATATCGACGTGCAGATCATCGATTTAAGCAAAACCAATCTTAAAAACACACCGTTCGGTCACTTGAAATACGACGGAGACGATGTCATCATGGTCTTCGATTATGCATTTGGCGAACAGGCTTTTGAGGTGATGGATGAATTGCTTAGGCCTTTTGAGCAAAAAGGCGAAGTATATATGATGAAGGTGAAATCGGTTTCTATTATGGGGAAAGCCGGAATTCTTGAAGGTGGAAAAGGAGACATTATGATCCCGACCGCTCATATTTTTGAGGGAACGGCAGACAATTATCCTTTTGAGAACGCTTTGAAATTGGAAGATTTTGAAGATGATGAATTAAATGCTTTTGAAGGACCGATGATTACCGTTTTGGGAACATCTCTTCAAAACAGAGATATTCTTCAGTATTTTATGAATACTTCGTGGAAGGCGATTGGTCTTGAAATGGAAGGTGCACATTACCAGAAAGCAATTCAGGTGGCGTCAAAAATCAGACATCACATTGCACCGGATCTTTTTGTGAGTTACGCTTATTATGCTTCAGATAATCCTTTGGAAACAGGTGCTACACTTTCTTCGGGAGGATTGGGACTGACAGGTGTAAAGCCAACGTATCTGATTACCTTAAGAATCTTGGAAAAGATCTTACAAAGCGGAAAGAAAGAAATTTCACCTAAAAAATAATTTATTTTAAATTATAGATCAACCTCAAGTGTTTTTTGCATTTGAGGTTTTGTTTTTTCAATACGTATAATGCCATTACTTGTGTGTAATATCTCACTTAAATTCATAAAAATTAATTTTCCATCCCAAAGAGTGCAGTCTTGACGAATGTCAAAAGAAATTTTCCACCCTTTAGGGTCGGGGAAAGAAAATTTCTCTAAAAACATCAATAAATTCTCACAGATTTCGCAGATGTTTACAGGTTTTTTTACGTATTCATCTGTGTTAATCCGTGTGATCTGCGGGAAATAAAATTCACCAAACCTTCGAGAGAAAATTTTAACATTATCATTATTAAATAATCAAAGCACACAATAGACCTTAAATAATCACATTTGAGCTTCTTTTAAAAATTACTTACCTTTAAAAAAATAAAATTATATCAATGAGAAAATCGTTTATAATCCTTTTTGCATTTGTTATTTCGCAGTTTCAGGCACAGCAAAACGCCTATTATCAGCAGGCTGCACAATATAAAATGGATATCGACGTCAATGCAGAAGAATTTACTTATAAAGGAACTCAAACCTTAAAATACCGCAACAACTCGCCGGACGAACTCAATGTGGTGTATTTCCATTTGTATTGGAATGCTTTTAAACCAAACTCAATGATGGATCAAAGAGTGGCAAATCAGGGAAAAAATGGGGATTCAAGATTACAAAAAGAAGGAATTTCAAGATTGGCTTCAATACCAAAAAACGAAGAAGGTGCACAAAATATCCATTGGATCAGACAAAACGGAAAAGAACTGAAGTTTGAAATTCGGGAAACGGTAATGAAAGTGTATTTGGATAAACCGATTAAGGCACATTCAAAAACAACTTTCACGATGGAGTGGGATGCTGTAATTCCGCAACAAATCCGAAGAAGCGGAAGAAACAACCGTGAAGGTGTCGATATGACGATGACGCAATGGTATCCTAAAATTGCAGAATACGATTATGATGGATGGGCAACTTTTGATTATATAGGAAGAGAATTTCATGCACCGTTCGCAGATTTTGATGTGACGATTAAAATCAATAAAGATTATGTTGTGGGAGCTGGAGGAACACTTTTAAATCCAAAAGAAGTAAAAGGCTATGACGCTTCAGCACAGATTAAAGCTGATCAAAATAAAGCAACCTGGAAATGGACTGCCAAAAACATGCTCGATTTTGCCTGGGCTGCAGACAGAGATTATTCTGTAGAAAGTTTCGATGTTCCGCAAGGTCCGAAAGTATATTTTGTGTATCAGAAAAATGATAAAACAAAGGCTTGGGGTGAAGCAAAACCTTATGTTACCAGATATTTCCAGATTATGAATTCTAAATTCGGGAAATATGCATATCCGTCTTACGCCTTCATTCAAGGGGGTGATGGCGGAATGGAATACGGAATGTGTACCATGATTTTGGGTGAAGCCAAAAATATCGAAGATTTGATGGGATTGATGGCTCACGAAGGTTCTCACTCATGGTATCAGCAAATGCTGGCAACCAACGAACCTGTGAGACCTTGGATGGATGAAGGGTTTACAAGTTATGCCGAAAGTTACGTGATGCATCAGTTGTTCCCACCAAAAGATAACAGACCGAATGCTTTCGTTGAAAAGATTGATGCCTATAGAAAGTTTCTAAAAAAACAAATTGAAGAGCCTGCAGTTTGGTTGGGTGATCATCACGACAACGGAACAGCATATTCTTATGCAAGTTATGTGAAAGGTGAATTGTATTTGGTACAATTAGGATATATTGTTGGAGAAGAAAATTTATCCAAAATAATGACTGAATATTTCAAAGAGTGGAGCATGAAACATCCTACCGACAGAGACTTCCTTCATATTGCACAAAAAGTTTCCGGGATGGATCTGAAATGGTTTCATCATTATTGGATCAACACCACAAAAACCATTGATTACGGAATTAAGGATGTACAATATGGTGCTCAATCTACAACGGTAACTTTAGTTAACAACAGTCAGATTCCGATGCCGATTGATTTTAGTGTCATTACTGCCGATAATAAAATAGTTAATTATCAGATTCCGTTAAACATGACGCATACCTGGAAAACCAAAGATGCATTCGGAGAATTTACCACTTTAAAGTATTGGCCTTGGACGCAGAAAGAATATACTTTCACAGTTCCATACAACAAATCTCAGTTGAGAGTTTTAGGAATAGATTTCAGTCACAGATTAGCAGATGTAAATCCTGAAGATAATTTTGTTGAAGTGAAGTAATTAATAATGGTATTGTAGCCACCGTCACTTCGAGTAGATTTTTGGAAAAAATCATATCGAGAAGTTATAATATAAATGCCCGAAGAAATTCTTCGGGCATTTTGTTTATATTTTATTTAGCTGCTCTATTTCTTTTTTCAGCCGTTGGTTTTCTTCTTTTAATGAAGCAATTTGATCCGACAGGCTTTCTGTAATTTTATCGGAGCCATTATAATTATTAGTTCGATTTTGAATCAAATTATTACTTCAATTTTCTTTCAATGTATTTTTTTATTTGCCGGGTAACCTTCTTCTGGCTTTACAATATCATCCAGTTCTATAATGCTTATTCCAAAATCCTTTCGACGATTATACAAAAAGCTCCCGTCGATTTACACAAATCCACGGGAGCTTTTAGAAAAAGCAGGCGTGCAATTTTAAAATGCACGCCTGCTTTTTAAAATTGCTTACTTAGCTTTTTCAAACTTGACAACAGCAAGCATTTCTTTAAGATCAATTCCGGGACGGAAAGCGATTTTTGCGCTTTTAATCATAGAAGAATTAAACTTGTCGGCGGTCTCGGCTCCTTCGCTGCTCAACGTTAAGCTGAAAGATCCGAAATCTCCGAATCTTACAATTCTTCCCTCGGAAAGATGCTTAGCAAGTGCTTTCGTCAAATCGTTCAATACGGCTAAAACATCGGTGTCGCTTACTGTAGTAGAGCCGCCTGCAATTTCTTTACTGAGGCTACGGAAAGTAACTTCACCTGTAGATTTTGCATTGGCGTAGAATTTCTTGGGAGCTGTTTGATCAGAAGGGTTTCCCTTCTCACTTAGTGAATACTGTACTGGCATATCATTGTGTTTTTAATTGTTAATGGTGTCAAATATACTATTTATAATAACATAGTGTGGGTTATTTGTATTAATTATGGTGTAGTACTGCGAAAAATACATTTATAAGTGCCCAAATGTTGTTTAGAATAAAATTGAAAACCTTTTTATGAATCTTAATTATTTGAAATTGCGACTATCCCCATATTTAGTGACAAATTATGTAACAATTTTAAACTTTTCTTTACTAATATTTAAAAAGTAAACTATGTTTAAAAGATTTTTGAAGCTGGAATGGAAAAGTTTTTTTAGAGGATCTTCGGTCGGTTTAAATTTGCTGATGAAGATATTCCGAATGATCGGGATCTTCTACTTTATTTTCTGTTTTGCAGGAATGGCTTTCCTGGCTTATTTCTATGTAGAAAAAGAAATGGGAGAAAACCCGCTGAAGATGGTTTCCCGATTCCTGATCATAGCCTGGGTGGTAGATCTTATTTTTAAATATATAGTTCAGCAGCTTCCTACACAGAACATCAAACCTTTTTTGACATTGAATATTCCTAAAAAAGTAGTGGTTAATTATACTTTGATCAAAACTTTTTTAAGTCCGTTGAGTTGGATGAATTCCTTTTTCTTTATTACTTTTTGCGGAATAATGCTCTTCAACGGATATGGTACTTTAAACACGATTTCCTGGTTTGTCGGCGTTTCACTTCTATTTTATCTCAATAATTTTCTGAATTTCCTTTTTAACGATAAAGAGAAAATTGCGATCGGCGTCGGAGTGGTCATCGCAGTATTGTCGTTATTGACGTATTATGATGTAATCCCGACATTGTCTTATTCGGAAACGTTTTTCTATACTATTTTTGAAAAGCCTTATTTTGTGCTCATTCCGATTGCATTGTTCGCAGGATTGTGGAAAATAACATTCAACTATATCCGCAAAGGTTTTTATCTTGATGAAGGTCTCGAAGCCAAAAAGGTTGTTGGTAAAACCGAAAATATAGATTTTCTGAATAGATACGGCGCAATAGGAACTTTTATCAACAATGATATTAGAATGCTGAAGAGAAACAAGGTGACGAAAGGCATTTTGCTCGGTAGTTTTATGTTTGTGTTTTACGGATTATTAATGTTTACTAATAAATATTATCAAACGCCTACAGCATTAATGTTTATGGGACTTTTTGTGACCGGAGGCTTTCAGTTTACTTTTGGGCAGCGTGTTCCGTCTTTCGACAGTGCGTATTATCCGTTGATGATGACACTCAATGTTCCGTACAAAGAGTACATCAAGGCAAAATGGTGGCTGCTGAATATTGTCACTGTATTTTGTATTGTGCTGGCGCTTTTCTACGCATATTTCGGATGGGATGTGTACTTCGCCTTTTTTGCAGCGGGGCTTTACAATATCGGTGTCAATTCACAATTTACTCTTTGGTCGGGAGCTTACAATAAAACCCAGGTTGATCTTAATTTAAAAGAGAAAAGAGTAGGGCAAAAAAATAGTTTCAGCTTTAAAGCCCTGATTCTTATGATTCCTAAAATGATCTTACCAATGGCAGTTTACGGCGCAATGAATTACTTTTTTGGCATTCAGGCGGCAGTAATAAGTATCGCAGCATTGGGGCTGTTGGGATTCGTTTTACGCGAAAAAATATTCGATATTATTATTAAAAAATATAAATCTGAAAAGTACAGCACTTTAGAAGCATTTAAAAAAGATTAACAGCTAAAGAGCCAAGGTTAAAGTTAAAAGTAAAAGTGAATTGGTATGTCAAAATATAAACATCCATCACCTAACATCAAACATCCAATATTCAACAACATGATTACAATACAGAATTTAAAAAAAACTTACGGAAATGCAACCGTTCTTAATATAGAAAATCTTGAAATTCAAAAAGGGGAAACTTTCGGCTTGGTCGGAAACAACGGAGCGGGAAAAACTACACTTTTCAGTCTTGTTCTTGACCTTATTCAGCCTACAACAGGCTTTGTAAGTGTTGATGATATTAAAGTAAACGAATCTGAAGCTTGGAAAAATAAAGTTTCAGCATTTATTGATGAAACCTTTTTGATCGGTTATCTTACTCCTGAAGAATATTTCTATTTCATAGGCGAATTGAGAGGCCAGAATAAAGCTTCGGTAGATGAATTTTTAAAGCAGTTTCATGATCTTTTTAATGGTGAAATTGTAAACTCAGGAAAATACGTTCGCGATCTTTCAAAAGGAAATCAGAAAAAAGTAGGGATTGTAGGTGCTTTAATTGGTAAGCCGGAAATCATTATTCTTGACGAGCCTTTTGCAAATCTTGATCCTTCTACACAAATCAAGCTTAAAAATATGATTCGAGATTTTGCGAATGAAAATGGAGTTACTTTTTTAATTTCCAGTCACGATCTTTCGCATACCACAGAAGTTTGTAATAGAATTGTGGTGGTCAATAAAGGAGAAGTTGTGCGTGATATTCAGACGACTCCTGAAACCTTACAGGATCTTGAAAAATATTTTGCAGATCAGGTAAGTTTAGGTAAACAGGAGATATCTACAGAAAAAACATCTCTTTAAATATAAATTCTTAAAAAAAATATACTATTCATTTTCAGTTGGTTATGTTGTTTTAATTGAAAAAATAAAATTTTCTGTAACCATTTTAAACTTTTGCTGTCTTTACTATAGAAACAGAATAAACCATGAAGCTTTTGTTTAATAATAAAAAAGAGGATTTGCTGAGCCGCCTTAAAAGGCAGGATCCGGCTGCGCAGAAAATCTTTTACGACCAGAGTGTAAAAAAATTCCTGAGTGTGGCCACAAGCTACGTCAGCGATTTGTATCAGGCAGAAGATTGCGTGATCAAAGCATTTTGCAAGATTTTTAAACATATAGAAAGCTTTCGTGGTGAAGGAAACTTTGAAGGTTGGGCGAGAAAAATTGTAGTCAACGAATGTCTTAATTTTATCAAAAGCAGCAAGACGGTTTTTTATCTCGACGACGTTCATGCTTCTGTTTTGGAAGATTTACATGAAGAGGTAATCGATTTTGATTTTAATGCTCAGGAACTTTTAGATCAGCTTCCGGATGCGTACAGAATGGTTTTTAACCTTTATGTGATTGAAGAATATTCGCATCAGGAAATTGCAGATACGCTAAATATTTCTTTGGCAGTAAGCAAAACACAACTCTTCAGAGCAAAAGAAAAATTGAGAAAGGTTTACTTTCAACAACAAAAAAAACTGAAAAATGAACACGTTTAAAAATAACTTAGAATATCAGATCAAAAAGCAGATCGACGAGCGGGAAGTGACTCCTTCAAGAGATTTATGGTCAGAAATTCAGACTCAAACCGAAAATACTAGTTCAAAAAAATCTAGCTTGGACTGGGTGTTGCTTGCCGCATGTTTTGTTTTAGTATTTGGCTTGGGAGCGGTTTTGTTTTTTAATAACGAATCCGAACCCAAAATACAGGTTGCCGAAACGGTGAAAACACCTTCTTTGAAAGAAGAAAATGTAACAGCACAGCCTGAAAAAATAAATTCGCAGGAAATGATCACAAAAGAGGATCACGGAAAATTGTCTCAGATAAAAAATATTCCTTCGGAAGAAAAAGTCGAAAAAGCAGTTCCTGTCAACAGTAATCTGCCTTTACTTAAAGAAAATCCTTCAGCTATCGCTTCACACATTACGCTGAATTCGACAACAAAAATTATGGCGAAAGCTGACTCTGTAAAGACTCAGAAAAAGAAAAGATATGTAGATCCTTCAACACTGCTTTTCTCAGTAGAGCATAAAGATGTTATCGAAAAATCTAAGGACGGAAGCAATGTTGCGACCATCGACCTCAATACAAAATAATTCAATTTAAACTAAAAAAAAATATAATATCATGATTAAGAAATTTATCATCACAGGAATGTTGTGCCTTGTTGGGACCTCAATAAACGCACAAAGAAAATCACTGAGCCTAAACCTTCAGTCAAAAGAAGACACTACGGTTAGCCCGATTGTAAAGGAGAAGGTAGAAGAATATGCTACACGAATCAATACCATTATTCAGGAAGAAAAGAAACTGATGGAATCTGAATTGTTGGTTCTTCAGGCTAAAAATTTAGATAAAGCCGATTTCGATAAGCAAAAAGCTCAGATTGCAGATAGCTATTCACAAAAGATTGACGAGAGAATTGAAACGTTGGGTTTTGATTTGGATCAGGTCATTCAGAAACAGGTAAGATACTCACTTTTGAATTCTGACGTGACTTCAAACGAAGAGTTAAAAGAAAAATTACTGAAAAAGTTTCGACCTAAAAAAAGCTTTGACGGATATGTTTCTTATGGAATCATGACGTTGACGAATGATAAAGCAGATAATGATCTAGATAAAAACCTAGGTTACGCCAATAATCTTGAATTTGGTTTTAAATTCAATTATCAGTTTGGCAGAACCAGTCCGTGGGGGTTGATTTCCGGATTAGGCTTTTCCTGGAGAACCGTACGTACAGATAATAATATGGTTTTTACAAAACAAAACGGAGAAGTTTCACTATCTAAATTTGAAGGAAGTCTTGATAAGGCTAAATTAAGAACAGGTTATATTATGGTTCCGCTTGGTTTTCAATATAATTTCTCTAAACTGAAAAATGCAGGAATGGATGTTCAGTACAGACCCTATTCAGACGGTTTCAGAGTGGGAGCGAATATGTATGGCGGAATTAAAATGTCAACCAATAATATTGTGAAAGGAGACGATAAAAATATCAGAGACCGATCAAATTATCAGGTAAATCCTTTTGTTTACGGGGCTCAGTTTACAGTATCTTATGATAATATAAGTCTTTTTGTGAAAAAAGATTTCAGCAACTTCTTCAAAGATTCTTATTTTCAAAACGACAAAGCTTTGGTTTTTGGAGTAGCTTTGGGATGGTAATTTAGATAAATGGATCAATCAACAATAATGAATAAGCTTTTAGGACTCATCTGCGTTTTCTGTGTCACGATCAATATCAATGCGCAAAGAATAAAGACGTCAAAAGACAGTACAAAAGTTTTCTATGATAAAGTGTTTAAATCGTTAGAAGTAGCGTATTTACACAAAAAAGATTTTGACTGGAAGAAATTAAAGGCTGAAACATTTAAAAATCTTGAAACGGCAAAAGACTTTAAAAGTTCTTTAAGAGAAGTGAAGGTTTTGCTTGATAAAATTGAGGCAGATCATTCTAAGGTAATGTATCAGGGGAAAAATTATGGTTCTGCAGTAGATGTTCAATGGGAGAACTTCAGTGATGCGTGGATGAGAAAATTTAAAGCTAAACCGGAATTCGAAGCAAAAGTTTTAGATGAAAAGTATGGTTATATCTTAATGCCAAATATTTCGTTTGATGATTTTAGTTCTGAAAATGTTCATAAAATTGCTCAGCCTTTATATGACAAAATAGCTGAATTAAAAACCGATAATAAATTGGAGGGGTGGATTGTAGATCTTCGCTTGAATACAGGCGGAAATTTGGCGCCAATGCTGTTGGCTTTATATGATTTGCTGGGAGATAATGTAGTTTGGGGAGCTCTTGACGGCGATAAAAAACTGATTAATTCTACAAAATTAAATAAAGGAGTTTACGATCAGGGAGAAAAGAAACCTTCTTATATAAAGCCGAGCGGAGAATTGATAAATAAATCTAAAGTTGCAGTAATCATTGGCGGATTAACGGCAAGCTCCGGAGAAGTGACGGCTTTGGCTTTTAAAGGAAGAGCCAATACCATTTTTATAGGAGAAAAAACTTTAGGGAAAACAACCTCCAATATGGTGGTAAGTCTGCCTTTTGATGCAAGAATGCCTTTAAGCATCGGGTATGATTGTGATAGAAATGGGAATTATTACAAGCAGATTATACCAGATATTACTGTTTCAAAGCAGGATAATTTTGATGATTTGTTACAGGATAAAAATATTCAGGAGGCAATACTCTTCTTCAACAAAAAATAATTATGATAAATTGACGAATTTTTCAATTTGGTATAAGAATTGAATATAAAAAAATAACATTCACATTAACAAACAAAAACACTCCGCGGATCTTCTGTGGAGTGTTTTTGTTTTATCAATATTTAATCTATTTTAGGCTTCCCACCATGTCTTCCGGCTTCACCCACTCGTCAAACTGTTCAGAAGTCACAAAGCCAAGGTTGATGGCTTCTTCTTTCAGTGTTGTTCCGTTTTTGTGAGCGGTTTTTGCAATTTTTGCAGCATTCTCATAACCAATGTGCGTATTCAAAGCGGTAACCAACATCAAAGATTTATCTACCAACTCTTTGATTCTTGCGTGATTTGGCTCAATTCCAACGGCACAATGATCATTAAATGAAATACAAGCATCGGCAATTAGCTGAGCAGACTGTAAGAAATTGTAAGCCATTACAGGTTTGAAAACATTCAGTTCATAATTTCCCTGCGTTCCTGCAAACGAAATCGTTGTATCGTTTCCTAAAACCTGCGCACAAACCATCGTTAAAGCTTCATTTTGTGTAGGATTTACTTTTCCCGGCATAATTGATGAACCCGGTTCATTTTCCGGAATGTGAATTTCTCCAATTCCCGAACGCGGTCCTGAAGCCAATAATCTTATGTCCTGAGCGATTTTGTATAAAGAAACCGCCAATTGTTTTAAAGCTCCGTGAGATTCTACAATCGCATCGTGAGCAGCCAAAGCTTCAAATTTATTTTCAGCCGTTACAAAAGGAAGATTAGTGAATTTTGCAATATACTCTGCAACTTTTACCTCGTAACCTTGAGGTGTGTTTAAGCCTGTTCCAACTGCAGTTCCTCCCAATGCAAGCTCGGAAAGGTGAGGTAATGTGTTTTTTAATGCTTTGATTCCGTAATTCAATTGAGCAACATATCCTGAAAACTCCTGACCTAAAGTAAGTGGAGTAGCATCCATTAAATGCGTTCTTCCGATTTTTACAATGTCTTTAAATTCGATTGCTTTTTCGTTCAACGTATTTTTTAGTTTCTCAACTGCAGGAATGGTTACCTCAACCACTTTTTTATAAGCGGCAATATGCATTGCGGTTGGATAGGTGTCGTTTGAAGACTGAGATTTATTCACATCATCATTCGGATGAACCTCAGATTTGTCGCCTAAAGTTCCGCCATTGTTCACATGTGCTCTGTTGGAGACCACTTCGTTCACATTCATATTCGATTGTGTTCCCGAACCGGTTTGCCAGATCACCAAAGGAAATTGGTCATTCAGTTTACCTTCTAAGATTTCGTCGCAAACTTTTGCAATCATATCTCTTTTTTCAGCAGGAAGAACTCCCAAATCGTTGTTGGTAAATGCAGCAGCCTTTTTTAAATAAGCAAAAGCTTCGATGATTTCGTGTGGCATAGAACCTTCCGGACCGATTTTGAAATTGTTTCTTGAACGTTCCGTTTGTGCGCCCCAAAACTTATCTGCAGGAACCTGCACTTCACCCATGGTGTCTTTTTCTATTCTGTAATTCATTGTGAAATTGTTTAATTAAGGTTTAGGCTGAGGTTGAGTTTAAGCTTAAGAAATTTTTACTCTAAATTTTAACTTCAGCCTCAATTCATAAAGTTAAGCAATGCTCAAAAACCTCGCAATTTATAATCATTATAAATACAGTTTAAGTCGCTGATTTTGCTCATGTTTTTTCTCGTAAGCCGTATTTTTGCACCGAAATAGAAAGTAAATGGATTTTAAATATCAAGATCCGTATCCAATTTTGAAAGACGATACGGTGTACAAAAAATTAACTTCAGACTACGTTAAGGTTGAAAAGCATGGCGAAAGAGAAATTTTAACGATCGATCCGAAAGGATTGGAATTGCTTGCTGAAGAGGCAATGGCAGATGTTTCTTTTATGCTTCGTTCTTCACATTTAGAAAGTTTAAGAAGAATTATCGACGATCCCGAAGCGACTGATAACGACAGATTTGTTGCTTATAATTTATTGCAAAACGCTGTGGTTGCTGTAGAAGGAGCACTTCCTTCTTGCCAAGATACCGGAACGGCAATTGTGATGGGTAAAAAAGGTGAAAATGTTTATACTGGCGTTGAAGACGGAGAATATTTAAGCAAAGGAATTTACAATACCTACCAAAAAAGAAACTTACGTTATTCTCAAGTCGTTCCTTTAACGATGTTTGATGAGAAGAATTCGGGTTCAAATCTTCCGGCGCAAATTGATATTTATGCTAAAAAAGGGGATTATTACGAGTTTTTATTTTTAACGAAAGGAGGAGGTTCTGCTAACAAAACTTTCCTTTATCAGAAAACTAAATCTTTACTAAACGAAAAATCTCTTGAGGCTTTTGTAAAAGAGAGAATTTCAGATTTGGGAACAGCGGCTTGTCCGCCTTACCATTTAGCTTTGGTCATTGGTGGAACTTCTGCAGAAGCAAATTTGGCTGCCGTGAAAAAAGCATCTGCAAAGTATTATGACAATCTTCCGACAGAAGGAAATGAAGCAGGACAAGCGTTCAGAGACTTGGAATGGGAAGCAAAAGTTCAGAAAATATGCCAGGAAAGTGCAATCGGAGCGCAGTTTGGCGGAAAATATTTAACGCACGACGTTAGAGTAATCCGACTTCCTCGTCACGCAGCTTCTTGCCCGGTTGGAATGGGAGTTTCCTGTTCGGCAGACAGAAATATTAAAGGAAAAATTACCAAAGAAGGGATTTTCCTTGAACAGTTGGAATTAGATCCAAAAAGGTTTTTACCTGCAACGCCGCCACATTTGGAAGAAGCAGTTGAGATTGATTTGAATAAGCCGATGCCTGAAATTTTGGCTGAGCTTTCAAAATATCCAATCAAAACAAGATTAAAATTAAACGGAACATTGATCGTTGCAAGAGATATTGCTCACGCAAAAATCAAAGAATTGTTGGATGCAGGACAACCGATGCCTGAATATTTCAAAAATCACCCAATCTACTATGCGGGACCTGCAAAAACTCCGGAAGGAATGGCTTCAGGAAGTTTCGGACCTACAACTGCAGGAAGAATGGATGTGTATGTAGACGAATTCCAAAGTCACGGCGGAAGTATGGTGATGTTGGCAAAAGGAAACAGAACAGCAGATGTAACCAATGCTTGTCATAAATACGGAGGTTTTTACATCGGTTCGATTGGAGGACCTGCTGCAATCTTGGCAAAAGACAATATTTTGTCGGTTGAGGTAGTTGATTTTCCTGAATTAGGAATGGAAGCGGTAAGAAAAATTGAAGTAAAAGATTTCCCGGCATTCATCATTACCGATGATAAAGGAAACGATTTCTTCGCCAACCTTGCCCATTAAAATTTTAGGTTAGAAAGTTATATTGAAGAATTTTAGGGTTGCAATTGTAGTCTAATATCTAACATCTAACTTCTAATATCTAAATTAATTAGTTTAAAATAAAAATAAATTGCAAAATTTAGGTTCTATATCTTTTGATGAAAAAGAAAAAAGCCCTACTTTTGCTTAAAATTTAAGAAACATGATGTTATCAGCATTTTGGCCGTTTTACCAATTCCTTTGGACAATTTATTTCGTATGTATGTTCCTTGTAGGGTTCTGGTGTATCTTAATGTTTTTCGGTTTTATTATTCCTTTGTGGTTAACTGAAGGTTTGAAAGAATATTTTGGTAAAGTAAAACCTTTTGATCCTGAGCAGATTAGAAGTAAATTGCTTACTGAACAAGAAGGCGTTGAAGTAATTTTCAGCCAGCCTAAAGGTCACGGTCCTTTCATTCACGATAGCCACGGGCACGATCACGGACATCATTAATTGATTGTCATTGCTTTCTCACACGAATTCCGAGAAAGTAATATCAAAGCAAAACAACATATATTAAACCACTAATTTATTTTAGTGGTTTTTCTTTTTTTACCCTAATCGTAGTTTTTCCGGTGATACCCCAAATTTCTTCTTAAAAGCACGGGTAAAATTCTGAACATATTCATAACCGCATTCTATTGCAATCTCTTTAATCATAATTTGATTATTGATGATCATCTTTTTTGCTTTCAGCATTCTGAGCTCTGAGATGTAGTTTACAATTGTCGTATGGTAATGTTCTTTAAATTCTTTTCTCAATTTACTTTGATTAATACCTAAGATTTTAGATATCTCTTCGATTTTCAAGTTTTTATGATAATTTTCGTCTAAAAATTTTTTGATGGCTTCAGGAGTTTTTGAATGATCATCACTGTTGTCTTTTTCTTTAAACTGTTCAAAAATGAGCACAAGTAATTTTATGATTTTAGCTTCAATAAAAAGTTTCTGCATTACCCCTTTTTTAGAATATCCCGCAATTTCCTTTAAGATCATGTGCATTTCCACAGTCATATTGGGAGGAGTTTCTTTGTGAAGAAAAATGAAACTGTTATTCTTCATATTTTTCAGTATTTCAGCACTTTCGGTGTTAGAATTAGGATCGATTAAATTAAAAACGTATTGATAATTAATCTGTATCTGAAGGTATTTTAAGATGTCCTGATTTTCTGTCCACAATTCTGCACGGTGTTCGGCAGAAGAATAATGAAGAATGTATTGATTTTTTTTGAATTTTAAATGAGTTCCACAATCTGAAGTCAGTAAATTGATATTCGGACTCAGAAAAAACAAAAGATTAAAACTGGATTCTCCTTCAATAAAATGAGATTTTAAATAATTTCCAGTTGTTTCATCTTCACTGAAAACAACCTTAATGTCCTCAGATTTAAATAGTAAACCTCTTTTGGATCGATCTATTTCTTTCGCTGTTTTTGTTCTCATATGTAAATAAAAGATTCCATTCAATAATTAATCTCATTCAATAATGGGATAGAAATTAAATTTCGAACAAAATTAAATTAAATTTAGAATAAATAAAAATAAAATTATCTTTTTGAAATTTTATTTGCGAACCAGATCTCATCAGCTAGAATAATCTAAAGCGAAAACCAACGATTTTAATATAATTTTAAACGTGATCAATTTTGTTTTATACTTAAGTGTTTGAATATTGCAATAATCATCGGGATAACTAAAAGGTTGGATATGATAATTGATTTGCTGTAATCAAGAGTAATTTTGCCGAAAATTAAAATATAATTTAGAATAAATAAAAATAAGTTATTTATGTTTAAAAATTTACAATTAACAGCAAAGAAAATCGGAACCGGAATCGGTATCCTTTCTATAGTAGGAAGTTCACTACATGCTCAGCAATGGGAAGATGTGGGTTCTACGGGGAGTATTTCTATTGGTGGAAGCAGTTATAATAATCTGGCGATTGATGCTCAGGGAAATTATTATGTTTCGTACTATGATGTTTCTGTTCAAAAAGGTTCTGTACAGAAATTTAACGGGATCTCTTGGTCATATGTTGGAGGAAATGCAGGAATTACTACTGCTACAGCAACATACAACTCTCTTTCTTTAGATGCTTCGGGAAATGTTTATTATACCAATCAATGGGGTTATCCTAACTCGGGAATGGAAGTAAGAAAATTTAATGGAACATCCTGGAGTTTACTTCCACTTCCATTTACAGATACAACAAATTATCAGGCATCAGCAGTAGCTCCGAATGGTATTCCGTATGTGTATGCATCTGGGGGTTCAGGAACGGTAAAAAGACTGGTGAACGGAGCTTGGGAACAAGTAGGTCCTACAAATATTGCCGGTGCAAATCCAACGCACGCAGAAATGGTTATCGGAACAAATGGAAAAGTGTATGTTTGTCATATAGCTTCCGGAGTAAGAGTTTTTGAAAATAGCTTGACGGCTTCTTCAACAGATGCATGGACTTTAGTGGGAGGAACTTCAGTAGGAAGTGCTTTTACAGAAGGGGCAAACGCAACTTCAGATATTGCGATTGGTTCAGACAATACTTTATATGTCATATATTCATCTACAGCAGCAAATAACAGAAAACTGAATGTAAAGAAATTCGATGGAACAAATTGGGTACAGGTTGGTAACGCCGACTTTGGTATTTCAAATGACTTATATAATGTTTCTATTGCAGTTACTCCTTCCGGTAAACTTTACACGGTAGCAAGCGGATGGGCAGTAAACGGTGGAAAAAATACCGTTTATCAATATAATTCAACATCTAACGTTTGGGAAACTTTCGGAGGCGATTTTGTATCGGATGATACTGCTTTATACAATGATTTACAATATGATACGGTAAGCAATACTTTGGTTCTTACTTATTCTCAAAATGGAGTAAGGGTAAAAAGAGTTCAATTATCAAATAATACTCCTGGGTGTAATAATGCTGATCCAGGAATCAATCCGGGAGATACAAGTTGTGTAACTTTCACTTACAAAGGTCAGCAAGTAACTTATACGACAGTAAGAGGTGCAGATGGAAAAGTTTGGCTTCAGCAGAACTTAGGAAGTAGACAAGTTGCGACTGCAATGACCGATACTGAGTCTTACGGAGATCTTTTCCAGTGGGGAAGATGGGATGATGGTCATCAAAACAGAAATTCTGCTACAACAACAGTTCCTACAACCAATAATCCTACAGGTCTTGCCGGAATGTCTTCATTTATTTTAGGGAATAACCCTGCGTGGTGGTCAACAAATGCTTTGAGTGATCTTTGGAATGGAGCAAATACTTCAGCAATAACTTCAGAAGTGAGTGTTGATCCCTGTAAAGCAATCGGTGCAGGTTGGAAATTACCTTCTCAGGCAGATTGGGTGGCTGCTGTAGGTGCAGAAGGAATGTCTAGTGCGGCCAATGCATTTACAAGCAAATTAAAATTACCGGCGGCGGGTTATAGAAGTCAAAGTACGGGCGGATTTACTTATTTGGGCGAAAGAGGATATTATTGGAGTGGAGATGTTGCCAATTCTGGAGGAAAATATTTATATAATTCTACAGCGTTAGCGAATCCAAATTCTGGCGGACCAAGAGCTCAAGGCCAATCTGTAAGATGTATAAAAGATGTTACTACAGGCTTAGGAACTTCAGATATCAAAAGAAATATTATCGGAATTTATCCAAACCCGACCAACGGAATTTTAAATATTAAAACAGATTCTGATATTGATAAAGTAAACGTTACCAATATAGTAGGGCAAAAAATGAATGTTCAGTTTTCAAATAACCAAATCAATATGGAGCAACTTCAGAAAGGAGTTTATATTGTTGAGCTGCAATTAAAAAACGGGCAAAAAATTTCTAAAAAAGTGATTAAAAATTAATTCGTTTTTTTGGAATTTGATAGTGTTTCAAAAAATGGAAGGCTTAGATTTTATAATCTAAGCCTTTTTTTATAAGCCAGTATTTAGGCTAAATATTATTACATAAACTGTTCCAACAGTTGGGTCAATCGATTGACGTCATGCACACCGCTTTCTTTATACAGTAATTCTCCTTTTTTGAAAACTGCCAAAGTAGGAACGCCTCGTACATTGTATTGTGAAGCGATTGCGGGATATTGATCAACATCAATTTTTATAATTCTGGCCTTTTCGCCAACATTTTCTTTTACTGTATTCAGAACCGACGACTGCACCTTGCATGGTTGACACCAAGTAGCAAAAAAATCGATAAGTACCGGTCTTTCAGAATCTATTATTTCTTGGAATTTTTGAGACATTGTATTTCGTTTTTATTATTTTTCTTCCTGAATGGCTTTTACATTTTTCCAGGTCGTACCATCATAAACGTCAACTCCTTTTTTCTTCAAAATTTCTACAGCTTGGTCTGCCTGTATACCTTTGTTGCAAAAAACGACTACTTTTTTGCCTTTTAGCGAATCTATATTGTTGCTTAACTCAGCCAACGGAATATTCACGGCATTTTTTGCTGTAGCTTCGTTATATTGCTCTGGAATTCTCACATCAACCAAAATTACATCAGCGCTATTTACAACCTGTTTAATTTTGGTTTGAACAGTATTTTCTGGTAAAGCTTTTGTTTTGCAGCTGCTTAGCGCAAATACTGAAATCAGAATTAACGCACTTACTTTTACTCTCATTTATAAAGTTTTAGATTGGCATACAAAATCTGAAACAGGAAATTTTTCTGTTTTTTTAATGCCGTTAAAGCCACCTTCAATCTCGGTGAAATTTCTGATTCCGTGTGAGTTGAGGATGCTTGCTGCGATCATACTTCTGTAGCCTCCTGCGCAATGTAAAAAGAAATGTTCAGAATCATCAATGGTAGAAACCCAGTCGCTAATCGTGTCCAAAGGCCTGCTGTATGCATTATCAATATGTTCAGCCGAATATTCCCCGATCTTTCTTACATCAATCACTTTTGAATTTTCATTAAATACTTCTGCAAATTCAGCAGGAGAAATTCTTTTTATTTCGTCTATTTCTTTCGTTGAGCTTTTCCATGCTTCAAAGCCTCCTTTTAAATATCCTAAAACATGATCAAAACCAACTCTGCTCAATCTTGTGATTACTTCTTCTTCAGTTCCTTCATCAGCAACCAGCAATAAAGGATGTTTTACATCTACAATCAGGCTTCCTACCCAAGGTGCAAAATCTCCTTTTAAACCGATATTGATAGCATTTGGAATAAAGCCTTTATGAAAATCTGCAGGGCTTCTTGTATCTAAAATCAAAGCTCCGGTTTCTTCGGCAAAACTTTCAAAATCTTCTACTGAAACGGGGTTTAAACCTCTGTTCATCACAGTGTCTAAACTGTCGTAGCCGCCTTTATTCATGGCAACATTCATCCCGAAATATTTGGGTGGCGCTGTCAATCCGTCTAATACTTCTCTTATGAAAGATTCTTTATCAGGTTGATTCAGAGCATAATTTGTTCGTTTCTGATTTCCTAAAATATCTACCGTTTCTTTCTGCATGTTTTTTCCGCAGGCAGAACCCGCTCCATGAGCCGGATAAACCGTAATGCTGTCGTCTAAAGGAAGGATTTTACTGTGTAAACTTTCGTATAAAATTCCCGCAAGATCTTCCTGGGTTACACTTCCTGCTTTCTGAGCAAGATCAGGACGGCCTACATCACCTAGAAATAAGGTGTCACCCGTAAAAATAGCAGTTTCTACACCGTTTTCATCAATCAAAAGGTAGGTTGTACTTTCCATCGTATGACCTGGGGTGTGAAGTACTTTTATCTTAATGTTTCCAATTTCAAAAATCTGGTTGTCTTCAGCGATAATAGCTTCAAATTCTGGTTGTGCGGTGGGTCCGTAAACAATCGGAGCATCTGTTTTTTTGCTTAAATCTAAATGTCCGGAAACAAAATCTGCATGAAAATGAGTTTCAAAAATATATTTTAAAGTGACATTGTCTTTTTCAAGGCGGTCGAGATATGGTTTTACTTCTCTTAGCGGATCTATGATTGCGGCTTCATTTTCCGATACGATATAATATGCACCTTGTGCAAGACAGCCTGTATATATTTGCTCAATTTTCATTGATTCTTATTTAAAATGATTATAAAGATACAAAGTAATGGATTAATTAGAAAGAAATGACAATTCTGAATGATAGTTTTTCTCAATCTCAAAAATTTGCTTATGTTAATATTTTAGTCAAGACATTCACTATCAATTGAAAAGATTCTATATTTATTGTGAAAGAAAACAAACTGTTTTAAATCATATTAAACAGAAATCATTTTAAGTTTAATTTATTAAGAAATTAATTCGGAAGATTCAGATCTTTACAAAAATATTTATCTTTAGGTATTAAAAAAATCAAATGGCTGACAATACAAAATTTATTGAAGAACTTTCGACAAGATATACTCCAAAAGGAGAGCATATAATTTTAGGAAAAGCAATGTTGGATGGTGAAGTAGTCACCGAAGTCAACGTTACGATTCCTTTAAAAACCATCAACCGTCATGGGCTGATTGCCGGAGCTACAGGAACAGGAAAAACAAAAACACTTCAGGTTTTCGCCGAACAGCTTTCTCATGCCGGAATTCCATCTTTAGTTTTAGATATTAAGGGCGATTTTTCTGGAATTGCTGAATCCGGACAGATGAATTCTATCATTGAAGAACGTTATGCAAAAACTGAGCTTCCATACAATCCGCAGGCTTTTCCAGTAGAGTTGATGAGCATTTCGGGTGGAAAAGGAGTGAAATTGCGTGCAACGGTTACAGAATTTGGTCCTGTTTTGTTAAGCAAGATTTTAGAACTAAATGATACGCAACAAAGCATCATGTCGATTGTTTTTAAATATTGTGATGACAAAGGTTTGCCTTTAATTGATTTAAATGATCTGAAAAAAGTTCTGCAATATGTAACTGATAATCCGGAAGGTAAAGCAGAATTGTCGGCTAATTACGGATCTATATCGCCTGCATCTTTAGGAGCTATTTTAAGATCTATAGTTGCGCTGGAACAGCAAGGTGCTGCCGATTTCTTTGGTGAACTGAGCTTTGATGTTCATGATTTGCTTGAAACGCGTGATGGAAAAGGGGTTGTTAATATTTTAAGAGTTGCGGACATTCAAAATAAACCGCAATTGTTTTCAACATTTATGCTTTCGCTTTTTGCTGAAATTTATATGACTTTCCCTGAAGAAGGCGACAGTGGAAAACCAAAATTGGTTTTGTTTATCGATGAGGCTCATTTGATTTTTGACGAAGCTTCGAAAGCTTTGGCTTCTCAGATCGAAACGATGGTAAAACTGATTCGTTCGAAAGGTGTTGGTATTTATTTTATCACTCAAATTCCGGGTGATGTTCCAGAAAATGTGCTTTCGCAATTAGGTTTAAAAATTCAGCATGCGCTGAGAGGTTTTACTGCAAAAGATAAAAAAGAGATTTCTAAAGCTGTAGAAAATTATCCAACCACAGAATTTTACAATGCTTCCGAGCTCATTCAGAATTTAGGAATTGGTGAAGCTTTTATCACTGCCTTGGATGAAAAAGGAATTCCGACGCCATTGGTTCATACTTATTTGATTTCGCCAGAATCACGGATGGATGTGTTGAATGATGCTGAAGTTTCTGAATTGACATCAAAGTCTGCTCTGGTTTCAAAATATGAAAAGCCGATCGACAGAGAATCTGCCTACGAAATTTTAGTTAAAAGAATGGAACTGGCAGTCCAGAATTCTGCGCCTACACAAAAAACAAAACCGGTAAAAGAACAGCCGGGAATGTTTGAGCAAGTCTTAAAAAGCAGTGCAGGAAGAACTTTTGCCAATACATTAATGAGAGAAGGTGCAAAAGCGATTTTGGGAATGTTTGGCTTGGGAAGAAAGACGAGGTAAATATTTGATTAACAATATCTAACTTCGTTTCGGTTTTTTTCTTATTTTTATAGAAATTATTTCAAACACAATTAAAAACACAGATGAGAACACAATTAACTATTGTGCTCATGTCGCTTTTTGTTTTAAAAGCGAATGGGCAGAGTCAACTCTTGGACTCAAATTTCAACGGCATAGGTTTTTTACAAACCGACTATAAAGCCAAAAGCTTTGATAATATTTCAAATATTAAATTATCCAATAATTCAATTTATTCTATCGGAGAAGTTTCTCTTCAAGATTATAAGTTTTATGAGAGCGGTTTTGGCGTTTTAAAACACAGCCTTACTTCCGGGCTGGATAATTCGTTTGGATATAAGGGAAAAGCTCACTATTATTTTGATTCTTATCACAGATCTACAGCCACTAAAGATATTTATGAATATGCAGATGGTTCATTACTTATTCTTTCCGAGCAGGGTTTAATTAAAATAAACCAAAACGGTGTTCTTGATGATAATTTTGGATTTAATGGAAAGAAACACTTTGAACCGATACCAAATTTAGAATTTAATAAATTGCTGATCCTGCCAAACGGCAAGATTTATATTTTTGGAAAAAAAGGAGATGATTTGTGTATAGAAAAATATAATGCAGATGGTTTCCTTGATTTGTCTTTTGGAAATCAGGGAACTATTACTTTGGATTTAGGAACAATTGAGAGTATTAATGACGCACAACTCTTAAATGATGGTAAAATTTTAATTGTTGGGTATAGTCAAAAGCAAATTAATAACAATCCCACAATTGTTACAAGATATAATATTATCAGAAAAATAAATCTAGATGGAATGATTGATCTAAATTTTGGTTATGATGATGTTCCAAGTATTTATGATAAGCCAGGAGTTTTTAAGAAAGTAATCTTAGACAATTCTAATACGTATGCTTACATTATTAATCAGATAAATGATTGCGATCACAGAATAATAAGATTTGATTTGCAATCTCAAACGATTTCTAACTTTTTCTATAATCCGAGCGGAAACCCTTGGCTTTGCTGGAGTTTATCTTCACGATATATTATTAATGATATTGTTTTAAATAATAATCAATTATATATAGCTGGAAACGAGTCAATTAGCGGAGGGAATTCAATGTGGATTACACGTTATAATTTGGATGGGAATATTGATATTACTTTTGCAAATCAAGGGAATTTCAATTATTTTATTTATGATGGATCTGCTACTTCACCATCAGATTCACCGGTTAATTTGCAAAGTATTCAAATTGCATCAGATGGGAGTATATATGGAGGAGGAAGATTTAATTCAGATTTTTTAGTATTTAAAATTTTAAAATCAATCAATTTAAGTACAGATGATATAAACGGAGAGGATAATATTTTGAAGGTTTATCCGAACCCTGTACGGGACTTTTTATATGCCAATACAAAAAGCATTAAAACTAATATTGTGATTTCTGTTTATGATATGTCCGGAAAATTGGTGAAAAAGCAAACATTTGACTCTGGTTATGATAATAAAGTTGCAATTAATCTTTCTGATTTAGTTACAGGGAATTATGTAGTGAAATATGAAGCTAATGGCTTCTTAAAATCGGTTAGAATTATAAAAAAATAAAAAACACTTATGAAAAAATATTTAAACACACTTCTTTTTACCTTGCCCTTATTAGCATTTTCACAACAGGGAATTTTAGATTCAAATTTCGGATTAGGAGAGTATAATTATGTTGAAAATGAGTTTAAGAGTATTCTTTCGGCAATAAATTATGACAATGATACATTGTATATTGCAGGATATAGTGTAGGAAAAACTGATAATTCTCCACCTTTTCCAGAGGATATGTTTTCAAATAAGGATTCCTTCTTTTTTTATAATTCAGCATCACATAAAACATTGTCTATTCCAGTAGGAGATAATGGTTCTAGAGCAAATTCTATTAAGCATTATGGAAGCAATGTTTATCTTGCCGGCTATGCTAACGACAAAAACAATAAGAATATTGCGATTGTAAAACTTGTTGCAAAGAATGCAACATTGCCCGTTCTTGGAACTTTTAGCAGAGATAATAAAGTGATCACGGATTTTACAAATGATGATGCAGCAAATGCAATTGATATCAAAGATAATAAAATATGGATTGGAGGTAGAGCGGGCGATAAATCAGTAATTGTACGATATAATATTTCTGATGGTTACACAGATAAGACTTTCAATCAAAAAGGCTTTGTTTTTTACACAATCGGAACTAAATCAGAAATAAAAACCTTAAAGATTTTATCAGATAATAAAATCATGATATCGGGAACAGCTAAAAATGGCTCAAACACAGACTTTTTCATTGCAAAATTAAATGCTGACGGAAGCTATGATAATACTTTTGGGATTAATGGAATTAAAACTATTGATTTTTATGGACAAAACGATCAGTTAAACTCAATAAAGATTTTAGACAATGGAAAAGTATTATTAGCAGGATACTGTACAAAAACAGCAACAAATATCGATGCAGCAATTGTAAGATTAAACGCTGATGGGAGTTTGGATACATCTTTCAACGGAACAGGAAAAGTTAGTTTCGATGCAGGAACAAAAGAAGATGTTATTAATTATATTGATGTGAAAATAAATAACTATAATGAAGAAACAATTTACGCTTTAGGATATAAAAAAAGTACTTCCTATAAAGATGTTTTTTACCAACAATTTTATACTGATGGTAATCCAAATCCTCATCCTTATGCAGGAGTTATTCATAATATAAGTTTCTATGATGATTATTTGGTTGCAGGAGCTTTTGGGATTTTGCCTTTGGGCAATTCTGGTGGGGAGATTACAATGTTGGGTAATAGATTTTGTAGAGAAACTACGGGAAGATATATTCAGTTTGGCTCTACACAAAACATTTCGGTCTCACCATCAACTTGTGGACAAGCCAATCCACGCAGTGTGAGTGATGTTAAAATAAGGCAGGATGGCAAAATTTATGTTTTATATCAAAAACAGTTAAAAAGATATTTGAACAACGGAATTTTAGACACATCCTTCGGAAATAACGGAACCTTTACGGATATTGATATTAGTCGTTTTGATTTACTTCCTAATAATAGAATAGTTGCTAATGTTACCAGACCAGGAACAGCGACGCAATCGTACAATATAATGCTTAATGACAGCGGAATGATTATTTACAACTTCGAATTTAAAGATTTTCAAGGAGCAAATCAAATGTACATCAATGGTATGAATTACTCTGCTGTTAAGAATAAAATCTATGCTTACTATTCTACACCTTATTCTACACAACTTCCTAATCCGTTATTATGCAGATATAATTTAGATGGAAGTATTGATACTTCTTTTGCGAATAATAATCAGTATTTACCCATTATAGGCTCTAGTTCTAGTTCTGCTGATGTAGATTTTACTAAAATAGATTTAACAAGCCAGAGAATTGTTACTGTAGATTTCACGACAGATAAAAAAATTATAAAACTATATGATCTTGAAGGGATCCCTGTTATGAATTTTGGAAATAATGGAATTGTAGAGGTTTCTTACACACCGTCTAATGGAAATTTATTTAAAAAAATAGTTTTAGATAATACCAATAACGTCTATCTGATTACTGAGAAAACAGAAAACTTCACTCAGAGAATTGAAATAGAAAAATATAATTCCTCTGGAGTTTTAGATGTAACCTATGGAAGTAATGGAATCTTTTCCTATTCTTATGGTACAGACTCGAATGTTTATTTCTTTGATGTAAAGGTGCAAAGTGATGATAAAATTCTAATTTCGGGCAAAAGAACAAAACAAGGAATATCAGATCATGGGTTTGTTTTTAGATTAAATGGAACCGGTTCTTTTGATACTACATTTGGTGCACAAAATAATGGTTTCTTCTCTGATATGGAAGATAACAATCCTAATGATTTTTTTGAAATTGTAGGTCGAATGGGATTAACATCTGATAATAAAATCATTATTGGAGGGTTTAACAAAACTAGAGGTCCTGGGAGTACTATTACTTATAATGCTAAAATCAAAAAATTAAACTAATGAGAACTAAAGATATTTTTTTATTTATATTGATATTTCCTTTATTTTATTTTTCGCAAAATTCATATCTAGATACGTCATTTAATGGAACTGGAAAATTCTTTCTAGATACAGTTTTTCATTATCCTAATAACAGTACAGAATATATTACGGATGTCGTTGAACAGCCAGATGGCAAAGTGATTTGTTTAGGAACATCACACAGTAGTTCCGGCTTTTTCGAGCCTATTTTTGGTACGGTTTTCAGATTAAATATAGATGGAACTTTGGATAGCTCCTTTGGGAATAATGGCGTTTTTCGCTATTCAACATATATGGCTCAGAAAAATTTGTTCAATGTTACCTCGAAGATTTTACTGCAAAATGATGGAAGTATGATTATTTCTGGTGCAGGATATGAGGAAGGCAGTAGTCTTAACAGTGATATTGTATTTTTAAAAATAAACTCGGATGGTTTATTAGACACAACATTTGGAATTAATGGAATTGCCAGATTGCCTTTGATAAGCGGAAATCTTTTAGAGCTTTATGATGTGATTAGCCATAACAATGTCATATATGTTGCTGGAAGAATCAGTAATGACGGATTCATCGGAAGCATCAATTTCGATGGTTCAATAAATACAAATTTTAATGGTGTCGGAACATTAATCGTGGATGATGCTAGTACATCTTATAATAACTTCCAGCGATTAAAAATTGTTTCTAATAAATTATTAGCCATAGGATTATCCGAAAACTCAAGTTTTAATGTAAGTCTTTCGATAGCAAGAGTCTTTTTGGATGGAACTATAGATCCTACATATGGAATCGGTGGGATTTCAGTACAGGCTTTAATCGCTGAAGAAAATAAAAAAATTCTTGATTGTGCAATTTTTCCAAATGACAAAATATTTACAATTGTAGGAGGGAACTTTTATCAACTAACGAAATATGGTATTTTAGACACCACTTTCGGAGTAAATGGTTTTATAAAAAATCCTCATAATGAAAGTTTTTCAGCAGCTACAATTACTCATGATAAAAAAATCATTCTTTCAAAGTATATTATTGACGGTCCTTTTGTAAATTATCAATTATATAAAACAGTTGGACTAAAGGCAGATTTAACAATAGATTCCGGATATATGAATAACGGACAGGTTCTTACTAATGTTATGGAACCCAATCATTACTATCAGTATCCCGCTAAAGTTGTTTTGTTATCTACTGGAAAAACGCTTGTTATAGGTTCTGTAACAGTTTTGCCCAACTCCAACGTTCCTAGTATTAAAAATCAAAACTATGTGGTTTTAAGATACATCCGTTCTCCAAATTTGCATATACAAGAAAATTCGAAAAAAATGAATATTGTTTATCCTACTTTTGTTTCTGATATTGTAAATATTAATACAAAAGAGAGACTTCAAAACATAAAAGTTTACGATGTATCAGGAAGGCAAGTTAAAAATTTTATTAATCCAGATAATAAGATTGATTTAAAAGAATTGAAACTGGGAAATTATATTATACAAGTAACTACTGAAAAATCTTCTTACCAGACCAAAATTACAAAATATAAATAATCTTTTATGATGATATCTGTTTTAACTAATAGTATATAGTTTGAAATCATTTTACTTTTTTTGACGTGATTTTTATTAATTTAGCAGATGTACTTTTGTAAATTTTCAAAAGTTCATGTTTGATAAAAAAATTCAGGTTAAATCGTAATAAATGTATTCAATCATAGATATAGAAAGCAATGGTGCAGGTTTTAGAAAAGAATGCATTATCGATATCGCTATTTTCAGGTATGACGGTCACAAAATTGTAGACCAGTTTATTTCACTCGTTAATCCGGAAAGCGATATTACACCGTTTGTTCAGAAGCTGACTAATATAAGCCCGAAAATGGTGAAAACGGCTCCGAAATTCCACGAATTGGCCAAAAGAGTAGTAGAAATTACCGAAAATACGACTTTAGTGGGTCACAATATTGATTTCGATTACAGAATGCTGCGTCAATCGTTTCAGAGGCTTGGTTATGATTTTAAAATCAATACTTTAGATACAATTCCATTAGCGAAAAAACTGATTCCCGATGAGGTAAGTTATTCATTAAGTAAACTGGTGAAATCTTTGGGTATTCCGCTGGTAAATGCACATCGTGCAGAAGGTGATGCAAGAGCGACTTTAGAATTGTTTAAGCTATTAATCTCAAAAGATACCGAAAACGAGATTATTCAGAAACAGCACGACGAAACCAATGCAAAGACTTATATCAACAAAATAAAACTGTTAACTCAGGATTTGCCAAGCGAAAAAGGTTTTGTTTATTTCCAGAATGAAGCTGGGAAGATTATTTTTTCCGATTATGTGCAGGATATTAATAAGTTTTCTAAAAAGCTTTTTAATTCCAAATCAAAAAAATGGGAACATATTCAGACTGGCGTTGAGCAAATCAATTTTGAATTGACAGGAACCGATATTATTGCCAAGCTGATTTTAAACTCAAAAGGAGTAAAAAAGAGGGAAGTATTGCCTTTCGGACTGTATTTCAGAAATGATAAATATATAGTCGAAAAAAATACATTAAATAAAACCGAAAAACCGATTCTTAGATTCAAAGCCTTTACACAAGGCTCAAAAGCGGTTCAGTTTATCAGTAAAATTGAAGAATTTAAAGATGTAAATGTTTTCAAAAAGAAGATCGATTTCAGAAAACGAAACGAACTTTGGCTGGGAACGGGTAGAAAATTGGGTGAAAAATTATTTCTTATCATTGAAAACGGAAAAGTTACTTCTTATGGTTTTTATGAGTTGTTTACGCAGATTCAGACGATGAGCAAACTTTCAAAGTTAAAACTTGATTTGCCTTTGTCGGCGACCGACCTCATCAATGACTTACAATTGGCTCTGCTAAAGGGTGATTTCGAAACTTTACCGTTACCGAAATAAGAAAATATTTTTTGATAAAATGTCTTTTTATCAAAGAGAAAATACTTTCAAATTAATGTTTGCAAAATAAATAGTATTTTTGCAAGAGAATAAAAAAAGCAATGCAAAATTTTAAACAAAAGAAAACTGGAAAAAAGGGAACTGTAAAGTTCTCTAAGGTTTGGAATATTTAAGGAGTTGCCTTGCATAAAAAATAATTATTGCGGCAGACTCTTTTCGAAGAATCTGCCTTTTTTTATGTAAAATTTAAAATATGAATTCAAAAGAATTATTAAAGATCGCCAATGAATTTGGCACACCGGTGTACGTTTACGACGCAGAATCGATTAAAGTTCAATACGAAAAACTTACATCTTCTTTTTTAAAACACACAAAGTTCTTCTATGCTGCGAAGGCGTTGACAAACATCAATATCTTGAAATATGTCAAGAACTTGGGTGCTTCTTTGGATTGTGTATCTATTAATGAAGTTAAATTAGGTCTAAAGGCAGGTTTTACCAAAGAGAAAATCTTATTCACTCCCAATTGTGTCGATTTGGCTGAGATCGAGGAAGCAATGACGCACGGAGTTCATATCAATATCGATAACATCTCAATTCTAGAGCAGTTCGGTAACAAATATGGTAACACTTATCCGATTTTGGTAAGAATCAATCCGCATATTTTTGCCGGTGGTAATTACAAAATTTCTACAGGACACATCGACTCTAAATTCGGAATTTCTATTCACCAAGTTCGTCACATTGAAAGAGTGATGAAGTCTACCAATCTGAATGTGGAAGGTCTTCACATGCATACCGGAAGCGAAATTAAAGATCCTGATGTTTTCCTTCAGGCTTTAGAAATTATGTTGGAATTGTCTGAGCATTTCCCTAATCTGAAATATCTGGATATGGGAAGCGGTTTTAAAATTCCTTATCAAGACAGTGAGGAAGAAACCGATGTGAAAACTTTAGGCAAAAAAGTAGAAAAAGTAATTGCAGAATTCTCAAAATCTACCGGAAAGAAATTTGAACTGTGGTTTGAGCCTGGAAAATTCTTAGTTGGAAAAAGTGGATATCTTTTGGTGAAAGCAAATGTCATCAAACAAACTACAGCAACGGTTTTTGTGGGAGTAAATTCAGGTTTTAATCATTTAATCCGTCCGATGTTTTACGATTCTTATCATCAGATTGAAAATTTATCTAATCCGAAGGGGGCAGAAAGAATTTACACAGTTGTAGGAAATATTTGTGAAACCGATACTTTTGCTTGGGACAGAAAACTGAATGAAGTAAGAGAAGGTGATATTTTGGCATTTCATAATGCTGGAGCTTACGGTTTTGAGATGAGTTCCAATTTCAACTCAAGATTGAAGCCTGCAGAAGTTCTGTACTTAGACGGAAAAGCTCATTTGATCAGAAAAAGAGATGAATTTGAAGATCTTTTGAGAAATCAGATTGAAGTAATTTAAATATATAAACTCCGTAAGAAATTGCGGAGTATTTTTTTATGGTTGTAAGAAGGTATTCTAATAAAACTTTAACATTGAGTTCGTGGGAAAATCCTAAATTATTAATTAATTTTGATAGGGATCAATTTTTAAAAGAATATTAAATTAACTGATCACGACAATTTCCGTATTTCCATTTGACGAATAATCACCAAAAAATATAATTATGGCTAAAAATATAGCTGAGCAAATTGTTGAAATGCTCGAAAATGCGAATGTGAAAAGAATTTACGCTGTAACGGGCGACAGTCTTAATCATCTGAATATTGCAGTTAAAAAAAGCAGTATCGAATGGATTCATGTGAGACATGAGGAAGTTGGGGCTTACGCAGCGGCGGCAGAAGCGGAACTTGATGGTTTTGCAGTTTGTGCAGGAAGCTGCGGTCCGGGACACGTTCATTTAATAAATGGGGTGTATGAAGCGCACCGATCTCATGTTCCGATGTTGGTGATTGCTTCTACAATTCCTAGTGAAGAAATGGGGATGGATTATTTCCAGGAAACCAATACGATAAAATTATTTGATGATTGCAGTTATTACAATCAAATGATTACGAGACCTGAACAAGTGCAAAGAACTCTTCAAACGGCGATTCAGCATGCGATTTCCAAAAAAGGAGTTGCAGTAATTGGTCTTCCGGGCGATGTTTCAGAATTGGATGCTGAAGAAGCAACAACTTCCAATCAGATATTTAAAACAAATCCGGTTATTCGACCTTCAGATGAAGAATTGAATCAATTGGCGAATCTAATTAACGAAAGCGAAAAGGTAACGATCTACTGCGGAATCGGAGCAGAAAAGGCAAGTGATGAAGTTATAGAACTTTCAAAATATTTAAAATCTCCGGTAGGATATTCTTTCCGAGGAAAAATGGCAATTCAACCTAATAATCCTAACGAAGTAGGATTGACGGGTCTTTTAGGCTTCCCTTCTGCTTATCACGCCATGCATGAAGCAGATTTGTTATTGCTTTTAGGGACAGATTTTCCTTATCAAAAATTTATGCCCGTTAAAAATAAGATCATTCAAATTGATGAAAGTCCGGAACGATTGGGCAGAAGAGCTAAGCTGGATTTGGGATTAACAGGAGACGTTAAAGAAACAATAAAAGCATTATTGCCTTTATTAAAAGAAAAGACAGATATTCATTTCCTTAATCAACAGTTGGAGTTTTATGAAAAAGTAAAAGAACAACAGTTGACATATGTGAAAGATTTCGGAAAAGAAGATGCGATTCAACCGGAATATGTAGCTCATACTTTAGACAGATTAGCAAAAAAAGATGCGATTTTTACAGTAGACACAGGAATGTGCTGTGTTTGGGGTGCGAGATTTATAACGGGAACAGGCGAGCGTAAAATGTTGGGCTCATTCAATCATGGCTCTATGGCGAATGCAATGCCAATGGCGATTGGTGCTTCTTTGGCTCATCCGGATCGACAGGTGATTGCGATGTGTGGAGACGGCGGTTTATCGATGTTATTAGGAGATATGGCGACTATTTTTCAGTATAAACTTCCGGTAAAACTGATTGTTTTTAACAACAGAGCGCTTGGAATGGTAAAGCTGGAAATGGAAGTTGGTGGAATGCCCGATAATGAAACCGATATGATTAACCCTGATTTTGGAATGATCGCACAGGCGATGGGTTACCCCGGGAAAAATGTTCATAAACCAGAAGAAGTTGAGACAGCTATTAATGATTGCCTTCAACATGACGGACCTTATTTATTAAATATTTTCACAAATCCTAATGCATTGGCGCTTCCTCCAAAAATTGAATTTGATCAGGTGATCGGGATGACAAAGTCTATGGCTCAGTTGATGCTCGGTGGTAAAATGGAAGAAGCTTTAGAAACCGTTAAAACCAATTATAAACATATTAAAGGATTATTGTAATGAGTGGTTCTTTAAAGAAATTCTACATTATTGCGTGGGCAATTGGTTTGATTTTTTACTTTTTAGATTATGTAATACGGTCTGCTCCTGCGGTAATGATTCCTCAATTGGTTGATAATTTTAATACAACCGAGCTGAAACTCATCAGCATGATAGGAACATATTATTACACATATTCTACATGCAGCTTAATTGCCGGGATTGCTTTAGATAAATTCGGTGCAAAAAAATCTCTTTTCGTTGGAACCTTAATTCTGGGAATTGGTTGTCTGTTGTTTTTGCTTTCAACTCAGGTTGCCGGAGTTTCGGGAAGACTTTTGCAGGGCGCGGGATGTGCATTTGCTTTTCCTGGATGTGTTTATCTTGCGAGTAAAGGTTTTTCATCAAAATCTTTAGCGACGGCGATTGGTTTTACACAATGTATAGGAATGTTGGGTGGAACAGCCGGACAATTTGTAGTAGGACCTTGGATAGAAGAGGGGGTGAATATTGATACGTTTTGGCTTTGGTCAGGAATTGCAACGATTATTACGGCTTTCGGTCTGTTCTTTATTATTCCAAGTGAAAAAAAAGCGAAGGATTTAGAGGCGACTCAAAGTCAGCATATCGGGTATTTAGAACCATATAAAATCGTTTTTAAAAATCCTCAATCCTGGCTCTGCGGGATTACTTCAGGTTTACTTTTTGCTCCGACAACGATATTTGCCATGACTTGGGCAGTTGCTTTTTTCGAGAAAGATAAACAGTTTGTTTTTCATGATGCAGCAATTACGAGTGCGATGGTTGCTTTTGGTTGGGTTTTCGGATGTCCTTTACTTGGTTTTATTACCGATAAAATAGGCCGAAGAAAGCCTGTTTTGATTGGCGGTGCCGTTCTGATGATCATTAGCTTATTACAGTTGATTTACCTGCCAGATTTATATGCCGCCAAAATAAGCATGTTTATTTTTGGATTAGGTTCCGGAGCGGCGATGATTCCGTATTCTGTAATTAAAGAAGCCAATCCCGATTATGTAAAAGGAAGTGCAACGGGAGCTATTAATTTTATCACTTTTGGAGTTACCACTTTATTAAGCCCAATTTTCAGCAGCTGGTTTGGGGAAAGTTTGGGGAAAGTTACTTCTGGTGATCTGCATTTTCAGCATTCCATATTATTCTGGATTGGCGGAATTGTTTTGGCGATTATTATTTCGCTAATGCTTAAGGAAACAGGAAGTAAGGTTCAGATTAATAATGAAATAGGATAAGAATCTGTTTGAATTTCATTAAAGGTACTCCCTTTAAAACCAAGGAAATAATTTTAAAGGCATTTTCTTTACTCCAACCCTAAAGGGCGGAAAAATGTCGTGAAAATTCATCAAATTACTTCCTTTAGGGCAGGGGAAATAATTTTGACTAAATTTAAGACAAACTCGAAATCTTTTAGCTTAATTTTAAAAAAATCCAATGAAAACACTTGTATTATTTATCGGGCTCATTGCTGCAAATTTTGCAATGGCACAGGATCTAGAAGACAGAGACGAGTCATTTATTGTCGAAAACAATAAAAATCTTTTAAAAATAGACATTAAAGAACCTTTTTTACAAGTTGCAGTGAAGGGTTGCAATGATTTTCAGGCAGCGAGTTTCGAAGGTGGGGCTGCGGCTTATAAAGAGATTCTTAGAAAATATATGTACACGTATCTCAATTCAGATTTTTATACTTTGACCGGTGATTTTACATTTACCTTGACTATTGATGCAATGGGTAAAGTGGTCGATGTCATAGGAGAACCGAAAGTGTTGAACAGTGAAGTCTTCTTTGATGACATGCAATATGTGGTAAGAAGAATTAAAAAAGACTGGAAACCCGCAATGTGTAATGATCAACCCGTAAAATCTGAAATGAAACTGAAGATGAGCTTCTCATCATTATCTGCCGATATGTAATTTGATAAAAATATTTTTTTCTAATTTTTAATGAGACCATTTTAGTGATTAATTATCATTAAAATACACCACTAAATGAATTAAATCATTATTTTCGCCATTGTATTTTTGCAATGGTTTTCTTATTAAATTTTTCATGATGAGATATAAATTTTATGTTTTTCTATTTCTTTTAAGCACACTGTTTTTTAAAGCTCAAATTCTGGACGAGTATCCGAAAAAACAAGATTTTTATGAAGGCGGACTGGCCGGTTTTTACAAAGAAGCACACGATTATCTTGTGAAATCTAATGCGAAAGAATGTGATAAAAATGAAATTTATCAACCGAGGATTATCGTTACCAAAGAGAAAGTAATTAAACTTATTCAGGATAGCGATCCCGAAAATATTTCAAAAAATAAGTGTGCTTACGATTTGTCTATGGAAATCATAAAAAATCTTGAAAAGTGGAAACCTGCAGAAGTAAAAGGAATGCAGTTTGGCGCTATCACAGAATTTATTATCTATCCGCCGGATCTTATGGCTGATTATAAACCCGGATATGATGGACAAAGTTTTATAAAATATGCAAAATATCCTACTGGTTTTAAAGAATTTCAAAGAGAGTTTAATGCTAATTTTAGAACTCTTTTCAGAGATTATCAAATACAGGGTGTTATCAATTTAGAGTTTTATATCAATCAAAAAGGTCAGATTTCAAATATTAGAATCTATCCGCCTGTAGATAATAAAGCTTTCAATGTAGATGTTATGAGAACTATGAGAAGACTAGATAAGACTTGGATGCCTGCAATTTATTCTAATATTCCTATAAAACAGCGTATCGCTTTTCCTGTGCAATTTACAACGTCATTTACTGAACATCGTACGGGAGACGAAAATTAGTAGATTTAAGAAAAAAAGAAATCGTTGTAGCATCTAATTGTTCTAAAAGTAAAATAAACTTTGTTTCAGATAATTTTAATCATGGATAAATTAATTTTACCGATTATGTATTATTAAAATACACCAATAAATGAATTAAATCATTTATTTTAGTCATTGCAAAATACAATTAGTCTTTAATACTTTTTATCATGAAAATTAAAACTTTTATTCTCGCTCTATCAATCTTTTTTAATGCTATCAATGCACAGATTTTATACAGTCATCCAAAAGGTCAGGACTTCTATGAAGGAGGACGGCAAGGTTTCAATAAGGATATTAAAGAAGCTGTTGTGAAGAACAACATGAAGCCTTGCGATAAAACAGAAGCATTATTTATGAGGTTTATTATTTATCCTGATAGTAAAGTAAAATATGTTGCAGATCCTGATACAATTGCTGTTGAAAATAATAAATGTATGAAGAATAAGGTTTTAGAAGTAATGAAGCATATAAAAAATTGGAAGGCGGCAGAATTAAACGGAAATAAAACACCAGCAATGTTCTGTAATCTTTTTACGGATGATTTCTTATTTGATAAAGGATTCAGTGAAGAGGAATTCTCAAAACCTGTTTACATGTATAAAGATAAAGAAAGCGATATTAAGAAGTTTAGAGAAAATTTTGCTAAATGTTTTGATGCGAATGGTTATAAATCTAATATAGATTATTCTTTCACAATTAACTTTGATGTAGATACAAACGGAGAAGCTGGCTTTTTTTATATTGATAATCAATCTAATTTAGAAAAGTTTAATAAGATGGTTGTTGATTGTGCATCTAATACAAATAAATCTTATTGGAAACCTAGCTACTATAAAGGAGTACCCATTAAACAGGTTTTCAGAATGCCAATAAGATTTAATGCAAATTAATTCTTTTTATTTTAAAATCTTTTTAGCTCTAAATCTTTTGTCTGCCATTCTGTCACTAGATTTTGTATCTTTGCAAACTAATTTAATTTGAAATTAAAATTAAGCTTAAAACTTTTGTAGCTTTTGAGCCTTAAATTTTAAATGTCAAATCTCAAATTTTGAAAAAAGTGCAGGAAAAATATATAGACGAAACCAAACAGGGAGAAGCTTTTGCAATTGCAGAAAAAGATGGAAATTCTAAGAAACTATTCTTAGAAAGCTATGGCTGTCAGATGAATTTTTCTGATTCTGAAATTGTTGCATCAATTCTTAATGAGCAGGGTTACAATACCACTCTTAAAGTGGAAGAGGCTGATTTAATTCTTCTTAATACCTGTTCGATTCGTGAAAAAGCAGAGCAAACCGTGAGAATGCGTCTTGCTCAGTTCAAAAACCTAAAAAAAGAACGACCAAACATGACGGTTGGTGTTTTGGGCTGTATGGCTGAAAGGCTTAAGACCAAATTTTTAGAAGAAGAACAGCTTGTAGACTTGGTGGTCGGCCCAGATGCATACAGAGATTTACCCAATCTTTTAAAAGAAACCGAAGACGGTAGAGATGCCATCAATGTTATTCTTTCAAAAGAAGAAACATACGCAGACATTAATCCTGTCCGTTTAGGCGGAAATGGAGTTACAGCTTTCGTGACCATTACTAGAGGTTGTGATAATATGTGTACTTTTTGCGTAGTTCCGTTTACCAGAGGCCGCGAAAGAAGTCGTGATCCGCATTCAATTATCGAAGAATGTAAAAATTTATGGGAAAACGGTTATAAAGAAATTACTTTATTAGGTCAAAACGTTGATTCTTACCTTTGGTACGGAGGCGGCCCGAAAAAAGATTTTGCAAAAGCATCAGAAATGCAAAAATTAACAGCCGTTAATTTTGCTCAACTTCTAGATATGGTTGCGGTTG
>Ga0308169_10000644_pt1 | contig 47515 bp, 40 predicted proteins | sample PhyBR1_2_FD_202139 | JGI IMG/M metagenome (GOLD analysis project Ga0308169, IMG submission 202139) | Phyllosphere microbial communities from UC Gill Tract Community Farm, Albany, California, United States - DLSLSB.R1 | ecosystem: Host-associated > Plants > Phyllosphere > Unclassified | place... | reverse complement strand
CACCGAGACTCTCGCGATCGACCGTGGAGCGGGCACCGTCGCCGACTCGGCGCCAACTCAGCGCTCGAGGACAAATGCTGCGGCGAGCGGCAGGCGGGGAAGCGGCGGCGAGAGCTCGCTTCCTCCCGCTCGAGCGGACAGCAGCAGCTCTGCAGCTGTGCAGGCTATAGCCGTGAAGCTCTTGATCCTGTCCGAGCGAGCGCTCGCTCGTCCTGGGAGCGCGCCCGTCGCTGCCGGCCGACCCGCTCGACGATCTCTTCGAGCCGCCCTTGTCCTCGACGACGGCTCGCGAGACCGTGCAGACTGGTGCAGGAGCGCAGCAGAGCACGACATGCAGCTCGGCAGAAGCAGAGGACTGCAATCGAGAGCCATCCCGGACGAGAAGCGGCTCGCCTCGCTCGTCGAGGTCGACGAGCGCAAGGACAAGTGCGCTCGCCTGCTCGAGCCGAGCTCGCCCGGCGCGAGAGCTCGGGCGTCCACGACGGTGCGGCTGCGCTGCGCGGCGGGACCGGCGAGAGGGCGTCGGTGGGCGAGACGGACATTGCGCTGGGCGGACGGCGAGTCGAGGAGGGAGAGGGGGAGCGGCGCATCGTCCCTCGCTCTTGCTGCCGGATGTAGTGCTTGCTGGAGCTCCTATGCTCGTCGTGCTGGTCGATACGCTGCTCGGCGACGTGTGCGATGCGGCAGGGCGAGGGTGGAGCGGGGTCCGGGTCGGCGGTGGGCGAGCGAGGTGGGTAAGGCGTGCTGGCAGATGGGCGGGTCTGCTGGCGGGCGCTGTCGCTCGAGAGCACTGTCTGGCGCCGTCGCACGCAAGACTGAGCCGTCGAGGGCGAGGGAGAGCGGCGGACTGATGAGAGGGAGGACGACGACGAGAGGGTCCGACGGAGGTGCCGACGAGAGCTCTGACGGCGTCGTGGTGCGCTCGCCGGGTCGTCGGTCGCCGCAGAGCAGCGCAAGAGAGCTTTCGTAGGCGGCGCAGCTGCTGCGATGGTACGAGGGCAGCGTCGGCGACGAGCCCGACCTTTGGCTCGAGCAACGGACGGCGCACGCACGTCTCTCTCGCTCTGCCGAGAGCTGCAGCTTGCGCGGCTCTTGCCAGACAGTTGCACAGCGGTTCTACAGCGGCGCGTCACCGGTTAAAGATGAGCTCGACCTCGTCAATGGCCGGGCCCGAGTGAGGCGAGGTCGGCACCGGACCCTCCTCCTCCTCGCCCTGGACAGCGCTCCCGCTCGCCGAGTCGTCGTCGCGGTCGATGAGGACAGGGCGCAAGGCAGGCGAGACTGGGCCGGTGCTCGAGCGGCGGCGTATGGGCCGAGGCGAGTTGGGGACCCGGGCGGCGGCGTCGCGCTCCTCCTCGAGCGCCGAAATCGTGTCGGGGCTGCACGGCGCGCGCACAGCGTCAGCAAAGCTGCACATCGTCGACAGCAGGAGAAAGCGAGAGAGAGCGAGGACGCACCTGATGTGCTCCCACTCGTGCCGGCTCGACCGCTCGTCGAGCACCTCCTCTCCGTCGTCCGCCACCGTGCCGGTCGTGCCCGCCGCGACCCCGCCCGGCCCCTCGCCCGCCGCGAGGCCGAACCGCATAAAGCCCCACCCGCCGACGCTCTCGCTGTCGCTCACGTCGTCCCACGCGCCGTCGTACCCCTCGTCGAGGCCCATGCGCTCCCACGCCGCCTCGCCCACGGCGAGCGGGTCGTTAAGCCAGTCGAGCGACATGTCGGCGCCCGCGCCGTGCATGCCCTCGGCGCCCATCGACTCGTGCGCCGCGCCCGGATGCCGCGCCGAGCCGAGCGAGCCGCCGCTCCCCGCCTCGAGCAGGTCGTCGACGGCGAAGCTCCCAAAGTCGTCGTCGTCGTCGGCCGGGTCGATCGAGCCGTACGCGAGCTGCAGCGGGACGTCGGTGCTGAGGTCGATCGAGGCGATGCTGCGCGGCGGCGGGAAGACGTCGTCGAGGGCGTGCTGGTCGGGCGGCGGCCCGTGCGGCGACAGCGGCGGGAGCGGCGCAGAGGCGACCGGGCCCGGGTTGAAGTCGGGTGACGGCTCGTTAGGGTTCTGCGGCAGCGACGACGAGCGGCGGTGCAGGCCCGGGGCGTGGTTCGAGTAGTGCTTCGTGTTGAAGAAGCGGACGAGCGAGCGCAGGGCCTGCTCGTGCGGCTGCGGGCATCAGATACGACGTCAGCCTCGAGCTCTCTTGCTGAACGGCGAGCGCAGTACGTCGAGGAGAGGGAAGAGAGAGAGCAGGACGCACGAGGGAGTCTTCGACATCTGCATCGACGTCGACGCCGGCGAGCCACTCGTCGCGCAGGTCGGGCCGGCAGTGCAGGTAGATGGCCGTGATGACCTTCATGTTGGCTGCGAGCGTGTGGGAAGACGTCAGAGTCAGGAAGTGAGGCTGCAGGAGGGCGAGAGAGCCGAGACGGCGACGCACCTTGCCGCCACTTGCGCCCGCAGTAGGGGACCTGGCTCTTGATCACCTTGAGGACGTACAGCTGCAGCGTCGGGTGCGACACCTTGAGGATGCGCTTGAGGATGGCCTGCACGAGGAGGGAGAGAGAGGGTCAGGTCGGCAGCTCGCAGAGGAAGAAAGAGAGAGGAAGGAAGGAGGGAGAGGACGCACCGAGCTCTTGTACTGCACCATGAGGAGGACGCGGTGCGTCTTGCGCTTTGTGAGCTTCTGGAGGATGTGCACAAAGTTGATCGTCGAGAAGAAGTTGCGCCACGAGTAGTCGCTCACGAGCTCGACGTCGTCGTCGTGCGCGTTGGCGGCGCTGCCCCAGCTCGACGACGACCGGTTGGCGCCCGTCGACGAGGCCGACGTCGGCGACGAGCCGGCGCTGTTGGGTGCCGAGCTCGGGTCGGGACGAGGAGGCTGCACGAGGTCCTCGGGGCGAGGCGACGAGGAGGACGAGCCCGGGTTGAACTGCTCGTCGCAGAACTTGAAGAAGCTGTGTGGGCGTACCTCACGGTCAGCTTTCACTCTTCAGAGAGGTAGAGGAGCTCGAGCAGAGAGGGCGACGACGCACTTGTGCTCGGGGCGGTCGTGCTTGACGCGCACGAGGGTCGACACCTCCTGCATGCCGAACATCTTGAGGATGAGGAGCAGGCAGTTCGAGTCGACGAGCAGCTGCGAGAAGTAGTGGAATTTCATGACGTCTGCGAGCGAGAGGGTGAGAGTCAGGGGCTGCTCGGCGAGGGCGACGGCGAGGAGGGAGAGAGAGAGGAGAGAGGGGACGCACGGCTGGTCTTGAACCACTTGAGGGTGAGGATGAGGATGGCCGACACGGCCTTGGACGTGATCTCGCGGTGCCGCAGGATGTCGCAGTCCTCGAGGCTGAGGTCGGGAGGAGGATCTGCGCGGCGAGTGGGGGGGCACAACGTCAGCACGGGCGACGAGAGGAGGCCGAGGGAGGAACAGGGACGCACCGCTCGAGGTCGGCTCGCCGGCCTGGCCCGGGTTGGGCAGGTTCTGGTTGGCCGTGACGGTCGCGAGGAGGAGCTTGAGGAGGACGATGACGGCGCTCTGGAGGTGGGCGAGCGTCTCGCGCTGCGAGCGAGGGTCCGAGCGTCAGCTGCGCGATCCAGGTCGCCGTCCCTCGAAAGACGGGGAGCACGGCCATGACGAGCGAGACGAGGACGCACGTAGAGGATTTCGACGCGCTCGAGCCGCTTGATGTCCTGCCGGCGGATGTCGAGCGTGCGCTTGCGCTTCGAGTCGACCTCGGCGTCGGCCTCGCGGCGCGCCTGGCGCCCGAGCTGCTTGAGCACCGTGAGCGGGTCCATCGGGTCGTCGTTCGAGTCGTCGTCGTCGTCGTCGCTCAAGACGGCCTCGTCGTCGTCGCCCTCGTCGCCCGGCCGGAACACGCCGCGCACGCTCGCCGCCTCGCTCGAGCTCGCCGTGCCCTGCCGCTGCAGCTTCTTGGCCCCGCCGTCGCCGATCACGAGCGCCTCGAGGCGCCGGCCGAGCGCGCGCGCCTTGCGCCCGACCTCGCCGCCGGCGAGCTCGCGCGCGGCGTACTTGCGCCGCTCCTCCTCCTTCTCGACCTGCTGCCGCTCGACCTCCTCGGCGCGCGTGAGGCCCATCTCCTCGCCCGTAAACTCCTCGCGCACCTTCCACGCCTGCCACAGCTCGGTGCTCACGCGCAGGTTGGCGCGGTACAGCTCGCCGGCCTCCTCGACAGCGCGCGGGACGGCCCGACCGCGCGACGCGTTGGCGGGGGCGAACGGGAGCGGGAACGGCCGCGTCTGGTCCGTCTGGAACTGCTGCTTCTTGGGCTTGGCCGGCGGGCCGGCACCGTTGCCCTGCGGCCCGCCGAGCGTGCTGCCGTTCGGGAGGTGGATGACGGGTGCGGGCGAGGGCGGAGGCGAGGGAGCGGGCGTCGGCGGCTGCTGCGTCGGCCATGAGGCGGGAGCAGGCGCAGGCTGGTTCGAGGGGAGCGACGGGTCGTGGTTGGCGTTGACGTGGTAGCTGAACGTCGGGCGGACGGGCGTCGGTGCGGCGGCGGCCGAGAGGCGGTCGAGCGTCTGCGGGTTGGACCCGAGCGCGGCGAGGGGTGCGGGGAGAGGGAGGAGCGAGGCGGCGGTCGGCGCCGTGTACGAGGGGTACTTGGCGAGCGTCTCGTTGCGGAACTCGAGCAAGTCGGGCGGCGCCGACTTGGTCCAGGGTCCTGCGCGTCGAGGAGGGGCGTCAGGACGAGCTCTCGTGCTTAAGAGAGAGAGAGCTGGAAGAGGACGCACGGTAGCTGGGTCGGTCGCCGGGCTCGTCCTTGGGCAAGCCCTCAATCTCGCGCACGAGGACCTTGGTGCGGTCGGCGTCCCTCAGTCCGCCGACCGTGCACAGCATCGACTTCCACAGGAGGAGGAGGAGCTGCGAGCAGGTCAGGAAGAGTCAGAGAGGCACGGCGGGAGAAAGTGAGCGGGACGAGAGAGGGAGCGGACGGACCTTCTTGACGGGGTAGCCGCGCGCGTTCTTCTCGCGCAGGCCGGCGACCTGGTTGTACAGGTAGACGGGCATCGGCGGCTCGAGTGCCACTGCAGGAGGTGCGAGTGCGCACGTCAGCGTCGAGTGCGCGACTCGAAGGGAGAGGGAGAGAGGAAGAGGGACGCACTGAGCTCCTCGCCCCACGCCTCCTCGCCGCGGAAGCACTCGACCATGAAGTAGAGCGTCGCGAGGAGCAGCGCGAGCTCGGCGTTGACCTCGTCGAGGTGCTCCTGACGCTCGCGCTCGCGCTCCTCCTCGGCCTCCTCGTCGAGCGGCGCCTCGTGCGCGCTGCGCCGCCTCGCCGCCTCCTGCCGCGCATAGTACTCGCCGCCCGTCCCGCCCTCGTCCTCGTCCCCACCACCGCCGTGGCCCGGCGCGGCGGCGCTGCGCGCGGCGTGCGCGGCGCTGAGTGCGCTCGCGTCGTCCCACTCGCGGCCGAGGCGGCGCAGGGCGAGCCACACGCCGGGGAGCGCGCCGGCCTGGCGCAGGACGCGGCACGCCGTGAGGATCAGGTGCAGGTGGTGCTCGGGCGAGGTGCTGACGCCCGGCCCGAAGCAGCCGTGCGCGAGGTGGAGGAGGTGGCGCGCGGCCGACTGGCGCTGCGAGGGCGTCGAGGCCGACGAGTTGAGCGTCGTGAGGAGCGAGGCGACGGCGGCGCGCTGGACCGACGGCGGCGACTTGTGGAACTCTGCGGGCGTGGGCAGTGAGCGTCAGCGAGGGAACCTTCGAACGAGACGGCGAGTGCAGCGTCGGGGCGACGTGCACGCGCTCTCGACGAAGAGGACCGCGCGGCGACGCACCTTGGTCGCCGTCCCACCACTCGCGCCAGCTGTCGGCATGCTCGAGGACCTGGGGCACCTCGACGTAGCTGTAGAACTCTTCGAGCTCTGTCAAGAGGTCGGCCGTGTCGGGTGGGGGCGAGGGGAACGTGTAGACGAGCTGCTTGGGGCGGGCGGGCGGTTGCGGCGACACTGCGAGCGGGGCTCTGGAGAGTCAGCTCCAGAACGCCGAGCTCGAGCGAGAGAGGGACGCACCTGCTTGAGGCTCCTGCTGCTGCTGGCCGGGGCCGGTGGACCCAGGTGCGGCCTGCTGCTGGTTCTGCTGCTGCCGTTGGGCTGCTGCTGCTGCCGCCGCTGCAGCGTAGCTCTGGGGCTGCGGTGCCCCTGGCTGCTGCTGCTGCTGCTGCTGCTGGTGGGCGGGCTGCATGGCGTTGGACGAGGTCGCGTCGGTGCCGGTCGCGAGCGGGGCGAGGGGCTGAGGTCGGCGGGGCTGGGGCGGGATGCTGACGCCCGGACGGGTGGATGCGAGGCCCTGCTGGGCCTGTGCGAGGGACCTGGAGCGGAGCGAGGCCGTGTGGGCCGGGTCGACGGGCGCGGCGGACGAGGAGGACGAGGCGAGAGGTTGGAGCGGGTGCAGCTGCTGAGATGGGTCGCCCAGTGGGTCGCGGGTCGGTCTGGCGGCCATGCACCTCGTCGGGGAGGTGGCTGCGCTCCTGGCGGGTCGAGAGATGGACGAGGGCGCGACCCTTCGCCTCCTCCTCGCGATGAGGCGGAGCCTGTCCTCCTTCTCCACCCTCGCTCGGCTCAGGGCCGACAGCCGACTGCAGCCATGCCCACAGCTGGGCACTGGCTCGCACTCGCCCTGGCGTGCGCCCTCCCCGCCGCCGTCACCGCCAACCTCGACCATGCCGCCCCCACCTCGTTCCTCCGCGAGCAAGGCCGCTGCGCCATGCGCGACTCGTGCGGCCGCAAGTCGGCATTCGGCTCCGACATCCCCTGCCCGGACAACAGCCTCGCCCAACCAGTGCGTCCCTCCTCCTCTCCCTCCTCGCCCGACCCCCTCCTCCTGAGGCTGACCCCTCCCTCTTCCCCCGCTCCGCAGCACGACCTCGTCTTCAAGGCCACCCTCGCCCAGGTCTGCGGCGACGACTTTTCAACCACGACCTGCTGCACCCTCGGCCAGCTCAACCTCCTCCAGGCCAGCCTCGCCCAGGCAGAGCCCCTCCTCGCGTCGTGCCCGGCGTGCCGCAACAACTTCCGCCAGTTCTACTGCCACTTCACCTGCTCGCCCGACCAGTCGCTCTTCGTCGCCGTCGCCGCGACCCAGACCCTCACCGACAAGGCCGGCAAGCCCGTCGAGGCCGTCCAGCGCGTCGAGTTCAGCGTCGCGCCCGAGTTCGGCGCGGGCTTCTTCGACAGCTGCAAGGGCGTCAAGTTCGGCGCGACCAACGGCTACGCCATGGACCTTATCGGCGGCGGCGCGACCGACTACCTCGCCTTCCTGCGCTACATGGGCCAGGAGCGCGCCCTCGGCTCGCCCTTCCAGATCGACTTTCCCTCGCCCTCCCTCTCCTCCCTCCCCAACGCCTCCCTCTCCGCCCCTTCACCTCCGCCAGCAGCGCCCCTCGACCTCCCGCCCATCTCGTGCGCCTCGCCCGACCCACTCCAGCGCTGCGCCTGCCCCGACTGCCCGGCCGTCTGCGCCGCCCTCCCGCCCGTCCGCTCGCCCGCCGAGCGCGCCTCGCAGCGCTGCCGCGTCGGCCGCATGGACTGCTTCCCCTTTGCGCTCTGCGTCGCGTACGCCGCCGCGCTCGGCACCGCGCTCGCGGCGTATGCGGCGCGCGGGGCCGGGAGGCGCTGGGGGAGGGGAGGAGCGCGCGGCGCGATCCACCTCGGCGCGGGCGACGGCGAGGACTCGGACGACGAGGGCGAGGTGGACGACGCGCGCGGCCGCGACGAGCGGCAGCGAGGCGGCGGCAGCGGGAGCGTGTGGGCGCTCTTCGGCGATCGGCTCGGCGGCGCGCTGAGCGGCGGCGGCGGCGGCGGGTGGGCCCGCTCGTCGCGCCTCGCGCCGGGCGACGAGGATGCGCCGCTTCTCAGCGACGAGGCGACGCGGCGGCCGGGCCTTGCGCGCTCGCGCTCGTCCGGGAGCGGTACGGGCGGCGGGCTCGTCGGCGCGCGGTCGATCGCGAGCGAGCTCGACGGCGGCAGCGGCGGCGGCGGCGGGCGTGCGCGCAGCGGGACCGCAGGGAGCGGCTCGTCGCCGTCGACGTCGCGCAGGTCGCTGCACCACTCGACGGCGTCGTCCGGCGGCATCGGCGCCGCGTCGCTCTCGCTCTTCGACTCGGACCCGCTCCGCGCCCCGCCGACGTCGACTCAGCCGCGGTACTACGCCCTCAACACGCTCCTCACGCGCGCGTTCTACCGCCTCGGCCTGTCGTGCGCGCGCCGCCCGGCGCTCACGCTCGCCGCCGGCCTCGCCGCGTGCGCCGTCGCGCACCTCGGCTGGGGCCGGTTCGCGATCGAGCGCGACCCGGTCCAGCTGTGGGTCCCGCAGGGGAGCGAGGTCGCGCGCGAGAAGGCGCGCTTCGACGAGGCGTTTGGCCCGTTCTACCGCACCGAGCAGGTCTTCCTCTCGGCGCTGCCGGGCGGGCCGCGCGAGGTCGACGGCGAGGGCGAGGACGACGAGCGGGCGCAGAGCGCGTGGACGCCGAGCGACGAGCCCGTCCTGAGCTGGGAGACGCTCGAGTGGCTCGTCGGCGTCGAGGACGAGATCCGTGCGCTGCGCTCGTCGGACGACGACGAGGGCGGCGTCTCGCTCGCCGACGTCTGCTTCGCGCCGACGTCGTCGGCAGCAGACGGCAAGGCGCCGAGCGTCGACGAGTGCGTCGTCCAGTCGCCGCTCGGGTACCTCTCCAACTCGCTCGACGGCGTCTCGCCCTCGACCTGGGCCTCGGTCCTCGACGACTGCGCCGCGAGCCCAGCCTCGTGCCTCCCGCCCTTCGGCCAGCCCCTCAACCCCAAGCTCGTCCTCTCGGTCGCCCCCTCGCGCGCCGCACACGACGCGCGCGCCGTCATCCTCACGTACGTCGTGCGCAACTCGCTCGACCCGCTCGAGGTCGCGCGCGCCGAGGCGTGGGAGCGAGCCCTCGCAGCGTACCTGCGCGCTCTCGCTGCGCCTCGCGGCGGCGCCGCACGGCGCGGCGTGCGCGTCAGCTGGAGCGTGGGCACGAGCCTCGAGAGCGAGCTCAACGCGGCGACCAACACGGACGTGCCCATCGTCGTCGGGTCGTACCTCGTCATGTTCGTGTACGTCGCCGTCAGCCTCGGCGGGAGCGGGTCCGGGCTCGTGCGCGCCATCGTGCGCGCGGCGGCGCTCGCGCTTGCGGCGCTCGCCAGCGGCGGGAGGTGGCTCGTGCGGCGGGCTCGCGGCGGCGGCGGGGCGATCAAGCTCGGCGGCGAGGAGCGGGTCCAGGTCGGCGGTACAAGGTCGAGGAGCGCGAGCGCCGAGCCAGAGCTCGTCAACGGGACGAGGGCGCTCGGCGCGTACGTGCGCAAGCAGGTCCTCGTCGACTCGAGGTTCCTTCTCGGTGCGTCCCCTTCTTCCTCTCTAAGTTGTTGAGGCGTGCGACGAGCACCTTGAGCAGAAGCTGACTCTGACACCTCGCTCGCGCAGGCCTGTGGGGCATCCTGATCGTCCTCCTGAGCGTCTCGACCAGCGTCGCCCTTTGCTCCGCCGCCGGCGTCAAGGTCACGCTCATCATCGCCGAGGTCATCCCCTTCCTCGTACTCGCCATCGGGTGCGCTCGTCTCTCCTCCTGCATTTTCATGCGAGCGAGCGAGCGAGAAACTGACCCGCTCGAGCCTCTCCTCTTCGCCCGCAGCGTCGACAACGTCTTCCTCCTTTCGCACGAGCTCGACCAGCAGAACGCCCGCTCGTACCGCCAGGGCTCGCTCCTCCTCCCGGGCGACGACGACGACGACTCGGAGCTGTACCTCGAGGTCGAGGAGCGGGTCGCGCGCACGCTCGCCCGAGTCGGCCCGAGCATCCTCCTCAGCGCGAGCTGCGAGACGGTCGCGTTCGCGCTCGGCGCCCTCGTCGGCATGCCCGCCGTCACGAACTTTGCGATCTACGCAGCGGGCGCGGTCGTCGTCAACACGATCCTCCAGGTCACCGTCTTCGTCAGCCTCATGGCGCTCGACCTGCATCGAGTCGAGGTGCGTCTCTCTTCCTCTCTTTCTCTCTCTCGACGTCCTCGATTGCGTAGCTGATGGGGTCACTGTCACCCTGCAGGCGAACCGGGTCGACTGGTGAGTTGCCCTCCCCGCCCCACTTCCCCTCGGCCAGCTCGAGCTCATGGCTGACCCTCTTCCTCCCGCGCAGCTTCCCCTGCCTCAAGCTTCCGCCTACGCCTTCCCTCGCCGTCAGTCCCGGTCCTCGCGAGAGCCTCCTCGCCCGCTTCGTCCGACACGTCTACGCGCCCAACCTCGTCCGCAAGCCCGTCAAGTTCCTCGTCCTCACGCTCTTCTCGGGCTTGTTCGTCCTGAGCTGCATTGGTGCACGCCATGTCGACCTTGGACTCGGTGCGTCGCATCTACCTGACTTGGCTCGGCTCGTCCGAACCCCCTCGCTGACGGCGCACGAGCCTCTTCTTGCAGATCAACGTCTCGCCCTCCCCTCCTCGTCCTACCTCGTCGACTACTTCAACAGCATCGACGCCTACCTCGACGTTGGCCCGCCCGTTTACTTCGTCGCCGAGAAGATCAACACGACCGCCCTCTCGAATGTGCGGCACCTGTGCTCGCGCTTCTCGACCTGCGACGAGTTCTCGCTCGCCAACGTCCTCGAGGCCGAGCGCAAGCGGCCCGAGAGCTCGTACCTCGCTGAGCCACCGTGCGTCCTTTCTCCTCGAGCTTCTCTCCGGCTCGGCGCGCTCGTCGTCGGCGCCGTGCCGACCCTTCTCGTCCTGCGCCCGCAGCGCCGTCTGGCTCGACGACTTCATCTCGTGGACCAACCCGATCCTCGAGGACTGCTGCCGGGTCAAGCGCCGCAATGATACCGAGTTCTGCGGGCCGACCGACCCGGACGGCGCGTGCGAGCCGTGCTTCGAGGATCGCGAGCCGCCCTGGAGCACGACTCGTACGTCCCTCTTCCTCCTCGTCCCTCGTCTCGACTGAGCCCACCGCTGACGTCCTTCACTCTGCAGTCGAGGGCTTCCCGCAGGATGGCGAGTTCATGCGCTACCTCGAGCACTGGCTCGAGTCGCCGACCGACGAGTCGTGCCCGCTAGGCGGCAAGGCGGCCTACTCGTCTGCGCTCGCTCTGCACGAGGACGCCGATGGCATCAAGGACGGCGTCGCCCTCTCGCACTTCCGCACGTACCACACGCCGCTCAAGACGCAGGGCGACTTCATCGAGGCGCTCGCCGCCGCGAGGAGGATCGCGAGCGACCTGTCTCGGCGCACCGGCGCGCACGTCTTCCCCTACTCGCTCTTCTACGTCTTCTTCGCATCGTGTACGTTTTCCTTTCGCTCCTCGCAGCTCCTCGAGCCTCGCTCGGCGTCGGCCGTCGCTGACGAGCTGCCGGTCTTTCCTGCCTCGCAGACGACAAGATGTGGGCGACGGCTCGCGCGGTCCTCACGTTCGCCCTCGCCGCCGTCTTCCTCATCACGTCGCTCCTCCTCGGGTCGTTCCGCACGGGCGCCGTCGTCGCCTTCACCGTCTTCCTCTCGCTCGTGTCGGTCCTCGGCTCGATGGGCGCGTGGGGCGTCTCGCTCAACCCGCTCTCGCTCGTCAACCTTGTCATCGCCGTCGGCATCTCGGTCGAGTTCTGCGCTCACCTCGCGAGGGCGTTTGTCGGCGCCGGCGGCGGCGTCGCAAGGGACCGAGACGAGCGCGCCGTTGCGGCGCTCGACGACGTCGGCGCGAGCGTCGTGAGCGGCATCGGCGCGACCAAGCTCATCGGCATCGCCGTCCTCGGCTTGACCAAGTCGGCCTTACTCAGGGTGAGTCCCTCCTCTCTCTCGCTCGTCGCCGTCATCGTCGTCAGGCGCTCTCACGTCTTTCGCGCTCGGACCTCTCGCTGATCCTCTCCCCGCCTCTCCCTCACAGACGTACTACTTCAAGATGTGGCTCGCCCTCATCGTGTCGAGCGCGCTGCACGGACTCGTCCTCCTGCCCGTCCTGCTCAGCCTCTTCGGCGGCCGTGTCGGTGCGTCCCTCGTCTCCCTCTCCCTCTGTCACCGCACCCTCGCCCGCCGCTCTCACAGCAGTCGCTGACGATGCTCTCTTGATGCAGGCTACGCTCTCACGACGCAAGACTCGGACGGCGGCTGGATCGAGACGAGCGTCGCTCGGCGGTACGAGCGCGAGAGCCGGCCTTTCATCGACGACGACGACGGGAGCAGCGTCGGCAGCGGCGAGTACTGAGGGCGATTCATCGACCTGTGCTGTAGCGCTACTTGTTGAGAATGTACAGCGCTGTCTAAACGAGAATGGGCTCGAGCGCGCGCGCGAGTTGGCCTTCTCAAGTTGCGGCCGACCTCGCACCTCGTCGTGGGGACGCTTCGGTGCCCTGCTTTCGCTGCCAACGTGCACCGATACTCTTCTCGCGCCCGTCTCGAGGCAAAGTGAGCTGGATGCGGCAGCGTGAAGGCGAAACCGCCTGGTCCACGGTCGTCCTGCACTTTGTCGCCCAGCTTCAGCTCGCCCGGGCTCGTTTCGCAGTGCTCTCGCAGTGAGTCTGAGCGACGCCAGACACGAGCGCAAGCTTCGAGACCCCTCGTTCAATTGAGGCTTGCCCGACGTCGGCGCTGACGAGGACGAGCCAGCCGCCTTCCTGAAGCGGCCCGTTCGCCAAGTTGACCTTCCCGCCTCCGGCCAGACCGCGCAGAACGCTTGCATGGGCTGGCCCGCCAACGTCGTTTGGTGCACAGGCTGCCCACCTGGTCCATGAGTGCATCTGGAGCGCTCGAAGAGGGACCAGCCGCTTGCGGTCGGGTCAGACGAGAGGGGTCCCGCCGCCCGCCGGCGGACGGTGGCCGGCCAACTTGGTCATTGCTCGCTCTCCCTCTCACCTACTACTGCTCGTCTGCTGCTACACGTCGACGCGTACGTCTCGACGAGCCACGCTACCTGCGACCACCGCCCTCAACTCCCGAGACTCGAGCCGCGCGAAGTCAAAGCCTCGGTGCGTCTCGACTCCTCCGGCTCGCTCCCGCTCACGACGAGGATCTGCGCCTGCTCACCTGTCTTCGTCGTCGTACAGCAGCGCGCAACATGTCTGCTCCTTTGCCGAGCACGTCCCAGCTCGCGCCGGCCTTCATGCAGTCGCCCGCGCCTCACCGTCGCCGTCCTTCGACTCCGCCAAGCCCGCCGGGCACGCCCATCGACGGCTGCTTCCCGGACCTGCCGTCACGGTCGACGACGCCTCCTTCGACCAAGCACGCCCAGACGAGCTTCCCGCCCTCGCCGCCTGCGACGCCCGAGCGAGCGACCGCCGCCGAGGCGGCCAAAGCGCGTCTCGCTACGCACGAGAGGACGGCCGCGCCGCCGCCGCCTCCCGGCACCGGTCACCGTCGTCCCCCGTCCAAGGCGTACGCGCACCACCGCCGCACGTCGACGGCGACGATCCTGCGCATGGCCATGGCCGGCGCGAGCCGCTCTCGACCACCGTCCGGCGGCATCATCCTCACGCCCTCTAAGGCGCTCACCCTCTTTCTCATCGTTCTGAGCGCGACCTACATTGCCTCGTTCCTCCCGATCCCCGCGGCCCTTCGCCGAGCGCACCCGCCGCACTTCCAGAAGCCGCAGGGCTACGTCCCGCCTGCCGCGCCGACGTACGCTCGCGCCCAGGCGCCGCGCAAGGTCGCGAGCCCGGCATCGTCGCTCAAGCAGCGCGTCGAGTATCGCGAGGCGCTCGCTCGGCGGATCCCGCCGGGCGCAGGCGCAGCGAGGTCCGTGCCCGGGCGGCGCGAGTACGACGAGGTGGTTGCTGCGGCTGCGGCTGCGACGGCCGCTGCCGTCGCCGAGAGCCAGGACGGCGAGTTTTGGCGTGCGCACCCGGAGGCGCTCGCGCGAGGGTCGCACCCGGTCCGGCGCGGCTCGTCGTCGTCGTCGTCGAGCAAGGGCCAAGCACCCCTCGCCGCCGCCGCCGCCGCAGCCGGTGCGGGCTCTCCCTCCTCCTCGTCGTTCGGCGCCGACGTCGAGACGAACGACACGTTCGACTCGCCGACGTACCGCAGGCCCGAGAGCCCCGAGGCGATCGCAGCGGCGCAGCGAGCGGCGTACCACGAGCGCGAGGCGCAGCTCGCGCGGATGCAGCGCGTCGCGATCGCGCACCGCGAGGCGCGCCGGCAAGGGTACGTCCCTGTCGACTCGAGCGCCCAGCGGGCGGTCGCGCTCGCTGAGCAGGAGAGGGTGTACGCGGAGAGGAGGCGCGGGTCGGCGTGAGCGGGCGGCCGAGGAGCCGCAGGGATGGGCGGCAGCGGGTGCGCGCGCTCGAGCGAGAGCGGTGGAGTCGTCGGGCGAGCTAGTCCGTCCGCGCTGGGAGCAAGCGGTGGAGGAAGGAGCGAAGGAGGAGCGGAGCCGTGCGCGGGCGAGCTGGATCTGGTCGACCCCCTTTACTGGTCCTTGTAGCTATAAGCTGTGCCTTTAGTCCATGCACTCTATGTAGCCTTGACTCCATTCGCTGTGTGCGCGAGAGCGAGGAAAGTGCGAGACACGGTCGACCGCTTCCGCGGGGACGACGAGGAGCTCGAGGCGAGCGGAAGCCGGTCCAGCTCTCCGCCGTCGACACTCGCTCGTGCACCGCGCATGGTGCCATCCCGCGACTCTCGGTCACCACGGCCACCGCACGCCCAATCGCGCCCTTCGCCCGCGCCGCCCGTCGCCTCGGCAGCCTCCCCGCCAAACGGTGAGCCCGCGTCCCACCTCCTCGAGCGCCCTCCCCGCGGCGCAGAGAGCTGATCGAACGACTTCTACAGCCACCGCACACGCCCAGCAACCGCCGCCGCAGCATCCTGCACGCCCTTGTGAGCTCGCTGTCCTCCTCCCCTCACCCGCCCTCCTCCCACCCGCATGCACTGACGGCGCTCGCTCTCGCCGCAACAGACATGCCCGGTCCGCCCATGACTTCCGCCGAGAAGTCGCTCTTCCCCAACTCGATGCCCGTGCGGCAGCTCCCGGGCATCCACTCGTTCTCGCCCTCGCCCGCCCCGCCCTCGTCAACCACCGCGGCAGGTCAAGCCGGCTCGCCGCCTCCACCCTCGAGCGCGAGCGCAGGTGCAGGGTCGCCGCCTCTACAAGGGCGCAGGGTCAGTGTCGGCGCCGATCAGAAGCGCTTCGGTGGTGCAGCAGGTGCGTCGCACTCCCTCCTCGTTCACCTCGCGCTCCGCTCTTCGAGCAAGTCAGCTGATGCGTCGAAGGAAACGTCGTCGCAGGAGCTCCGTTCGGCGGCCTTCCGTCTCTCCCCGGCGCCGCCGCCGGCTCGCCTCCCGCCGCAGCCTCCCCCGCCGCACCGACCGCCAGACCGACCCCGACCCCACCTATCCTCCCGCCGCCCGCTCAGAGCCCGAGCACGGCACCGACCTTCCGCTCGCCTTTCGCGAGCCAGGCGGCGAACCCTCCAGCGCCCTCGCCTCAGCCCGCCGTGCCTCAGCAGCAGCAGCAGCAGCAGCAGAAGCCGTCGGCGCTCTCGGCCCAGCCGTCGAGCACGTCGGGCCTCCTCTCGCGCTCCAATCCGATGTCGGTCTCGTCGATGCTGTCGGGCCCGCCTCGGGCGCAGCCCATCTCGGCCTACTCGCCGACCCCGGGCGCGTCGACCCCGACCCCGTCAAGCGCGGCGACGCCTCAGCCGCCCGTCCTCCCGCCCGACAACCGCACGACGGCAGCCGCAGCGGGCGAGCACAAGCCGTCGTCGGCGCCCCGCACGCAGCCGGGTGCGACGCTCCCAGCGTACGCGTCGTCGCTCATCGCGCCGACCGCCGCCGCCGCGGCCAAGCCCAAGGCGGCCGTCGAGCAGCCGCACCAGCCTGCGGTGGCGCCGGCGAGCGCCTCGTCGACGGTGACGGCGACCGCGGCGTCGAGCACGGCCGCTCGGTCGAGCTACCCGCCGCTGCCGTCGGCCTTTGCTCGCGAGAGCCCGTACTCGCCCGCGCCGGCGGCTTCTGCCCCGCCGTCCGGCGCAGGCACGCCTCAGCATCCGCACCAGCATTCGCATCAGCACCACCAGCACTCGCAGCACCAACAACAACAGCAGCAGCAGCAGCAGCAGGCGAGCGCCGCCGCGCTCAAGAACTCGCTCTTCCCCAACCTCGGCTCGTACCGCCCCGCCGGCTCGCCGACGCAGCCTCCGGCGCGCCCTCAGCAGCAGTCGACGCCGTCGAGCACGAGCACGAGCGCGTCGACGCCGTACCAGTGGCAGGCGCAGGCCGCGCAGCAGGCGCAGCAGGTCCAGCAGCAGCAGCAGGCGCAGCGGTTCGGGCAGCAGAACGGCGCCGGGCAGGCGGCGCAGCAGGGCAAGGGCGCGCAGGGCGCGGCCCCAGCGCTCGGCGCGGCGGCAAGGCCGGGTCAGCCGCTCGGTCAGCCGGCGTCGGCAGCGGCGGCGGCGACGAAAGCTCCTGCGCAGCCGCAGTACCAGAACCGCTTTCCGCCGACGCTCGGCACCGTCGACCCGCATCGCGCGTCGGTGCAGGCGCAGCAGGCGGCGAGCGCTGTCGCTCCGTCGGCGGCGCAGCAGTCGGCGGCTCCTGCGACGGCGTCGGCCCAGTCGGGCTTCAAGCGCCGCCGGTCCGACGCCGCCGAGCAGTCACAGCAGCAGCAGCCTATGCAGCGCGCCAAGCCCGCTCCGCCAGCTGCAGCAGTCGAGCGCGCGCCCGTCGCGCCGCCCGAGACGCCGGCGCCCGTCAACACGACGCCGCTCTTCACCTACGACGAGTGGCGCAAGGCCATGGTGCGCCCGCCTATCGTCGAGGTGCTCAACGACGCCGTCGACGCCTGGGCCAAGAAGCACGGCTCGGCCAAGGGCGACGGCAAGCGCAAGTACCTCGGGCGCGTCACGTACAACGCCCTGACGCCGCCTGCCGAGCTCCTCGACGGCGCGACGCTCGCGCACAACGTCGGTGGGTACGTTGAGGTCGTTGTGCCGACGTCGTGGATCACGGGCCCGCACTCGCCGCCGTCGTTGTCGTCGTCCTCGCCGAGCGAGCGCGCCGACGACGAGATCCGCTCGTCGTGCTCGGTCCCTCCTGTCGACGCGCACCCGGTCGCCCTCTCGTTTGGTCCTCCCTCCGCCTACACGGGCGCCCCTCTCCCGCTCACCTCGCCCACGACGCCGCTCGTCCTCCCCTCGCACCTCGCCGACCTCCCGACGGTCCGGCAGCGCCAAGTGTGGGGCACCGACGTCTACACCGACGACTCGGACGTGCTCCTCGTCCTGCTGCACTCGGGCTGGCTCCGTGTCACGAGGCGGGACCGCCGGCTGCGCGCGGGCGAGAAGGGCGCGGGCGCCGATGCGGTCCGGCGCGCCAAGACGGTCGGCGAGGAGCGCATCACGGCGCCCGGGCGAGACGCAGAGGGCGAGCAGGACAAGGTCCCGACGGCGCTGCTCGTGCGGCTCGGCGTCGTGCCGGCGCTCGTGCGGTACGAGGGGATCGAGCGGCAGGGGATCAGGAGCCGCAGCTGGGGCAACGGGCACGACGGCGTCAGCCTGCGCGTCGAGGACGTGCTCTCGCTCGACGTGCGTCCCTCTCTCTCTCTGCTCTTTCTCGGCACGCTGAAGGAGCGCCCGCTGACGGCGACTCGACTTGCCTGCAGGACGTTCCCCCTCCTCGAGCGACTCGCCTGCGCAAGCCTCGCGCCGCCGCCTGCGCCCACCAGATCGCCGACCTGCACCGCTCGGCGTACCCGCACCTGCACGCGCCCGACGACCACCACGACGACCTCGCGCCGCACGCCTGCCCGCCGCCGCCGCCCAAGCGGTACCGCTTCTTTGCGCGCGCCAGGTCGGACGACGCCGAGGTCGAGGGCAGCGACGAGGACATCGTCGTGACCGACACGTTCGTGCTCGAGCTGGGCGAGGGGCGAGGGAGGTTTGTCGGGCTCGAGGACGAGGACGAGCGCGGCGAGGACGAGGAGATGGCCGACGAGACGGCGCAGGCGATGGAGGTCGAGGCGGCGTGGGGCGCGGCAGGTGTGTAGATGCGACTTGTTGTGCGGCGTAGCTGGTGCTCCTGTCCTGTCCTTGCTGCCTGGTCGTGAGAGGGAGGCGGCGGACGAAGGTGCGAGCGGTCGTTCGGTCGCAGACGCCCTCTCCTGCTCTCGACATCGCTTGCAGCGCCTCGTATTCGCACAGCTTACTCTGTACGGTGCTCTGCGGCGACCGACGACCCGGCGAGCGCACCACGACGCCGTCAGAGCTCTCGTCGGCACCTCCGTCGGACCCTCTCCTCTTGGTCCTCCCTTTCATCAGTTCGCCGCTCTCCCTCGCCCTCGACGGCTCAGTCTTGCCTGCGACTTCAATAGAGCGTGCCCTCGACCGACAGCGCCCGCCAGCAGACCCGCCCCTCTGCCAGCACGCCTCACCCACCTCGCTCGCCCACCGCCGACCCGGACCCCGCTCCGCCCTCGCCCCGCCGCATCGCACACGTCGCCGAGCAGCGCATCGCCCAGTGCGACGAGCACAGTAGCTCAAGCGAGCAGTTCAGCCGCAGCAAGAGCGAGGGACAATGCGCCGCTCCCCCTCTCCCTCCTCGACTCGCCGTCCGCCCAGCGCAATGTCCGTCGCGCCCACCGGCGCCCTCTCGCCGGTCCCGTCGCGCAGCGCAGCCGCTCCGTCGTGGACGCTCGAGCTCTCGCGCCGGACCAGCTCGGCTCGAGCAGATCAGCGCACTTGTCCTTGCGCTCGTCGACCTCGACGAGCGAGGCGAGCCGCTTCTCGTCCAGGACGGCTCTCGATTGCAGTCCTCTGCTTCTGCCGAGCTGCATATCGTGCTCTGCTGCGCTCCTGCACCAGTCTGCACGGTCTCGCGCGCCGTCGTCGAGGACAAGGGCGGCTCGAAGAGATCGTCGAGCGGGTCGGCCGGCAGCGACGGCGCGCTCCCAGGACGAGCGAGGGCTCACCCTGACACGCTCAGGAGCTTCACGGCTATAGCCTGCACCGCTGCGGTGCTGCTGCTGCTCGCTGCGAGCGGAGGAAGCGAGCTCTCGCTGCCGCTCCCCCGCCTGCCGCTCGCCGCAGCATTTGTCCTCGAGCGCTGAGTTGGCGCCGAGTCGGCGACGGTGCCCGCTCCACGGTCGATCGCGAGAGTCTCGGTGTCGGTGGAACAGGGGGCGCACGCGCACGTTTCGCCCGAGACGGACCTTGGGCTTGCGCCGCCTCGTCGACTGACTTGGGGCTCTCGAGGGCGAGGAGCACTGGCTCCCCAGCCTTGCTGTCCACCTCGTCAAGTTCGATTCAGAAGGTCTTTGTGGCTCCACATCAGTGCGTCCCCTCCTCTCACCTCGAGCGGGCATCCGCTCCCTCCTCCTCCTCCTCCTCCGCCTCGAACTCGCGCGTCTTGCTGACTCGCCTCTGCTCTCCTGCAGTCATGGCGCCTCGCGACGCACCAGAAGAGCTCGACCGACGAGCGCGACCTCGCCTGCCGAGCATACGGCCGCTGCTCGAGCTGCACGGCGCACTCGACCTCCGACCGCCGCCTCCTCGTCCTCTCGACACCTCGTCCGCCTTTCGCCCTCCTCCTTTCGCCTCGTCGACCCGCCCGCCTTCGCCAATACCGTACGGCTACTGCGTCGGCAGCTGTGCCCTGTCAGATCGAGGCGACCCGCCATCTCGAGAGCCCTCTCGACGACCCGCAGCACCACCACATCCTCAGCTTCCCCTCTCGCCGCCCCTCTCCTCGACCTCGCCTTCAACTCTTCCGTACGGCTACGCCCGCACCTACTTCTATAACGAGCGGCATCCGCAACGAGCGACGACTACGGCGTTCGACCCGCCGCAGCGGTGGTTCTCGACGACGTTCCGCACGACGACCGGCGCGAGGGCTCCGCCGCCGGCCTTTATCGGGCAGCAGCCGTCGCACAACTCGTCGAGCCGGCCGACGAGCGCCTCGCCGCCTCGAATGCGCCCGCCCTCGTCGGCGTCGAGCACCTTCCCCCTCCCCGCCGCCCTCCCTCCTCCCTCTCGCCCTCCCTCCCCAGCGCCAACCTTCTCCCCTCTCTCCCCTCCCGACTCGACCGCCGCATCTCCTGCGACAGCGTCGAGGGCGAGGCCGCACCGCTGCGCGACGTGCGCCAAGGCGTTTGCGAGGCGGCACGACCTGACGCGGCACGAGCGGGTCCACTCTGGCGAGCTGTGCGTCGCGCCTCTCTCGCTCTCCTTCTCTCTCTCAGCTCCTTGAACGAGGAGATGCAGGGACTGATGCCGCCGAGAGTTCGCGCGCAGGCCGTTCGAGTGCGGGAAGTGCGCCAAGCGGTTCCGGAGGAGCGACGCGAGGAGGTGCGTCCCTCTCGCTCTCTCCGTCGCTCTCGTGACGCACGCTCTCGAGGGCGCTTCCGAGAGCTAGGTCTCGAGAAGCGACGACTCACGCCAAGCGCACGCAGGCGACATCTGCTGCTCGAGCTGTGCTAGTCCGAGGGGGAGGCGCGAGCGCGGGTCGACGAGGTCGACGCTCGCTCGGCCCGGGTCGAACGAGAACTGTAGCTGCGCGGTGAAATGCTCTCTATCGGCCTCTCGAGCTGGTACGAGGAGCGAGAGGAAGGAGAAAATGAGAGCTAGCGATACAACAACACGACCTCCCTCCCGCCCGCCTCGCACCTCTACTACACCCCGCGCCTCCCTCGCACGACCAAGACCAGCACCTAGACGAACTTGACGCCGTCGCCGTCCTCGCCGAGGCCCTTGAGGACCTGGGCCTGACCGCGCTTGACGAGGAGGTCGAGCGCTTTGCGGAGGAGGGGGAGCGGGAGGCGGTAGAACTCTGCGGGCGGGGGCGCAGGGGCGGGCGTCAGCTGGGTGGTCTGGGCAGGAGGGTGAGAGGGAGATGGAGGGCGCACCGGTCGTGTGGGCGAGGTCGCCCCCCTCGGTGAGCTCGTAGAAGGTCATGACGCTGTTGGTCTGGCCCGTCTCCTTGACCTGCGCGCGCCCGAGCCAAGAGTCAGCGGATGCTGTCGCCGAGTGGATAGAGGAGAGAGAGAGAGACGCACCCAGTCGTAGATGGCCGTGGCCCACTCGTCGGGCCGCTTCCAGTAGACCCAGACGGCCGACTTGGGTGCTGCGGGTGGCTCGACCCAGGCGGCCTGCCCCTGTGCGACGAGGTCTTGGAGGATGAGACTGAGGGTCGGGAGGGCGAGCTGGCGGTGCAGTGCCGGGTTTGAGAAGGGCTCGAGGGCGCACTGGTCGTCGGAGAGGTCGAGGCGGAAGGTGCGGGTGAAGCGGGCGTGGGCGAGGACGAGGGTGCGCCAGGTTTGGAGCTGGTGTGCCCAGGTCTGCGGGTTTGGCTGGCGGGTGAAGAAGGGGGCAAAGTGGTACAGCGAGGGGAGGCGGAAGCCCGTGGTGGGGGAGGTTGAGGGCGAGAGCGAGAGGCGAGCGGGCTGGGCCGAGGAGGTCGTGGATGATGGTGGTGGTGGTAGCCGCGATGCGAGAGTGGCAGGCTGCATCGCTGTCCTGCTCGAGTGTGCGAGGTGGTCGAGACGGCTTCAGAAGCGAGGAGCGACGAGAGCGACGAGGCGATGTTGGCCTCGTCCCCTCTCGCCCTCGACCTCTTGCCGGCTCCAGAGCTCGTCGACAGAGCTCTTACACCCTCTACTGCCACGCCGAGCACCCACACCGCCGCCCACCGCACTGCCAACCACTCGAACCCTCATCTCCGAGCTTCCTCATCTCCCCTCACCGACCATGGCCGACCAACCCGCTCAACAGCCGCAGTCAGACCCCAAGGGCAAGGGCAAACAGTCCCCGAGGGCTACTGCCATGATCGTCATCGGCATGGCGGGCTCGGGCAAGAGTCCGTCCTGCTCGTCCTCGTCTCGACCCTGCTCTCGTCGTCTCGCTCTCTTGCGGCGCGGCAATGAGTGCTGAGCTCGCGGGACCGGGCTGACCCACTCTACCGCACGCTCGCAGCCACCTTCATGCAGCGCGTCAACTCGTACCTCCACGAGCGCAACCAGCCGCCCTACGTCCTCAACTTGGACCCGGCCGTCATGCACCTCCCCTTTGACGCCAACATCGACATCCGCGACACGGTCGACTACCCCGAGGTCATGAAGCAGTGCGTCCCCCTTCTTCTTCGCTCGGTTCTCGAGGAAACAGCGCCTCGCTCACGCCTCGCTCCGCGCTCGCTCGCAGGTACAACCTCGGCCCAAACGGCGGCATCATGACGGCGCTCAACCTGTTCACGACCAAGTTCGACCAGGTCCTGTCGCACGTCGAGAACCGCGCCAACGACGTCGAGTGCGTCCCTCCCTCTCCCTCCCTCACCCCTCCCTCGTCCGTTTCTTCCTCTCTGACGCTTGCCCTCCCGCACGCAGCTACGTCCTCCTCGACACGCCCGGCCAGATCGAGATCTTTACGTGGTCGGCCTCGGGCTCGATCATCACGGACGCGCTCGCGAGCGCGCTCCCGACCGTCGTCGTCTACATCATCGACACGCCGCGCACGACGGCGCCCGCGACGTTCATGAGCAACATGCTCTACGCGTGCTCGTGCGTCCCTCTCTCCTTTCTCGCCCACAGCTCGTCTCTCTCCCTCGAGCGCTCGAGCAGAAGCTGATGCCTCTCGCCCCGCCCGCAGCATCCTGTACAAGACGCGCCTGCCGTTCCTCGTCGTCTTCAACAAGACGGACGTCCAGTCGCACCAGTTTGCGCTCGAGTGGATGCGCGACTTTGAGAGCTTCCAGGACGCGCTCCTCGAGCGGCGCCAGACGCACGGCGACGAGGACGGGCCGGCGTACCAGGACAGCCTCATGAACTCGATGAGCTTGGTGCTCGACGAGTTCTACAAGCACCTCAGGGTGCGTCCTTGTTCTCGCTCTCTTTCGCCCGGGCTGCGGAGCCGACGACGTGCGGGCGCCGTCGAGCCGCGTCGCCTTCTCGACCCCGCTCGGACCCTCCCTTCACCCTCCACCTCGCACCCCTCCCTCTTCCTCTCGCACCTCACTGACTCCCTCCCTCCCTCTCTCTCTTCGTCCGCACGCAGGCCGTCGGCGTCTCGGCCATGACGGGCGAGGGCATGGACGAGCTGTTCGACGCCGTGCAGGAGGCGCGGCAGGAGTACGAGCGCGAGTACAAGCCCGAGCTGGAGAAGCTGTATGCCGAGCGGGTGCGTTTCTCGGTTCTCTCTCGCTCTCTCGCGCTCCCTGTGTGCAGCATTGGCCTGTGCGCGTCGTCGTAGAGGACGAGCGTGGCTGACTTTTCGACGTCCTCCCTCCTCCCTCCTCTTCTCGCCTTTCCCTCGCCCTTGTCTTCGCCCTCGCCTCGCTCGCGCCTCTCCCTCACCTCACTCTCGTTCCACCATCGCCCTCTCTCTCTCGCCTCGTCCCCGCCTTCTCCCTCCCCTCCCCCTCGACCCTCGCCCGCCTCGCCCGCTCTCGCTCGCTCCCGCCCGCCCCCAGGAGAAGAAGAAGGAGGACCAGAAGGCCGAGTCGATCTCGCGCATGATGCGCGACATGAAGGTGTCGCCCACGACGGGCGCGGCAGCCGTCCCGCAGTCGGAGCTCGACAAGTACCTCGACCCGAGCAAGGGCGGCTCGAGCGGCGGCGCAGCGGGCGACGAGGAGGAGGAGAGCGAGGACGACGACGCCGAGGTGATCGACCGCAGCTCGAGGACGGACTACTACGCGCTGCCGGAGAAGAGGCGCAGGGGGACGGGGCCGGGAGGAGCGGTCGAGGGCCCGGACGGCAGCTTGTGGCCTGCTCCCTGAGCTTCTCTCCCTCTCTCGAGTCGTGCAACGCCGAGCGCATGTTGTACTGCTTCTTGTTGCGCTCGATGCGGTCTATGAGAGAGAGAGGATCTAGTGCAAGAGGGCGAGCATCTCGTCGACCGACGTGACCTTCTCGCGGAGCTTGCCGAGCGCTTGGCCCCGCTCGCGCTCGACCCGGTCGATGACCTCCCAGTCCTCCCAGCTCACGACCCTCCTCCCGCTGCTGCCCTCGAGCGCGCGCGCGTCGAGCGGCGGCCGCTCCTCCACCGCGAAGCCGCCGCCCGCCGCTCGGGCCGCCACCAAGTCGCCCGCGACGACGTCGGCCGCGGCGAACGCGTCAAACATGGTCGTCGCGACGACGCCCGTCGGGCCCCTCGCGAGCCACCCGCTCGTGTACAGCCCGCTCACGTGCTCGCCGCCCTCGCGCGCGACAACACGCCCTTGCCCGTCGTTGCGCACGGTCCCGCGCCGCTCGTCGAACGGCACGCCGGGGAGCCCGATCGAACGGTACCCGACCGACTTGAACACGAGCGACGTCGCGCTCGTGCTCGTCGTCGACGTCGCGCGCGCCGAGGCGTGCGACGGGTCCGAGCCCGAGCTCGAGGAGGACGAGACGAGCTCGTTGTGCGCGTACCGCACGGCGCCGACGCCCTGCGGGTGCGTGATGCCCTCGAGCGCGCCGGGCGCGTGCGCCGCGGCGCCTGCGCCGTCGCCGCCGGCGGGGAGGAGCTCGAGCGGGCTGCGCAGGAAGCGCAAGCTCCACGTGCGCGCGGCGTCTGCTGCGAGCGTCTTGCTCCCCGCGCGCAGGAGCCCGAGCGCGCGCTTCTTGGCGCGCGCGCCGTCCATCGCCGGGTGCGCGTCGACCTGCGCGGCGGCGGCGTCGAGGAGCGCGGCGTCGTCCGACGAGGTGGCGAGCGCGACGCCGGGGAGGTTGAGCATCTCGCGCAGCTCCTTTGTCGTCGCCGCGAGCTGGAGCGGGCCGCGCCGGCCGACGATGTCGACGTGGCGGATGCGGCTCTGGGCGAGGGCGGCGAGGACGGGCTCGGGGACGTCGAACGGCTTGAGGGCGTCGACGCCCTTGACGAGGATGCGCGCGACGTCGAGCGCGACGTTGCCCTGGCCGATCACGGTCGCGTGGTCGAGTTTCGAGAGGTCGAGCGAGGGCGGCGATAGGAGGCCCGAGTGGTAGGGGTGGCCGTTGTACCACGAGACGAAGGTGCGCGCCGAGAGGACGTTGAGGAGCGTGTCCTCGCCCGGGATGCCGAGAGGCCGGTCGAGCGACGCGCCGTACGTGAGGAAGACGGCGTCGTAGTGCTGGCGGAGTGTGTCGAGCGAGACGGATGCGGCGAGGGACGAGGGGTGCGGGTTTGAGACGGCCGAGGGCGAGGGCGAGGTCGAGCCGCACACCTGGACGTTGCCGAAGAAGCGGAACCGAGGGTCGCGCGCCGTCTCCTCGAACTTGTGCTCGCAGTTCTGCAGGGCGGGTGCACGAGGAGTCAGCTCGCTCTCGGACAGTCCTCATCCGCTGGCTCGAGGAGAGGAGAGGGGGCGCACCTTGACCTCTGGATGATCTGGGGCGACGCCGAAGCGTGCGAGGCCAAAGGGCACAGGCAGGAGCTCGAACAGGTCGACGGTCGTGTTGTCGGAGCCGTCGAGGCCCAAGAGGCGCGATGCGGCGTAGAAGCCGGCTGGTCCTCCCCCGACAACGCCGATGCGGAGCTTGTGGCCGGCGAGGGTGGCGGCGGTGCGGCGTGCTGGCCAGGGTCGGGCTGGCGCAGATGCGCGGAGGGCCGGGCGAGCTGCTGCTCGTATGGGCGCGCGCTGCATGGCTGGCGGAGGCGAGTGGAGGAGGACGAGCGAGGCGGTGCACTCGGCGGCGGCGGCGAGCCGGCTGGCACTCGATCCCGGTCAGCGACAGCCAGCTGTGGCTCGCTGCTGCTGCTCAAGCGTGCTGGAGAAGAGCACGCTCGAGCTGCCGTCTCTTGCCGCCCGCCTCTCTCTCTCTCGAGCCCCGCTCTCCTCCTCGCCGACACCGGCGTCCGTTTCTCGCTCTCCTGTCCGCCACCGCGGCGGACTTTCCGGTCCGTCTCTCCTCTCCTCTGCGCGACGAGGACTGTGCTCGGTCCAGCTCCTGGCTCTGCTCCGCTTCCTTCTCGCCTCGCTTCGAGCCATGGTCGCCGTCGTCCCCTACGACCCGCCGCCGCGCTCTCGCTCAGCTTCTCGCCGCTCTACCGCCTCGAGCATCTTCGACCGCGTCCACGAGGGACTCGTCGCTGCCGAGCACCTCGCCGACGAGGCGGGCCAGGTCGCTGCAGGCGTCGGCAAGGCGGCGAGAACGGCCCAGCTCGTCGAGGAAGACGTCGAGCGGGCGTACGGCGGCAGCGGCGGGGAGGATGGGCGCGGCAGGGCGAGCGGGAGGACCCAGTCGTCGCCGTCGCACGCTGGGAGGGCGTACGGCGACGACACCACCGAGGGCGAGTCGGAGGGCGAGGCGAGGGCAGGCTTGATCCCGCCGGGCAACGACAAGGTGCGCCCCTGCTCGCTCGCGTCCCTCTCGTGGAACTCGCTGACTCTTCGTCCTCCTGCAGCCGACGTCTACGCCCAAGATCGTGCCGTACGAGCCAGCAAGCTCGACGGCTCGACAGCGCAAGAAGCCGACCACGTCCAGCACCGACTCGCTCGCAGCCTTCTCGTCTGCCGTGAGCTGCAACTTCTCCTTGTTCCGCCTCCTCGTGAATCTCACTGACTCTCTTCAAGCTCCTGCAGGTCGAGACGGCGCAAGAAGATGTCGACAACCTCGCCGACGACATCGAGCTCATCGCCTCGCAGCGCCACCGGCTGACGGGCCTCGCCTACGAGCGCCACGCCAAGCTGCACAAGCGCCGCGCGCTCGACCCGCCGCGCTCTCGGGCCGTCGAGCTCGAAGAGGCCGTCAAGCTCGCCGCCCTCGTCGCCAACGTCAAGCCCGACCTCGAGCGGGCGTACCGCGACGTAAGCGCGCTCCAGCCCCGGCTCCAGGCGCTCCTCCGCAACGCCTCCTCCTCCTCGCCGTCCTCGTCTCGAGCCCTCAAGCGCGCTCACAAAGCCTACGACACGCTCACGCGCTCGTACGCCGCCCTGCTCGACTTTGTCGAGGACCGCGCAAAGGAGGAGAAGCGCACGCGCGACGACGGGCAGGCCGAGCAGAGCTTGCTCGCGCGCATGAGGGACGACCACCCCGAGTGGGACCGGGCCAAGCTCATGGCGCAGCTGCAGAGGGCCAAGAAGGCGGCGGGCGAGACGACGCTCGCAAAGGTCGATGTGCGTCCGCCTCTCCCTTTCTCTCTGCCCCTCGCGCTCGAGCCCCTGACTGACCTTTCCTCCTCCTTCGCTCGCAGTACTCGCGCGACCCGTACACCGGCCGATGGCTCCTCCAGCAGCCCTTCACCGGGCTCGACGACGTCCTCCAGGCGATCGACCTCGCCGAGAACGGCATCACCAAGCGCGACGACGAGAAGACGGGCTCGCGGGCGCTCGGCTCCCTCCTCTCCAGGGCTTTTGTGCGTCCCCTTTTCTGTCTCCTTCAAGGTTAAGGCCGAGGAGAAGCGTCCTGACGCCTCGAGCCGCCCCGCAGTCCCCGCCGCGCACGGCCCGCTCCTCGTCCACCTCGCGCACCAAGTCATCCCGCGCCCGCAAGCGCTCGCGCACCGAGCACGAGGTCGCCAAGGCGCACCGCTACCGCTCCGAGGACAAGCCGCGCGCGCACGCCGACGGCGGCGGCGACTCGAGCGACGAGAATGGCCTCCTCCCGCGCAAGGGCGGTGCGCGCGACGATGACAGCGACGACAGCTTTGATGCGTCGAACCTGCCCGAGCGGGTCCCGACGGACGACACGTCGGGCTACGTCGAGTCGAGGGCGGAGCTGATCGAGGACGCGAAGGCGCAGCGCAGGACCGAGCAGTGCGTGCTTCGTCCCCTCTCGAGCTGCTCTTGCTCCCTCGTGCGTCAGCTGACTCCCTCTCCCTCTCTCTTGTACAGCTTCTACACGCCTCTCGTCATCGTCTACTGGTGCGCCCGCCTCATTTTCTCTCTGCGCGCCCTCGCCTCGCTCGGACCCAGCCGCTGACTCCTCCTTCCCTCTTTTTCCCCCCCTCCCCTCCTCCCCTCTCGGCCTCCTCCCCTCTCCTCTTCCCCTCCGCTCCGCTCCTTGTCGCCCACTCCCGCCCGCAGGGTCCTCATCGCCATCCTCTACCTTTATTACCTCGTCGCGCGCCTGCTCGGCTTCGACTCGCCGCTCGGCAACGTCGACCTTGGCGCGCGCTTTGGAAACTCGGCGTGGAACGACACGGGCGACGGGCTCGTGCGTACGAGCGCGACGGCCGAGATGGCGAGCGCGACGACGACGAGCAGCGAGGAGGGCCCGAGGGTTCTCACGGGCGCGCCGGGCGCGACGGGCTTGAGCGAGGTGCTCAGCCGGGCGAGCAGCCTCGAGGCGCTCCTGTCGAGCGTGAGCGGGTCGATCACGGCGAGCGCGGGCGAGCGGACGGCGACTGCGATGGCGACGATGGCGCACGGGCAGCGAGAGGAGGAGGTCGAGGAGTGAGCGAGGGCGGCGCGGCGAGGAGGAGCAGCGTGCAACGATGGACTTGGCCCCTGCAGCCCTCGAGCCGCAAGCTTGAGACCATGTGCGCAGGAGCGCAGGCTCGTTTAGCGAGATGCAGAGCGACGAGATGCCGAGGCCAGCGAGCCGCAGGAGAGTCGAGGAAGAGCGGGCGAGCAGCGTCGAGGAGTGCGCGTGCGCTGCTCAGTGAGCTGGGTAAGCTGCGACCGCGACCCGGCAATCAGCTTGTGGGCCCGCCCGAACCGTCGTGAGGCGTGAGCAGCTCGTCGCGGAGGAGGAGGAGATGAAGTGGACGAACCCTTCTCGCTCTTCTCGCACACGCACGATGCTCCGAACAGCGCCAGCACGGGCACGAGCAGCTCTCCAGCGACCAGCACGCCAGCCCACGAGCCACCGCAGGCCCGCGAGCTCGTTCCCCGGCGCACCTCCTCCTCCCCCGCCTCCCCCTCCTCCGCCGCCGCCGCCTCGAGTCTACATCCAGCCGGCGACCATCTACCCGTTCATCCTCCTGTCCATCATCACCTCGCTCGCCCTCAATCTCGGCCACCAGCGCACCGCCCGCGAGACCGAGGCCGCCCGCTTCCGCGCCCAGGTCTCGGTCATCGAGACGCTCCTCGCCCGTGCGACCTCGAGCACCCGCACGCTGTCCGAGCAAGAGCAGGAGGACATGGAGCGCGAGCTCGAGCTCGTGGGGCTCGGCAGGGGCAAGGACAAGGCCGTCGTCGGCGCCGAGACGAGCGTGCGCGAGGCGACGAGCTGGACCGAGGTCTTCTTCGGCAAGAAGGGCAAGGCGTACGAGCAGGCAAAGGACGACACCGACTGGGACAAGGGTCCGTCCTCTCCCTCTCTTCTCCGCCGTGTGGTGAGGACGAGCGCGCTGACTCTTTGTCCCCCTCGCGCCCTTTCCCTCCTTCCCTCTCTCGCTGCTTGCGCTCACCGTGTAGTCTTCCGCGAGGCAGACGAGGCCGAAAAGATCCGGCAGAGCGCGCCACCGGTGCCCGTCCCTACCGCTTCCACCTCGGCGTCCTCGCCCCTCGCCGTCTCTTCCTCCTCCCCTCTTCCTCCGTCTTCCCCTCCCGCACAGCCTCCTGCACCCGCACAGCAGCCTCCCCTCCCGCCATCCGCAAAGCCGAGCTCTAAGGCCGTCTACTTGTAGCCCTGTCGCGCAACGCAGACCCTCTCCTAGATCCTCTCGCTCGCGCTCTTCGAGAGACGCACAGTCCTGCTGGCTCGCATGCACACGGTCAGGAGAGAGCGGCACAGCAGAAAGCTCGAAATGTACACAGAGCACTGCGCTGTACAATTCCGAGCGAGACGACGACCCGCGCCCCGAGCCCTCTACGCACGCACCTCGTCCCTCGGACCCATCGGCGACCCGACCTCGAGCCACGGCGGCAGCTCCCCTCCCCCTCCCGCCGCACCCGCACCGACGCCCGACCCGACCCCGCCCATGATGGCGCCGTCGAGCGGGTCAAAGCCCGTCTCGAGGAACGCGCTCATGAACGACGCCGGCAGCGGCGACAGGTCGTCGACGTCCATGCTGAGCCCGAGCCCGCCCGCCGCCGTCGCTGCCGCTGCGGCGGGCGGCGCGAAGAAGATGTCGCCGGCGGGCGGAGGGGGAGCGCCGGTGCTCGTACCGGAGGACGAGGGCGACGAGGCTGAGCCTGGGGCGAAGACGAGGCCCGACGGCTCGAGCGAGGCGTGCCCGCCGGCGAGGGGCGACGCGAGGAGCTTGGCGAGCGAAGTCGCGCTCGACTGCTGCTGCGGGTGCGCGGGCGCGGGCGCGGCGTCGGCGTCGATGCGACGGCGCTTGGTCGACGAGCGAGGCGAGGTCGGCAGGGCCGGCAGCTTTGCCTCCTCGGCGAGGAGGTTCTCGATGAGGGCGGCGCCGCGCGCGGCGATGGCCGAGAAGGACGTCATGCTGCGCAGCGTCGAGAGGGCGGCGACGACCTCGTCGCGCTCGGCGAGCAGGATCGAGGTGGGCGAGCCGCGCTGGAACAGGTCGAGGCAGACGACCGAGGCGGCGGCGCTGATGCTGTAGCGGTGCAAAGAGTCAGATTCGGCTCGCTCACGGCCTGCGAGAGCGAGGAGAGATGCACTGGTACTGCTCGAGAGGAAGAGGTGGACGAGCGGAAGAGGGGTGCGAGCGCACAGGACGATTCGGTTGACGGCGAGGGCGGGTGAGAGGGGCGCAGGGCGAGTGCATCAGCTTCGTCGTCGGCATCGTGGAGCGCAAAAGCGAGCGAGAGGAGGAACGCACAGGCACGGTCCACATCCTCGAGTCGCCGATCCTCGCCGCCTCCCTCAGGATCGCCCTGCTTGCGTCGAGCGCCCTCTTGCGCGACGGCTCGAAGCGGCGGAAGAAGGCGCGGTGCAGCGTGAGGACCTTGTGCGACGAGCTGATGATGAAGGTCGTGCGCATCCAGGCGGCGTTGGGCGGAAGGCGGTCCGCGTGCGCCGAGTCGGAGGTGAACCAGGCGGGGACGCTGTCGAGGAGCTGTAGTGCGAGGTCACGTCAGGTCTGCTCAAACTCAAACAAGTACTGAGAGAGAGTGCGACGGACCTGCTGCAGCTGAGCGTCGAGCCCGAGGATGTGCTCGTACGACGGGCTCGGGTTCTCGTCGACGTGCTGGAAGACCTGCTGCAGGATGCGGGCGACCTGGATCCAGACGAGCAGGCGCGAGACGACCGTGTACTCGGACGGCGGGCGATTGATGAGGATGCCCGTCATGAGGTCCCTGCGAGCGAGCGAGAGCGAGGGGGACGTCAGGTCGGGCTCGAGGGAGGGCGAGGGGAAGAGGAGGCGAGAGACGCACTCGTCGTGTGCGTTCGAGGGAAGCGGCGTCGTGACTTGCGTAGGCTGGACGGCCGTCGTCCTGCGGTACGGGATCTGCGAGACGAGGGGCGAAGCCGTCAGTCCTGCTCTTGGACCTTCTCAACGAGCGTTCGGGGAAGAGGAGACGCACCGAGAACCAGTCCTGGCTCGTCAGGGCCCAGAAGACCCTCTTGCGCGTTTCGTACGCGATGAGGCTCTTGGCGCGAGCCTCGAGCGACTGGCCCTCGACCGAGGCGAGCCACGCCTCCTCGGACGGCAGGCGGTGCAGGCCGAGGTCTTGCGCGAGGCAGATGCCGCTGCGAGCGGGTACAGAGCGTCACCTTCTCGAGCTCGTGCGCCGCCGAGAAAGAGGAAGAGCGAGAGAGGGGACGCACGTCGAGAGGAGCATCGGGAAGAGGTTGCTCTGCGGGACGTCCTGGCACCCGACGACGAGGATCGTGATGGCCTGGATCGCGTGCAGCTGGTGGTTCTCGAGGAAGTGCGAGCGATACAGGCAGGCGAGGGCGGCGTCGAGGTGCGTCTTGGTGAGCGTGCGCATGTCGTCTGCGCACAGGAGGTCCGTGCACGGGTCAGCCGTACGCTCTGCGGGCTCGAGACGATAGGTGGATGCGAGGACGCACCGTCGCTGAGGCCGAACGGTCCAAGCTGCTTGAGCTGCTCCCTCGTCATGTGCTTGGTCCCGCACGCCAACTGGGCGAACAGGAGCGCGAGCCACGCCGGGCTCGCCGTTTCGAACCTCGCCTCGTCCGGGTGCGTCATGAACTCGGCGAGCTCGGCGCGAAAGCTCGGCGCATGGATGCACGCGTGGTGCCACCCGGTCGACTCGAGGGCGTGCTCAATGATGAGGGCCGTGTCGGCGGGCGGCGGGAGGACGCGCGCGAGCGAGGTGGCCGTGGGGAAGAGGCTGGACGGGTGCTGAGGGAGCGAGGCTGGGTCGAACACCGACGAGAGGTGCACTGGATGGCCGTTATTGGCGTAGGGCGACATCTGCGGGCGTGTGAACGCGTCAGCAAGCCGCAGAAAGACCGAGAAGGTCGACCTTCTCAAGTCGGGCTCGGCGATGGGAGGAAGCGAGGCGCACCTGCGCGTTCTGCGCCGACGACTGCGGGCCCGTGAGCGCCCTGTTGCGGCCAAGAGCCTGCAAGTGAGCGCCATGAGTCAGCTCGCCGTTCGAAAGGAACGAGCACGAGGGTGAGAGAGAGGCGGACGCACCATGAACTCGAGGCTCAAGCTCGCCGCGACCTCCTCCTCGCGCAGCTCGTCGCTCCTCTCCCTGGATCCACCGTCCCGCCCGTCCGTCTCACCGCCCGCTCCCGCCTCGCCGTCGGCCACGCCACCGTGCGCCGCCTCCTCGAAAGCGCCGAGCCCAAACCCGCCCGCCGACCCGGCGCCGCCCTCGAGCCCGTGCCCGCCCTCCAGCGGCGGCAGCGTGTACGCCGTCGTGTGCGAGCTCGAGGCCGAGCGGTCGAGGCCGTAGTTGGGCGGGAGCGATCCTGAGCCGCCCGGCGTCGACGGGCGCGAGTTGCGCTGCGCGTCGTGCTGCGCGTGCGGCGTGTGCGAGGCGTGGAGAGTTGGCGGCATGAAGGGCGAGTAGGCTGCGCCGCTGCCCGAGGCGTAGGGCGTGAGGCCACTCGACGAGCCGTGCACGAAGATGTCGCCGTGCGGGTCGTGCGGGCGAGGATGGGGAGGATGAGGAAGATGGGGAAGGGGCGCTTGCGCGCCGCCGTCGTCGAAGGTGAGGCCGACGGCGTTGCGCATGTGCGAAGGCGCGTCGTCGTCGGGATTGGCGACGTAGTAGGGCCGAGCGGGGCCGGCGCCGCCCTGCAGCGCCGCGTTGACCTCGGCGCACCGACCGCCGTCCTGGGCGAGCCGGCCGAACGCAGCGACGAGGACGCTCTCGAGCCCGGTGAGGCGCGTGCGCAGGCCGTCGATGGTCGAGTGGATCGCCTCGACCTCGGCGAAGGCGCTTATGGCGAGCGCGTCGACGGTCGCCGGCGACGCGTGGGCGAGGCGAGGGTCGCCCGACGTGCCCAGGGGCGTGATGGGCGGCGTGCCCGGAGGACCTGGGGCGCCTGGAGCTGGAGGGAGAGGGGCGGCCGGATACTGGAGGGGCGTGCCGGCGGCGGCGGCGACTTGGCGCAGGCGGTCGGCGTCCTTGGGGCGGACGTGCGGGACGATGTGGCACAGGTGGGCCTTGTTGCGCTTGACGCAGTTGCCGCAGCTGTACAGAGAACACCGTGAGCGCCTGCACGCACACTGCCAGCTCGTATCGAAAGCTAGATAGCTTGGACGACAAGCAAGGAGGACGAGGCGACTCACGGAACGCCCTTGTCGCACCTCGTCTTCTGCTCGATGTCGAAGGGAAGCGCGGCGAGTCGTCGTGTAGGGTGTGGTGAAACGGCGAGGGGCAAGGCGAAAGCGAGGAGGAGGAAGTGCGGCGAGTGCGGAGGTTGCACATGTCGAGGCGGGAGGAAGGTGCGAGGGTCGACGAGGGCGATAGAGGCGGGGCAGTAGAGTCAGCGCTGCACCATACCGGTCCAGAGTTTGCCCCTGCAGCCACACCGCCGCACATCGTCCACCCGCAAGTCGTTCCCTCGGTCGCCGGCGAGCAAGATCAGGAGGCGGAGGAACGGACGACGCACCCGCCTCGCGCACTCTGAGCACGAGCTGCTCGCCCGCTGCGAGATGCGCACAGTCGGTACGGTCGGCAGGCTCGCCATCTGGGCCGTTCCGGGCGGCGTGGTCGGCGAGGATAGCTGGCGAAGAGCGGGCTTATCGGGCGAGCGGAGGGGCGAGGTGGGAGAGGGCGAGAGGGCGCTGAGGGTCGGCAGGGCGGTGCTTGATGTGGCCGAGGAGCTGAGATGGGCCGGCTCGAGCAACCTCGCGCGGTCGGGTGCGCGAGACGGAGTGCGCGAAGCGAGGAAGCCAACCCGGCCGAGCGAGCGACCGCGACCAAGTTCCGAGCGCTCGCTGCTTTGGCTTTCTCGCTCTCGCTTCGACGTGCGCAGGTAGGAGAAAAGGCAAGAGCTCTATGTGCGACTGCAGAGAGGGCAAGAGACGAGGAAGGCGAGGCTGAGGGGTACTGACGAAGGAGCGAGAGCGAGGGAGAGGCGGCAGGGGCGACGAGGCTACCCAAGAGAGAGAGAGAGAGACGAGAGAGAGAGCCTGCGGGAGAGAGGGAACTAAAGAGAGGGCAAGAGAAGAGAGAGAGGGAACGTCCTTTTGAGAGCGGCTAGCGCGAGGAAAGGGAGGGAGAACGGGTCGGCGACGACGCTCACTTCTTGGCGTTGAGCCAGTCCTTGACCTGTGTGCGCAAGCTCTGGGTCAGCACGAGGTCGCTGCAGAGAGAGGGCGCAAAAGGGAACGCACGATGTCGGCGAACGAGACCATGCAGACCTGCGAGAAGAGGAGGGACGAGGTCAGCGAACCTAGCAGCAGACGACGGATCCAGCCTGCCCCGCACACACGCAGGACAGGCTCGAGGACGAGACGAAGGCAGCGAACGCACCGTCTGCCAGATGCCGAGGCCGATGCGCGGCGTGACGCCGCGGTAGAGCCCCTTGATGCCGTTCTCGCGGTAGATGTAAGCGAGCGTGTTGGCGATCGTCGGCTTGGCCGGGCGCGCAGCGTCCGTCGGCGCCGCCTTGGCCATCGACTGCATCTGTGGGCCGGGAGGGAGAGAGGGTCAGTCGTGCTCCTGGGTTTAGCTCCTGCTCGTCCTCGCCGAGTCGAGGACGAGCCGCAGCAGACAGCGCAGGGGGCAGCGACGCACCTCGACACGGACGACCTCGATCGGCTGGTTCCAGCACCCGAGCGCGCCGCCGAACGTCGACGCCGCGATGCGGTCGAGCGTGTCGAGCTTCTTGCCCTCGGGGATGCCGCGCGCGTTGCGGATCGACTGCTCAGCGAGGCGCGCAAAGCCCATGCTGCGGACGAGGTTGAAGTGAGGGTCAGGGAGGGAGCTCGAGGGAAGAGAGCGCTGAGGAGACGAGGACGAGGGAGGAAAGACGCACCGCGAGCCCCAGTTGGTCATCTGGCGCAGCGCGACGGCGTTGACGCCCTTGTTGATGCCGCGGATGCCGTCCTTCTTCCACATGTCGCCGAAGAGCTTCCACCTGCGCGCATGCGGGCGTTTGTCAGCGTCTGCTCGCTCGGCGCGAGGAGGCAGAACGAGAGGGAGGGAAGGGGACGTACGTCGACGGCGGGTTCTGCCCGTTGACGGCCATCTTGCTCCTTGTGATCTCGGCCGTCTTCATGCACGTGCAGAAGCCTGCGCGCACGGTCGAGCATCAGCGCAAGCTCAGACGAGCGCGAGCCAGGCGCGGCTCGCGCGCTCAAGCAAGAGGGACAGGAGAGCCCGGGACGCACCGACAGTCGCGTACGCCTGGGCGACGCCGCCGCCCATGCCGCCGAGGAGGCCGGCCGTCGCCGGGCCAATGCCGGCCGTCATGGCGGCGCCCTCGATCTCGGCCGCGGCGAAGAGGAGGACGGCGCCCTTGGTCGACGCCTCGATCCACGCCCACGGGATCAGGCCCTGGTAGACTGCGTGCGTGCACAGGTTCTCAGTGAGCTAGTGCTGCGCAGGATAGGAAAAAAGGGCGGTGCGAGGAAGGAGACGCACAGCCGAGGACACCGCCGCGACCCCAGACCTTGGAGAGCGCCGTGCCCATCGTATCGCCGCGCTGCGACGCCATCTGCGTCTTGACGACCTCGAGCGGCTGGCCGAGGGTCGTGACCTGGAAAAGGAGGGCGTGGAGGAGGCGTCAGCGCGACTGTTCGTCGGGGTGGGGAGCTGTCATCTCCGTCGGCGGCCGCCCTCGCCGCACGAGCTCCTGCACGAGAGCACGGGCGAGCGAGACGGAGCGAGAGGTGGCAGGCTCACCTCAAACATGTTCATGATGCCGCCGAGGGCGATGTTGGACCAGTTGATCTGGCGCTTCTGGCCGGGGACCACGGGAGCTGCGTCGATGGCCATCTTGAGCTGGTGCGCTTGGGCGAGGTCGAGGAGGTGATGTAGATAAGAGCTGCAAGGCGGGCAGGAGCAGGGTCAGTTGAGAGCGCGAGGAGGGTCGTACGAGGTGGGCGGACCAGGCGGGAGGGGGTGCGTGAGGTGCGAGGCGGCGAGGGGGGAGAGGGTGGGGGGCGCAGGTGGTGCGGAAGAGTGCCACTCACGGTGCTAAGGCTTCGAGGCGGGCAAAGGCGCGTCGAGGGTAGAGAGAAGCGAGGGTTGGCACGCGTGGTGGGGAGGTTGAGGATGGGGGAGGTGCGGGCGTGCGAGGGCGGCCGAGGGCTGTCTAGAGGGGCGGGAGGGGCTCGACTGGCTTGCTGCGAGCTATCGTGAGGCCCGAACGAACAGCAGGTGGTGGAGGGAGGAAGAGGGAAGCGCTCGCTCAAGAGCTGGGGCAGCACAGCGCTCTCCGTCGATCATCTCATTCTCGCGTGCCTGTAAGCCTGCGAGGTGCTCCCTGCTGTAGACTCGCTCACAAGTAGCTCTGCAGCGCTCGCAGACGCGCCCGAGAGCGACGAGAAAGCCGAGATGCCAGCCAATCGCTCGTCGCCAAAGAAGCTCTCGAGCCTCCCCTGCGCTGGCCTCGCACAGCGTCTCTCCAGGCGGCTCGACGAGCTTCTTACCAGCTCCTCGGGACAGCCCTCGACGGGCGCGCGAGAAGCAGGGACGGCGCCGAGCAGGCCGGAAGTTGTCGGGGCTCGTTCCGAGCGAGCGCGCGAGAGAGGGCTAAAACGGAGCGCAGGCTCGATTGCACTCGTGCTGCTCGATGCGGTCGCTGCGGGTGCCTGGAGCGGCGACGGCGTGCGGTCGTCGTCGAGAGCGTGGTCGGGTCGCGGCGGTGCTGCCGCAGGGTGGATGGGCTGCGAGCGAACAGAGTCGGGGTCAGCCACGGCTTCAAGAGATGGCAAGGAGGGCATGGCAGACGTACCTCGATGGCCCGTCCTGCATCTTCGCGTAGTCGGCTCGGCCGGCGAGGTCGTCGTCGCGCTCAGGCCTGCTTGTCGGGCAGCCTCGTCCGAAGCCAGTCGCGCAGGTCGACGGCGCCGCCTGCGACGCCGCCGAGCGCGAGGCCGAGCGCGAGCCTGCGGGGGACGGTGTGACGGGAGAGGCGGTCTGCGCGCAGCGAGCGAGGATCAGCGGGCTGAGCGCCGAGGAGAGGGAACGACGAGGGAGAGGGGACGCACACCACCAGCTCGCTGCGCCGGCCATGCCCACGCCTGCGAGGGCGCCCGCCCCCGCCTTGGTCCCGAGGACGTCGTCGCTCGCCGTCGGCTGGCCGAGCTGGACGGCTGAGCGCAGGCCCGAGTCGACCGTCTCCTCGAGCGTGAGGAAGGCGCCGGTCCAGAGGGCGAGGCGACCACCGGTGCGCAGGCCGCCCTTGATGCCGGCCCACAGGACGCGGTAGTTCTTGGTCTTCTGGTAGAAGTACCACCTGCGGGCGAGGGAGGGAGGGGTCAGTCAATGGACGGGGAGGGAGAGCGAGTAGGACGAGGGGGAGAAGGGCGACGGCGCTGTCGCGGAGAGGACTCACCCTTGGACGGTGGTGGGCAGGCGGTGGGCGTTCTCTGCGAGGAACTGCTTGGCGGCGAGCTTGGAGGACGAGACGAGGCCCGACGTGAAGCCGAACAAGAAGGCGGAGGTCGGGGCGAGGACGACGAGGGAGGGAGCCGGGCCGAGCGGTGGTGGTGCGGCGGTAGGCTGAGCCATGTCGGAGCAGGTCGAGCTCTCGCAAGGACTAGCTCGGTCGAGCGGACGATGAGCGACGAGCTGGCCTTCGCTCCGCCTCTCGCTCGAGGAAAGCCTTGCCCCTCTCGACCTGCTCCACCTCGACCTCGCCCACAGAGGTCGCCTGTCTTCCGCCGACAGCTCATCGCAGCTCGTCACCTACCGCCAGAGCCGCTCGAACAAGCCCCGCAGCTCGCCGTCGTCTCTGTGCCGTCACCTCGAGGGGGAGAGCAAGGTGCGTCTGTTCCCCGACGATCGGCAGCTCTGCGTGCTCTAGGCTGACTCCTGACGTGTGCACAGCAGCTCATCCGACCGCAGGGACATGCCTCGCCCGGCCCCAGCAGCGTTGCGACGAGCGTCATCCGCCGTCGCTTCGACCACCGCCGCACCTTGCACCTGCCGACCTCCACCCAGGCCAGCAGCAGCGCCAACCGCCCCGCCATCAAGCCCGTCAGCATCGGCACCTTACTCGACCGCGGCGACCACCTCGGCTGCGACAGCACACGGCGGCGTCGTCCCGCCCGTCCTCGACTTCCTCGCGCCGGGCTTTGGCTTCTTCTCGCGCGCCCTCCCGCCACTCGTCTCGTCCAGCGCACCACCCACCCCTCCAGCACCACCACCTGCACCCACACCATCCCGCCCAGAGTCGCATCGCCCCTCCCCGCCGCTGCACCCCCACTCGTTCGCCGCAGCGCCCCCACCGCCGCCTTCGCCCCAGCCGCACGCGTTCGACGTGCGCTCTTGGCGTCCGCTCTCGGCGGCGGCCTCCTCGGCGGCGTCAGGCGTCCCGGGCGCGCCACTCCGCAGGAGCGCGATCCCGCTCCCGGCGGCGTGCGTGTGCGGCAGGGTGCGCCAGAGCTGCCTGAGGTGCAGGGGCAAGTCGACGAGCGCGGTGCGGCGGTCGAGGATGGACGAGGGCGTGTCGACACTCGTTGGTCGGGCTGAGGAGGAGGAGCTGGGAGCGGGGCAGCGCGAGGGCAAGGGCAAGGAGGTCGAGCGGGAACCGCGGCGGGCACGAGGGGCGAGCGAGGCCGCGCGCGAGCCAAAGGGTCGCAGCGACAAGTCGAAGGCGTCGAAATGTGCGTCCCTACTACGTTCGCCGCGTTCAACGATGTGCGAGCCGCGAGCTGACCCAGGTCAACGTCCTGCAGCGTCGCCGCCCGACACGCCTACCACGCCTTCGATCCGCCTGCGGGCCCTCCTCGCCCGGCACGCTCCGCCTACCCTCCCTCACGTTCGCGGCACCAGCCTCGTACACGCTCGTCCTGCGCCCCGCGCCCGCCGCACCTCGCCCTCGCAGCGCACCCGTCCCGCGACGCACGGCCTCTCCGTCACCGAGGCGCGCGCCTCGCTCGACGCCCTCGTCGTCGCCGCGCAAGACGACGACTTCTACCACGCCCTGTCGACGAGGGAGCAGCTCGACCTCGTGCGCGCCCTGTCGACCGTCGCGCGCGCCGTCCGGCCCTTCGCGACGCCCGACCCGCTCGCGCCGGGCAACGCGTTCGACGACGCGCGCCGCACCGCCCTGCGGCACCGCGCTTCGCACGCCATGCTCGACATCCTGCGGCGCTCGCGCCACACCCTGACGGCGTTCGCGTCGCTCGGCACGTCACCGTACTCGAGCCTGCGGCAGAGCGCCGCGCTCCTGTTCCTCGACGCCGTCACGCTCGCCGATGCGCTCGGCCTCGTCGGGCAGGCGCTCCTCGGCGACGGCGCAGGCGACGGCACGGCCGAGGCGCTCGAGCTCGCCCAGGCGCTCGAGGCGCTGTTCCGCCCGCCGCCGTTCGACGACCTCACGAACGCCGCGCCGGCCGCCGATGGCCGGGCGCGCACGGCCGAGGTGCGCAACCGCCCCAAGGACGAGGCGACCCGGCTCGAAACCCAGCGCACGGCGTTCGCGCTGCTCCTCCAGATGTGGCGCGCGCCGGCGTCGCTCTCGCCGTACGCCGCCGAGCAGGCCTTCCTCCTCGTCACGTCGTACGCCTCGCCGCCGCTCTACGCGCTCTTCAGCGCACACGTCGACAGGTCGAGCTCGTCGACGCGCTCGCAGCTCGGCCTCAACGACGTCCTGCGCCGGTCGTACGGCGCGCTCCTCGCCGCGCTCGAGCCGTCGCCGGCGTCGTGGTTCGTCCAGCGCATGATCGGCGAGGACGCAGGTGCGCCGCTCGCCCCAGATGTCGAGCGCTCGGGCGCACACCTCGTGCGGTTCCTCGCCAAGACGGGCCACCCGATCGCGGCTCTCGACGTCTACCGCGCGCTCGAGCGCGCTCGGGGCGACGCCGCCGCGGTCGAGGACGTCGAGACGCTGCGCACACTGAGCGTGCTCGTCCTCGGGCTCACGCGCGAGCGGCTGTATGACGACGCCGCGCCGCTCGCGACGCAGCTCGAGCGCATCGCCGGCGCGCTGCAGGTCGAGACCGACACGGTCATCACGAGTGCGCCGCTCGGTGAGGGCTCCGAGGCGCGCCGCGCCGCGCCGCTCGAGCACGTCGCGTTGGCGTACCGCACGCTCGCCAAGCTCGCCTCGGACCAGGGGCGCAGCTCGACCCTCGAGCGCCTCCTCGGCCGCCTCGCGCGCCTCGGCGTCAAGCCGTCGACGTCGCTCGAGCCGAGCGCGCGCCGCCTGCGCGTTCAGCTCGTGCGACAGGAGCTCGACGAGGTCCGTGCGGCGTTCGTCTCGGCCGACGTCTCGCGCGCGAGCGACGGCGACCGCGCCCGGCTCTGGGCCCAGCTCATCGTCGCACACGTGCGCGTCAACGACGTCGAGGGCGGCATCCGGGCGCTGCAGGACCTCATCGGCGCCGGCCTGCGCCCGCCGCTCTCGGCCGTCAACTCGATCCTGCACGGCTACGCCCGCCGAGGTCGCGCCAAGCCGGCGTACGACCTGTTCGGGCAGCTCGCCCGCGGCGCGTTCGAGGCGCTCCAGCCCGACGCGATGAGCTGGAACGCGCTCGTGCTCGTGCACGCCGTCGCGCACGACCCAACGGCCGCCGAGGCGGCGATCGCGAACATGAAGGCGGCCGGCATCGCGCCGACTCGGCAGACGTGGACGACGCTCATGAACGCGTACGTCGAGAGCGGCATGTGGACGGCCGCGTTCGCCGTCTACCAGTACCTAGAGACGAACCCGGACCCGACCCTGCGCCCCGACACGCCCGTCGCCAACGTCATGCTCAAGGCGTGCCTCCTCACGGGCACCTCGGGCGACAAGGTCCTCGCCCTCATGCGCGAGCTCGTCCTGCGCGGCGTTCGGCCCGACATGAGCACCTACACGCTCGTCATGCAGGCCCTGTGCGCCTCGAGCTCGATGGACCACGCCGAGGAGCTGTACCGCTTCATTGACAGCGGCGACCACGTCCACGGCTTTGCGTCGCGCGGCACCATCAAGCCCGACGTCGCCATCTTCTCGTCCCTCATCGCCGGGTACGCTCGGCGCGGCGACGGGCCCAAGGCGCGCGCGTGCCTCGCCGAGATGCGCGCTCGCGGCCTGCACCCGTCGTCCGTCACGGTCGCCATCATCGTCGGCGCGCGCCTCATGCGCTACGAGGACGACCTGACCGGCGCCCGCCTCAAGAGGGCGCTCGACGTCGCGACGGCCCAGGCGCGCTCGTTCCTCGAGGAGGCGACGGTCGACAGCGACGCGCCGTCGGCCGTGCGCAAACAGCGCTCCGAGGCGCTCGAGCGGCGCCGCACTCGGCAGGCCGTGCGCGTCGACCGGCCCCTCGCGGCGGGCACGGACGCCGTCGCCGTCTTCGGCCCGCTCCTGCGCACGCTCGCGCGCACGGGCGACGCCTCGGACGCGCTGCGGCTCTTCGAGGAGATCCTCGACCGCAGCGACGAGCTCGACCCGGACGTCGACCCGCCCATCGCCCTCTACACGACCCTCATGACGGCGTTTTGGCAGCGCGACCAGCTCCTCGCGCCGCTGCAGGCCGACGCCGCAGCCCGCAACGTCCACCTCGTCTGGACGAGCCTGTACGACTCGGTCGCCCGACGCTTCGTCCGTGTCCGGCGCGCCGACCAGGCCGTCGAGGACGAGGCGGCGGGCGCGGCCACGCGCCAGCGCCGTGTCGATCCGGCGCAGGCGGCGTCGCTGTGCGTCCCCTTCACCGTCCTCGTCGAGTCGGCGAGCCGAGCGGGCCTGCACATGCTCGTCGAGCCGACCTGGCGCCGCCTCGCCCGCGAGGGCTTCGCCTTCGACTCGTCCAACTGGAACGCCCTCGCGCTCTACTTCATCCACGACATGCAGCTCGAGCGCGCCCTGTGGATCACCGAGCACGTCCTGTGCGAGCCGACGCCGCTCGAGGGCCTCGCTCGGGCCGGCAAGGCCGGCTCGGACGCGCCCGAGGGCGTCGAGGTCGCCGACTTTGAGCGCGAGCTCGGCGGCCTGCGCCGCGCCGACGCCGTCGGCCGCACGCCTGCGCACCTGTGGATGGGCCGCATCAAGGCGCACGAGGCGCGCCGGCCGCGCTCGCAGGTGCAGCTCGCCGAGCACCTGCAGAGCCTCACGACGAGCCCGACCGTGCGCGACGGCGCGCTCGGCGCCAAGCTCGGCAGCGCACTCGCCGACGCGCACAAGAAGCAGAGCGCGGCGCTGTGGCACCCGTTCGGGCGCACGCTCGGCGAGCTCGAGGCGGCGCTCGACCTCCTGTCGGCCAAGGGCACGATCCGCATCGAGCGCAAGTACGAGCGCCGCCTCGCCAAGACCAACATGCCGCCGCCGACGCCCTTGCCCGTCCCCTCGACCACCGCCTCGTCTTCACGCCCGACATCGGCGTCGACGTCCGAGTCGGGGACCGAGCGCGGCGAGGTCAGCAACCTCTCGCCGCAGGAGGCCGCCGCGGCGAGGGAGGACCTGCAGCGCCGTCACCCGAAGACGATGCGCGCTCTCGAGCTTTGGCGCACACGGCGCGAGCGACTCGAAGCCGAGCGCGAGGCGCACGACCAGCGTCCCGGCCGAGCTTTCTGAAACAGGTGCGTCGGCTCTCTCTCTCTCATTCCTCGCCCGCCTCTTGCACGCAAAGTCTGACGATACCCCTCGTCGATGCACGCAGCCACGCACATGGTCTACTCGTCTTCACGTCCGCCGCCCTCCCTTGCGCCCTCCTCGCCCGAGTCGGCCTTCCCTCTCCCTCGTTCGCGACCCGCACCGCACTAGCACCCGCATCCGCCGCACCCGCACTCGCACCTGCACTCCTCGCAACGCTAGATTTGACCTAGACCTCGCAGTACTCGTTGTGTCGCCGTCTGCCGTAGCCCTGTTGTGCCCGCACGGACCCCTCCTCGCACCCTCTCTCGCACCTCGCAACTCAAGTCTGTGCTGCTCTTCATTCTCTCCTTGCGTGCGGCCTCGAGAGCTTGTTGCGATGGCGTTGCACACGTCTGCTAGGCAAAGACGATAGGAGAGAGCCGCACAAGGTCGGCGAGACGAGACGAGGAGGCTGGGGAAGGACGAGGCACTGACAACAGCGGCGAGCGCACAGGAAAGTGGGCTCGTACAGGATGAGGGGAGGGAACTGTGCAAAGGGAGAGAGAGACAAGGAAGGGAGAGGGGAGAGGGGTGAAGGTGCGCTAGATCACGCCGCTGCTGCTTGAGGAGCAGGCTCGCCCGCAGGAGGCGCCGCGGCCTGCGCCGAGCTCGCCGCCGGGCTCGCAAGCTCGACGATGAGCCTCACGGCGCACTCGAGGAACAGGTACGGGCTCGACACCTCTGCTGCCGTGCGGCGCTTGCCCTGCGCCGCCGCGCCCGGACCCCCTGCTCCTGCTGCGCCGCTCGACGACGCGACGCGCGACCCGAGGAGCTCGGGCTTGCGCGCGCGCAGCTCGTCGGCCGTGTTGCCGTGCGGGACCGACGATGAGAGCGCCGGCGTGCCGGGCAGGGCCGACGCCGATGCGGCGCCTGTGAGCGAGGGGAGCTCGGCCGTGCCGAGGTAGGGCGACGTCATGGTCGACCCGGTCGGCGAGACGATGTTGGAGCCCGTTGGGGAGACGTCGCTCGAGCGCGGCGGGGCCGACAGGTTGGACAGCGAGCCGATGGCGCCGGGCGAGGGGCGCAAGGGGCGGTACCCGAGGTTGCGGAAGTCGACGAGGTAGTTCTGGTCGTCGATGCGGTACAGCTGGAGGTCCATGCGCACCTGTACGACGAGGAGAAGAATGAGTCAGACGAAGATCGAGAGGAAGGAAGGGTAGGAGCGAGAGAGAGAGAGAGAGGGGACGCACCATGACGTCGTCCATGCGGCACCTCGTCTCGACAAAGTAGAGCTCGTGCGCCTTCTTGATGCGCTCCTCCTCCTCCCTCCGCCGCCTCCTCTTCTCGCTCTCCTTCTCCTCGGCCCTGCTCGCGCCCTCGTCCTTCTTGCCCTCGCCGCACGGACCGCCCGCGCCGTCCTCGCCCTCGCCCGCCTCGCGCCGCACGCGCCACTCCATCTTGAGCGCCTTGAGCGTGCGGTAGATCTCGAGCATGACCTCCATCGGCTCGCTGCGCGACCGGATCCCAAAGTGCCACCGCTGCCGCAGCCGCTTGGTCGTCGACGTCGTCGAGCTGTGCTGCTGCACCGACACCTGCGGCACCGACGCCGGCGTGACGGCCATGTTGGTGCCGCCCTGGCCCTGCTGCTGCTGCTGCTGCTGCTGCTGCTGCTGCTGCTGCTGCTGAGGCGTCGTGTCGCCTGCGCCGCCGGGCGCGGGCGTCAAGCTCGTCGTCGGCGTGAGCGGCTGCGCGCCGCTGCGGAGCGGCGAGTTGAAGCGGTGCAGGAGGGGCCGGCTCGGGGCAGAGAGCGCCGCAGCGAGCTCGGGGTCGTCGTCGAGTGGGCGGCGGAGCGACGTCTCGAGGACGCGGATCGTGGTCGGCGCCGAGGGCGGTGCGCGAGGGTCGATGCTGGGCGTGGACGGGTCCGAGTCGGCGGCGGGCTTCTTGCGCATCGTCGGTTTGCGGTTGCGGGGCTGCGAGCGTGTGAGCGCGAGGGGTCAGCTGCACGGTCTCGACGAGGGAGAGCGAGGAGGAAGGGAGACGCACATCGCCCGGCGGCGCGTAGAAGCTCTGGATCGCCTCGGCGTCATCCCAGTGTGCTGCAGGGCACGAAGAGCGTCGTCAGTCGAGATGCGCATGATGAGGATGAGCTCGAGTAGGGAGAAAGGGACGCACAGCCCTCGACCATGCGCTTGTTGTCACGGCACAGCTGGTACGCGATGCGCAGCTCGCGGTCGCCGCCCTCCTTGAGCTTGCTCCACACGTCGTCGCTCTTGAGGTCGGCGATCTTGCTGCACAGGTCGTCGACGATCTCCTGGTCGACGACGCCGAGCCCGTCGACCCACTCGCGCCGCCGCCCGTCCTGCCCCGCGCCGCCTGCGCCGCCGCCGAGGCCCATGCCGCTGAGCGCGAGCGCCGCGCCGCGCCCGGCGCTCGCCGACGCAAAGGCGGCGATCGGGTCCTTCTCGGCGACGGGCGTGCGCGTGCCGTCGCTGTGCCCGCCGGCGAGCGTGCTCGGCGTGAGCGGGCCCATGGCGCCCGGCTCGTTGCCCGTCGGCGTCTTTGGCTCGCTGCCGTCGACCGAGCGCGGGTGCTCGACGTGCTCGTACGAGTGCTTCTCGTCCTGGCCCTCGTACGGCGCCGAGAGCGGCGGGAACAGGTACGACGGGAGCTCCTTCTGGAACCAGGGCAGCTGCCGGATCTCGTGCAGCTTGATGCGCTTGTTCGAGTCGACCGTCAACATGCGCGAAAGGAGCGACCGCGCCTCGGCCGACAGGAAGGGCGGGAGCGAGAAGATGCCGCCTGCGAGGGGGCGGACGAGGTCCGAGTCAGTTTCGGCTCTGTGCGCACGAGCGGGACGAGGACGTGAGCGAAAGGAGCACGACGCACCGTTGATCTTCTTGAACAGGAGCGGGATGTGGTCGTCGTCGAACGGCAGGCGGCCGCACAACATGACGTACAGGATCACGCCGCACGACCAGATGTCGATCTCGGGGCCGGCGTAGAGCCTGTGAAGCGCGCCCGAGTCGCTCATCAGCAGACGTCCTCGAGAAGGTGGAGGAGCGTGCGGGAGAAAGCGGCTGGGGCAGGACTCACTTGCCACTGATGACCTCGGGCGCGGCGTAGTTGGGCGAGCCGCACGACGTCTTGAGGAAGTCGCCGTCGCGCATGATGTTGGACAGGCCAAAGTCGGCGATCTTGACGTTGAGGTTCTCGTCGAGGAGCAGACTGCGCGAGGAGAGTATCGAGGAGTCAGCCCTGGCTCTGTCGCACTCGAGAAGGGGGGGAGGGAGGAAGGGCGAAAGCGAAGTCGCGCGCGCACTTTTCGGGCTTGAGGTCGCGGTGGACGATGTTGTGCGAGTGGCAGTAGTCGAGCGCGCTCATGATCTGCTGGAAGAAGCGGCGCGCCTCGTCCTCGGGCATCTTGCCCCGCCGCACGATGTAGTCGAACAGCTCGCCCGACAGGTACTCGATGACCATGACGATGTCGGACGGGGTCGAGATGACGTCGTAGCTGCAGGAGGAGAGTGCAGGGTCAGCTCGTGCGCGCAGAGAGGGCTTGAGAGCGGGAGGGGACGCACAGCTTGATGATGTGGGGATGCCGGAGGAGCGAGAGGTACTGGATCTGCGGGAGAGGAGCACAAAGGTCAGCCCAGCACGGCCGCACCGCCAAGAGTGCAGAACCCCTGCACAGTGCCAGGCGGAGAGCGAGTCGTCGACTGACCTCGCGATGGACCCGGTTGGACATCTCGGCGGTCGAGATCTTGCGCTTGCTGATGAACTTGAGCGCGACCTTGAGGCCAGTCTTGACATGGCGTGCGACTGCAGAGGAGGGCAGGGGGAAGGAGTCAGCATGGGTGGGGGGAGACGAGGAGCACCGGGGTTAAGAAGGCAGGGCCGAGGGGAGGGAGGAGGGCGAGGGACGCACGCTTGACCTTGCCGAACGAGCCGGTGCCGAGAGTAGCTGCAGGTCGGCGCGAGCAATGTCGGCGTCAGTGCGTGCTGGCGCGGGCGAGACGACACGGCGGGGAGGAGGGTGGGGGGATGCCTCGGGCGGAGGGGGCGAGGGAGAGCCGCCTTCGAGACGGCTCGTCGGGTAGAGTGGGTGGTGGAGCACAGAGACAGGACTGACAGAGGATCTCGTACTCCTGCGCGCGATCCAAGGCTGTGGTCAGCGAGAGCCAGCAGCGGCGCCGAGGATGGGGGGAAAGGACGACTCACTCCGACGACTGTGGGCTTCTTGGACGACGAGGACGGCTGTGGTGGGTGGCCAGGGGTCGGGAGCGGGGCTCGGTGCCCTTCTTTGTGCGCTGGCATGGTGGTAGCGAGTGAGGGACGAGCGAGAGCCGCGCAGAGGGGGACGGTCGAGGCGACGACCACGCCGCACTCGACATCACCTCGCAGCGGTGCGTTGGTGGCTTACAGCGGTACTTGATCATATCGTACAGCTCCCGAGCCACTCGATGAGCCACTTGAGCGAGGTGCGGGCGAGGGTCGTCGCTGCGGCTGGTCTCACCGCTCTCGCGGTCCTCGCCTGGCTCGGTACGGCTTGGTCGAGCCTGATCTACTCAGTGCATAGCTAGATAGCCCTGCCAGTCCCCTGGCTACACCGCCAAGAGAGGGTCGCTGCGAAATGACGCTCACCCCGGACTCTGCGCCTCGTCTTGCTCTCTCCCACCTCGCCTCGCCTCGAGCGCACCCAG
>Ga0308169_10000642_pt1 | contig 47605 bp, 33 predicted proteins | sample PhyBR1_2_FD_202139 | JGI IMG/M metagenome (GOLD analysis project Ga0308169, IMG submission 202139) | Phyllosphere microbial communities from UC Gill Tract Community Farm, Albany, California, United States - DLSLSB.R1 | ecosystem: Host-associated > Plants > Phyllosphere > Unclassified | place... | reverse complement strand
GATGTCGGGCCACGAAGTGATCGACCTGGCCAAGAAATTCGAAGGCTACGGCGTCGAATCGATCGTCTACACCGACATCGGCCGCGACGGCATGATGGGCGGCGTGAACATCGACGCCACCGTCAAGTTGGCGCGCGCGGTGCGCATCCCGATCATCGCCTCGGGCGGCGTGCACGTGCTGGCCGACGTCGAAGCGCTGTGCGCGGTCCAGGACGAAGGCATCGAAGGCGTGATCTGCGGCCGCTCGATCTATGAAGGCACGCTCGACCTGGCTTCGGCCCAGGAGCGCGCCGATGAACTGACCGAAGGTCCGGACGCTTAACGCATGCTCGCAAAACGCATCATTCCCTGCCTCGACGTCACCAATGGCCGCGTGGTCAAGGGCGTCAACTTCACCGAGCTGCGCGACGCCGGCGACCCGGTCGAGATCGCGCGCCGCTACGACGGCCAGGGCGCCGACGAGATCACCTTCCTCGACATCACCGCCTCGAGCGACGATCGCGACCTGATCCTGCACATCATCGAAGCCGTGGCCTCGACCGTGTTCATTCCCCTCACCGTCGGTGGCGGCGTGCGCAAGGTCGAAGACGTGCGGCGCTTATTGAATGCCGGCGCCGACAAGGTCAGCATGAACACCTCGGCCGTCACCAACCCGCAGCTGGTGTTCGACTGCGCCCACAAGCACGGTTCGCAGTGCATCGTGGTGGCGATCGACGCCAAGCAGGTCGGCCCCAACAAATGGGAAGTGTTTACCCACGGCGGGCGCAACGCCACCGGCCTGGACGCGGTGGAGTGGGCGCGCAAGATGGAAAGCCTGGGCGCCGGTGAGTTGCTGCTCACGTCGATGGACCGCGACGGCACCAAGTCCGGTTTCGACCTGGGCCTGACGCGCGCCGTGTCCGACGCGGTGGGCATCTCGGTGATCGCTTCGGGTGGCGTCGGCGGCTTGCAGGACCTGGCCGACGGCATCCTCGAAGGCCACGCCGACGCGGTGCTGGCCGCCAGCATCTTCCACTACGGGCAGCACACGGTCGGCGAAGCCAAGCGCTTCATGCTTGAGCGTGGCATCCCGATGCGGCTGGAGTGAGGCATGGTGAATAACGCCAAATGGCTCAACAAGGTGCGCTGGGACGAAAACGGCCTGGTGCCGGTGATCGCGCAGGAAGCGGCGACCGGCGACGTCTTGATGTTCGCCTGGATGAACCGCGAAGCGCTGACCCGCACGGTAGAGATGCGCGAAGCGGTGTACTGGAGCCGCTCGCGCAAGAAGCTGTGGCACAAGGGCGAAGAATCGGGCCACACCCAGAAGGTGCTGGAGATCCGCCTCGACTGCGACGAAGACGTGGTGCTCTTGAAAATCGAGCAGGTCGGCGGCATCGCCTGCCATACCGGGCGCCACTCGTGCTTCTTCCAGAAGTACGACAACGGCGACTGGCACAGCGTCGAGCCGGTGCTGCAAGACCCCGACACCATTTATTCCAAAGAACAAAAGAAGACCCCATGAGCGTTACCCTGGCCCGCGTGGCCGCCGTAATCGAATCGCGCAAGCCGGCAAATGGCGGCGACCCCGCAACCTCGTACGTCGCCAAGCTGTTCGCCAAGGGCGACGACGCGATCCTGAAAAAGATCGGCGAAGAGGCGACCGAGCTGGTGATGGCGGCCAAGGACGCACGCGTCGGGAACGACCCATCCAAGGTGCTGTATGAATGCGCCGACCTGTGGTTTCACTCGATGGTGCTGCTGGCCAAGTTCGACCTGACTCCACAGCAAGTGCTGGACGAACTGGCGCGGCGCGAAGGCTTGTCGGGACTGGACGAGAAAGCAGCCCGCACGTCGGACTAACGTTGCCGCACTGAAAGTAAGCACCCCCTTACCGTGCGGCCGGGCCGATCCGGTGTCATAATCGGCTTTTGGTCGTCATACCGATGTCACGTTGCGTTGATACGATGCACCAGTTGCACCAACGCAGTTAGTTGGTGGCACGGTGTAACAAACCCTGGAGACAAGATGGATAACTGCATTTTTTGCAAGATCGTCGCCAAGCAGATCCCGGCCGGCATCGTCTATGAAGATGAGGACGTGCTCGCATTCAAGGACATCAACCCGGCGGCGCCGGTGCATTTATTGGTGATTCCGAAGCAGCACGTGGCCACGCTGTCGGACTGCACCGATGCCCACGCCGCGGTGCTGGGCAAGATGCTGGCGCTGGCGCCCAAGCTTGCAAAAGAGAATGGTATCGATGTGAAGCATGACGCTGATGGCAAGGCCAGCGGCGGCTTCAAGACCCTGATCAACGCCGGCCCGGATGGCGGCCAAGAAGTGTATCACCTGCATTTGCACTTATATGGCGGCCCACGTCCGTGGCGTGGTCTGAACATCTAAGGCAGGCATAAGTTTCAGTTGGGGGCAGAGCGCTCCCGCATCGCATATACTGCGTGGTGCTTGCATTATTCGCGGCACATACGTTTTCGTTGTTCCGTTTTACAGGCGCTGCGCGCCTAGCCAGGAGATAAACATGGGTTCGATGAGTATTTGGCACTGGGTAATCGTGCTGGTGGTCGTGATGCTGGTGTTCGGCACCAAGAAGCTGGGCAATATGGGTTCCGACCTGGGCAAGGCCGTCAAGGGCTTCAAGGATGGCGTCAAGAGCGACGAGGACAAGACCGTGGTCACCCCGGTCAATCCGGCCGCGCCTGGCCAGCCGACCCAGCAAGTGGCCGACAAGTCGGTCATCGACGTGGAAGCCCGCGACAAGACCCGTCTGTAATTCCGCAGTTCCATGATCGATCTTGGACTGTCGAAACTGGCGATCATCGGCGTGGTCGCCCTGATCGTGATCGGCCCTGAAAAGCTGCCGAAAGTGGCGCGCATGGCCGGGACTCTCTACGGCCGCGCCCAGCGCTACCTGCACGACGTCAAGTCCGAGGTCAGCCGCGAGATCGAGCTGGACGAACTGCGCAACCTGCACAAGGAAGTGCAGGACCGCGCCCAGTCGTTCAAGGACGAGGTCGACTCGGCGAAGAACGATTTCGAGTCGAACGTCAGCAGCCATGTGGGCGAAGTCGAAGCGCTGTGGGATGAGCGCACTGCCCACGAAAGTGGCAGTGGCAGTGGCAGTGGAAGCACCAGCAGCAGCGGCTTCAGCACGCCCACGCTCGAGGACATCGACCGCAAGGCGAAAGACTTCCGCCGCAAGAAGCTGGTGCGCACCTCGGCCGTGCCGGCCTGGTACAAGAACCGCCATGGCACCAAGCGCCATGTGATGTCGGGCGCCGCCCGTGTGCGCAAGTTCCGTCCCGGTTCCGGCGCCAAATCCAATGTGTCCTTCTTTTGATGAGCAGTGATTAGCAGATGAGCGAGCAAGCCGGCGAAGAAACATTTATCTCGCATCTGGTCGAGCTGCGTGACCGGCTGGTCAAGGCCTCGATCGGGATCGCGATTGTCTGCGCCGTGCTGATGCTGTGGCCGGGCCCGTCGCATATCTACGACCTGCTGGCCGAGCCGATGATCGCCTCGATGCCGAAAGGCTCGACCATGATCGCCACCGGCGTCATTTCGCCGTTCCTGGTGCCGATGAAGGTGACGCTGCTGCTGGCTTTCATCGTGGCGCTGCCGTGGGTGTTCTACCAGGCCTGGGCGTTTATCGCGCCGGGGCTGTACGCGCACGAGAAGCGCCTGGTGCTGCCGCTGGTGATTTCGTCCTCGCTGCTGTTCATCGGCGGCGTGGCGTTCTGCTACTTCTTCGTGTTCGGCCGCGTGTTCCACTTCATCGGCGAGTTCGCCCCGACGTCGATTGCGGTCATGCCCGATATCGAGAACTATCTCGACTTCGTGATGTCGATGTGCCTGGCCTTCGGCGCTTCGTTCGAGGTGCCGGTGGTGGTGGTGATCCTGGTGCGCATGGGCATCGTCAGCATCGAGAAGCTGCGCGAAGTCCGCGCCTACGTGATCGTCGGCGCCTTCGTGATCGCCGCCATCGTCACGCCGCCGGACGTGGTCAGCCAGCTCGCGCTGGCCATTCCGATGTGGCTGCTCTATGAACTGGGCCTGTTGGTGGCGCCGCTGTTCCAGCGCGTCACGCAGGCGCCGGAAGAGACGGCGTAAGATTCAGGGTCATCGCGCCGGACACGCTCCCAGCACGTAATATCCGGCTGCCGTCTGCGCCAGCGTGCTGGTGAGGAAGATGTTGTACAAGCCCATGTTCTGATTCGAGCCGTTGGCCAGCGCATAGCCGCCGCCGACATGCGCGCGCCCGGCCTGCACGTGGGCGTAATTGCTGGCGGTGCTGGTGGTGCAGGTGAAGGTTGGCGGCGGCGTGCCGGCGCCGACCTGGAATTGCGCGATCGCGCAGGCGCTTGAGACTTGTCCATTGCTGCCAGTCGCCGTCACACTGCCGCTGTAGGTCCCATCGGCGCGACCCGCATACGCCTTGTTGAATCCACTCCCGCTGCCCGCCGCCGCATCGTCCACCGGCGACGGCCCGTTCAGGCGCACCCGGTAGCTGGCGACTGTGCCGCTGTCGAACGTGGCCGCGCCCGATACCGTCACAGTCGAGCCCGATACGCTGGCGCTGCAGGCGCTCATCACCGGCGCCGGCGCTTGCGTCACGCGCAGGTTGTTGGCGAACCAGAAATCCATCAGGAAGGCGGGGTAATTGACCCGGGTCGAGTTCACGAAGTTGGCGTTCTGGCCGCCGCTGCCGGCCGGCCACGCATGGCCCAGGCCGCTGACCGTGATCTGCGAGGTGCGCACCTTGCCGGCCGCGTCCAGATAAGTGACATTGCTGCCGCTACCCGGCACGCTCGCGGTCGGGCCTTGGGTAAAGCTGCCGCCGTACACCTGGCGCATGGCGGCCGCGTCCAGGGGGCCGTAGGCTTGCGCTACCGTGTAGTCGCTCGTGCCCCAGATCACGCTGGCGATCTGGGTCGCGAACGCGCCGGCCGCGCTGCCCGCCATCGCCGTGCAGTTATTCGCTGCCGTGGTGGCGGTGAACCCCGACGGCAGCGCTGCAATCTGGCTGGAGCTCACGCCCGGGGCCGGCCCCGCGCTGATGCCGGCGCCGGCAAACATCTCGGGCGCGGTGCAGGCCAGCACCATGGCCTTGGCGCCGCCAGAGGATAGCCCGGTGACGTACACCTGCTTCGGGTCGATCGCATATTGCGGGTTGCTCAGGAAGCGGTTGACCAGGTCGAGCAGCACCGCATTGTGGCCGTAGCTGCGGCTGCGATTGGTGGCGGCCCAGTCCCAGCAGTGCGCGCCATAGACGTTGCCGGTGGCGTTCGGCGCCAGGATCACGGCGCCGTACTGGTCGGCCATGGCTTTCCAGTTGAAGCCGGCGTCGGCACTGCCGTTGATGACGTCGCCGCCCGCGGTCTGGGCGCAGCCGTGCAGCACCAGCACCAGCGCGCGCCGGCTGGCGAGGGTGGGCAAGGTGGACGGCCAGTAGTAGTGGCCACTGAGGGCGCCGCCGTGGGTGGTGTCGCTGGCCCAGGTCTGGTTGGCGCTCCAGGCGCCGGGGCCTTGCTGCACCGGGGCTTGTGCATGCGCGCCGAACATCGAGGCGAACAGCGCCAGGCAGAACGCGGCCCGCGCCGCCAGTCGGTCGAAGGGATGCATGCGCTGTCTCCGGTATGGTTATCGTGGCGGCGTGTGAGAGCCGCATCTACCATCATAGTGCTGGAAACAGGGCGCACAAGCGGGCGTTGGAGCACGCCGCTTGTGCGCTTTTGCACAGCCGAATAGCCGTGCAAAAAATGTTACTGCATCAATTCCGAGATCATCTTCACCGGCGCATTGCCATAGCTGAGGAACTGGTCGTGGAATTCCTTCAACTTGAAGCGTTCGCCCAGCTGGCGCTGGCGTTGTTCGCGCAGTTCCATGATCTGGTGGTAGCCGCTGAAGTAACTGGTCAGCTGCACCGAGGTCAGGGTCACGCGGCGCCATTTTTCATCGGCTTCCTGGCGCGTCTGGAATGCCTGGCGCGTCAGCAGGTCGATCGCCTCGGCCTGCTTCATGCCGTTCACGTGCACGCTGTAGTCGAGGATGGTGTTGGTGACGCTGCGCAGGTTCCACTTCGAGTACATCAGCCACATCTCGGGCGCATTGTCGCCGTAGCCCGATTCGAGCATCATGCGCTCGCCGTACACGGCCCAGCCTTCGACCATGGCGCCGTTGCCGAACAGCGATTTGATCAGGGAAGGCGAGCGGTTGGCATGCACCAGCTGGGCGTAGTGGCCGGGGATCGCTTCGTGGATGTTCAGGATCTGCAGGATCCATTCGTTGTACTCGCGCAGGCTGCTCTCGGCCTGGGCCGCGCTCAAACCGTCCAGCGGCGTGACGTTGTAATAGGTCTTGTCCTTGGAACGGTACGGGCCCGGTGCATCGATGCTGGCGCCGGCCACGCCGCGCTGGTACATCGGGGTTTCGCGCACTTCGAGCGGCTTGCTCGAATCGAGCGTCAACAGGTCGTGCTTGATCACCCACTCCTGCAGCTGCGGGATCTGGCGCCGGATTTCGGAGACGAAGTTTTCGCGCGCCACGTGACGGGCGGAGAGCTTATCGATCATCATCCCGATCTTCTGGAAGCGGTCGACCGGCTTTTTCACACCGGCCATGTAGCGCGGCCACAGCTCGTCCGAGACGGCATCCATGCGCGTGAGCAGCTCTTCGCGCGTGGCCAAGGCCTTGCGGTAAGTCTGCTCGGCGCTGCTGGACGACTGGATGTCGAGCGCGAACTTCTGCTCGTACAGCGCCTTGCCGGTGCGGAACGGGCGCGCCTGGCCGCTGGCCGCGAGGCGTTTCTCGACGCCGTCGAGGTAATCCATATACCCCAGCAGCGCGGTGCCGGCGTTGGCGATGCGCTGGGCAAAGATGGTTTTCTCTTGTGTGGTCAGGATCGATTCCTGGGCCGCCTTGCCCAGGTCGGCCAGCACCGCCATCGTGCCCGGCGCCTGGGCGATCGCGAGCTGGGTGTGCTCGCGCGTCGGCGTCTTGATCGAGGCCTGCGCCGCCTGATAGTAGGCCGGCACGTCGGCCAGGCGCTTGAGGATGGTGCGCAGGCGCTGCGGCTTGGCGGCGTAGTCGGTATTGAGGATCAGGTCGAGCGGCGCGGCGACGTTGTACAGCGACGGATTCCACTCGTGCTCGCGCCAGGTGGTCAGGCTCCAGCGGTCCTTTTCCAGCTTGTTGGTCAGCAGCGCCAGGTCGGTGCGGTAGCGCGGCGACATCTGCTTCGGATCGAGCTTGCCGAATTTGTCCAGCCATTCGTTGGCGAAGGCAAGTTTCTTGGCGCGGGTGGCGGCGTCGGGGATCGTCAGGCTGGCGGCCTGGTCGAACTTGCCGACATAGATGCCGCCTTCCGGATCGACGCGCCACAGGGCGGTCAGGTACTGCATGCTCAGCGTGGCCATGCGGCGGTCGAGGCGGCGCTCATTGGTGCCGGCCGTGGTGTCGGCGGTCGCGGTGCTGCTGGCCGTGGCGGCAACAGCCGTGGCGCCGGCGGCAGCGACCACGGCCGCTTTCTTGCCTTTTTTCGACGTCGATTTCTTGACGACCTTGGCGGATTTGGCCTTGCCCTTGCTGGACTTGGTGGTGGCGGCAAGCGCCGGCGTCAGTGCGAAACACGCCAGCAAGGCTGCTAGCGCGATCTTGGTTTTCATCATCGTATTCGGCCCTGTGACAAAGTAGATAGGGTGGCCCGCGGCGCAATCGCTGCGCGGGGCGCGTGCAGATTAGCACCAAACGCGGCATTTGCCGACTGTCTGAAACATTCCGACACGTAAGGTTGACAATATTGACTTTGTGACAAGCAGGGTTGGCGGCTTGCCGCCGACGCGGTGATTGCTGTCGGCGCCGCTATCGCGCCGGATGATCTCGCTGTCAACAATCGACGCGTCGGCGGCAGAGCCGCCAACCCTACGCATGAATGTTAGTGTCCCAGCCCTGTGCGCAGCATGTCGAGCATGTCTTGCGGCGACAGGCGCGCCGCGATCTCGGTGCCTTCCAGCAGGCTGTCGGCCAGGTCGCGCTTGTGGCGGTGCAGGTCGACGATGCCTTCCTCGATGGTGCCGCGCGCCACCAGGCGATAGATCGTCACCGGCCGCTGCTGGCCCATGCGGTGGGCGCGGTCCGAAGCCTGGTCTTCCACCGCCGGGTTCCACCATGGGTCCATGTGGATCACATAGTCGGCCGCGGTCAGGTTGATGCCCACCCCGCCCGCCTTCAGGCTGATAAGGAACATGTCGCCATCGCCGGCCTGGAACGCGTCGACCCGGCGTTTGCGCTCTGCAATCGGGGTCGAGCCGTCCAGGTACTGGTAGCGCACGCCCTGCTTGTCCAGATAGCCGCGGATCAGGGTCAGGTGGTCGACGAACTGGCTGAACACCAGCACCTTGTGGCGGTTCTCGAGCAGGTCGGACGTCAAGCGCGCGAATGCCGCCAGCTTGCTGCTGACGATGCCGGCGCCGGGCGCCACCAGTTCGGGATTGCAGCAGGCGCGGCGCAGACGCATCATCTCGGCCAGGATCTCGATCGATTTCTGGCCTTCGGGCGCTTCCAGCGCCGCCAGTTTATCGAGCGCCTGGCGCCGCAGCGACTCGTACAGCGCGCTTTCTTCGGCGCTTAACTCCACCGGCAGTACGATCTCGGTACGCGGCGGCAGTTCGGACAATACCTGCGCCTTGGTGCGGCGCAGGATGAACGGCGCCGTGAGACGACGCAGGCGCGCACGGGCGCCGGCTTCGGCGCGGCGGTCGCGATTCTTGTCGGTCTGCGCCTTTTCGATCGGGCCGGCAAAGCGCAGCTGGAACTGGTCCGCCGTGCCGAGCAGGCCCGGATTGATGAAGCGGAACAGGTTCCACAATTCGCCCAGGTGATTCTCCAGCGGCGTGCCGGTGGCTGCCATGCGGAAGTCGCCCTGCAACGCCATCACGGCTTGCGAACGTTTGGTGTGCATGTTCTTGATCGCCTGCGCTTCGTCGAGCACGATGCTGTGCCAGCGCCGGCTTTTGAAACGCGCCGCTTCCAGCTGCAGCAGGCCGTAGCTGACAACTACCACGTCGAACGGGCCGGCATCCTCCACCGTGGCGGCGCGGTCGCCCGCGCCGAACAGTTTCAGGTTCAATGTCGGCGCGAAGCGCGTCGCTTCGTCGATCCAGTTCAGGCACACCGTGGTCGGCGCCACCACCAGCGCCGGACCATCCTTGGCGCGCTGAAGCAGCAGCGCCAGCGCCTGCAGCGTTTTACCGAGGCCCATGTCGTCGGCCAGGCAGGCGCCCACGCCCCAATGCGCCAGACGACTAAGCCACTGGAAGCCGTCGACCTGGTAGTCGCGCAGTTCGGCCTGCAGCGTCGACGGCAACTCCGGCACGAAGGCGGCGTTGTCGGCCATGCGCGCCAGGTGCGCGGTCCACGCTTTGTCGGCGTCGACGCTGCCCGCATCGCGCGCCAGCTCGTCCAGCGCAAAACTCGACAGCGCATGGGTGCGGATACCGTCGCCATGCAATTCGCCGTATGCGCCCAGCTCCATCAGGCGCCGGTGCAGTTCGTCCGATAAGGCCAGGTATTCGTTGTCACCCAGCGCCACGAAGCGGCTGTCGGTCTCGCGCAGCTTTTCCAGCAGCGTGCGCAGGTTCATCACACGGCCTTCGTCGATCACCACGTCGCCGTTGGCCGCGAACCAGTCCTTGTCGCGCTTGATCTGCACCCGCACCGATTTGCTGGTGGCTTTTTTGGTGATCCGGAATTTCTCGCCTTCGGGCCAGGCCACCACAATTTGTTGCGGGTCGACGTCGCGCAGCTGGTCCACCAGCTCCAGCGCCAGCAGCGGTTGGCCGAGCAGCCATTCGCCGTGATCGAATTCGGCGCCTTCCAGCGCAGGGCAGGTCGCTGCCAGCTGACGCTCGGCTTCGCGCTCGGCATTCAGGTCGCGCCTGGCTTCGGTGCGCACGCCATCGACGTCCGCAATCACGCTGGCCGCGCCTTGGCCGGGACCGTAATAGGCGCCGGCGTCCGGTAGCGGGCGCACCAGCAGTTGCATGCGCATGCCTTGCTGATACGGCCGCAGATGCAGGTGCAAGCGCGGATCGGCGTCGACCGTTTCGATGTCGGACGCGCTGGCGCCGATGTCCGACTGCACGGTGACGATCGAGGACACCGAGCCGATCGCGCGCAGCACGCGCCGCTCGGCCGCCAGCGGCACTTCCAGGCCATCGCCCAGGATGGCGGCGATGCGGCGATGCTCTTCACCAATGCGCACCAGGCGCAGGCGGGTTGGCGTTTCGCGCGAGACGATGATGTCGCCTTCGCTCTCGCCCAGGCTCGGTTGCAGCGCGATGAACACCGTGTCGTCACGTTTGGTGACGCGCAGTTCCGGTTCGCCCGGCAGCAGTTCGACCCGCGTGCCCGGCGAATCCATCCAGAACAGCAGCGGGTGGCCGACCAGCGTCGCCAGCGCCTTGTGCACTTCGAGCTCGAAACGAATGCCGCTGCCGGCGTAGTAGCGCCGTCCGGCGATCGCGTTCACCGCCTGCAAATCCTGGGCGGTGAGGAAGTCCAGTGTTTGTCCTTCTTCGGCCAGGCGCTTCAGGCCCATGGCGCGGCCACGGGTCCAGGCGCCTTGCGCGTCGCGCTTCTGTTCGCGCGGCTCGAGTTCCTGCACGCCCAGGTGCGGGTCATAGCGGATCAGCCAGACCAGGCGCGATTCGCGCACCGTCTCCACGCTCAGCGATGGCTGCAGGTTGATCAGGGCGTTCAGCTGGCGCTCCCACGATTCCTCGCGCGCGAACCAGCCGCTCATGTCGGCGAAGCGATGGCGTCCGCGCAGCTCGGCGGCGCGCGCTTCGTGCGCCACCGCGCCTGCTTGCCCCATCTGCGCCAGCACGCCGGCCAGCTGGGCGGACCAGAAGTCGAAGCCGGCCGCCTCGGACACGGCCAGCATGTCTTCGATGCGGGCGCGCTGCGTGTTCAAGGCGGATAAACCGAGCCAGTAGTGGATCAGGGCGCGCAATACCGTCGGTTCGAGCGCCAGCTCCCAGCTGCGGGTGGCGAACAAATCGGCGTCCACCGTGCCGCGCCGGATCTCGTGCAGCATGCCGAGCTGGAACCAGACCGCGGTATCGGGGCGCTGCACGGCGCGCGTGACCGAATCGAGCCAGGCGTCGGCCAGCTTGCGCGGTCCAGGTTCGCTGCTGCGCAGCAGCGCCGCCATGGCCAGGTGCGCCGCCGGGCCGTCGAAGGTGGCCTTGCGCTTGCCGGTCTCGCGCCGCAGCTGCTTTAACGCCGCCTCCACCCCGGCCAGGCCGGCATCGAGGTCGTCGCGCAGCAGCTGCACCACGCTGCGCAGGAACAGGCCGGGCGAATCGGTCATCTCTGCCACCATGGCCAGGGTGTCGTCCAGACGCCCGCACAGCAGGTAGTGTTCGCCCAGCGCCAGGCGCAGCCGGCTTTCGGGGCCGGTGCGCGGCAGGTAGCGTTCGGCACAGGCGCGCACCGCGGGCGCAATCGCCGGTTCGTTCAGCAGGTGCAGCACCAGCGTTTGCAGCACGCCTTCGCGCAGGCGCGGGTGGATGCGCTCGACCAGGGCCGGCTCGAACGGGCGCGCGCAGACCTCGAGCAGCGGATGCAGGTAGTTCGCTTCGTGGCAGCGCAGGCAGGCGTCAAGCAGGGGCGAGACGATCTGTTCGTCCTCGCCGGTGAGCAGGGCGATGCGCAGCAGGGCCAGGCCCTGGCGGTAGCTGCGCAGCATCAGGTTGCCCTGCCAGTCGCGCCGCACCGACGACACCTGGCCATAGGCCGACGCCACCACGGCGAACAGGCCGTCGTCGAGGGCGTGGTCGAGCACCGGCCAGGCGGCGCCGGGTGCGATCGCCATGCCGCGCTCATTGGCGTCGACCAGCAGGCCGGTGGCGCGCAGGCGTTCGAGTTCATCGGCCCATTGCGCTTCGGGCAGCTGCGCGCCGAGCGCGCGCATGTGTTCCAGGATGCGCTGGCGGCCCATCGGCTCGCCGGCCACGGCCAGCAGCGCCAGGATCGCGCGTTCTTCGGCGCTGCAGGCAGTCAGCAATGATTCCAGATCGTCTCGCTTCATGCAGAGCGGGTTTCGCCAAGATTCTCGATTTCCAGCGCCGGCAGGCCGTCTGGGACCGGAATGCCGAACACGCGCAGGTAAAACACCAGCTCCGCTTCCAGCGTGCGCACCACGCTGTCGGCCTTGCGGAAGCCATGTCCCTCGCCCTCTAACGTGATGTAGGCCACCGGCAGGCGCTGCGCGCGCAGCGCTTCGACCATGCTTTCGGACTGCTGCGGCGGCACCACCTTGTCGTCCAGGCCCTGGAAGAAGATCATCGGGCTGCGCAATTTGTCGCTGTGGTGGATCGGCGAGCGTTCGCGGTATACCGCTTCGGCGCGCTCGGGTGGGGCGATCAGGTACTGGTTGTAGTGCGACTCGAACTTGTGCGAATCCGCGTCCAGGCCGGCCAGGTCGGACACGCCGTAGTAGCTGGCGCCGGCCTTGAACACGTCGTGGAAGGCCAGGCTCGATAACACCGTCAGGCCGCCGGCGCTGCTGCCGCGAATCAGCAGGCGCGCGGGGTCGACCAGGCCTTGCTGCGCCAGGTGGCACGCGCCGGCCACGCAATCCTCGACGTCGACCACGCCCCACTGGTGTTTCAGCAGGTTGCGGTAATCGCGCCCGAAGCCGGTGCTGCCGCCGTAGTTCACATCCAATACGGCGAAGCCGCGGCTGGTCCAGTATTGGGTAGATAACTTCAGGGTGCTGGCCGCCATCCCGGTCGGGCCGCCGTGGCCGATCACGATCAGCGGCGGCAATTCGCCGGCCGGTACGTCATGGTCGGCATTGGTCGGGGCATAGTAGAACGCGTGCGCAGTGCGGCCGTTTTCGCTCGGGTAGGCGATCGCCAGCGGCACCGACAGGTAGCCGGTACTGGGTGGCTGCGGAATCGAATGGGCCAGCACCTCGTTGGCGTCGCTCATCAGGTCGATGCGCACCAGTTCCGGCGCGATGGTCGGCGCGCCGCCCAGCAGCACCACGGTGTCGCCCTGCACCCGGATTTCGCGCATTTCCTCGTACGGCATCGCGATCGGCAGCAGGCTGCCATCGCGCGTCGACAGGCGGCCCAGATAGCTGACGCCATGTTCGACATAGGCGCAGATGATTTCGTCGTCCGAGCGGAAGCCATACAGCGAACCGCCGAAGCTCCAGTGCGGGCTGCCGAATTCCGCTGCGCGCGGGCACAGTGCTTCGGTCACGCCGTGTGCGTAACGGTACAGGTTCCACCAGCCGCACCGGTCCGACACGAAGTGCAGCACGCCGCCTGGCGACCATTCGGGCTGGCAGATCGATTCCTGAGGCCCGCCCGCGAGCAGGCGGCCGTTGGCAAGCGTGCCGTCGTCCTGCACGTCGGCCAGCCACAGCTCGGTGCCTTCCCACGGCATGCGCGGATGGTCCCAGCACAGCCAGGCCAGCTGCTTGCCGTCCGGGGACAGGCGTGGCGCGGCGTAGAAGTCGTTGCCCTCGACCAGGATCGTTTCGACACCGTCGAAGCCGACCGCGCACAAGGTGTTCACTGGATAGGTGGCGCCGCTCGAATGGTCCTCGCGCACGGCGACCAGGCGCGAACGCGCGCGATCGAGCACGAAGTCGGCGAAGCGGCGGGTGCCATCCAGGGTGACGGCGCGTGGTTCGCCGTCGAGACCGATGCGGTAGATGCGGTTGTCCACATGGTGCGAGAACCAGGCTTCGCCATCGGCCAGCAGGCAGGCGCCGCCGCCGTATTCGTGCACCCGGCTGCGCACATTGAACGGGGCCGGGGTCAATTCGCGGGTGCCGCCCTCGTCGTGGATCATCAGGGTGGTGCGACCGGCTTCGCTGGCGCGGCCTTCCAGCCAGGCCAGACGCGTATTGGGTCCCGATGCATCGAGCATCAGCTGCGACAAGGGCACGGCGCCGGCAGCGACCACGGCGGCGCTGATGGGCGAGCGCCAGGCGCCGCACGGCGTTGCTTGTTTGCTTGATTCTTGGCTGATGGCAATGCTCATTCTGGACTCCGGCTCGGTTGGACCCTGCATTATAAGCATCCGCGAAGAATGCGATAATAGAGGCTTTCCCTTCGCGTTTCTTGCCTCCCATGCCACAATTCGCCCCGCTCCAGAACGATACTTTCTTGCGTGCGTTGCTGCGCCAACCGACCGAATACACGCCGGTGTGGCTGATGCGCCAGGCCGGACGCTACCTGCCGGAATACCGCGCCACCCGCGCCCGCGCCGGCTCGTTCCTGGGACTGGCCAAGAATCCCGACTACGCCACCGAAGTCACGCTGCAGCCGATCGACCGCTATCCGCTGGATGCGTCGATCCTGTTCTCGGACATCCTGACGGTGCCGGACGCGATGGGCCTGGGCCTGTATTTCGCCGATGGCGAAGGCCCGAAGTTCGAGCGTCCACTGCGCACCGAGGCTGACGTCAAGGCGCTGACCGTGCCGGACATGGCTTCGCTCGATTACGTGTTCAAGGCCGTGACCTCGATCCGCACGGCCCTGAATGGCCGGGTGCCGCTGATCGGTTTTTCGGGCAGCCCGTGGACGCTGGCCTGCTATATGGTCGAAGGCGCCGGCTCGCGCGAATTCCATACCGTCAAAAAGATGCTGTATGCGCGCCCGGACCTGATGCACCGCATCCTCGACATCAACGCCCAGGCGGTGATTCAGTACCTGAACGCCCAGATCGACGCCGGCGCCCAGACCGTGATGATCTTCGATTCGTGGGGCGGGGCGCTGGCCGACGGCGCCTACCAGGAGTTCTCGCTCAAGTACATGCGCCAGATCCTGGCCGGCCTGCAGCGCGAGAAGGACGGCGTGCGCATTCCTGCCGTCGTGTTCACCAAGGGCGGCGGCATCTGGCTCGACGAGATGGCCGACATCGGCGCCGACGCGCTGGGCCTGGACTGGACCGTGAACCTGGGCCGCGCACGCGCGCTGGTGGGCGACCGGGTGGCGCTGCAGGGCAACCTCGATCCGGCCATTTTGTTCGCCGAGCCGGACCAGATCCGGGCCGAGGTCGAGCGTTCCTTGAGCGCCTACGGCACGCCTGGCAACGGCCATGGCCACGTGTTCAACCTGGGTCACGGCATTTCGCAATTCACCCCGCCGGAATCGGTTACTGCCATGGTCGAGGCTGTGCACAGCTTCAGCCGCAAGCAGCGCGCCGGCTAAGCCATCGGTCATTTGCGGCGCCTGCAACATGGCGCCGCACCTCGACGCTCCCTACTTGTTCACAACTTCGCCAAAGCGAGGAAAAGTTCCTGTGGACATCTTGGAAACTGCTGGCTTATCGTAAGTCTTTGATCTTCAAGTAAATTTTGTCTGCGGGATGGATTGCGTGCCCTGTGCACTACAACGTTGTCCCTAAGAAGTAGGTGCAAATCGGCGCCTTGTTCACAAAGTTATTCACAGCTGCTCCGCGGGTGGGGAAAAGTGCTTGGTTTACCGAGACTTAGCGCGCTTCTTCAAGTATTGCATGAAGTTTCTGATGCAACGCAGCGAGTTTTCCAGCGCCAACCAGCGACTTATGCACAAGCGCGCGAATCTGCTCGAGGTTGTTGACAGGTGTTTTGGGGTTTGCGCAAGTGGTTGATTTTAAAAACAAAAATACACTTGATTTCGAGAATTATCAAAATCGACTTGATCTAACGTAAACCTTTAATGGGGTCAAGTCCCACGCTATTCACAAAGTTTTCCACAGATTTGCACAGGGCCCAAATTGTCATACTGCATACTCGAAGTCGTGCTCGACACGCCGCTGAACAGCAGCTTCGATTACCGCTGGCCGTGTGAGCCGGGCCAGGAGCCGCTGCCCGGTCAATTGGCGCTGGTGTCGTTCTCGCGCCGCGAAGTCATGGCCCTGATTGTCGCCATCAAGCACACGACCGAGGTCCCGCCCGAAAAGCTCAAGGATGCGCTGGAAGTGCGCAGCCAGCTGGCGCCGCTGCCGCAGCGCTGGATCGCGCTGGCGCGCTTTGCCGCCGAGTACTACCAGCGTCCGCTGGGCGAAGTGGCGCTGCCCGGACTGCCCAAGAACCTGCGCGTGCCCAAGACCGTGGCGCTCGACCGGGCGCTGAAAAAACTGGCGAAACTGGACGCGCCGCAGGACGCCGAAGCGGTCGGCATGCCGGCGCTGAACGCGGCCCAGCGCGAAGCGGCCGACGCCATCGGCGGCGCGCTCGGTTTCACGCCGCTGTTGTTGTGGGGCGTGACCGGCAGCGGCAAGACCGAAGTCTATCTGCAGGCCTGCGCCCAGGTCTTGGCGCGCGACCCGCAGGCGCAGATCCTGATCCTGGTCCCCGAGATCAACCTCACCCCGCAACTCGAAGGCAATATCCGCGCGCGTTTTCCCGGCATGATGCTGGCCACGCTGCACAGCAGCCTGTCCGAGGGCGAGCGCATGCTGCACTGGCTGGCGGCGCACAACGGCCAGGCGCGCATCGTGCTGGGCACGCGGCTGGCAATCCTGGCGTCGCTGCCGAACCTGAAACTGATCGTGATCGACGAAGAACACGACCCGTCGTACAAGCAGCAGGAAGGCCTGCGCTATTCGGCGCGCGACCTGGCCGTGTGGCGCGCACACCAGCTGGGGATTCCGATCGTGCTGGGGTCGGCCACGCCGTCGCTCGAATCGTGGCACCATGCGCGCGTCGGCCGTTACCGCCGCCTCGACCTGCGCGAGCGCGCCGTGCGCGACGCCGTGCTGCCCACGGTGCGCCTGATTAACATGGAGCGCGACCGCCCGCGCGACGGTCTCACCGGCGACGTGTTGGCCGCGCTGCGGCTGCGCCTCGAACGCGGCGAACAATCGCTGCTGTTCCTGAACCGGCGCGGCTACGCCCCGGTGATCTGTTGCGACGCCTGCGGCTGGATCAGCAACTGCACCCGCTGCACCGCCTTCATGGTGCTGCACAAGCCCGAGAACCGGCTGCGCTGCCACCATTGCAGCCTGGAGCTGCGCATCCCGCGCTCGTGCCCGACCTGCGGCAACGTCGACCTGCAACCGCTGGGCCGCGGCACCCAGCGCGTGGAAGAGGGCTTGCAGGCGATGTTCCCGCAAGCGCGCATCCTGCGCATCGACGCCGATTCGACGCGGTTAAAGGGCAGCGCCCAGGCGGCGTTCGACAGCGTGCACCGGGGTGAGGTCGACATCCTGATCGGCACGCAAATGGTGGCCAAGGGCCACGACTTCAAGAAACTGACCCTGGTCGGCATCCTGAACCCGGACACCGCGCTGTTCTCGCAAGACTACCGCGCCAGCGAACGCCTGTTCGCGCAGCTGATGCAGGTGGCGGGCCGCGCCGGACGCGCCGGCGCGCCGTCCGAAGTGCTGGTGCAGACGCGCTATGTGCAGCATCCGCTGTACGGCGCCGTGATGCGCCACGATTACGAGCGCTTTGCCGGCAATTTGCTCGACGAGCGGCGCGAAGCCGGGCTGCCGCCGTTCATGTACCAGGCGCTGCTGCGGGCCGAGGCGCGCGAACTGCCGATCGCGATCGACTTCCTGGAAGCGGCGCGCGACTGCCTCCCGCTTGATGGCATCATGATGAACGACCCGATTCCGATGACCATGACGCGCGTGCACAACGTCGACCGCGCGCAGCTGCTGGTGGAATCGAGTTCGCGCCCGGCGCTGCAGGCTTTCTTGCGCGAGTGGGTGGAACAGCTGCGGGCGATGAAGTCGCGCGTGAAATGGTCGCTCGAAGTCGATCCGCTCGATATCTGATCCGACCCGGCGCAACTGTTAGGATGGCGTTTGCTTCAACACCTTCCGACACAGGAGTGACGATGCCGCGCCTTGAATTGACCGAGCACGCATTGACCGTGCATCTGAGTAAATGGGAGGCGATCGCCGCCCTGCATCATCCCACCCTGCGCGTGCCGCTGGCGCAGGTACGCAGCGCTGTTGAAGACAACGATTTCGGCTGGACCCGCCTCGGATGGCGCATGCCCGGCACCCATATTCCCTTTGTGCTCGCCGCCGGGACGTTCCTGAAAGGCGGCGACCGGCAGTTCGTGTACACGCGGCGCAAGCGCAACACGATCGTGATCGAATTGTCCGGCAACGAGTGGGCCCGGCTGGTGATCGGCGTGCCCGATGCGCGGGCCGAGGCGGCGCGCATCAATGCCGCGGTGGCGCGCTTGCAGCACCAGAAATAAGCAGGCATGAAAAAACCGCGCCGTCTTGCGAGGCGCGGTCTTTGATGTCACGGCGACTGCTTAATTACTCAGCAAGACCTGGGCGATCAAACCGGTGGCAATCGCGGCCAGCACGTAATCGTTACCGGCGCGCACCCAGTGGTGGCCACGCGGCGGCGCGCTCAGGTGGCGGCCGCGCCAGTCGGTGACGACGTAACGGTCGTGGCGGTATTCCTTGCTCAGGTGGTGGCCGCGGCGCAGGTCGTGGCGCGGGCCGCCGCCGCGGCGGTCATCGCGGTGATAGTAGCGCGCGTCGTCGCGGCGATGATTGGCCTTGCCGTGCGGGCCGTCGTGCCGATCATGGCGGTCGTTGCGTGCGTGACGGTCATTGTGGTGACGGTCGTTGTCGTAACGATCGTTGTCGTAACGCTCGCCGTGCTGCTGGTGCCCGCGGTCGTTGCGATGGTCGTCGCGCTGCGCCAGGGCGTTGCCGCTGGCTGCAAGGCTCAAGGCAATCAATGCCGATGCGATCAACGTATTTTTCATCTCGTTCTCCTGGTGGTGCGTAGTCGTTGTTATCAGCCGCGCCCCGGTTCGAGGCGCGGTCTTTCAGTGACGCTTAATTACTCAGCAAGACCTGGGCGATCAGGCCGGTGGCGATCGCCGCCAGCACGTAATCGTTACCGGCGCGCACCCAGTGATGGCCCTTCGGCGGCGCGCTCAGGTGACGGTCGCGCCAGTCGTTGACGACGTAGCGGTTGTCGCGGTATTCGCGGTCCAGGTGGCCGCCGCGGCGCAGGTCCTGACGCGGGCCGCCACCGCGCTTGTCGTCGCGACGGAAATTGCGGGCATCGTAATAGCGCTTGTCGTCATGGCCGCGCGCATTGTCGTGGCGGTCGTTGCGGTCATTGCGATCGTTGTCGCGACGGTCGTTGTGCTGCTGCTGGTAACCACGATCGTTGTTGTCATGGTCGCCGCGCTGGGCAAAAGCGCTGCCGCTGGCGGCGAGGGTCAAGGCGACGAGTGCGGAAGCGATGATGGTATTTTTCATGTTGTTTCTCCTATCGGTTCGCTGAAATTCTTCAGATGACTCATTAGACCTTGAATCGAATTCATCAGGTGAAGCGAACCGGTAAGGTTTGCTACAAAGTATTTCAGGCTTCGATAAGCATATTCAACAGGGCGCCATACGATCAGCGCGGATAGGTAAATCCGGTGCGGATATCCATCGGCAGCAGCTTGCCGCCCTCGCGCACCTCGACCCGCGGCGGCGGCTCTTCGCCGGCCAGCGAGCGCGCCACCACGCCGAGACCCTCGCCCTGGCGCAGCGGCCGGTCGCAGCGTTCGAACACATTCGGGCAGCCGGTGGCCTTGATCAGCGCCTGCACGATCGACACCTTCCACAAATCGACGCCGGCGGCATTGAACTGGCAGATCAGATAGCCATCCGGCCCGCCGTAGCTGTGCACCAAGAGGCCCGGCAAACCATCCTTTTCGCCGTCGACCAGCTGCGTCAGCGCCTGCGCATTGGCGCCCTGCAGCGCTTTGGCGCGCGACTCGATGGCGGCCTGCACGCGGCGCTTGACCAGTGCATGGTCGACCGGCTCGTCCTCACGCAGGGTCCAGACCCGGGCCGCGATCTGCGACTTGCCGTTGTAGGCCGCGCGCGCCAAAAACTGGCGCGACGAGGATTGGATCAGCGCCGTGACGCCGGCCTTGTTGCGCTCCTTGCCGTCGACTTTCTCGATAGCGGACGGGTAGATCCACGGGTCGCCGGCGAGGATGCTTTTTTCCTTGCCCTGTTTGATGGTGATGATGAGCATGGACACTTTCGTGGGGATCGGATTCGGGGACAGCGATGATACAGCAAGTGCGCGCCGTTCTTTGCTGCAGTGCCGCGACTGGCGCACTGCCCGGAAGCGCAAAAATAGCGTATCGTTTCGCCAGCCAACAGCGAAAGAACAGCATGAAGCAACTGAACGTCGACGTCGCCGTCATCGGCACCGGCACCGCCGGCATGACCGCCTACCGGGCGGCCAAAGCGCAGGGCGCGCGCACGGTAGTCATCGAGAGCGGACACTACGGCACCACCTGCGCCCGGGTCGGCTGCATGCCGAGCAAACTCCTGATCGCGGCCGCCGAGGCGGCGCACGTGATGGCGTCGTCTAGCCCGTTCGGCGTGCATGCGGGCGAAGTGCGCATCGATGGCCGCGCGGTGATGGAACGGGTGCGGCGCGAACGCGACCGCTTCGTCGGCTTCGTGCTCGAAGGCGTCGAATCGATGCCGGTCGCCGACCGCTTGCAGGGCCACGCGCGCTTTACGTCGCCCTGCACGCTGCAGGTGGACGAGCATACCGAGATCCACGCCAAGCGCTTCGTGATCGCCACCGGCTCCACGCCGCTGCGCCTGCCGCAACTGGAAAACGTCGGCCCCGGCATCGTCACCAGCGACGACGTGTTTTATTGGGATGACCTGCCGCAGTCGGTGGCGGTGATCGGCACCGGCGTGATCGGGCTCGAACTGGGCCAGGCCTTGAGCCGCCTGGGCGTGCGGGTGCGCTTCTATGCGCGCGGCGGCAGCATTGCCAACATCAGCGATCCCGAAGTGCTGCGCTGCGCCGCGCGCGACCTGGGCGAAGAACTCGACATCGCGTTCCAGACCCGGGTGCTGGGCGCCGAGCAGGACGGCGACGAAGTGGTGCTGCGCACGCTCGACGCGCTGGGGGAGGAGAGCAGCGAGCGCTTCCAGTACGTATTGATGGCGGCCGGGCGCACGCCCAACGTGCACAACATCGGGCTGGAGCACACCGGATTGGAACGCGGCGAGGACGGGATTCCCCTGTTCGACACCCGCACCATGCAGTGCGGCACCAGCCACATCTTCATTGCGGGCGACGCCAACAACGAGCGTCCGCTGCTGCACGACGCCGCCGACCACGGCAAGATCGCCGGCGACAACGCCGGCCGCTTCCCGGACGTGCGACCGGGCCTGCGCCGCACGCCGATCGCGGTGGCCTTTACTGAACCGAATATCGCCACGCTGGGCAAGGATTGGCGCACGCTGTGCGCCGGCGGGCAGCGCAAGTTCGCGGTCGGCAGCGTGTCGTTTGCGAACCAGGGCCGCAGCCGGGTGATGTTGCAGAACAGGGGGATGCTACGCGTGTATGCCGAATACGGCACCCGCCTGTTCCTGGGCGCCGAGATGATCGCGCCGCGCGCCGAACACCTGGCGCACCTGCTGGCCTGGGCCTGCCAGATGCGCCTGACGGTGGAACAGATGCTGGACATGCCGTTCTATCACCCCGTGATCGAGGAGGGCGTGCGCACCGCGCTGCGTGATTTAGCGGTGAATCTGTCGAAGGGCGAGAGCGCGACGCTGGTCGAGGATACCGAGCCGGGGACGTAGGGTTGGCCGGGGCGCGCAGCCGGGTTCGCCGCCGACGCGTTCAAACAGTGCATTCATCGTGGCGGTGCCAGCCGGAGTGGGACGCGTCGGCGGCAGAGCGCGGGGCCGCCGAGGCCAACCCTGCGATTTAGTTCAGCAAACTCGCATCCAGCTTGCCCTGGCTGGCCAGCTGGCGCAGCGTACGCACCGTGTCGGTATCGGCTTCCTGGTACGCCGACTTCTTGAATTCGTCGTACATGGCATTCGCCGCGTCGGCGTGTTCGCCCTGGCCGTCGTCGTAGCAAAAGCGCACCAGCAGCATGGCGCTGGTCGGCGCTTCGATGATCATGCGCAGGTTCGATGCCGCGATCTCACCCTGGGCCGGCACGTCGTAGCGCACTTCCTGCAGCGGGGTCAGTTGCACCGTGTCTTCGATGACCAGTTCGCCGAAGGTCAGGCGGCGGCGCATGCTGCCGGCTTCCTGCTCGAGGATCTCGCACTTGTCCAGGTGCGCAATGAACAGCGTCGGTTGCTCGGCGCGCAGCACCAGGCCGCGCCACAATTGCTCGCGGGTGACGGTATCGCTCAGCGGGTTCATCGGATCGTTGACTGCGACGAGATGTTCGAATTTCATGGGAATGGGTCCGGAAAGTGGGGCGCGGTGCGGGCCAGATTGTGGCGCGCCGCAAAGGACGCATGGTACCCGATTGCGCGTGCCGATGCCGGGCGCCAGTTGCGCTGGCGCCAGCCGCGTCGGCTGTTGCAATCCGGCTGCCGCTCACCCGCTGGGGCCGCTGGATTGTTACAATCGCTGCCTACTCTCCAGAAAAATTTCCCATGTCCACTGCACCAAAGTTCGGCCTCAACGGGCCGCAGAGCGAAGCCGCGCTGTATCTCGACGGCCCATGCCTGGTGCTGGCCGGCGCCGGCTCGGGCAAGACGCGCGTGATCACGCAAAAGATCGCCTACATGATCGAGCACTGCGGCTACGACCCGCGCACCATCGCCGCGCTGACGTTCACCAACAAGGCCGCGCTCGAGATGCAGGAGCGGATCGCCAAGCTGCTGAAGCAACCCAAGCAGGCCAAGCAATTGACCGTGTCCACCTTCCACTCGCTGGGCGTCAAGATCCTGCGCCAGGAAGCGGCCGGGGTCGGCCTCAAGGACAAGTTTTCGATCATGGACAGCGACGACTGCTACACCATCGTCTCGAGCCTGGCGCTGACCACGGATAAAAAGGAAGTGCGCAACATCCAGAACACGATCTCGCTGTGGAAGAACGGCCTGGTCGATCCGGAAGACGCGATCAAGGCTGCGCGCGACGAAGACGAAGCGATGGCCGGGCGCGTCTACCGCAGCTATGTGGCCACGCTGCAGGCCTACCAGGCGGTCGACTTCGACGACCTGATCCGCTTGCCGGTGGAACTGTTCCGCAACAACGAGCCGATCCGCGACCGTTGGCAACGGCGCCTGCGCTACCTGTTGATGGACGAATACCAGGACACCAACACCTGTCAGTACGAGTTAGTGAAACTGCTGGTGACCGGCCTGGGCAAGAAGCCGATGTTTACCGCGGTGGGCGACGACGACCAGGCGATCTACGCCTGGCGCGGCGCCTCGGTCGAGAACCTGAAAACGCTGCAGACCGATTTCCCCGATCTGCGCGTTATCAAGCTGGAGCAGAACTACCGCTCCACCACCCGCATCCTGCAGGCCGCCAACGCGGTGATCGGCAACAACCCGAAGCTGTTTGAAAAGTCATTGTGGTCCGAGCACGGCCAGGGCGAGCCGATCAAGGTGCTGGGCATGCAGAACGACGACCAGGAAGCCGACCAGGTGGCGATCATGATTTCGGCCGACCATTTCCAGCGCAAGAACAAATGGTCCGATTACGCGATTTTGTACCGCGGTAACCACCAGGCGCGGGTAATGGAGCAGGCGCTGCGCAAGGAACGCATTCCCTACACCATGTCCGGCGGCCAGAGCTTTTTTGACAAGGCCGAGATCAAGGACATCATCGCCTACCTGCGCCTGATCGCCAACCAGGACGACGATCCGGCCTTCATTCGCGCCGTGACCACGCCCAAGCGCGGGGTCGGCATGGCCACGCTCGAGGTGCTGGGCGAATTCTCGAAGCAGTGGAATTGTTCGCTGTTCGAAGCGGCGCGGAAGGGCGGCATCGAAGCCAAGCTGGCCGACCGCCAGTTGGGTCCGCTGCGCGACTTCTGTCATTTCATCGCCGAGCTGGAAGACCGCGCCACCCGTCCCGGCCCGTCCGGCAGCGGCGACCATGCGGCCGAGGTGCTCGATGACATGATGAAGGAAATGAATTACGAGCACTACCTGTACGAAAACTTCGACGACCGCGCGGCCCAGGGCAAGTGGCAGAACGTGCTCGAGTTCAATAACTGGCTGAAGGAACGCGGCCGTGGCGGACGCGACCGTGACGGCGAAGAAAAGAACCTGCTCGAACTGACGCAGATGGTGGCCTTGATGTCGATGCTGGAAGGCCAGGACGAAGAGCAGGATGCGGTGCGCATGTCGACCCTGCACGCCTCGAAAGGGCTGGAGTATCCGCACGTGTTCCTGGTCGGTGTGGAGGAGGGGATCTTGCCGCACAAGGGCGATCCGGACGCGTCGATCGAAACCATCGCAGCACGCATCCAGGAAGAACGGCGCCTGATGTACGTCGGCATCACGCGCGCCCAGCGCAGCCTGCACGTGAGCTGGTGCAAGCGGCGCAAGCGCGCTGGCGAACTGGTCAATTGCGATCCGTCGCGCTTCATCAAGGAGATGGCGCTGGACGTGGGCGAGGCGGCGCCGCTGGAAAGCGAAATCCTGACGCCGAAGGAAAGATTGGCAAGTTTGAAAGCCTTGTTGGCAACGCCGAAACCGACCGTGAACTAAACCGTTGTACCGAAGCCTTGATTGCCTGACAAGACCTGCGCACGATTGAAATCGCATTTGACTTGAACTGTCGAGCAAGAAATACTTGCTCGTTAGCGATTTTTTCACAGCACTTACCGTGCTGCAACGTCTTCTCGGCATTTCATGGCAACCGTTTCTGATATCACCACCACCCCGCTGTCGGGCCTGAACCACATCGACGCTCTGCTCGATAAAGGTCCCGACTGGAATTTCCTGCCCAACGCCGGCGGCAATACCATTTTGTATACCTTCTCGGTCAGCTCGGGCAATGAGGTGGACAAGGTCGGCCAGGAATCGTTCAGCATTACCCAGCAAGCGGCGGCGCGCAGCATTTTCACGTATTTGCAGCAAGAGACCGGTATCAAGTTTGTGGAAACCACGAACGGTAGCGGCGCCCAGATCCATCTGGCCAACATGAACCTGCAGGGCAGCAATGTCACCGGGTTGTGCAGCTGGGCGGCGAGCTACAGCTTTAGCGCCAACAATACGCTGGCCAGCTACAGCGCCAATGCCTATGTCTATCTCGACAATGTCGAGTTCCGCAGCGAAAACAATAACCTGGTGGCCGGCACGACTGGCTACCAGACGCTGCTGCATGAAATGGGCCACGCATTGGGTCTGAAGCACCCATTCCGCGAAACCACCGACAGCAACGAAGCCCAGATCGTGCTGCCGGCAGCCGAAGACAACACCAGCAACACCTTGATGTCGTACACCCAGCGCGGGGCGCCGCAGAGCACCTTCAGCCCGTACGACATGGCTGCGCTCAACTGGCTGTATGGCCGCGACGGCCTGGGCGGCGCGCTCGGCATCGGCAGCACCAGCGGCGCGCGCTACATCACCGGCAGCAATAAAAACGACACCCTGACGGGCACCCAATACAACGACACATTCCAAGGCAATGGAGGCAATGACATGATCAATGGCGGCGAAGGTACGGATACGGTAATTTTCGGCGGTAATCGCAATGCTTACAGCTTCAGCAACCTGGCCAACGGTTCGCTGGCCGTGGCCGGCGCGGCGGGCACCACGACGCTGCAATCGATCGAAACGCTGCAGTTCGCCGACATGACGGTGGCGCGCGCCGATGTCGCCGACACCACGGCGCCGGCGGCGCCCGTGCTTGGGGTGACGATGAACAGCAATAGCTATTCAAAGGGCAATACACCAATCCTCAACGGTTCGGCTGAAGCTGGATCGACGGTGAATGTGTATATCAACGACACCCTGGTCGCTACCGTCGTGGCCGGCGCCGACAATCTGTGGACCGCGCGTTCGGCATACACGCTGCCGGATGGTCTCAATTACCGCGCCACCGCGACCGCGACGGATGTCGCCGGCAATATCTCGGCAAAGAGCCCGCAGACCGTGTTCCACGTCGACGCGACGCCGCCTGCGGTGCCGACCCTGGGCGCGACCCTGGCTGCCGGCGGCAACCAGCCGGTGTTCAGCGGTAGCGGCGAAGCAGGCACCACGATCCAGATCTTCAATCTGGTCGATTCGAGCGAGATCGGCCGCACCGTGGTCGGCGCCGATGGCCGCTGGCAGGTCGATTCGGTGCCTCTGCCGAACGGCAATTACCAAATCAATATTGCATCCATCGACAAGGCTGATAACGCGACCACCAATGCAACGGCGCAGACGGTCGTCATGACGATCAACAATCCGCTCAACCAGACCGGCGACGCGGCCAATAACACCTTTACCGCAGCCCCGGGCAACGCCGCGATCAATGGCGGTGGCGGCCGCGACACCTTCGTGGTCAACGGCGTCAGCGACAACTACGTGGTCGACCGCGGCGTCTACGGCGTCACCGTATTCGACAAGACTGGCCAGAACGGCACTGACAACCTGATCAACGTCGAGCGCATCAAGTTCAATGACACCATGGTGGCGCTGGACATCGACGGCAATGCCGGCCAGATCTATCGCCTGTACCAGGCGGCGTATGACCGCGTCCCTGACCAGCCGGGCCTGAAATATTGGATCGATGCGATGGACACCGGCAACTACACCCTGACCCAGATCTCCAATTTCTTCATCGACCAGAAAGAAACCGTCGATATTTACGGCGCCAACCCGTCGAACCGGGACTTCGTCTACAAGCTGTATAACCACGTGCTGCACCGCGAACCGGAGCCGGAAGGCGCGAACTGGTGGATCGAGCGCATGGATTCGAACGTGGTGACCCGCGCCCAAACGCTGGAGTTCTTCTCCGAAGGCTTCGAAAACAAGGCGCAAGTCATCGGCAGCATCGACAACGGTATCGAATATCCGCTGGTATAAGCGCGTTACCTGCGCTGCAAGGCTGGCATAATGCCCGCTTTGCAGCCGGAGTTCGCCGTGGACCAGGAAGACCGTTTCATCAACCTCGAGATCAAGCTCGCCCAGCAGGAAGACCTGGTCGATGAGCTGAACAAGACCATCTACCGCCAGGAACGCCGCATCGACGGGCTCGAAGCGATGGTCGCCAAGATGGCCGAGCACGTGCGCACCCTGCGCGACGCAGGGCAGGCGCCGCTCAACGAACCGCCCCCGCACTATTGAGGTGATCCCCCAGCCGCTTGCCCAGGCATAGCAGGGTCAAGGTCGGCGGCAATCCCCACGGCTCGGGAATCACCGACGCATCGCACACGAACAGCCCCGGCGCCGACGTCTGCAGATCCGCATCTACCCCCGCGCCGATACGCACGCTGCCGCCCGGATGTGCGGCGAAATGCCAGCTCTTGAACACGTGATGGGCTCCGGCCTGCGCCAGGATCGCGCGCGCCATCGCTTCGCCTTTTTGCAAGCGCGCACGGTCGGCGTCCTGCAACCGCTTGTCGGCCCAGCGTGGCCCGATCTTCCCGCCGATCTCGTCGCGGATCTTGACCATGATGCTCAGCGTGCGCCGGTGCGCCAGCAGGCGGTCGATCCGTCCCACCTGCGCCGTGAAGGCCTGGTACATCGGCCGCGGCAAGGTCAGGTCGGCCAGCGCGATGCCGGCCCCCGCGTCGTGCATGCCGGCCGCCATCGGCACTTCGGCGCCGCCGTCGATGTCGTCCACGCTGCCCATCACCGCCACCACCGGATCGCTGAAGAACGGAGAGTGGCGCGGCGCCAGGCCTGAAGCATGCAGGATGCGCGGGCTGCCCACGCCGCCGCCGGCCAGCACCACCAGCGGCGCGTGCACGCTCACCAAAGCGCCATCGCGTTTGACCTCGACTCCGGCCGCGCGGCCGGCATCGAACAGCACACGCGTGACACGGCTGTTGGCCTGCAATACCGCGCCATGACGCACTGCCTCATCGACGAAATCGCGCGCGCTCCACTTGGCGCCGAACGGGCAGCCGTAGGCGCAGCGCCAGCATCCGCTACGGCAGGCTTCGGGGCGGATCATCTTGTCGAGTTTCTGCCAGTCGAAGCCGGCGCCGCGCGCTGCCTGCGCGATGCGCGTCGCCATCGGGCCGACCAGATCATCGGGCAGGGGCGCCAGCGGCAACTCGGCGCGCAGTGCGGCCAGCGCCGGTTCGAGGTCGATGCCGTACGCCGCGAACAGTGCGCGCGGCGGCGCGGCGGCGGTGGCGAAGTTGACCGCCGAACTGCCGCCCAGCGTGGCGCCGCCCACCAGCAGCGACGCGTCCCGGTGGATGAAGGCGGCGCGTCCCGGCACCGCCGCCATGGCCGCCATCTGCGTCACCGTGCCGTTCAAGGGCGCGGCGCCGCCCTGTTCCAGGATCAGCACCCGGCTGCCGGCGCGCGCCAGTTCGCGCGCGACGCTGGCGCCACCGGGACCGGTGCCGACCACGATCGCATCGAAACGGGAAGAGGTCATGAGAGAGCTTGAAAATGCATGCGAGGCGATGCTAGCACAGGCCCGCCTGCGACCTGCAGATCGTGGCCTTACGGTCGTCAATACGCTGTTACATACGATACTTTTAAATAGTGTCGATATAAGAGCAAGCCTGCTATGATCTTCCGCGCACGGCTGCCCTGCTAGCCCGGCAGCGCCCTTCCTAGTGTTCGCGAAAGATCCCATGTACCGTCCACAACTGCTCATCGTTGCCGCCGCCGTGGCGCTGGCGCATTCCTCTGCAATTGCCGCCCCCACCGCTACTCTTGACGCCTCCAACCCCTTCGCCAAGCCAAGCAGCCTGCCGCTGAATTACCCGGCCTTCGACAAGATCAAGGACGCGCACTTCCTGCCCGCCTTTAACGCCGGCATGCGCGAGCACCTGCGCGAAGTCGAGGCGATTGCCAATGACAAGGCCGCGCCAACGTTTGACAACACCATCGTCGCACTGGAGCGTTCGGGCCAGCTGCTGTCGCGCGTGAACGCGACCTTCTCGAATCTGCACGGCGCCAACACCAACGATACGCTCGACGCGGTCGACCGCGAGATGTCGCCTAAACTGGCCGCGCACGAGGACGCAATTCATCTCAATCCAAAACTGTTCGCGCGCGTCAAAGCGCTGCACGACAAGCGCGCTTCGCTCGGCCTGGACGCCGAATCGACCTTCCTGCTCGAGCGCTACTACAAGGAATTCGTGCGCGCCGGGGCCAATTTGTCGCAAGCCGACCAGCAGAAGCTGAAAGCCTACAACGGCGAGATCGCGTCGCTGCAGTCCGACTTCTCGCAACGCGTGCTCAAGGGCGTCAATGCCGCCGCACTGGTGGTCGACACCCGCGCCGAACTCGAAGGCATGAGCGAGGCCGAGATCCACACCGCCGCCGACGAAGCGGCCAAGCGTGGCCTCAAGGGCAAGTTCGTGATCCCGCTGGTGAATACCTCGAGCCAGCCGGCGCTGTCGACGCTGAAAAACCGCAAGACGCGCGAGCGCCTGCTGCAGGCATCGGTGCAGCGCGGCGCCACCGGCGGCGAATTCGACACCCGCCACCAAGTGCTGCGCCTGGCCAAGCTGCGCGCCGAACGCGCCGTGCTGCTCGGTTACCCGAACTTCGCCGCCTATTCGCAGGAACTGGAAACCGCGCGCAACCCTGCCGCCGTCAACAAACTGCTGGGCGACCTGGCCAAGCCGGCCGTCACCAACGCGCAGAAGGAAGCGGCCGACATCCAGAAGGTGATCGACGCAGAGAAGGGCGGCTTTAAGGCCGCCGCGTATGACTGGCCAATCTACCAGGACAAGGTGCGCGCCGCGCGCTACAACTTCGACGAAAACCAGCTGCGCCCTTATTTTGAAATGAACCGGGTGCTGGTCGACGGCGTGTTCTTCGCCGCCACCAAGGAATACGGCATCACCTTCAAGGAACGCAAGGACCTGCCGGTGTACAACGCCGACGTGCGCACCTTCGACGTGTTCGACGTCGACGGCAAGCAGCTGGCGATCTTCATTTTTGATCCCTACGCACGCGGCAACAAGCAGGGCGGCGCCTGGATGAACGAGTACGTGTCGCAGTCGCATTTGCTCGGCCTGCGTCCGGTGATCGGCAACCACCTGAACATTCCGAAGCCACCCGCCGGCCAGCCGACGCTGTTGACCTACGACGAAGTGGTGACCGCCTTCCACGAATTCGGCCACGCGCTGCATGGCATGTTTTCGGATGTGAAGTACCCGCACTTCTCCGGCACCAACGTGCCGCGCGACTTCGTCGAGTATCCGTCGCAGGTCAACGAGATGTGGGTCACCTGGCCCGAGGTGCTGGCCAACTACGCCAAGCACCACCAGACCGGCGCGCCGATGCCCAAAGCGCTGCTCGACAAAGTGGTCGCGTCGAAAAAATTCGACCAGGGCTACAAGACCACCGAGTACCTGGCCGCGGCGCTGCTGGACCAGCGCTGGCACCAGCTGGCGCCGAACCAGATCCCGACTGATGTCTTGGCGTTCGAAGCCAAGGCATTGAAAGACGCCGGCGTCGACTACGCGCTGGTGCCGCCGCGCTACCGCACCACCTACTTCTCGCACTCGATGGGCGGCGGCTATTCGGCCGGCTACTACGCTTATCTGTGGAGCGAGCGCCTGGACGCCGACACGGTGCAGTGGTTCACCAATAACGGTGGCTTGAGCCGCAAGAACGGCGACCATTTCCGCAAGACGCTGCTCTCGCGCGGCGGCACCGCCGAAGCGATGGACCTGTTCCAGAACTTCCGTGGTCGCGGTCCGGTGATCGAGCCGCTGCTCGAGCGTCGCGGCCTGACCGGTAACTGATGTTTGCGCCCCCGGCCGCTACGAGCGGTCGGGGGCGTTTCATTTGAATTTGAATTTGAAACACCTTTTTTATTACAACGCACAAGAGACTTCATGAACCGTCCACCACTGCTGCTGATCGCAGCCAGCGTCGCACTTGCCACCATGTCGATTTCCCAATTAGCCGCCGCGGCCCTGCCGGCCTCGAACCCATTCGCCAAGCCAAGCACCCTGCAATACGGCTACCCGGCGTTCGACAAGATCAAGAACGAGCACTTCGCCCCGGCCTTTGCCGAAGGCATGCGCGAGCAGGCGCAGGAAGTGGTGAAGATCGCCGACAACAAGGCGGCGCCGAGTTTTGAGAACACGATCGTGGCGATGGAGCATTCGGGCCAGTTGCTCGGTCGCGTGCGCGCGGCGTTCTATACGCTGGTCGGCTCCTACACCAACGACACGCTGCAGGCGCTGGACAAGCAGCTGGCGCCGCAGTTCGCGGCCCACGGCGACGCGATCCGCCTGAACCCGAAGCTGTTCGCGCGCATCAAGACCCTGCACGACAAGCGCGATAGGCTCGGCCTGGACGCCGAATCGAAGTTTCTGCTGGAGCGCTATTACAAGGACTTCGTCCGCTCCGGCGCCAACCTGTCTGACGCCGACAAGACCAAGCTGAAAGAGTACAACAGCCAGCTGGCCGCGCTGCAGACCCAATTCAGCCAGAACGTGCTGAAGGAAGTCAACGCCTCGGCCTTCGTGGTCGATACCCGCGACGAGCTGGCCGGCCTGCCCGAGAAGGCGATCGAAGCCGCCGCGCAGGAAGCGAAAAAGCGCGGCCTGGATGGCAAGTTCGTGATCCCCGTCACCAACACCACCCAGCAGGCGCCGTTGGCGGTGCTGTCGAATCGCGCCACGCGCGAAAAGCTGCTCACCACCTCGATGATCCGCGGCGCCCGCGGCGGCGAATTCGACAACCGCAACGTGGTGCTGCAACTGGCCAAACTGCGCGCCGAACGCGCCGAGCTGCTGGGCTACGAGAACTACGCCGCCTATTCGCTCGAAGACCAGACTGCGAAAGACACCGCCTCGGTCAACAAGCTGCTGGGCGACCTGACTGCACCGGCCGTGCGCAACGCGAAGAAAGAAGCGGCCGAGATCCAGGCAGTGATCGATGCCGAGAAGAGTGGAAAGGGTGAAAAATTCGAGGTCGCGGCCCAGGACTGGAGCATGTACAGCGACAAGGTACGCACCGCCAAGTACGCGTTCGACGCCAATCAACTCAAGCCTTACTTCGAATTCAACAACGTGCTGGAGAAGGGCGCCTTCTTCGCCGCCAACAAGCTGTGGGGCTTGACGTTCAAGGAACGCAAGGACCTGCCGACCTATGACGCCGACGTGCGCGTGTACGACGTCTTCGAGGAAAACGGCGCGCACCTGGCGATCTTCGTGGTCGACCCATACGCGCGTCCGAACAAGCGTGGCGGCGCCTGGATGAGTTCTCTGGTCGACCAGAGTACGCTGCTGAACAAGAAGCCGGTCATCACCAATAACCTGAACCTGGTCAAGCCGGCCGCGGGCGAGCCGACCCTGCTCACCTGGGACGAAGTGCGCACCACCTTCCACGAATTCGGCCACGCCACCCACGGCTGGTTCTCGAAGGTGAAGTACCCGCGCTTCTCGGGCACCAGCGTGCCGCGCGACTACGTCGAGCTGCCGTCGCAGGTCTATGAGATGTGGATGGCCTGGCCCGAAGTGATGGACAGCTACGCCAAGCATTACCAGAGCGGCGCGCCGATGCCGAAAGAGCTGCTCGACAAACTGCGCGCGGCCCAGCGTTTCAATGAAGGCTACCGCACCACCGAATACCTGGCGGCGGCGGTGATCGACCAGCGCTGGCACCAGCTGGGTTCCAAGCAGATCCCGACTGACGTCGTGGCATTCGAGCAGCAGGCATTGAAGGACGCCGGCCTGAATTTCGCGCCGGTGCCGCCACGCTACCGCAGCACCTACTTCTCGCACGCGATGGGTGGCGGCTACTCGGCCGGCTACTACAGCTACCTGTGGGCCGAGCGTTTGGATGCCGACGCCGGCGAGTGGTTCAAGGAAAACGGCGGCCTGCTGCGCAAGAACGGCGAGCGCTTCCGCCAGATGGTGCTGTCGAAAGGCGGCACCCAGGATGCGGTCGAGATGTATCGCGCCTTCCGCGGGCGCGACCCTGTAATCGAGCCGTTGCTCGAGCGCCGTGGCCTGAACTGATTCGTTTGAATGACGGGGGCCGGTTGTATGCCGGCTCCCGGGCAGTACTCCATTTTTCATCACTGAGAAGCAAGAGACCATGAACCGTCCTCACATCATGCTGGTCGCCGCCGCGAGCGTCGCCGTCGCCAATATCGCTATCGCCGCACCGACCGCGCCGGGCAACAAGCTCGAAGCGTCGAACCCGTTCGCGCGCGAGAGCAGTCTGCCGTTCAACTACCCGGCCTGGGACAAGATCACCAACGAGCACTTCGCCCCGGCCTATGCCGAAGGCATGCGCCAGCAGGCCGCCGAGATCGAGGCGATCGCCAACAACAAGGCCGCGCCGACATTCGACAACACCATCGTGGCGATGGAAAAGGGCGGCCGCTTGCTCAATCGCGTGAGCAGCGCCTTCGGCACCCTGTCCGGTTCGTACACCAACGACACCCTGATCGCACTGGGCAAGGACCTGGCGCCGAAGCTGTCGCAGCACGGCGACGCGATCCGCCTGAACGACAAACTGTTCAAGCGCATCGAGACCCTGTACAACAAGCGCGCCAGCCTGAAGCTCGACGCCGAATCGACCTACCTGCTGGAACGCTACTACGATGACTTCGTGCGCGCCGGCGCCAAGCTGTCCGCCGCCGAGAAGACCAAGCTGAAAGAGTACAACAGCCAGCTGGCCGCGCTGCAGACCCAGTTCGCCCAGAACGTGCTGAAGGAATCGAACGCCTCGGCGCTGGTGCTCGACAACCGCGCCAAACTGGCCGGCATGAGCGAGAAGGCGATCGACGCCGCCGCTGCTGAAGGCAAAAAGCGTAATCTGGACGGCAAGTTCGTGATCCCGGTCGTGAACACCACCCAGCAGGCCAGCCTGGCCGTGCTGACCAACCGCACCACGCGCGAAAAACTGCTGGCCGCCTCGATGGCGCGCGGCAGCCGCGGCGGCGAATTCGACAACCGCGACGTGGTCCTGAAGATCGCCAAGCTGCGCGCCGAACGCGCCCAGCTGCTCGGTCACCCGAACTTCGCCTCGTACCACCTGGAAGACCAGACCGCGCAGACCACCACTGCCGTCAACAGCCTGCTGGCCGAATTCGCCAAGCCGGCCGTCAACAACGCCAAGAAGGAAGCGGCCGAGATCCAGAAGATGATCGACGCCGAGAAGGGTGGCTTCAAGGCCGCCGCGCACGACTGGGCCTTCTACAGCGACAAGGTGCGCGCCCAGCGCTACGCCTTCGACGCCGGCCAGCTGCGTCCTTACTTTGAACTGAACCGCGTGCTGGTCGACGGCGTGTTCTTCGCCGCCACCAAGGAGTACGGCATCACCTTCAAGGAACGCAAGGACCTGCCGGGCTACAACGAAGACGTGCGCATGTTCGACGTGTTCGACGTCGACGGCAAGCAGCTGGCGATCTTCACGTTCGACCCGTATGCGCGCTCGAACAAGCGTGGCGGTGCCTGGGCCAACGCCTGGGTGGCGCAAAGCGCGCTGCTGGGTACCAAGCCTGTTATTGCCAACAACCTGAACATCCCGAAACCGGCCGCCGGCGAGCCGACCCTGCTCACCTACGACGAAGTGCGCACCACGTTCCACGAATTCGGCCACGCGCTGCACGGCATGTTCTCGGATGTGAAGTACCCGCGCTTCTCGGGTTCGCGCGTGCCGCGTGACTACGTCGAGTTCCCGTCGCAGGTCAACGAGATGTGGATGGCATGGCCTGAAGTGCTGGCCAATTACGCCAAGCATTACCAGACCGGCGAAGCGATGCCGAAAGAGCTGCTCGACAAAGTGCAGGCGTCGCAGCAGTTCAACGAAGGCTTCCGCACCACCGAATACCTGGCCGCGTCGCTGCTGGACCAGGCCTGGCACCAGCTGACCCCTGCGCAGATTCCGACCGACGTGCTGGCGTTCGAAGCCGAAGCATTGAAAAAGGCCGGCGTCGACTTCCCCCTGGTGCCGCCGCGTTACCGCACCACCTACTTCTCGCACACCTTCGCGGGCGGCTACTCGGCCGGCTATTACGGCTACCTGTGGGCCGAGAAGCTGGACGCAGACACCGTCAACTGGTTCAAGGAAAACGGTGGCCTGACCCGCAAGAACGGCGACCATTTCCGCAAGACCCTGCTCTCGCGCGGCGGCACGCTGGACGCAATGCAGATGTACCGCAACTTCCGCGGCAAGGATGCGGTGATCGAGCCGCTGCTGGAGCGTCGTGGGTTGACCGGCAACTGATTGGTGCCTGAACCGGTCGTGGCAGCATGACCGGTGTATATGACCGCGTCGGCGGGGAACCCGCCAACCCTACGTAGGGTTGGCGGCTGCGCCGCCGACGCGGTCAACCTGCTCCCGCTCCTGCGCGCATTGTTCAGAACAGCCGTGTTCTACCTTCCTCCCCCCATGTCGTACAATCGAATCGACCCACCACCGGAGGAAACGATGCAACCCGAACAAGATGCCGAACTGAAGGCCCGCCTGAAAGACCTGCACCGCCACTTGCAGGAAACCGGCGGCGATACCGATGTCGAACTCGAAATGCTGCTGCGCCAGCTCGACGGCGATATCGAGAAAGTCCTGGAGCGCCGCTCGCAAGCCGAGCTCGATGCCAACACCTATGGCCTGGGCTCGCGCTCGCAGGAACTGGCAGCCCGCTTCGCCGCCCGCCACCCGCGCGTCGAGTCCGGTCTGCGCGAACTTGGCAATATCCTCTCGAACATGGGTATCTGAGGCATACGCAATAAATTGGGCAAATTAGCCACAAGTCATTGATAGTTAAGCCATTTTCTGGGGGCGGCAATGCTGCGGAAATGGTTTTCCGGTACAATGCCGCCCAATGAACTCCCCCACCAATCTCTTCGCGAGCGTTCCCAAGCGCTCTAGCCGCGCTGCCACTGCGCCTTTCCTGCCGATGACCCGCGCCGAAATGGACGTGCTTGGCTGGGATTCGTGCGACATCATCCTGATCACCGGCGACGCCTATATCGACCACCCCAGCTTCGGCATGGCGCTGGTCGGCCGTCTGCTGGAGGCGCAGGGTTACCGCGTCGGCATCATCAGTCAGCCGGACTGGACGTCGGTGGAGCCGTTCCGCGCGTTGGGTAAACCGAACCTGTATTGGGGCGTCACCGCCGGCAATATGGATTCGATGGTCAACCGCTACACGGCCGACCGCAAGATCCGTTCCGACGATGCCTATACGCCGGACGCCGCGCCGAACAAACGGCCGGACCGCGCCGTGACCGTGTATTGCCAGCGCGCCCGTGAAGCGTTCCCGGGCGTGCCGGTGATTGCCGGCAGCATCGAAGCCTCGCTGCGCCGCATCGCCCACTACGATTACTGGTCCGATAAGGTGCGCCGCTCGGTGCTGTTCGAGTCGAAGGCCGACCTGCTGATCTTCGGCAATGCCGAGCGCGCGCTGGTCGACTTCACGCGCCGCATCGCTGCGGGCGAGAACGTCAAGGACATCCGCGACCTGCGCGGCACCGCCTTCCTGGTGCCGCAGGGCTGGCTGCCGGACGAAGAATGGAGCGTGCACAATTCCACCCGCGTGGATGTGCCGGGCCGCATCGACAAGCAGCCGAACCCCTATGCGATGGCGCTGGAAGACCCGACCGCGTGCGCGCTCGACAATGCCGCGCCCGAACCGGAAGTCAAGCCGATCATGATCATGACGCGCGAGCAGCGTCAGGCAGCCGCGCGCGAAAAGGCGGCCAAGACCGTGGTGCGCTTGCCGTCGTTTGAAACCGTCAGCGAAGACCCGGTGATGTATGCGCACGCTTCGCGCGTGTTCCACCTGGAATCGAATCCCGGCAATGCGCGCGCGCTGGTGCAGGGGCATGGCGACCGCGACGTATGGCTGAACCCGCCGCCGCTGCCGCTGGCGATGGACGAGATGGACAATGTCTACGACATGGCCTACGCCCGCGCGCCGCACCCGAGCTATGGCAAGGCGCATATCCCGGCCTGGGAAATGATCCGCTATTCGGTCAACATCATGCGCGGCTGCTTCGGCGGCTGCACCTTCTGCTCGATCACCGAGCACGAAGGCCGCATCATCCAGAGCCGCTCCGAGCCATCGATCCTGCGCGAGATCGAGCTGATCCGCGACACGACCAAGAACTTCGCCGGCACCATCACCGACCTCGGTGGTCCGACGGCGAATATGTACCGCCTGGCGTGCAAGGAAAAGACGATCGAGGAAAGCTGCCGTCGCCTGTCGTGCGTGTACCCGACGATTTGCAGCAATCTGGGCACTGACCACAGCAAGCTGATCTCGCTGTACCGCAAGGCACGCGCGATCCCGGGCATCAAGAAGATCCTGATCGGTTCTGGCCTGCGCTATGACCTGGCCGTGCGTTCGCCCGAGTACGTCAAGGAACTGGTCACCCACCACGTGGGCGGCCTGCTGAAGATCGCGCCGGAGCACACCGAAAAAGCCACGCTCTCGAAGATGATGAAGCCGGGCATTGGCGCGTATGACGAGTTCAAGCGCATGTTCGACAAGTTCTCGCTCGAAGCCGGCAAGAAGCAATACCTGATCCCGTATTTCATCGCGGCGCACCCGGGCAGTACCGACGAAGACATGCTGAACCTGGCGCTGTGGCTCAAGAAAAACAACTTCAAGCTCGACCAGGTGCAGACGTTCACGCCGACGCCGATGGCGATGGCCACCACCATGTACCACTCGGGCAAGAACCCGCTGGCCAAGGTGACCGAGGATTCGGAAAACGTCGTGACCGCCAAGAGCGGCAAGGTGCGCAAGGCGCACAAGGCTTTCCTGCGCTATCACGATCCGGCCAACTGGCCGATCCTGCGCGAGACCCTGGTCAAGATGGGCCGCGGCGACTTGATCGGCAATGGCGAACGTCACTTGATTCCGTCTTGGAATACGTCGGAAGACAGCGGCCCACCGATCGCCGATCGCAAGCGCGTGGTGCCGGGCAATGTGCCGATGTCAGAACGCGACACCGCCAAACGTGGTCCGGCGCTTGCGCGTCCGGGCGTGCGTGGCGCTGCGAATCGCAGCGCGCCGGCGCCTGCAGTGAGCGCTGCCAGTGCAGCGCGGCCATCGATCCTGTCGACCATCAAGGCCAAACCAAAAGCAGAAGTGAAGCAAAAAACCGGACGCCGTTAATAAGGAGCGGCTGCGTGAATGTCTATCTGGTCGTGGTTGACACGCTGGCGGATTGGGAAATCGGCTACCTGAGCGCCGAACTGCACAGCCGCCGCTTCTTTGCCGACCCGCATATGGACTTCAAGCTGCTCAAGGCGGGCATCACCAGGGATGCCGTTACCAGCATGGGCGGCGTCACTTATATGCCTGACCTGACGCTCGATGCGCTCGAGATGACGCCGGACGACCTGCTGTTGCTGCCGGGTTCCAATCGGTGGGATCAGCCTGCGCTTGGCCCAGTCCTTGAGCTGGCGCGCGATGCGCTGGATCGTGGACATCAGGTCGCGGCAATCTGCGGCGCCACGATCGGCCTGGCCAGTGTCGGCGCGCTGGATCAGCGGCGCCACACCAGCAACGATCTCGGATTGCTGAAGCAGTCGTGCCCGGACTATCGGGGAGAAGCGATGTTTCGCAAGGAGCCGGCGGTGCGGGGCGACAATCTGATTACCGCAACTGGCCTGGCGCCGCTCGAGTTCTCGTATGAGGTACTCAAGATGCTCAAGGTCTGGCGACCGGACACCGCCAAGGCCTGGTACCGCTTGCACAAGACGCGCCAGGAACGCTGGTATCACGAGCTGGTCGCTTCGATGTCCTGACCACGGCTGCCCACCATCAGCAGCACGTCGCGACCGTACCCAGTCAGATCGCACATCATTCCCCAAGCCGGAGCCAGCCTCCGGTTTTTTTTCGTCCTGCCCCGCCGCGGACGCAGTTCAATTGCAGCGACAACTAATCAACACAATACCAGGGCCATCTTCAGTCAGTTAAACAACTTGTTATCGATAGTAGATGTTGGTGATACACTGAAAAATATTTCTTGTGCTTAAGATAAGGTTGAAGAATCGTGACTTCCCTGTCAGCTCTGGCATCTGCGATCGTCGACGAACTTGCCGGCACCTTTCATCAAAACCGGCGCGTGTTGCGTCTGTCCACGCCGCTTGGCGAGCAAACCCTGCTCGCTGAAAGCCTGCGCGGCGAAGAGCATATCGACCAGGGCTTTCGTTTTCAGGTGTCCGCGTTGGCGCTTGATGCGGCGATTGCACTGAAATCGTTGATTGGCCAGCCAGTATTGGTGGAACTTCAGACTGCCGCAATGCCTGCACAGGCGCGGCCTTTCCATGGTTATGTTACCGAGGCTGAACTGGCCGGCGCAAATGGGGGTTTCGCCCGTTACCGCCTGACCATCGAGCCGTGGACCGCATTCCTGGCCCTAGGCCGCGACAGCCGCGTCTTCCAGGATATGAATGTGTTCGACATCCTCGATGCGGTCTTTGCATCCTGCAACGGCAAGGGGCGATTGATGCCGGCCTGGCGCTTCGACATTCGTGATCCGGGCGTCTATCCACAACGCAGTCTGGTGACCCAGTACCAGGAAAGCGATCTGGCTTTTGTCGAACGGCTGATGAACGAAGAAGGTCTGTTCTTTTTCTTCGACCATCAAGGTGACCGCGACAGCGCCAGTCTGGGCAGCCACACCCTGGTGATTGCTGATCATAACGACGCCTTTGTCCCCAATCGCCAGGACGAGGTGCGCTTTACCCAGCCAGGCGCGGTCATGAAGGAAGACAGCCTTGACCGCTGGCGTTCTGAACTGCGAATGCAGACCAATGCGATCGAGCTGGTCAGCTGGGACTACCGCGCCAGCAAGCAGCGTACGGTAGCCAGCGCGACAAATGAGGCTGATACGCGGGTAAGTCGCGATAGTCCAGGCGCCTATGCGTATTCGAGTACGACGCAGGGACAACGCATCGCCGACAATCAATTGCAGGGCCTACAAGCCCGCAAGGAAATTTTTACCGGCGCCGGTACGGTTCGCACATTTACACCCGGCACCACGTTTACCCTGCATGACCATGGGAGCTACAACGGCGGCGATGCGGCACGCTTCGCAATCTTGCGTGTCCGCCACCTTGCGCATAACAATTTGAACGCTGACACGGGCGCGGCGCTCACACGTTTATTGGGTGACAACCCGCTGCATCGGGCGATTCAGGCAGATCTGGCGTCGAGCCTGCACGCGACCGGTAGCGGCGCCGGTGAACGTCCGGTCTATCGCAACCGCATCGATGCGATCCGGTTCAGCACGCCTTATCGACCGAGCCGGGTTGACGGTCAGGGCCAGCTGCTGCACCCAAGTCCATCGGTGCGTGGCCAACAAACCGCGATTGTGGTGGGGCCGGCCGGCTCGGTCATTCATACCGACCGCGACCACCGGATCAAGATCCAGTTTCACTGGCAACGGGGCCAAGCCAGCCACAGTCGTTTGGCACATCCTGCACCAGACGGACATAGCGCTGCGACAGCGGATGATCGGGTTGGCACCTGGGTCCGTGTGGCCACGCCACTGGCGCCCGTTGCTGGAGCGAACTGGGGAAGCCACGCACTGCCGCGTGTCGGGCAGGAAGTGCTGGTCGATTTCCTGGATGGAAATATCGATCGGCCGGTGGTGATCGGCACCTTGTATAACGGACATGGACAGACCGATGCCCAGTACAACCAGGCTGGCAAGGGCGCCGGCGCCGCGACGGGTAATGCGCCGGCATGGTTTCCCGGTGAAAGCGCAGGCCACGCCCATCCAGCAGCGCTATCGGGCATCAAGACCCAATCGATGTCATCCAGCCAAAGCGGTGCCGGGGCCTATAACCAGCTGGTGTTTGACGACAGCCCAGGCGAAGCCCGGACTGCATTGCAGCGCCATGGCCAGCTGCATGACGGCTCTGCGGAATTAAATCTGGGCCATCTGCGGCACCAGAGCGATAACCAGCGCCTCGACGCGGCCGGGTTTGGCGCTGAACTGAAAACAGACCACAGCGCGACATTGCGCGCCGCGCAAGGGCTGTTGCTGTCAACCGATGCGCGTGCCGCCGGCACGGGCGCCCAGCTGGATGTGAACGAAGCGAAAGCGCAAATCGAACAAAGCCATCAATTGCAGGTAGACCTGGCCTGCCTGGCACGCAAGCACAATGCAACGATCAAGAATGAGCCAGACACAGAACGTCTGCCGGCACTGGCGCAATTGGCAAACAGCGCCAAGGTAATCGACAGCGTCGATGGCGGCGGATCGACAGGTAGCGAGGGTGCAGCAAACCAGGCGGTTGCGTTCAGCGAACCGCAGCTACAACTGTCCAGCGCGGCAGGCATCGTTGCCATGACGCCGGCAGACGCTATTTTGACTGCCCGAAAAACCAGCAGTGCCAGCGCCGGGCAGGCTATCAATCTCGCCGCCCAGGCGAATAGTTTTACCGCCGCCAAGCATGGCATCAGCCTGTTTACGTATGGAAAAGTGGGTGGCGCTGACAAGCCGAACCAGGAAACCGGTATCCGGCTGCATGCAGCCAGCGGAAAATCGAGCACACAAAGCCAGTCCGATACCGTCAGCCTGATGGCGGATAAGGCCATCACGGTCGCCAGCGTGACAAAGAGTGTGCTTGTCACGGCAAACAAGCATGTACTTCTCACTGCACAAGGCGCGCAGCTCAAGCTCGAAGGGGGAAATATCGAGCTGTTCGGGCCTGGCAAGATCGAATTCAAGGCCAGCATGAAAGAACTGACGGGGCCCCGGAACAGCGCTGCCAGCGCCAGTTTGCCGGCGCCGGCAAAGTTGCGTGACTGCGCTCAAAAACTTGGCGCAGCGGCAGGGGTCGGTAGCGCACTGGTGAATCTGTAACGCCTCTGTGAGTGGCTGTGAAATATGTTCGAGTTAAATCATTCCGAAGAAGCTGAGCCGTTACTGGACTCCTTGGTCAACGAGGCTGTTCGCAGCCTGCGCAAGACGCTGGCGGACGAGGGGCGGGAAAGCTTGGCAGTGCTGATCGACCCTGCGCTGAGCAATCCGGTTCTGCCTTTGATCGAGAAGTATGATTTGCCAGTAACGCGTCTGAGCTTGCCGTATGGTGACGTCGACCCGCACATCCAGCCTTACCTCGTCTCGATCGACAACGAACCAAGGCACGAACGGTTTGTCAACGAGACCGTCGCCATTGCTGTGCAAGAAAGCCTGGCCGCCCGCGATGCATGGCCTGCGGCGCGCTCCGTGAGTGCGTGGCTGATGATCGACGATGCGGCAATGGGCGTGTTTTCACAGCGGTTCAGGGCAAACGCCGTGATCCCGGTTCCAGGCAATGCCAGTCAACGCAGACTGCTGCGCTTCTGGGATCCTCGTGTCTTGCCACAACTGGCACGCATTGTCGGTAAAGACGCATGGCGTCACTGGCTACCAGTAAACGCGGTGTGGCTATCGATCGATGGATGGGGTCAGATGAGCAGGAACGATTTCGCAAACCCGACAACCGAGTCCGAAAACCACTGGCAACCTGACAAACAAGCCTGGCAAGCACTTGAACGCATCGCCGATGTCAACCACAGCATGGTAATGGGCGGCACGTTGCATCAGACACCGGACGTCCGGAAGTTCGAGCATGTCGACCGCTTGCTGTTACGAGCCACGCAACTCGGTTGCACAGAAGCGCTTGACCGGGTGACGTATGCAGTGCTGATCGACGCAATGCGCCTGCCGCTCGAGCAGCATCCGCAGATTGCCGTCATGTTGGAACGGACAAGGCGCGAGGGCGTGTCGTTTTCCGATTTGCTCTCGACCCTTGAGCCAACAGATTGGGAGCGTATTCGCGACGATCTGATGCGCACTACGGATTTCAAGACCTCACCCTTTTTCGCCCAAGAATAATCATGAATCAGGCCGTCCTCGTCAACAAGATTCGTCAGTCCAGCACACAGTCAACCGGCAGCGATTGCCATGCGTGTCCGACAGCAGGCTTACCTATTCTGCCAGTGCGATATGCGGTCGTTCCGAAGACCATGCCCGGCTACCCGCTTCCCGCCAGCTGCAGCAATCCGTTGCTGGATTTCGAAGACATCCACAAGGTCGCGCTCAAGAGCACCAAATACGCACTGCGTACCCTTCGCGCAGGGTTCTTGTATCTGCGTTACAAAAATCCGGCCAGCGGCGCCTGGACCTGGCAATGTTTCATGATTTCGCCCAGCGGCGCGCTGCGGGAAATCCCGGTCGGATCGCCCGGCAATACAGTGCCGAGTGAACCTGCCTGCGCCAATGTGGTTCACAACATAAATTCGAGCATCATTGCACTCAAAAACCCGGAAAAAATAAGCAAAGCATATATCGGGTACAGCGAGCATTTCTGGTCGGGTGAAACACTCAGGCAGCATGAGAAAAACCAGAAACCAAGATTGATCGAATTCAATCCTGCAGCCTGGATGCAAAGTCAGGCGCAAGAACACATGCTCAAAGCCGACCAGGTTGAAACGACGGTCGTCGAATATTCGGCAGTTGCCATGGAAAGGCATCTGAAATCGGATTACTTCGATTACCGGGGGCGCAGCGGGCAGGCATCGGGATTGATATCGCGCATGGAAAAAATCAATCCCGGCAAGGGGGCGATTCTCGCGATACCAGATCCAATTGCTTGCGTAAGCAATCTCAACTCGTATCGCATGCATGCCAAGGACGAGTATCAAAAATATGTTCATGATAAAGATATCGCCTGGAAGCTTACCTGTGCCACGCAAATCGATGGCTTGCGTGGTTATGTAGAAGCACAGACCAAAGAAGTTCTCAAGGACGCCAAAACAAAATACGTCAGCACTGGCGGCGGCATGATGGCAGGGCCTGCGATTGCAATCAGCAAGGAAGAACAGATATCAAGCGAGACCAGTAGTGGCTTGGGTCGTCTTGAAAAACACTATAGCGAAAAGAGCAGAACCGCTTTTCTGAAAGATTTCAACAAAAAATGCAATGACTTCCAGGCGCGTGTGCTGGCGCTGGACGAGGATTATGTCAAGTGGGCAGAATCGACTACCCTGGCGCTGGCCGTTGCCGACTACGACAAGATGCAAAAGTTTTCATGCATTGCCGCAACCGAAGTCCAGAATCGGATACTGGCCGGCGGTGTTATTTCGGAATCGAGCCTGAAGTTCTGGGGCGAGCTGCTGAAACGAGATGCTACCGATATAAAAAACTACGCCATTGCCGGGATTTTGCTGAATCAAAAAACATGGCAATCCAGATTCATGAGCGCCGATGAAAAAAACATCGTCGATCATATCTGGGGTGACAATCACGGCAAATTGTTTGATCTAGGCAAGAATGCAGCCGAGTCAAATGTACTTGAAAGTAAAACTTTAGCGACCAACCAGGGTGTCAATAAAGCTGCTGAATGGGCGGCCGATCTGTTGGTTACCGTTAATGGATCGATCATGGCGGTGATACATGGCGCCGCGAAGAAAACAGGCAAGGCTGCTGATGACGCTGCGCTGCAGTTGATTGCACGACTCGAAACACTGCAGTTAAAACTCACTTTGGCCTATAGCCGTTTGCATGCTGGCACCAGTGTGATTCTGGTAAAGATTGATTTGAAAGTCGATGAGTGGCATCGAATCATGTCATCAAACCTGCGCAGCTCGATGGAAAAGGTGTCAAAGCAGGCCAGCAAATCGTTTGCTGCGATGGCATTGGCGGCTGATCTACATATTCCCATGAGCAGCGCTACCTCCGGGAAACTGGTTTCATTTACTTTCTGGATGAGTGGCACAGTTCAGGACCTGACCAAGATCATCGCCACACTCGGCGAGGATGCCGGGCAGGGCGCAGCCACCGCGACGAAATCCGTTGCCAAAGGCGCAGGCGCAGTCGCCAACGCAGCTGGCAAGGTAAGCACCGTAGCCGGCAAGGTAGTGGTCGGAGGTATGATCGGCGGAATGCGCGCCATCAGGGTGATTGGGCATACGTTTCCGAAAGGCGCCGCGATACTGGCAAAAATTCCTGGCCAGCTTTCAGCGACGAGCGCTGGCGCCTTCGCGGCACAACTGTCCAGGAACAGCTTGAAGGTGTTGGGAGCGGCTGACGTCAAGCTGGCAGGGCCAGCATTAGCCTTGCAACTCTTCGCGCTGAGAAAGTCGCTGGACGACTTTGATAATAGCGTCGGTTTCAAACATCAAGATGCTGCCTGGGCGATAGCCTCGAGCACCCTGGGCGTTACCAGTGCGGCAGTCGATCTGGCGGGTAAGGCCTGGAAGGCGGCAAGGCCAGCGGCAAGCGTTTTGGGCGCCAGGCTGACCGCTGCAGTGGTGATCAAGGGCGCCGGTTTTCTTGGGGCGGGAGCATCGGCCATCGATTGCGTTCAGGCTGTCATCAGGGTCAACACCATGGCCAAGCGTGGCGACCATGACGCCAAGTGGATTCATGGAGGCATCGCTCTGGCGGCTGCGGGCGCAACATATGCTGGCGTAGCCATGGCGTTGGGCAGCAGCGCATTTTTCGGGCCAGTCGGGATTTTGATTGCTTGTATTGGCATAGGGTTGGTTCTGACTTACCTCGCTTTTTTTGCCGAGGATACCGCGGTTGGCATCTGGCTGGACCGCTGCAAGTTTGGAAACGCCAATCGTATTGAGGGCCCGTTTTCGAACCGACAGCATGAACTGGACGCGCTGGAAATCGTTGCGAGAAAAATCAGCATCGAAATCGAGTGGGTGGACAAGCCACTGAGTTCGCTCCGATTCAATACGGATGAAATCACCATTTCTGTTAAAAGGAATGTAAGTGCAAACGACGCCATGTTATTGGGGTTGCTGGTAGAAGGAAGTTCCGGCGCCCGGACCGTGTTTATTCGACAGCACGGATTTAAAATTGGCACTATAAGACCGCAGACCACGTGGCCGCAGAAAGTAAAAGCGGCAAGATTGGCGAATAGCGCTATCGGAAAGGATTTTGAGGCAAAACGTCTTAACGATGAAAGTAGCGTGAAATCTGTCAAAGACAACGAACAGATGATCACGGCATGGGAAGAGATCGTGGAACTGGATCCTGCCAAATTCGACCGTGCGACGATCTGGTTGCGGTATTTCCCTGATAGCAAAGATGAGCTGGTCTATTACGATGACGAACTTCTGGTCGCAGATGACAGCAATGCATTAATAGAGCGAAATAAGCAGGAGAAGCACCGTGTCCGAAAATAATGTGAATTTGATGGACCATTCAGCTGCATCCCGGGCAGCGCCATCTGGTGATGAGCTCCATCGCGCGCGTACATATGAATGGAAGCCAAATGAATGGACAACCGAGCCTGGCGCCAACTGTCCCCAGCTTTATCCCGCTGGCCCCGGCGTTGTAAAGACACTGCCGCCTTCCGATACCAGCGTCTTCGACGATGGCTTGCCGCCTCTGCAAGACGAAGTAAAAGATTTCAACGAAACCTATCTTGAAGTTAGCGGTGGCCTCAGGAACAATAAATGGCTTGCGATCATTCCAGGGATATTAGGGATGCCAGCAACGGTTATCGGGGCAGGTTTCTTGCTGTGGATGATGTTTGGACAGGATGGCCTCTCTGAAGATATCGGCATCAAACTGCTTATCCTGGCGATGCTGCCGGTGGTACTGATGATGTCTTATTCGATCTTCAGCATCGCAGTGTTCAGCCCAGAAGATGAACCTGTCCGCTTTTCCCGACGAGATCGAAAAATCTATCGCTATCAAACGCGTCGCTGGCGCTGGCTCAGCATGGATGTTTATCATCCTGGCAACAAACCCGAAATCAAGGTCTATGACTGGGATCATTGTCGAGCCGAAGTCGTGCGTAAATTGATTGCATCAGGCAGCTCCGCACGCCGCGACTGCTTCCTCGAGTTGGCGATAGTCGATCCGTTGACGCAGCATGTGACCGAACGTTTGCGTGTCGGCGACAGAGATGTCTACAGCGATTTCACTCAAAGAATTTTCCTTTGGGAAACTATTCGTCGATATATGCAAGAAGGACCCCAGAGAATTCCCGCGCCAACGATACGCGCACACCGTGAAACGCTGGGAGACTGCATCGAAGAGTTCAATCCGTTTTCGATACCGGCCAAATCGACGCCGGGAACACAGCGAGTGGTCGGGTACTTTTTCGCTGCACTGTTGTGGCTTCTGATTCTCCCTTACCTGCTGATGATCTTGTCCCGCTGGATGGCCTTCAAGATGTCGCGGGCGGTGAATTGGGGCGAACTTGAACACTCGGTGTTCAAACTCGCCCCCACCGATCCTGCCTTGCAGCGCACGCTACAGCCTGAGAATGCCGCGCCGCATCTGTGGGCCGCTGAGATCAAACGTCGCCAGCGTGCTGCCTGGATGTGGTTGGCCTCGCTTCTGGGACAGGCCGGCTGGCTGTGGTGGTTCTTCTCGACGCCCAGCTACTATCAGTGAGAGACTATCAGTGAGAGACCTGACGACGGCGAAACGTCAGATGGTGTCGGTGGTGTGCCATATCCACGAAGTGGGGCTTGCGCATGGCACAGTGGTTTGCTATAGTTCTGCTCCTCCAACGCACAGCCAGTCGTTACGACAGCGAAGCGAAGGAAAAGAAGGGGTTGACGAGATTTTAGTAAGGCTTCATAATCTCTCTTCTCTGCTGCTGACGAACACAACGCTTCGCAACATAGCAGCAAGGCAGTACCGAATAAGTTCTTTAAAAATTAACAGTCGATAAGTGTGGGCGTTTGATGAAGGTGCCAAGAACTTCGGTTCTTGATTACTTAAATTATCAAATGTTCACAAAAAAG
>Ga0308169_10000641_pt1 | contig 47703 bp, 41 predicted proteins | sample PhyBR1_2_FD_202139 | JGI IMG/M metagenome (GOLD analysis project Ga0308169, IMG submission 202139) | Phyllosphere microbial communities from UC Gill Tract Community Farm, Albany, California, United States - DLSLSB.R1 | ecosystem: Host-associated > Plants > Phyllosphere > Unclassified | place... | reverse complement strand
CGCCCTGACTCTCCGACAGAAGGGTATCGACGAGCAACTTACGAAGGCAACCATCGAGCAAATGGAGCCGGAAGATGAGCGCGTTGTCGTTGTGGTCGAGAAGTTTCGCAAGGACATTGCACTGACGGGGATGACACAAGAACTGCGGCAGAAGATTTATCGCTTCCTGGCTTACCGGGGTTTCAGCGGCCATTCGATAAATATCGCCATGGAGCATCTGAAATCGGGACCTGAATATGATTAGACGTTGCGCTAGTAATGCGATGCGAAGCGATCAAGGCGCAGAAATTTTTTCAAGATTTCCATGCGCGATTGTGGGTGACACGGCGCTAGAATTCCAAGGCAGTTATTCTTGAGCCAATAATTTCCCGTTTGATAGGCTGCCTCGGGGGCGACGGGCGCTAACGGGTGCCTGGGAAATGATGTGCTTGGATTGGTTGGCGGCTATCAGCCAGAGCCAGGACAGTCAGCCATCTGGGCCGCACACAAAAAATTTTCGAGTGAGCAAATTCTGTCCGCTAAGCTGAGGATGATGGAACTTCCGCTATCGGCCGAAAGCAGACACTCGAAGTGACCAATCAGTGGGCGCCAACAATACGATGAACTTGTATTTACCAGCACTAGTTATGTGCGCTGTGAGTGGCGTCTACTACGCATGCGACATTCGTGAGCCAAGGCGTAGCGTGCGGCTTATTGTCTCTGCCCACGGTGTCCTAGGTGCCCTACTGTACTTAGGTGCGCTCCTGTTCTGGTATCTGTCTCCGACATATCGGCCTTGGGCAACGCTGCCATTTCTTCTAGCCTTTGTACTGCCTCTCTCATCGATAGTTTTCTCGCTCCTTCGGTTCAAGGGCCCAAGGGTGCTTCATCTGACCCAATTCTTGAATTTAGGTGCCATGGTTTACGCGTTGTTCATTGGTGGGATGGCTATTTCCGGGGATTGGCTATGATCTCTTCCAGTTGTTACCAAGCTTCGGGAAATGCAATGCGAACGTCCGCAACGGGTCGGGCGCAGCCTGTCGTGACACTTCGCGAGTTTTTCGCATTGGCAACCTGCTATGCTGGTTCGACCGGCCGGATTCGGCCAAAACCGGACCTTTACTTTGCTCGCTGAAGCGCCCCATAAATTCGGCACTTAGTCCATAGATGACAGAACGATCCAGGACATTCTCGGCAGCTTACAAAGCAGCGCTCACCGTATTTCTACTGGTAATCCTTGGCGGAGTCGCAGCCGTCTGGTCCAAATTGTCTGACGCATCGCGTCACCGCAGCATGACGCCGCCGTGTCTGGGCGTATTGAAAGTCATCTATTCGAAGGAGGAAACATGGGGGATAGGCCCAGGCAGTAACCAAACAGGGATCGTCGTATTTGAACTGCCGGGTGATATCGCAAACGACATCGACCAACGAGGACGCGGTTTTTTTGATCAGTGTGCGTTAGCCCGGACTGTCGCTGCGTCCGGCAGGAAGACCCGGACGTCGTACACATGGCAAGCAACGCCAGTGCTCGTTGAAGCAACCGGCGCCGATATGAACAACGTGTTAACTCACAATTTTGGCGAATACCTGGATAAGTATGGATTCGGAATCGCGATCGACAGGCAGGTCGAGCAACACATCGATAACGCACTGACCAGTCAAGACAACTGGGTCCAGGATGCTGGAAGTCGTCTCATTATCATCATGCCGAAAGCTTCGAAGCTCGTGTTTGCATACAGGGGATGAGCAGGCGCCTGATGCTAGCTGTACAGGAACGGCAGTTTTGGGTCGCCGACTGCCGCCCATCGGCGTCGACAGGTTGGCAGCACGCTCCTGACGACACTCAGGTCGTCGGCAGGGCCGCTTCCATCTCGCAGGTCACGGCCAGCAACGTGTCGCCAAAGCCGCCGCGTGCCCGTGCATCGAGCCTGGCGCTGGTGAACACGCGTGGCAGCGCGCTCCAGGCGAAGCGGGCGCCTGACAGTTCCAGTGCCCGTACCAGCAGTACGTCTTCATGGCAAGCCACTGCGGCAAAGCCACCGGCCGCCTGGTAGGCCAGTGCGCACACGCCCAGGTTCGCTCCATGAATATGGCGGTGATCCTCGCGGTCGTGATAGGTGCGCGCGAAATGCTCGCGCAGCAGTTGCGCCTTGTCGGCATGGGGCGACCAGTCGTCGACCGCCACCGAGCCGCACACGACGTCGGCGCCCAGCGCAACCTGTACGGCCAGCCATTGCGGTGACACGCGTGTATCGGCATCGGTAAACGCGAGCCAGCGTGCCTCGGCGGCGATCAGGTGCAGTGCGCCGGCGGCGCGTGCGCTGCCCACCTGGCGCGCCGAGATTTCCAGTGCATCGAGCCGGCAACCGGCCAGCGTGAACGCGGCCTGCCATCCGCGCACGACAGCGGCTGTGCCGTCGTCGCAGGCGTCGAGCACGACGCACACCATCACTGGCTCGCCAGCCAGCTGCGGATGCGTCGCCGCGTGCAGGACGGCCTGCAGGCAGGCGCCCAGGCACGCTTCTTCGTTGTGGGCGGGGATCGCGACGCCGATCATGCGCGTTCTTCCCGTGCCGACGCCACCGGGCGCCAGATGTCGAGCACGAACGCCTCGTCGCGGTGATGCAGCGCGCGCCGCAAGCCGGACTGCGCATCGGCAATCCCGTGCACGGTCGCGGTGGGGGTAATGCGGTCGTCGAAGTCGTGCAGGTAGTGGCACAGCACCAATTCGCCGTCCGGCGCCAGGTTCGCGGCGGCACTCGCCAGCATCGCGGCGATCGCGTCTTCGTCGAAGTAATAGGCCAGTTCGCTGAGAACGATCAGGTCGAAGGTCTCATCGCGGGGCCAGTCGGCCGGCAGGCGGCGTTCTTCAAAACGGATGCCGCGCGTGGCAGCGTCGGGTGCGCGGCGCCGTGCGGCGGCCAGCGCGCTGGCGGCGCCGTCGCAGGCCAGCAGGCGCTCGCAGCGTCCGGCCAGCGCGATGCTCATTTCACCGTTGCCGCAGCCAGGCTCGAACGCGCTGCGGTAGCGTGGCTTGCCCAGGCTGGCGAGCAGGAGCGCGCGCTTGCGCTGTTCATACCAGGCGCCGCGCACGTCCCACGGGTCGTCCGATGCGGCGTACAGGGTTTCGAAATGGGCCAGAGGTTGGGCGTTACGCATGGTCGGGAAAGTAAAGCTCAAAGGGGTGCAGGAGGCGTTCCATTGCAAACGCGGGCAGGATGGGCGCCGCGCCGCTGCTGGCGTCGCCCTCGATCTGGCTGTGAAAACACCCGAGGGCGGCGCGCTTGCGCGCCAGCGCATCGGTCGGCACGGGCAATTTGCGCGCCTGGTGCAAGGGCATCGCCCCGTCACCTGGCGCACTCCAGTGCCACCCCCACACCGGCGCCTGCAGGACGCGGGCGCCGCGCTGGCGCGCGACCGTGCTGCAGGCCAGCGCCGTCGATTCGTGGTCGGGATGGCCATCGAAGCGCCAGGTCGTAACGACGATGTCGCCGGGCTCGATGATGGCGGCCAGCTGGCGCTCGAGTTCGGGCGCAGCGGCTGTCACGCCGCCATCGGAGATGTGCAGGCGCCGCACGCGGCTGGCGTCGATGCCCAGCTGGGCCAGGGCGGCGTTGGTTTCGTCGGTGCGCGTCTGGCGCAGGCGCTCCGGCGGCCACGCGGGCGAACCGGGATGGCTGCCTTCGCCATCGGTGACGGCCACGATCAGCGGCGCGTCGCCGCGCGCAGCGACCATCTGCAGCAATGCGCCGCAGGTCAGGATTTCGTCATCGGGATGGGGCGCGACCACCACCACGCGCGCGCCTGGTGCAATCAAGTCGTCGAGGGTGATCGGCGCGACGGCAGCCAGCGCGGCGTCGCGCGCCCATTCGCTCGCTGCCGGGCCGGTGCCGCCGATGTGGCGCGAGCGGTTTATAAGGTCCATGGCGCATCCTCCAGGGCGGCGACCAGCTTGCCGACAGCTTCCAGGTCGCGTTCGGCGTGACTCTGGCGCATGAAAACCGGCAGGTCCGCATACAGCTGCGCGAGCGCGGCGTCCTTGCACAGCGGGCCGGCGCCGAGTGCGCGCCCGACGGCGTGCAACACGATATTGGCCGCGGCTTCGACGCCCAGTCGTACCGTCATTGCGGTGCGCATGGCATTCGCACCGGGTGCGTTGTCGATGGCCGCCGCCGCTTCGCGGATCAGCGCCGCGCAACCTTGCAATGCCACCGTGACCTCGCCCAGTTGGGCGAGGCGATGCGGGTCGCTGCGTTCGGCCAGCCGTTCGCGCAGCGCATCGGCCAGGCGCGTGGCGGCGCCGAACCAGCAGGCGGCCACGCCCGCGCCGCCGTGCCAGAAGCCGGCCCGCTCGACATAAAAGCCCGGGCCAGCCAGTGGCGTGGCGACGACATCGTCGAACCAGACGTCGACACTGGCCGTGGCGCGCATGCCAACTGCGTTCCAGCCATCATCGGTGACGCGCACACCGCGCTGGCGCAGGTCGACCGCAGCCAGCATCGGCGCGCCATCCGGATCCCAGCAACTGACCACCGCGTGCGTGACGCCATGGGCGCCCGAGCACCAGGCCTTGCGGCCGCGCAGAAGATGGCCGTCCTGCGTGGGCAGCAGGGCCAGGCGTGCATCCGGGGGCTCCGCGCACCAGGTCCCCCAGGTGGCTCCTGGCAAGTCCGCAAGCACATGTGCCGTCGCTTCATGCAAGATGGCCAGGGCATCTGTATGCCCTTCGAACATCTTGGCCAGGGGCAGGTCATGGGCACCGACGGCAGCCAGCGCCTGCCAGCGGGCGAGCGTCGCGCCATGGCCGGGCAGGGGAAGGCGTGCGTGGCCGTCCCGGACAAGTCGGGTCAACGCATCGAGCGGGGGCATGCCGGCGAGGCTGGACAGACTGCTGCGCAGCGTGGTCAGTGCAGGAGGAGTTGGAGCGGAAAACTGCATGGCATCGACGTGTTTTTATGGCAACGCTCCGATGCTAGCAGGCGACAAGCCATTTTGCCTGTTCGCCATGTCACACAGTCTGGCACTATTTGGTCGGGGCGCTGCGTTGCTTATCTGTCACTCGTGCTTTGCATATCGATACTGCTACACTGCCGCCATCTTCCCCTCCATGGACAGCGTTGCGATGAACATCCAGCTCGGCGATATCGGTCAGGTCATCCAGCTGGCGATCGCGCCGGTGTTCCTGCTTGCCGGTGTCAGCATCCTGCTGATCGTGCTGACCAACCGGCTCGGGCGCATCATTGACCAGATGCGCTTGCTCGAAGACCGCGCCATCAAGTGCGTCGACGCCGAGTGTGTTGCGGCGCTGAGCAATCTGCATCGCCGCTCGAACCTGATCAATATCGCCATTGCCACCACCACCTTGTGTGGTCTGCTGGTCTGCCTGGTGATCGCGATGCTGTTTCTGGGTGACGCCACCGGCCTGCCGCTCGTTCATCTGATCGCTGCCAGCTTCATTGGCGCGATGCTGGCGCTGACGACCAGCTTTATTTGCCTGATGCGCGAGATATCGTTGTCGTACCGCCTGATGCGCGAGCAGCAGCTGGTGGCAATGGCGATGTGCGCGGGGCGCGCGACCTGACCGTTACGTCTGGACGTCGCGCTTGCCGCTGACATGCCGGTCGAGGAAACCGTGCATCGCACCGGCAATCTCCGTCCCGTGGGTTTCCAGCGCAAAGTGACCGGTGTCGAGGAAGCGCACGTCGGCGTGCGGCAGGTCGCGCAGGAACGCGTGTGCGCCCGCCGGCAAGAAGAACGGATCGTTCTTGCCCCAGATCGCCAGGAACGGTGGCTGGTGTTGGCGGAAGTACGCATGCAGCTGCGCGTATTGCGCGATGTTCTGCCCGTAGTCGACCAGCAGGTCCAGTTGTGCTTCGACACCGATGCGTTCGGTGGCAGCAAACGCCAGCGCATAGCCGTCGGGCGCAACGCGCGACACATCCTGAACGCCTTCTGTGTACTGCCACTTCGTCATCTCGAACGTATTGAATTGTCGAAGCGCTTCGCGGTTTGCGGCGCTCGGATCGGCCCATGCGGCGCGCATCGGCGCCCATCCGGGGCTCAGGCCTTCTTCGTAGCCGTTGCCGTTCTGGCTCACGATGGCGGTGATGCGTTCCGGATGACGCACTGCCAGACGCCAGCCGACCGGGGCGCCGTAGTCGAAGACATACATCGCATAGGTATCGAGACCCACGGCAGCAGTGAAGGCGTCGATGACGTCCGCAAGATGCGCGAACGTGAAGGTGAACGCCGGATCGGTGCGCGTCATGCCGAAGCCCGGCAGATCGGGTGCGACCACACGGTAGTTGCTGGCCAGTGTCGGGATCAGGTCGCGAAACATGTGTGACGATGCGCCGAAGCCGTGCAACAGCAGGACGGCGGGGGCATGCGCCGGGCCGGCTTCGCGATAGAACACGTCGGTGCCGTCGATGTCGATCGTGTTGTAGCGCACGACTGGCGTTACAGCGGCTGGCAACAGGGGATGTGAATGAGGCATGCAGTTTCTCCTTGGTGGCGTGGGAATGAGTAACCTTTAACAATAATTTATAAAGGTTATGAGCTTATTCTTGCACGAATTTAGTAACCATTCAAGTATAATATTGAGGGTTATCAAAAGGGAGGCAGGATGGGACATGTATCGCAACCCGGGCTCGATGCCGCACCACTGATCGCCGATCATCTGGCACTCGATATGCTCAACACCGAAGCAGGCACGGGCGACGCGCAGCAGGATTTCTGGCGCAGTGGGAATGCTGTGCTGGCGTGGCTGGAACGTTCCGGTATCGATCCGGGTGAGCATCCCGAAACTGTTATGGACGACTTCCTGCGCGATGCGAGGGCATTGCGTGCTGCGGCGCGTGACCTGATCTCGCGCCGTATGCAGGGAGAGCGCGGTGATCCAGCGTTGCTCAACCGGTACCTGGCGGCGATGGTGTCGACGCCCGCACTGGTGTGGGACGCGGCGCAGCCGCAGCTTGTACGACAGGGCCGAGAGCCATCACCGGCCAGAGCGCTGGGGACTCTGGCCGAGGCAGTGGCGGCATTGCTGGCCGATGGTGATTTTGCGCTGGTCAGGCAGTGCGAGCATCCTGAATGTGTGTTGTGGTTCTACGACCGCACCAAGTCGCACCGCAGGCGCTGGTGCAGCATGGCGCTGTGTGGCAATCGTCACAAGGCAGCGCAGTTCCGCGCGAGGAACCGGCCTGCGGCGTGATCTTTCCAATCGTTACTGCTGAAGTTGCGGTTTGGGCGCAAGCGTTAAAAAACCCGCTATGCCGTATTGGCAAGCGGGTTCGTCGCGCGCTGGCGCTGAATGACTGTCAGCGACTTACTGCATGCCGCCGCTGCTGATGAAATGCTCGCGTGCGTAGGCAAGCAACTGGCCTTCCGACGGGTGATCCACGGTTTCAACCGCCTTGATCTTGTCGGCAATCGCTGGCATCTTGCTCGTCAGATAGGAGACGAACGCGGTCTTTTCTTCGGCCGGGCCGACCACCAGGATCTGCTCGCTGTCGGTCAGCGCAGCAGCGATGTCCTTGTAGAACAGCGTGTTGTCGTCGCCGTTGACATGGTTGTCACCATGCTTCTGGTGAGGATGCGGGTGGGTCGAGTGCGTTTTCATCGATTCCGATTCCGACGCATTCTTGTCGAAGTGGATGACTTGGGCTTTGGTATGGTCGAGCCAGACGACGGCGTTATTCAGGGACATGGTTGCTTTCGTAATGTAGTGTGGTTCGAGCATAGCGCATGTGTCGTAATGGCAGGGTGCGCTACCACACGCACGTCCAATCACGGCCTCCAAACTGAAACTCGACGAATTGCGGTCAACTTCCGGCGATATCGATACTCCTGAAGTTTCGGTATCATGGCGCCAGGAGGATTTCAACGATGAGAGCAGATTTCAGACTGGCGCGCATGCTGCACGTCCTGAGCCATATTCACGGTCGCACGAACACCACGAGTTCCGAGGAACTTGCGGTCATGCTCAATACCAATCCCGTACTCGTGCGCCGCATGATGGGCGGACTGCGCGCGGCCGGGTATGTGAAGTCGACCTCCGGACGTAATGGCGGCTGGGTCCTGGCCGTCAATCCCGAAGACATCACGGTGCTCGATGTGTACCAGGCGCTGGAAGAACCCGTGATCTTTGCGATCGGCGCGAATGTCGATCATCCGGGCTGCCCACAGGAGCAGGCGATCAACGGCGCGCTCGAAGTGGCCATGGCTCAGGCGGCCGGTACGCTGCTGCGTGAATTCGGGCAGGTGCGCCTGTCGGCGTTCATCACGCCTGCGGCAAGCTAAGGAGTGCAGATGTCGTCGGAGATCGAGATTCATCCGAAAGCCGCAGCCGCGCCGGGCTATCTGGCCAATATGCTGCATGTGTGTTCAGCCGTGCGGTCGACGACGGCCTGCGCCCACATGGTCTGACGCTGGCGCTGATCGGCCCGTTCAGATCGCGCTGCCGTCATACCGGCAATGACGGTCGGGTGTGCTTGCCGTTTGCCGGCATCGCGACATGAAACCCGCCGAGCTGCCTGCATTGTTCTACCGTGAAATCGATGAACGTCTTCACGCGCAGCGGCTGGTAGCGGCGTGACGGCGTCAGCACGTACAAGTCCTGATGGCGGGCGGCCCAGCCTGGCAACACCTGCACCAGTTCTCCGCGCTTTAACAAATCGTGGATCAGCCAATCGGGACAGACGCCGATGCCGCTGCCAAGCACGAGCGCTTCCCGGATCGCCAGCGCGTTGTTGACGCGGTACCGGCTGCGTACCGGCACGCGAATTGCCTCATTGTCGCGGTGCAGATCGATCGTGGTACCGGGCGTCCAGGCAAAGCGCACGACGTCATGGCCGGCCAGGTCGGCCGGCTGCTGCGGCACGCCGCGCTCCTGCAGATACGCGGGCGAGGCCGCCAGACAGCGCGGGATCGTGGCCAGGTGGCGCCCGGTGACATCCGGCGGCAGCGGTCCGCCAAGCCGGAAAGCGATATCCACGCTCTCCGCGACCATATCGATGTAGCGATCGTCCAGTAGCAGTTCGATCTCCACGGCCGGATGCGCCGCCAGAAACTGCGCGACGATCGCGTTGATCCTGAATTGCCCCAGGCCCACCGGCGCATTGATGCGCAGCAGCCCCGACACCTGGCCGTCCATGCCCTGGACAGTGCCGACGGCAGCGTCGAACCCGTCGAGCACCAGTTTGGCATCAAGGTAGAACTGGCGCCCCTGTTCGGTTGGCGACAAGCCCTTTGTGCTGCGCTGGAACAGCCGCACGGCCAGATGCTGTTCGAGCTGGGCCAGCAGCTTGCTGACCGTTGGCTGCGTGGTCCCGAGTTCGCGCGCTGCCAGGGACAGGCTGCCCAGTTCCAGTGTTCGTACGAAAGTGCGCATGGCCCTGAGGGTGTCCATCGAGGTATTCTTGAATGGAATAAGTAATGTTCGACTTTACCATCTTCCAGCGCGTATTCGAATGACCTATCGTGGGCTTTCCATCAACGAGGATCGCCATGAGCCACCATCGTCACACCGCCGCACTCTGGATCGCAATGACTCTTGCAGGCAACGCACTGGCAGCCGATACACGAACGCATTGGGTAACGTCGTGGTATGCCGCACCCCAACCAGGCTGGGACAGCAAGTTCGTCCTGCCGATGAACGTTCCTGCGTTCCTGGACGATCAGACCGTGCGCGAATACGTTCGCATCAGTGCCGGCGGGGATCGCATCAAGCTGGTGTTCTCCAATCGCTATGGCAAAGTCCCGCTCGACATCGGTGCTGTGAGCGTGATGACGCAGGCTGTGACGTTTGCAGGCGCGTTGCAGGTGGCGATTGCGCCGGGCGCGACGGTCACGAGTGATCCGATTGCGTTGCCGGTGGCGCCGTTGTCGCTGCTGCAGGTCACGACGTATCTGCCGACCAGGACCGCAGTGAGCGGGTTCCACTGGGGCGCGTCGCAGGGTATCAGCGTCGCAGCCAGCAATGCCGGGCAGGTGGCCAATTTTTCGGACGCGGCGCGGGTAGACGGGCGCTTGTTTCTCAGCGCCGTGCTGGTCGACGCATTACCGGATGCCCGCACGGTGGTGGCGCTGGGCGACTCCATTACCGACGGCAATGGATCGACGCCCGATGCGAATCGGCGCTGGCCCGATTTCCTTGCGGGCCGGCTGGCGCCGCACGGCATCGCCGTGGCCAATGCAGGCATTTCGGGCGCGCGGCTTCTCAAAGATGGCATGGGCGAAAGTGCGCTGGCGCGATTCGGTCAGGATGTGCTGGGTCAGCCCGGGGTGTCGGACGTGATCGCCCTGCTGGGTATCAATGATATCGGCTGGCCTGGCAGCCCGTTCGCGCCGGACGAAGTGATGGTGACGCTGGACGATTTGACGGCAGGCTTTCGCCAGCTTGCAGCCACCGCCCACGCGAGGGGAATCCGCATCACGGTGGGCACGCTGCCGCCATTCGAGGGCGCATTGGAGGGAACGCCGTTTGCCGGGCATTACAGCCTGCAGAAAGACGCATTGCGCACGCGCTTGAATGACTGGATCCGGCGCGCCGGCATCTTCGATGCGGTCGTCGATTTCGACGCAGTGCTGCGTGATCCGAAGCGACCGCGGCGCATGCAGGCCCGGTTCGATTCGGGCGACCACCTGCATCCGGGCGATGCCGGGTATCGAAGGATGGCCGATGCCATCGACATTGGCCGGATCGTTGCACGCGACCGTCACGCCACTGCTGGCGGCAGGGTGGCTGGAACAAAACCGTGAGCCGGTTGCTCAGCCTTTGTCATCCTTGCTCTCGCCGGGATCCGGCTTGACCCGCGTGAGCTTGTAGTCTGCTGCAGAGCGCTCGAGCGCCAGACCCAGCACATCCTTGAGCTCGTCAGGACTCGCGCCGTTATCGAGTTGCTGCTTGGCGAACGTGTTGCGCAGCGTGCGTCCGCCCGAGCGCGCCAGATCCATCCCGGCGCGCTCGAACGTCGCGCGCATCTGCACGTAGACCGTTTTTCTCGTCATTCTGGCGCCGGCGGCATTGGCCGGAAACACGAACTGGCCAGGGATGGCCAGCGTCTCGCGCTCGGCAAGCCACGGCAGCAGCTCATCGGCGCCGTCGCGGGGGAGGGTGATCGTGTGTTCGTGGCTCGTGTCGTGCTTTTCGTCCGGCGTGATCGTCAGCACGATCGAGCCGTCGAGCGCCTGCTGGCGGCCGATCTCGGACATCAGCAAGCCGATCGCTTCCGATACGCGCAACCCCGCCAGTGCGATGACGACCTGCATCGCGCGATCGCGCCGGCGTTTCCAGCCCTCGAACGGCGTACTGGTGCGGCGCATTGGCGCCTCGGCTGGCAGGGCTGCGAAGAACCGCACCAGCTGTTCGTCGGACAATGTGCGCCCGGCGTCGTCCCGCGTCATGTGGGCGCGGTCGATGTGGAGAATTGCCAGCTGCGCCGGGTTGGGGTTGACGTCGAGGTACTCATAGCAGCGCTCCAGAAGACGCAGATAGCGGTAGGCGATCTTGCTGTTGAGGATGAGCTTTCCCTTGACGGTGCGGGCGATAAAACGGGCGAGGTCGGTGTGGGTGACTGTCGAGAAGGTGAGACCCTGTTCGAGCATCCAGCCAGCCACATTGGCGAACATGAAGTTGTAGATCTTCGCCGATGCAGCTGACGGGATGCGCAGCGTGCCATCGGCGGGCAAGCGCCGGCCGGTTTCGGCAAAGGCGGTGGTAGCGACAAAGTCCCTGAATGCGGTGATGGGATCACGGTCCCATGAAGTTCGTGTAGGCATGGACGATCGGGTCAGGTGGAGATGGTTCACACTACCATAAAAGGTAACTAACCAACATATAAATTACAACCACCCAAAATATAAACATTTTCGACTACGGCAAAACCGATGGCTTAAACAGCAGCCACCAGGAAGGAGGGGCGGCTGTCTCTTGACCATATGGTGCTCGCAGAAGGAGGAGACGGTCGTCACGGCAAACGGATTTCAATGGCACGCGTTCTATCTGCGAAGCTTGCGTGATTTGACCGGGCAGAGAAAAAGCGCCCAAACCGGAACTCCAGAAATTACGAAAAGTGGTACTGCTACTGGTGCGCACCTGGATCGACCGGTGACCTGTCAGGCCGAATCGGCCTTGATCAGGAAGCGGGAAGCGGGAAGAGTTTATACGTCACGGACGCAATACCGCATTGGAAAACGACGCGATAGCCAGGTTCATACTGATGTCACGAGTCATTGGCCGCCTGAATGCCACCAACTGCCTGCAACTGAACAGGAGCCGGGGCAATCGTCTTCAGCACAAGGTACTCGAGCTCCGGTGTCAACTTCGAGACCAGCACCACCACGGAAGTCATGCTGTCCGTTACCCCAAGGCCGACACCCAGCACGCCGGGTATCTGCAGCAACGCAGCCGTGTGTTGTTCAAGAACTGCTTCGATATCGGCCATGGGGTTTTCTGCCTGTCTCAGGAATACAAGATGGACACGGTGCTGCCCACGACTGTGCCGAGATGATCGAGCACGGCCTGGATGTCATTGGCAAAGGTCATCGGCGTACCGGCAGTGGTGGTCGCGAACAGCAGGCCGACCGGGCTGTTGGCGGCTTTGTCTGTCACTAACGAACCGCTGTCACCCAAGTCGGCAAACACTGCCTTCTTGCCGCTGCCGACGATCGCAAACGCGTTCTGGATCGTGACCTCGCCATAGCCAAGATACGTCACGCGTACTGTCAAGGCAAGCTGCGCGATGCTGCCCAGCGTGTGTCCGGTCGTACGTCCGCTCTTTTGCACCGGCAGGCTGATGCTGACCGGCGTGATGCCGTCGCCCAAGGCCTGGGTGTCGGTGTCGCGCTGAATGCGCGGGGTATGATGGGCGGTGTCACAGGCAGCGATCGCAGCATCGACCGGCGAAGTGCCGCCGGGCGCTGCCAGCTGTACAACATGGCTCAGGGTGGCCACGCGATCGGCATCAGTGCCACCGTCCTGTTTTGACGGCTGAGTGAAATGGGAGCCCGGTGGCAGCCTGTTGCAATCGGCCAGGACGTGGTTATTACTCAGGATATATTTTTGGATGGCCTTGCCGTTGCTCGTAAAGACTTCGCAACCGAGGGTGCCCGAGTAGGCATGCTCATCGCTGCTGGGGCCGATCGACACGCCACCCGGCACCGGCCGGTGGCTGCTGCGATAGGTTGCCGTGCCGAGCGGCGGGGGCGACGTGTCCTTCGCCGCCATGCCGGCTTGTGCCGGTGTCGGCGCGGACAGGGGCGGCGCGCCGAGCGCGACGATGCTTCCCACTTCCTGGCGATGAATGCGCACCCCGATCGGCGTGAGGGTTGGTAGGCGCAGCCGGGCACGCTGGGTCAGGCTGTCGACCAGCATGACGAAGACCAGGCGGTCGTCACGCCCGGTGGCATAGGGATTCTCCGCCAGTCCGATGCCAAGGACACGGTGGTCGTGACCTGCGTGCTCATTGTCCATGAACAGTTCAACCAGACCTTCATGGGTGTCGGCCAGTTCGTCAAGGTGGGCATCGCTCAGGTCGAACTGCCGGAACTGCTTCTGCGAGAGGTTGGGTTTCATTGTGAACTCCTTAAGTGGGAATGTAGAACCAGACACGCTGTTGAGCGTTCATGCATCCTCGGCGCAGGTGCGTTCCCCGTCCATTACACGGCATTACACGCCGTCTGTGACGCGGCTACGGACGCCGCTTCCAGCGTCACGTCGTCTGTATCCACCACACCGGCATGCCGCCCAGAGCATCGGCGCCGGCCCAGTCGACGTCGACATTTCCTGCCTGGCGCATCTGCACCATCTGATAGCCGCGCGAGGGAATCTCGGGCACGTCGCTCATGGATTTCCAGTAATGCTCGAACGGCAGCGCTTCCAGCTGCTGCGAGTGCAGTCCGCAATTGGCGCCGACGTAGAGGCCCGGCGCGTAGCCGGCATGCGCGACGGCGTGGTACCAGCTTCGGCAATAAGCGACGATATCGGCACTGTGGGCTTTTCGGTCGACGTCCTCCAGGTCGAGCCACACATTGATTCCGGGCGGCACGTTTGCGGCATGTGCGTGGCGGCCCGCATTCGCGCCTTGCTCGCTGCCCAGCGCGGCCGTGGGCAGCCACTGTCTGGCCGCATGCTGCACTGGCATCAGCCCCAGGCCGGCGGCGCCAATGAGCCTGGCTTCGGCAGCGTCGAGGTCACCCTTATGGGGCCGGGTCCCGCGTGCGATGTAGCGCAGGCAAAATGCATAGCCTGCCACCGCGTAGTGCGCAGCGCTGGCGGCGGTGAGCGGGGTGTCGGTGTCGAAGCCCAGCGCGAGGCGCGTATGGAGCTGAGCGGGTTGGGACTCAGTCGATGTGGGGATGCTGCTCACTGGCATGGTGGGAGGCATGGCGGCCCCGGGTACTTGTGAAGTGTGACCGTTCACACGGATGCTGCGTCCGGCGTCAAGCGCCATGGCCTGCACTGGTTGCCATCGATCCTGGTCGTTCAGCGTGAAACTGCAGGCATGCACATCGGCAGCAAATTGCAGTTGCATGCACGGTCCGGTCGTGGCAGGGGTCAGGATCTGCCCGGGCACGATGTCGTGGCCGGCGCCGATCCAGAAACACGGTGCGAAGTCATAGCGCTGGGCCAGCAGCGCCATGGTCATCAAAGCTCTCGCACCATCCATTTCCATGCCGATCCCGTACACATTATTGGGGACGTTGGCGGCCACCGTGATGCAGGTGGGGCCTGGCGCCAGGTCGGCCGCACAAGGTTCGAGATTCGGCGCATTGTCATCCAGATTGAACAGCACCCCATGCTCGGCGTCGCGATCGACGGGGTGCTGGCCGCCCGCCGTGAAGGGCATCGGCGCATCGTGGCCAGCATGGGTGCACCAGATGAGCGCCATATCGTCATCCCACATCAGGGTAGCGTGAGCACCGTCGGCGACCGTGCTCGGGCTGACGATCCAGGCCAGCGAAGCGATGCGTCCGTCGTCGTGGAGCGGCCTTTGAAAGACGAAGAATGTCCACGGCCGGCCTGACGCGTTTTGCAGTCGCACGGACCAGATGCGATTCATGCGCCGTTGCCCTCGATCCAGCCGCCGCTCGCAGGTGGTCCGGGCAGCAAGGTCCAGACGTTCTGCGCATCGAGCAGGGCTGTCATGGTCGTCACGCGATCCGGAAAGCAAAAACGCAGGGGCGCGTTCAGCAAGTCCGTGTCGAGCGGGTCGCCAGCGCGCAGGCCATGGGCGCCAAAGCTGATCCAGTAGGTGAGCTCGCGCTCGGATACGGGCGTGAAGACGGTACTCAGGTTGGGACCGGCCGGCAAGGCCAGCGCGCCGCCGCCATTCATGCCTATTCCGACACGAACCGTGCCGACGGTGGGGATACTGGCGTCGCTTTGAATGGTCAACCGGCCGCGCGTGGCCTGATCGGGCAGGGCCGTGAATGCGCATCCGTAGGCATTGCGCGAGAGTAGCAGTGCGCTGCCCTGTGACATCGACGCCTTGTTGAACTGGCGTGCCTGGGCGTCGGTCGCGTCAGACCAGAGCAGTTCCCAGTCGGGTTCCCAATCGAACCCGACCTGAACCTGCGGATTGGCCGGCGCGACGCGCCAGGCCAGCTGGCGCAACCCACCCTGGTTGCAGGCAGCGTTGTCCAGGTCGTGATAGACACACACCTGGCCTGCGCGCAGCGACTGGTTGACGAACCACACCGTGTAGCGCGAAGTGCTGCGCATAGTCGTTTTCCTCCGGTGAGCAACAACATCATGGGGCGGCGCATTGCCGCCCCATACTCAGACCTGCACCCAGACGTTGTCCTGGCCCAGGCTGTACGTCACGTCGTAGGTGTTGACCGGGAACTCGATCATCTTGTTCTGATTGATCGTCGTGATGTCGAGGATGGTGCCGACCTGGACATCGGTGCCGGCGGCGATCCAGTAGGTCGGGGTCGGCGTGAAGGTGTGGATCAGGTTCGGGCCTGCCGGGGTGACGAAGGTGCCGGCGCCGCTCATGCTGATGCCGACCATGAACGTGCTGTTCGGCACATTCGAGGCGTCGGTGATCACCAGGGAGCCCGACGGGTTGCCGGTTGCCGGCTGGCTGAAGTCCGGCGTGTTGTTGATATTCGAAAATTTGATCGTGTTGTCGTCCGTGAGGCCAGCCGGCGCGCAATCAGAGGCTTTGAAGGTGATGCCAGGACGCACTTCGCCGGTGGCGCCCCACACGAAGCCGTAATCGATATGCCAGTCGAAAGAAATCTGGGTGCCGGGTGCCATCGTGAACGGGCTGGCAAACCAGGCCAGCGAAAACACGTTGCTGCTTTGCTGGTTGGGGGCCTGCTGATACACATAGAAGGTCCATGGCATCGCCGATTGGTTTTTCAGGGTCAGGTTGTAGGGGGTCGACATGATAATCGTTCTCCGATCAGGGGGTGAGGTACGGCCGCAGCCGGGTTGGCATCCGTTTTTACTGGAAGCGTGTAGCCAGTATTGCGGCAGTACGCGCAGCCGGCCATTACATGGCATTACACGGTATTACAGGGCCTCCCCAGTGCCCGGCGGCCCCTGACCGCTGGTGTGCGTTGACATGTCAATAGCGCGCTGTTGACACATCGGTCGCACTGCTTTACACCGCGGGCCGGGGCGTTGCAGGGCTGCGCCGCCCATGCAGGGGGTGGCATGATTTCTGCTGATAGTTCTGCCGTCACAAGCACACATACGGGCGGACAGCGATGGCACAGGCAGCAACACAGGAGTGGACAACGCAGGACGGCGCCCTTGGTTTCAGTGCCGATTGCGGAAACTTCAAGGCGGATGTGCGCGTCTTTTGCACGCGTGCGCCGACACAGTACGATACGGTGCATGTCGCGCTCGGCAAGACGGCCGAATTCACCATACGTTTCCCGGGGGGGTATTACGCATATGGCACACTTAAGCTGAACCGGGACGGCGCCGGTGGGGCAGTGCTGGTGGCCACCGTCAGCCATGGGGCAGACGGCGTCAGTCCCCCCCTGCAAGCACAGGGCGTGGTGGCGAGTTTTCCCGATCCGGACGTTCCCCCGTGTCCGCCCCTGCCGATCAACCCCGTCGACCCGTTCGATCCTGTCGCCCCTGTCGATCCGGTGGATCCGCCTGACCCTTGGCCGCAGCCGGTGAACGACGGCGACGGCATCTTGTTCCCCTATATGTACATCCGGACATGGCCGCTGGCCAGTGCAAGCGATGTGGCGCGGCGCTTCGTCAGCTATGTGCCGCCTGCTGCGCGTCAGGACAGCCTGTTTGCTCAGCTTGCCAGCGCCACCAGCCGGCGTGCCAGAGAAGCACTCGCGCTCGACTTCATCGAAGGATCGGCGCCGTTCCAGGGCCGGTTCGTGAGCGCGATCGATATGCACGCCGGCACGTTTGCCTTGCTGGTGCGGCTGTCGGACTGGTTGCGTCAGTACGACGGTGCGCCCGCTCAGGCGGCGGCAGCGCTGACCGCACAGACGGCGCCCTGCCTGGTTGGGAGCGACACTTACGCAGGCGACCTCGAACGCATCTGGGAAAGCTATGTTGCGCTGGTGATTGCGCCCTGGAGCCAGCCGGCGTTGCTACCGCAGATGAGCATGCTGCTGGTGGCGGCGCATGCGCTGCGCTACGTGCTGACGCCGCCCACTGGTGCGCCCCCCCTCGATGCGCGCGGCTTGCGCGAGCTGGCAGGGGCTTCGGTGATCTTGCCCGGCGCCGTGTTCCCGCTACCGCCGGCTGGCCTGCCGGCCACATCGACGCTGTCATCGTCATCGTCATCATCATCGTCATCACCGGCGCCGGCGCCGACAGAGCAGGGCTGGATCGAACCGTATGCGATCGGCGACCTGCAACTGGTGCGCCAGCGTCTGCTGCGCCACGTCCCGGGCGATATTGCAGCGATCGATAACATTGCGCGCGGCGAGCGCAGGGAAGTGAGCCGGCGCCGCTCGCACCGGCAGCACGAGATGGCTGCCAGCGCCACGGCCGACGCCGATGACCTCGAGACACGGGCGGGCGCCACCCGGGCCGATCTGCTGGCAGAAACGGTCAAGACCATCGCCACCAAAACGTCGACCAGGAACTATACCAACCTTGCCACCACCTACGGCCCGCCGACAGTGGCAACCATCAACGGCGGGCCGGTCACGACCACCGTCCAGCAGGGACCGAATGCGGACGACGTCACACGATTCGCGCGTGACGTGCTGAACCAGACTGTGCACCGGATCCGCCGCGGCATCGACAGCATGCGCAGCAGCAGCCTGACGCAGGAGGCGAGCGAGACCAATAGCAGCACGCTCGACAACAGCCAGGGTACGGCCGATCGCACCATCATTTACCGCTGGGTCAACAAGGTATATGAGGCACGCGTCGTGAACTACGGCCAGCGGATGATGCTCGAGTTCGTGCTGCCCGCACCATCGTCCGCGTACCGGCGCGAGGTGGCTCTGGGCGAGCGCGCAGGGCCATGCGCGCCGCCGCCGGCGGCGGAGGGCATGGGCAATTTCGCCGATATCGCAAGCGATAACTATGCGCGCCTTGCAGCCAGGTACGGGGCGCGCGACATCGTTCCGCCGCCAGTTGCAATGCGCTATGTGTCGGCAGTCCTGGCCATCGGCGAGTCGAGCCTGTTGGCCGTGCCGCCTGGCTACTACGCCGGCTTTGCCGTGGTCAATGCCATTTGCGGGGATGGCACGACCGCGCCGTCCGTGCTGGTTGGCACCAAAACCTTCAGCCCACCCTACGCTGCGCTGGCGATGGCGAGCGGCTGCGGCAACACCGTGCCGATCGCAGTCGGTGCGGACGTGGCCAATGCCTCGCCGCCTGATGCGACCGGCCAGGCCGGCCAATCGGCCATGGTGACCATTACGGTGACCTGCATGCCGACCGAAGCGACCATGGACGCGTGGCGCATCCAGACATACAACGCCGTCATGGCTGGCTATGACGCCCAGTGCGCCGCGCGCTCGGCGTCCGGTTTTCCCGAATACCGCGGGCAGGGCGGGCAGGCGCACCTTGACGCGCACCAGGTCGCTGCGCACGAGCTGCGGCGCGGCTGCCTGAATCTGATCCAGCAATATTGCGCAACACTGACCGGCGACCCTGATCCAGCGTGGCAACACGCAGGCCGGCAGCGTTCCGGTTCGCGCAGGCTGCTGCCGCTGGAAGAGATGTTCGAGTGGAGCGAGATGAGTTTTCGCCTCTATCGCAAGAACGGCGCCGACGCTCAGCCGGTAGCGATCGATGACGGGGGCGAGGGCGCCATGCCGCTTGCCGCCTTTCTCGACGCCAGCCTGGCGCGGGTACTCGTGCCGGCGCGCCCGGCGTACGTGTACGGCGTGCTCGACATGTTGTCGTCGGGCATGCTATGGGAGGCGGGTCAGGACACCACACCGGTCGCCAGCGCCGATGTCGCCATCGTCAATGAACTCAAGACGATGGCCTGCGCGAGGCAGCCCGGCTGCCATCCGGTCGGGCCAGCGTGGGAGGTGGTGGTGCCAACCGCCATGCAGGTCATCGATGGCGTCGCGCTGCCGTGAGGGCGCCAGCGCCGTTCGGCCTCGCGCCCATGGCCATGATCCCGATGGGCGTGCTCCCGGTTGGCGCGGTAACGGCATTCGCCGGCGCGCTGGGTGCGCCGGTCCCTGCCACCGCGCATCCGCCCGACAGCACGACGCCTTCCGGACCGCACGTGACTGCGCCGGTCGAGGCGTGGTGTTGGATGCTGTGCGACGGGCGCGCGCTGGATGTCGGCCAGTACCCGGAATTGTTCGCCGCGCTCGGTTATCTGTACGGCGGCGCGGTGGACACGTTCCACATCCCGGACTACCGCGGCGCTTTTCTGCGCGGCACCGACTATGGCGCCGGCCGGGATCCCGATGTCACACAGCGCACGGCGGCTGCCGGTGGCGCCGCATACGACCAGGGCGTCGGTTCGCGCCAGCAATCGGCCTTGCTGACCCACGATCACAACTACCAGTCAGCGCCAGCCATGTCCGGACCGACGGGCGAGGGCGCGGCGGCCAGCAGTCCGGCCCAGCCCGCGCAAAGCTCGGCGCCGGCGGACAGCACCGGGACGCTGTTGACGCCAGCGACCGGCGTGAGCCCCTACGAGACGCGCCCCGCCAATATTGCCATCCATTACCTGATCAAATTCAGTTATGGTCCGTGGTGCGGCCCGGGTGCAGGTGTCTGGCCATGATGGCCCGGCACGACAGTGGGTGCTTGAACGACACTTTTCTCCGAATCGAGAGCACGCCATGATGGACTATGATCGTAGCCCCACCAGCCAACCGGGTACCGCCGGCACGGTGGCAGCGGAGCGCGAGCCATCGCTGCGGCTTGGTTTCACGGTCAGCCTGAACGAGGAGCACGTGTCCGTTCACGTGGCCTCGCGCCTGGCCGTCGTGACGTTGGGCGAGCGCGCGCATCACTACAGCCTGTTGGAACTGGCGCGGCTGCGCCTGCGCGATGCCGAGCGCGGCCTTGACCATTCCAGCCAGGGCTGGATCGAGACTGGCATGCTGGCGCACAGCCTGGGACTGGATGTCACGCATCTGAATATTCATATTTTCCGGATCCGGAGTCAATTGCGGCAGGCGGCGGCGCGGTTGGGCATGACGGTGGAACTGGTCGAGCGACGGCGCTGCGAGTTGCGCTTTGGCGACTACAGCTTCACGATCCTGCGCGGTTCCCGGCTTGAAAGTACCTTCCCCAACAGCACGTGGGACCCGCACCGGATGGCGTCGCCGGGGATATCCAACCAGCCTGGATGGAGTGTGTAAAATGCGCGGCAATGGTCCATCACCACCATCCGGCCACCGCCATGCTCGACACCGACAACACGCTCAGTTCGCCGATCACGGCGGTTCGCAGGGAAGCACCGGCTTTGCTGTGCCTGAGCATCCTCAGTCACCCTGATCCGGCGATGATCGGCGCCCAGTTCCTTGCCGGGTCGGGTACGGCGCCAATCGAGCTGGCCCGCTACCACCCGTTGTTTCGGCATCCGGGCAAGGATGGACTGCCACTCGGCCATCGCGCCATCTCGCGCGCGCCGCTGCAATTGCACCCGACTGGCGCCGATGGCTTCACGATCGGGCTGCCCGACAGCCGCATGAAGGTCGAACTCAATGGTGTCGCCGTACTCGACGGCGCCGAACTTGGCCGCGATGAGATGGCAGCGGGCGCCATTCTCGGCCTGGGTGGCGTCGTGGTGCTGTGCCTGCACTGGATGCGATGCCTGCCCAGGTCCAATCCGGTCGATGGCCTGATCGGGATCGGGGAGGCGGCAATCCGTACGCGCGATCAGATCCTGCAGGTGTCGCCCACCGGTTTGACCGTACTGCTGCTGGGCGAAACCGGTAGCGGCAAGGACGTGGCAGCGCGCGCAATTCACGCACGCAGTCCGCAGGCGGGCAAGCCCATGGTGACCGTCAATCTTGCAGCCTTGAGCGAGAGCCTGGCCACGGCCGAATTGTTCGGCGCGGCCAGGGGCGCCTACACCGGCGCGCACGCGGCGCGGCCGGGCCTGTTCGCGCAGGCGCAAAACTCGACCCTGTTTCTCGACGAGATCGGCAGCGCACCGGCCAGTGTCCAGCCGATGCTGCTACGCGTGCTCGAGACCGGTGAATACCGTCCCCTTGGCGCGAGCGTCGACCAGCATGCCAACGCACGCGTGATCGCCGCCACCGATCAGGATCTGTACGGCGGCGCCTTCAGCCAGGCGTTGTTGCGCCGGCTCGAGAGCCATGTCATTCATATTGCGCCGCTGCGCCAGCGGCGCGAGGACCTGGGCGTGCTGATACAGCATCTGCTGGCGTACCTCGGTGACCGGATCGCATTGCCCGCCGCGCTGATCGGCCAGCTCGCCTGCTATGACTGGCCGGGTAATGTACGGCAGCTCAAGCATCTGCTGACACGTTGCGTGTTGTCGCTCGAGGCGGGCGAGACGATCGACTTCGATGCGCTGGTGGGGCGGCGAGATACGACCATGCCCACCGTGGCCGGGCCGGCGCGGGAACGGCGGGCGCGTCTCGGCGATCTCACTGACGCGACCGTTCAAGCCGCGCTGCAGGCCCACAAAGGAAATATTCAGGCCACCGCGCGCGCGCTGGGCATCTCGCGACCCTCCATGTATAAGCTCATCAAGGCGCAAGGTGCGGGCAGGCCGGCAGACGACGACGCGCTGACGTAACAGCGTCCTTTAATTGCCGGAAAAGAATTAAATCTGGGTTACTATTGGTTTCGTTGATCGCAACCATTATTGAATATGCCCACACATGCCTATGCCCTGGGCAGTTACGTGTTCAAGCACTACCAGGTCCGGTCGCTCCTGGGCGAGGGCGGCTGCGGACAGGTATTCAAGGCATGGGATAGCAATCTGTGCCGTGAAGTGGCCCTCAAACGTCTGAACGGTGAGGGCGGGGCGGCGGCCCTGATCCGCGAAGCCCGCCTGGCGGCGTCGTTGCGCCACCCGGCTTTCGTCAAGGTGTTTGCGGTCGAGGACGATGGCGACAGCCAGTCGATCGTGATGGAACTGATACAGGGCCGCACCCTTCGGCAGTTGCTGAGTGCCGGGCCGCTGGACGCCCCGCGCGCCCTGGCCATCGTGGCACAGATTGCCCACGCCATGGAAGAGGCACACGCCCAACACCTCGTGCACGGCGACCTGAAGCCGTCGAACGTCATGCTCGACAGCGCTGGACTCGTCCGAATTCTCGACTTCGGCCTGGCGATGCAGGTCGACAGCGAAGCCACCTGTACCAGTCCGACGGGGGAGCCGCAAGGCACGCTCGCGTACATGGCGCCGGAACGCCTGTCCGGCGCGGCGCAGACGGCAAGCGCCGACATCTATGCGCTCGGGACACTGCTCTACGAACTGTTGACCGGGGTGCGGCCTTTTGCCGGTTTGCAAGGCCTGGCACTGGCGGCGGCGCTCTGCCAGTCGTCATCCGCCGACTGGGACTATCCACCCGCTTTGAGGCGCGAACACATCGTGCTGATCCGGGCCATGACGGCGCGTTGCCCCGAGCAGCGTCTCGCCAGTATGCGCGTGCTGCAAAAGCGCCTTGGTCTGCAGACCGCCGACGCGTTTGGCCCGCGGGTGCGGCGGCGTCTGGGGGCATGGTGCTTGGTCGCATTGCTGACCACTGGCGCGACTGTCTCCTGGAATGGCGCAGCGCCGCCGTCGCGCCTTGCGCCTCAGTATTCGGTGGCGGTGCACATGGCCGATGGCCTGGCCGCACTGGCGTTGCCCGACGTGCCAGGCAAGCTGGATGAGGCAAGCGCACAGTTTGCCGCAGTGCTTGACCGGGAACCGCGACATGCTGCGGCGGTCGCTGGGATGTCGATCGTGTACAGCCGCCGCCAACAGAGCGATGCCCAGGACGAAGTCTGGCTCATGAAGGCCAGTGCCGCCGCCCAGCAGGCAACGCGCCTGAATCCACAGCTGGCATTGGCGCATGCGGCCGACGCGATCGCCCTGGAGCGCAGCGGCAAAAGCGCACTGTCACTGGCGGCGGCCGATCTTGCACTGCGCCTCGAGCCGACCAATCTGTTCGCCATGTTGAGTAAAGCCGCGACGCTGGCGCGCCAGGGCCGGGTCGACGCCGCCTTGAGCATGGCGCAGGCGGGCCTGCGGGCCCATCCCCGCGAGCGTTCTTTCGCCGACCTGATCGGCAAAATCCATTATGACCTGGGCGATTACGCGGCGGCCGAGCGGGCATTTCGGAACAGCATCCGGATCCAACCCGACGCGGTCGATGCATATGCCAACCTGAATGCGGTGTTGCAGCGCCAGGGACGGGGCGACGAGGCCCTCGCAGTGCTGCAGCAGGGCTTGCAAGTTCGGCCGAATGCCTGGTTGTACGGCAATCTCGGCAACGCGCTGTTTTCGCGTGGGGACTATATCGGCGCAGTCGCCGCGTTCGAAAACGCCGTTTGCCCCGTCAAGGGCAACCCGGGCGATTACCTGGGCTGGGCCAACCTGGCCGACACCCTGCTGTGGATTCCCGGCCGGCGGGAGGAGGCGGCCCAGGCCTACCGCAAAGCGATGTCCCTGCTGGCCGCCCCATTGGCACGCGCGCCGGGCGATGTCACGCTGGTGTCGCGCATGGCCTTGTATCGGGCCCGCAGCGGCGACAGCGCGGGCGCGTTGCCCGCGATTGAACATGCGTTGCGGCTCGCTCCGGACAGTCTGGATGTGCAGTTCCGTGCCGGACTGGCCTACGAATTGATCGGCCAGCGCGACCAGGCCATCACGGCAATCCTGCGCGCGCTGGGTCTTGGTTATCCCCGCCACGCCATTGAGATCGAACCCGATTTACTGGCACTGCGCCGCGATGCGCGCTTTCCACAACTTTCAGCCCGCCTGGCGGGCTCTTGATGCAGTACGCACGACGCACTACCACCATCACAGGAGCAACGATGACGACCTATACCTTTATCTTTCAATGCAACGATGACAAGAGCGCCACAGTCAGTTATCAACCCACGCCGCCGGCCGGACTGAATCCGGGTTCCGTGCAGTTCGCTGAAGCGGACACCGTGCTGCCGGTCCTGCTGGCGCCAAACGGTTCGCCCGATGCCATGGCATCCGTCGACATGCGTTTCACCAACCAGGAGGGGCCGGTGTCGCCGTTCGGCGACGGTTCCCAGCGTGATTTCACGTGGCGTCCTGGTGATCCGGTGACCGAGACCGTCGACGAACAAGGTGCATGGACCTGGACGGCGACCGTCACGGCCGCATCCGGCGCTACTTACTTTTTGCCTGATCCCGAGTTGCAGGTCGGTCTGCGTCCGCGTCCGAACGCGTAGGCGCAGGCAGATGCGCGCTGGTCAGGTCGAGCAGGGCGGCGCGCATCGTTTCGTTCATCCGTCAATCCCGACGACCGTGCGCGGGAGCGCCTCAGCGCGATGGTCAGAAAATGGGCCTTACCCGTGCACGCTTCAATCATTCACATTGCATGGCAGACCGGGCAACGCCGGATTCATACAGAAGCCGGGCGCTGTTCGGACGCCATTCAAGTGTCGTCGAGCACGTGCCGGCGTTTTAGGCGCGTTGCAAGGCCCTGTTGGCCCGATGCGTATCTGTTGTTAGAGTTTAGCTCATCCATGTTGTTCAGCCAGCTGGCGGCGTGGATTGCAGATCACGCCGAGGTTCGCAACAGATTCAGCGACTTCGTGGCGTATCTCAACGCACGGACTCGGCGTAGGTGGATCGACGACAACGACAGTCGACATCATCGGGAACGCGCAGAAGATTTTCCAATAGTCTCGTTGCCGAACAATGACCGTGCAAGAACCGAACAGTGTCCGATATTCCTGAATCTTACGCGCCAACCCAAACACCGCATAATCTATATTATGTTAAATGCGCTATCTACATGAATGCATTTGGGCAGATGCAACCCCAGTAGCCCCCCCCTGTCGATGGGATCTAAGTTCCAATCCAGAGCACCGCAGACGCGTCGTCAGCCTGCTTGACGGCGCGTGCCGCCGTCTCTGTGCTCTTGAACTCGTGGTTCCGCAACTTGTCGAGTTGCGCCTGCAAGCCGGCATCGATGCATGCTTCCACGAGCGCCGTGTCGCTGTACAACCCGTACGGGTCGACCAGTCGATAAAAGCCATCCGTCATCACGAGCACACTGGCACCGTATGCGAGTGTGAGGCTGCGCAAGCGCGCCTGGAAAGGTCCCTGCGGCGCCACACACAGCACGCCGGGCGATTGCGCGGTGTTTTGCGATTCGCGGCGTGCGCGCAGCATCGGCAGCATGCGTTCACGACGATGCAGCGGATCGTCGACACCTTCACGCTTCAATGTGGCAATGCAGTCCTGCAGAATCGCCTCCTGCGGATTCACGAACGGATCCGGATCGATGCAGATACCTGGGGCCGTGCAGATCAGGGTCTTGCAGTCGCCAAGGCTGTACAGCGCAGCGTGCGCGGCGCCGTCCCGATGCAAGATCCTCAGCCAGGTCATCGCTGCAATCGGCCACGCATGCAGTGGAACGGCCAGACCATCTGCCAGAGGCATGAACTGCGCTCGCACATCGGCGATCGCGGCCAACACGCAATCCTGCTGGTCGCGCCCCGGTGTTAGCGCATTCCGGAGTGCGGCGGCAAACGCACGGACGAACCACGCGACATCGCCCTGATGCTCGTCGATGTAGTCGCGGTCGGCGACGGACGAACCACCGTCGATGACGACAATATCGGTCACCCCAGCGGCGTTGAACACAGCGACGTGGTCATCATTGCGCATGGGATCGGGATGGGCGCCGGCGCAAACGTGCTCAAGCTTCATCTTGTGGTGTCTGTTTGATCATTGCGTGAACTCTACCCCGGTCGGTCGGAGAGGACAAGCAGGTAAGGCTGCGCGATTATCTAACTCGACAATATATCTCCTAATGTCGAGTCAAAGAGATGATGTCAGCTTGTCGAATGCGGAGCAAACAACGCGTAGCCCGTCCCTTGCGATCTCATCGCTATGTATCAAGCAGCGACGCGTGCAGCAAATTAACGGCTTATGGTCTGCTGCAACGGGCGCATGCCCGATCTACGTTAGGACCGCGCATGGGCGATCCCCCAACTGGGATATTTGGCAATGTCGTTTCGAGCCAGTATGACGCCCCTGCCCCAGCAAGGGCGGATACATGTCGCCGTCTATCAGTAGGCCTTGCTTGCGACGAACCAGGTGCGCAGAGACGATTGGGACGCAAGCAACGGCGATTCGCCGCCGATGGGCGTGGCCAACGACAGGCTGGCGCGCCATTGGTCCTGCCCTTCCCAAGTCAGACCAATACCGACGCCCGAGAGCGTGGCGCGGTTCTCGCTGCGGCTCCAGGCGTCGCGGTTGATCCTGGTGCGGGTGCTTTCGACGAACGCCGTGGCTTCCCAGCGGCCGGTGGCAAACAGGCCCAGGTCGTGGCGCAGTTCGACCGTTGCAAAGTAACCGGTGTCCCCCGACAACGCGCCGACATCATAGGCGCGCATCGCGTACGGACCACCGATGCTCAGCTTCTCGGCCGAATCGAGATTGGCGTCGCTCCACTGGCCGGCCAAATTGAGGTAGAGCATCGTGCTCGAATTTAGGGCCTGGATCCGGGAGAAATTGGCATTCCATTTCGCATACCCGCCTTCGGTGCGGGCAGAAGCTGCATCGGCCGCGCGCGCCGTGGCGTCCTGGTAATTGACATCACCGGCAGTCCACGACAGGCTCCAGCGGTTTACCCCGCCACCCCCGAACTCATCGCGCAGGTCGCCGTTCAGGCTTAGTACCCAGTTCGTGAGGTCGCGGTCGGTACGCACGCCGGTCAGGTCCAACCGGTCGCGCAATTGCTTGCCGTCGTACTGCAGCTCGGCGTACAGGTTGGCTTTCCTGGCGCGGATCAACGGGTGCCTGAGCCAGGCGCTGCCGACATCGGCCGTGCCGTTGGCGTCCAGTGCCCGCACCTGGTCACCCAGCTTGTAACGCACCGCCGAATAAGCGAGCCCGGCGCGGGTGCCTGCACCGTTGACGAGGGTGTCGTAGCTTATGCGGCCGTATTGCATGCGCTCACCAGTGCTGACAACGGTCGCATTCAAGATATCGCCGCGGTGCAGCGGATTGAACAGATTGACCGAACCGCTCAGGCGCGCCCGACCAATGTAACGGTTGCCAGCGTTGTCCAGTGCCAGATTGGCGAACGCAGCCGGATTGTGGCTGGTAATGATGTCGAGGTCGGACGTGCCGATGGCAGTACCCGGCTTGAGGATGGCATTGACGCCCACGCCGGGAATGTCCGAGAGCAACAGCAGGGTGCGGTCTAGGCCCTCCTCGCCGATATCTTGACCGGCTTGCAACGACGCCGCGGTTGCGTCCAGCAGTGACCTGCCGACCTGGCTGCCATTGTTCACGCTCACCGCACCATAGCGCGCTTCCAGTACCTGGATGGTCACGCTGGCACCGACCATCGTCTGGGCCGGGATCGCGGCCCGGCTCAGCGGGAAGCCGTTGCTTTGGTAATACTCGGTGATGCGCGCAGCCAGTGCTTCGAGCTGCGGCAGGGTCATGCTCGTGCCCTCAGCCCCGGACACCAGCGCATGCAGAGTGTCGGTGGAAAATGCGGTGTTACCGACAATGCGGATGGCGTCGACCCGGAATGGCGCCGATGCCGACAAGCCGCTCTGAGCTACGGGTGCGACCTGAACAGTTGGCGCGTTCGTGGGCGCCGCCGGCTGCAGCGCCGGTTGCACCTGCTGCAGAATCGCCCCTGAATTAGGCACACCCTGCTGCGCCTGTGCATGCACATGCAGTGACGCCAGCGCGAGCGCGGCGACGAGAGGTTTCAACATCAAATATCGTATGGAAGCAGATTTCATGCGTGTCTTCATTCAGTGGTGACAAAAGCCAGGGGCGGCATCAGCATGCCCCCGTTCTGGATCTGGAGGCGCGGCGCACCGACGCCGCCCCCCACCGTCGTGATGATCGATGGCGCGGGCGCATTCCGGTCGGTCTGCGCCGCGGGCGCTGCCTTGCTGTCATCCGACGACACCTGCAGCGTGGACGACAGGCGGAGCGTGCCGGCTTGGGCGCTCGCTTGCGGCGGCAAGACGATCGACTGTACCTGCGCCAGAATGTTGCGCACCTGCTCCGGTGCCTGCGCTTCTGGCGTGACCGGCGTGACCGGCGTGACCGGCGTGACTGGCGTAACCGGCGTGACCGGCGGCTCAGCCTGCACTGGCGGCAGCACCGGCGCTGCGGTAATGCTGGCCAGGCTTGTGGTCTGGTCGGTGACGATTGCGTAGTTGCCGACGTCAGCACCGCCATAGGTATTGGTCAACCGGACGATCTTGCCGGCACCCGCGCCGGCATCGTTGAAAGTGCCGAGCGAAGCGACGGTGAGCTGATCCGTGCCGAACAGCCCTTCGAACATCACATTCCTGGTATCGGCAGTGGCACTGGTCGTGCCGTCAAATACTTTGTCGCGCACCACGATGCCCGAAACGTTGACACTGGCCTTGGCGATGTCCGCGCGCAGGCTGTCGAGGCCAACAATGTTGTAATTGCCGGCATCGGCCCCTGAAAGCGTGTATCCGGACAGCGTCACCCGCTTCGCGCTGCCCACATTCTTGTCGGCGAAGGCAGCGATGCCAACGCCGCCGAGCGTCACGATGTCTGCGCCGATCGGGTTGACGATGGCGGTCCCCGACAGCGTTGCCGTCGTTGTGCCGTCATAGCTGCGGTTGCGCGCCGATACCCCGGATAACACCAGGTCGGCTTTGCCGATGGTGGCGCTCAGGCCGCCTGATGGCAGAATCGTGTAGTTGCCCGCATCGGTCCCTGACAGGCTGAAGCCGCTGATGATGACCGCCTTGCCGCTACCGGCATTCTTGTCTGCGAAGACGGCCGCGCCGTTGCCGCTGACCCCGACCAGATCGGTGCCGATGCCGCGCACGCTCGCGCTACCACCCAGCGTCGCCGTCGTCGTGCCGTCATACACTTTGTCGGCCACGCGCAGGCCTGATAATGCCAGGCCGGCCTTGTCGATGGTGGCGCTCAAGCCGCTCGGCTGCACCAGCGTGTAGTTGTCGGCATCCGCGCCACCGAGCGTGTACCCGCTGACAGAGACCGCCTTGCCGGTGCCCGCGTTCTTGTCAGCAAAGCTGCCGCTGCCGCTGTTGCTGACTGCGACCACGTCGCCACCGAATGCGGCCACGGTCGCGTTGCCGGACAGGGTCGCGGCGGTCGTCCCATCATAGGTCTTGTCATTGGCGGTAACGCCGGTCATGGTCAGACTGGCCTTGCCGATGTTGGCGTTCAGACCGGTTGGCTGCGTCATGTTGTAGTTGCCGGCATCGGCCCCCTGCAGCGTATAGCCGCTGACCGTCACCGCCCTGCCCGCCCCGGCGTTCTTGTTCACGAAGCTGGCTGTTGCTGCGCCAGACAGGGTCACGGCATCGCCGCCGAGTGGCGTCACTGTTGCCGTACCGGACAGCGTCGCAGCCGTGGTGCCATCGTAGATCTTGTCGTTCGCGAACACGCCGGCGACGGTGAGATTGGCCTTGGCGATGGTGGCGCTCAGACCGCCCACCTGGAGCAGGCTGTAGTTGCCCGCGTCCGCGCCGGAAAGCACGAAGCCGCTGACGTTCGCGGCCTTGTTACTGCCGGCGTTCTTGTCAGCGAAGACCGCGCTGCCGCTGCCCGACAGCGACACGTCATCGGCGCCGAATGGCGTCACGCTCGCAGTGCCGGACAGGGTCGCGACGGTGGTGCCGTCGTAGACCTTGTCGCTGACCGACAGGCCGCTCAGTTGCAGGCTGGCTTTGTCGATGCTGGCCGTGAGGCCGCTCGGTTGCAGGAGGTTGTAGTTGGCTGCGTCGGCGCCGTCCAGGGTGTAGCCGAAGACGTTCACCAGCTTGCCGTTTCCGGCGTTCTTGTCGGTGAAACTGGCCGTCCCGGTGCCGCCGACCGAAACCATGTCGCTGCCGAATGCGGCCACGGTACCAGTCCCGGAGAGCGACGCTGCGGTCGTGCCGTCATACGTCTTGTTGTTGGCAGTGAAACCGCTCACGGCGAGAGTGGCCTTGCCGATGTCGGCGTTCAGGCCGGTCGGCTGCGCAATGTTGTAGTTGCCGGCATCGGCGCCCTGCAGCGTATAGCCGCTGACCGTCACCCCCCTGCCTGCGCCGGCGTTCTTGTTGACGAAGCTGGCCGTCGCGCTACCCGCCAGGGTCACTGCATCGGCACCGAACGGCGTGACGGTGGCAGTGCCTGACAGCGTCGCAGCCGTGGTGCCGTCGTAGGTCTTGTTGTTCGCGAACACGCCGGCGATGGCGAGATCGGCCTTGCTGATCGTGGCCGTGAGGCTGCCTGCTTGCAGCAGGTTGTAGTTGCCCGCGTCTACGCCGCCAAGAAAGAATCCGCTGACATTCGCTGCTTTGTTGCTGCCGGCGTTCTTGTCAACGAAGGCTGCGCTGCCGCTGCCTGTCACCGAAACGTCATCGGCGCCGATGGGCGTCACGCTCGCAACGCCGGACAGGGTCGCGGCGGTGGTGCCGTCGTAGACCTTGTTGCTGACCGACAGACCGCTCAGCTGCAGGCTGGCCTTGTCGATCGTCGCGCTGAGGCCACTCGGCTGAACGACGTTGTAGTTGCCCGCGTCCGGCCCACTCAGGGTGTAGCCAAAGACGTTCACCAGCTTGCCGTTGCCGGCGTTCTTGTTCGCGAAGCTGGCGCTGCCGGTCCCGCTCACACTCACGGCGTCGGCGCCAAAGGCGGCCACGTTCGCACTACCCGATAGCGTCGCGGCAGTCGTGCCGTCATACGTCTTGTTGTTCGCGGTGACCCCGGTCACGGCCAGGTTGGCCTTGCCGATGCTGGCCGTCAGCCCGGTCGGCTGACGGATCGTGTAATTGGCTGCGTCAAAGCCGCTCAGTGTGTAGCCGCCGACGGTAACGGCCTTGGCGTTACCGGCATTCTTGTCGCCAAAGACCGCGCTGCCGCTGCCGCTTACCGACACGACGTCGCTGCCGAAAGCACTGACGGTCGCAGTGCCAGACAGGGTGCCTGCCGTGGTGCCGTCGTACGTCTTGTTGTTGGCAGTCACGCCCGATACGGTAATGTCGGCCCTGGTGATGGTCGCGGTTTTGTCATCCAGGCCGTTGATGGCGTACGCATTGGCGTTGGCCCCCACCAGGTCGATGCCGCTGATGCTCACTGCCTTGTTCACACCAGCATTCTTGTTCTGGAAGGTGGCCGTGGCCCGGCTGGTATCGATACTGATATCGGTGGGTGCGCCGCCCACGACCGTCAGGCCGTTGACGCTCGCCGTGGTGGTCCCGTCAAAGGTCTTGCTGCCGACGTTTGCTGCGAAGTTGATGAGCATGAACGTATTGAGCGTGCCAGGGCTTCCCAGGTTGTACGCGTTGTAATCGGTCGCAATCCACGTGCCGTTACCATCCCTTTCAGGGTTGTAGAAGATGTCGATCGTGCTGGCGCTGTCCGCATAGATATACGAGTAACCCGGATCGTCGAATCTGACGGTGCCCAGCCCTCTGCCAGCGTTATCGGTACGCAGGACGACTTTCCCGCCACCCTGCACCTCGATTACACCACCCACATCGCCAACGCCCCCTGCAGTTGTCGCATTGCGCGTGGTCACGAAACGGATATCGCGATAGGCGCTCAGCGTCAGGGTCTTCGTACTGCTCCAGTTATAAATACGGCCGCCATCGTCGAAATCGGCTACGCCTCCGATCGCATCGAGGATATTGATATCCCCGTTGGCGCCGCTGCCATTGGTGCAAGCAACACCGCTGCAGGCGGGCAGCGAGGCGGTTGTCTTGATGGTGACGTCGGTGGTATTGAGCGCTCTTGTCAGTGCAACGGAGTCGACATCGATATTGACCGAAGCACCCCACGAACTACGGTTGCCGATGGTGATGTCGGCCGGATCCAGCAGCCAGTTGCCAGTCGCGCCCCGGGCGGCCGAGGTATCGACCGTCGCGGAGTTGCTGACCTTGAGCACATGGCCCGAGGTTTCCACCTGGCCGCCGTCGCCGCCCTTGACGCCGCCACGGGCGCTGATGCTGCCATCGAACCGGGTGGTGTCGTTGGCCCAGACCGCCACTTGCCCGCCATTGCCGCGCGTGACAGCGTCTGCATGGATGGCGCTGCCGGTGGCCACAGCGGTCGTCAGCGCATTGCGTTCGGCGCCGGCGCCGAGAAAGTTGCCGCCCACCAGGGCCGTGCCGCCGCCCGCATCGCCCGACACATCGATCTTGCTGCCGGCCGCGAGCGCGACGTGATCGCCCAGCACCTTGACGGCGCCGCCCTGCTGACCCGCTACCATTCCCGAGGCGTCCAGCGTGCCGCTGCTGCTGACCGTGCTCAGCTGTCCCCCGCCAAGCACGATCGTGCCATTGACGTTGTCCACGGTGCGCGCCTGGATGATGCCTGTATTGTTGACCACGCTGGCCAGCACGGCGTCTTTTGCACCGGTGGTCAGGATCACCGCGCCGCCGTCAGCCTGGATCAGACCGCCGTTTTCCACCAGGTTGTCGAGTGTGCTTTTGTTGACCTGCATGTTGACCAGGTTATTGCCGGCGAATGACAGGGTCACGTCACTGCCCGCCCCCAGAGCGACGCTGCCGGTCCGGGCACCGATGCTGCCCTGGTTGCTGACGCGGTTGCCGATGAAGGCCACGTACCCGCCTTCGGGCGCCGTGATGTTGCCGCGATTGACGATGCTGCCGGTGCCGGCACCGCTGAAACGGCGTGCCGCGCCATCAAGCGCAGTATCGTCGATGTCAAGCGTGGAGGCGACCAGACCGCCGACATTGACCTGCGAACCGGCGCCGAACAGCACGCCGTTCGGATTGATCAGAAAAACCTGGCCGTTGGCATTGAGCTTGCCCATGAACTGGGTGCCATTGGTGTCGAAGATGCGATTGACCGCGATCGCGCTGCTCGAGGGCTGCACGATATTGACTGTCTCACTGGCGCTCGTATTGAAGCTCTGCCAGGACAACGAAAGGTTCTGGCTGGACTGGTTGATCGTCGTGGTGCTGCCGGCCTGGTGGATCGAGCCGCTGCCGGCGGTTACCTGTCCTCCGGTGGGCCCCGCTTGCGCCAGCTGCGCCGCAGCAGCCAGGGCGCTTGCCGCCAGCAGCTTGCGATTGGTCTTCTTGCCACGGCCGCGCGCCGTTTCGGCGACGACGACCCATGTCTTGTGCACGTGGCTCCAGACGAGCCGATAAATTCGATTGAGTGAGGCGTGGCGGTCCATTTGGTTCCCTGTAGGACTTTGTTTTTGACTGATAACGACGTTTTATTGTGGGTATGTCGCAAGATGATCGGCAACGCGGCGATCCAGGTCCGGCTGCCATTGCGCCGGCATGACGGTCAGTACCAGCTTCTCGATGCGGTCGATTTCCGCCAGTTGGGCCGAATTCGGGGTGCGGGCCCTGGCGGCGCGGTTCCACATGTAGATCTTGGCCAGCTCGTCCGGCGTCAGCGCACCGGTGTACGGATCGGGCGCGGCGTTCGCGTACAGGATCGCCGTCGGCAGGTAGGCCGGCGCGTAGCCTTCCATGGCCGCGTGTTCCAGCCAGAAGCGCGCCTGCGCAAGGTTCGCATCGCCGCCCTCGCCCTCGCTGAGCATGAGTCCCAGGCGAAACTGCGCTTCGTGGTTGTGGCGCTGCGCAGCCTGGTCGTACCAATAGCGTGCAAGACGCAAGTTCTGTGGCACGGCGATGCCTTCGCGATAATAGTCAGCCAGCTTCAGCATGGCAGGCGGCGAATCTGCCTGGGCTGCAGCCGTGCACAGCGCCAATCCCTGTGCGACGTCCCTGGCAACGATCTTCCCGTTGATATACAGCTCTGCCGCCTGGCACAGCGCGTAAGCGATACCGGATGCGCCGGCTTTGCGATACCACTGCACCGCAGCCGGCCCGTCGACGGCGCGGCCAATGCCGTGTGCCAGGCAATCGCCAAATAGCTGTTCAGCGGCAGGAACCTGTTTCTGCGCAGCTTTTTCGAACCAGATGCAGGCGGCAACCGGATCGGTTTTGCGCCCCCAGCCTTCTCGCTCGAACAACCCGAGAGTAAATTGGGCCAGGGGGTTGGTGCCCGCATGCGCGGCATATGCTGGATACGCGGCAGCGAAGTCACGTGCAGCCAGTGCTTTCTGACCCATTTCCAGGTCTCTGGACCAGTCCTGCATCGACGTTCGTGCCTGTACCTGTGCGGCCAGCAGCAGACCGACAAGCAGTATGGGAAGACGTACCATGGTTTCCTGAATTGAATCAACTGTGTACCATTACGCCGGCGATGCGTTCGCGCCGCCGGGCTCTGGACATTGCTCAGTCATTCGAGCTCGGGTAAATGCCGTTGACCGCAATGTAATAAGGCATCACGAGATACGGCGGCATGGTCGGAATATCTGCGTTGCTGCCAATCGGTGTGGTGTTCCCGCTGACGCTGGCGGCGCCGGCGAGTGTCGTCGACGCATTGCCGGTAATCGTCACCGGTGCGGTCACACCCTGGCCAACGGTCAGCGACAGCGTGCCGCCGATGGTGCCCGCATTCAGGGTCACGTCGGGTGCATTCGCGGTGTATGAACCAGCGGTGGGACTCGTGGGTTTGCCCAGGTAGTTGTTGGCCGGCGTGGTCAAACCGCCGGAGCCCGACGTTGCCTTCACGGTCAGACCGCTGGGTGCACCCGAAATCACCAGACCCGACAGATTCGCGGTCGCACTCAGGCCCGTCAAGGTCGTCTGGGCGGTCAGGCCAGACAGGTTGACCGGCGCGTTGAACGCCATGGCATGCATGGGCAGCTGTGCAACGGTCAGCTTGATCGAGGCGTTGCCACCCGTTGCGCCCATCGCGCCGCCTGCCGTGTTTCGCGGGTCATAGCCAACGATGACCCTGCCGCGCAGATCGGGCAGGTTGAAGTTGGTGCTGCCATTTCCACCGAAGGTCACGCCAATCAGAGAATACAGCGCTGTGGCTTGGTTAATCTGCATGGTTTGTCCCATGGCCAGCAGATATGTTGATCCAATGCCCTGGAACCGGGTCGGCGATACTGCCATCACACAAACACTGCCGGTATAAGGTTCAAACGCACACGCGTAACTTGGCACGCTGAACCCGGCCATTCCGATACCCGATATCAATGCAACAATGCACAAGCCTTTTTTAGATTTGAACGTCATTTTTCAACTTTCTGAGTTGGCGAAAGAATCACGAGATATGGCATGGCACCTGACGGCGGCATACTCGATAAACCGATAAAAATCGATCTCCATATGCTCCGGCGGCTCATCGTATGGTAATCAAGAATTACTCTATTGGTCTACAGAAACTTTGGATTCGTAGATCAGGCTGTTGCTTTCAGGTCATTCAGTGCCACCGACATGCGTATTAATTTCGCAACGAGCGTTGATTGTTTTTTAATGCCGCTTAGCCTGGATAACAAAAGAAAAACGTTGCGGTCTTACGACGAAGAACGATACCAAAAGAAGCCATGAAATCAACCCACTATTCCGCAACTTGTCGAGTTTCGAAGGCAGCAAGCGATAATGCATGCGCACATTCATGGCTTGCATGTTGGTCGTCAAATTCTGACAAGCGGCCAGCCGCTAAAACTTCGCCCTGCTATCAATGAGTTTTATCGTGACCGCACGCGCTGACAGCGTGCGGAGGTCGGACTCCCCTCGATGTTGATTTTGCAAAGGCCTGAGCAAACCGTCGTGAATTGAACGATAGCATCATCATTATGTAGCAGTGTCAGATCAGTGCCTCGGTCGGTATGCTTGATCTCGATCAGATAACTTGACTAGTGGTCTGTCCGCCAGCGCAAGATTCACTGCATTGCATCGAATGATCCTGATGACCCGTCGATTCATAAGATTGTTTGCTGACCGAAAATTAATGCTTGCATCATATGCCCGCTGCTGGCAAAAACCTTTCTCTGCAGATCGACCCTCCTTCTTGCAGGCCTGTATCTTGATAGGTGGTGTTTTCGTAGTCCGTGCCTTCGATATTTCTTATTGATGCTATTTTCTAGTTGGTTAGTTACATTTATGTAGATGCTAATGTGAATGCGGGAATCTCCGTTCATCTGCGTATCGCTTGTTGACTGAGCATCGCAAAACCGCCCGTCTACAACATCAGCTGCGGCTCGCGTATTGCACGACAACCGCCAGCCGTGCCAAAACATCACGGCTGCTATCCACTACTGCGGCCATGCCTGTACGGCATGCGCATCTGAATCGATCTGGTTCCTGCTTCCTGCTCTGCTCGTCAATTCATTTGACGATCGCCCTCGCGGGTCGCCTGGCGGTCACCTGCTCGCCAACGCCGGTCTGCGCAATGTTGCGGACAAGGACCTGCCCCCAGGCGCGCACGGCACAAGACAGCGATTTGCACCCAATCGTTGACTGCGTAACAATGGAAAGACACTTACTGAACACACAAAGGCACACCATGAACATCAACGTCCAGAATACCGTCCCGGCCACAACCCGCATCACGCTGGTTGGCGAAATGCACGATGGCACCTTTGCAGCAGCAGTCATGGCCGAAACCGCCGTTCCGTACACGCCGTACTGGGATAACCTGCTCGAACAGCGGATCGTTTATATCCAGCCGGATGCCGAGCAGCTTGGGGCGATCATCACGGCATTGAACGAACGTCGTCTGACACTCGACGAGTTGCAGAATTACGGCAGCGCAGAGGGCGGCACGTCGTCGATTCCCGTCTGAACCATTGGCAGTGGCCTGAGTGAGCGACAGCGCCTGCCCTTCTGATTGTCACCGCCACGGTCCGACCAAGGCTGACCGCCCCTCTGTCAGCCTGGTTGATCAGCGTTGCCTGTTCCGAAGTTGTGCGTTGTCGAATAACAGGCAATCCGTCGTCGATCAGTTGGTTAGTTACATTTTACGCGAAAGGCTTCTTTGCCTTTCATGGTTAATGAATGCCCCTGTCACCTCCCGAACGCAGTATTTCGTCGTGCCGCTCGTGGTCGGTCTTGTGAAGGTAGGCTGCCGTCGTTGCGATATTTGCGTGCCCTGCCGTGTCCTGAAGCGTTTTGAGCTGCACGCCGCTATTGGCGTGGTTCGTCAGCATGCTGTGGCGCAGCCAGTGTGGCGATGCCTGGCGCAGTGTCGATGCGCTGTCACCGTCCCCTGTGGCAGCCGCCTCGTCTGCCGCAAGCTGGAAGATCGCCTTGAGCGCTTCTGAGGCAGCTTCGTCAGTGATGCCCACGCACTCCTTCGTACGGCTGGATAGCACCAACGGCATGCGATCGCCCCGGCTCGTCTGGTCGAGCAGACCGAACGCGCGGCGGTAGTCGCGGTAGGCGCTGACCGTGGCTGGCGGCGCCGGCAAGCGGCGTGGCTTGTTCCCCTTGCCCAGCACATCGAGCCACCAGCGCCCATCGCCCTCGGTATAGACTGCGCCCATCGTCGCGCTGACGATTTCATTCAGGCGCGCGCCGGTCTGCGCGAATGCGATCAGCAGGAAGCGGTCGCGGGCACGCTGGCGCGCCGTTGCTTCGGTGTCGCCAGGGCGTGCTTCAGCCGCAGCCAATGCATAGGCAATCGCAGCCGGACTCAGGTAACGTGTGATGCGGCTTGCATGCGCGGCGCGGACATTGCGCACCAGTCGCGCAGGGTTGCGGCGCAGGTACCCGGTCTGCTCGGCGAACGTCAGCACGCCCTTGACCGCAATCATCGCCTGGCGCCGGCTGGTATCGGACAGTGGCCCGCTGAACGGCCGGTAACGGGGGTCGTGTCGCGGCCACTTGGTGGTGCTGATCCACGCCGGCGGTGGCTGGCGAATGAATTCCTTGTAGAGGTTCAGGTCGCCAACGTTCAGTTGCTGGAATGTCTTGCCCGCTTCTTCGCGGCACCACGTCATGAAACGATACAACTCCTTTTGCAGATTCGCGACCGACTTGGGACTGAGCTCGCCATGCGAGATATATTCGCGCGCGAGTTCGGCATCGCTCGTGGCCGACGTTACCGGCTCGTCGTATATGCTGGAGAACCCGCCCGCACCTGGTCGGCTTGCGGCAGCGCGATCAGGATCGGCCGGCGGCAGAGGATCAAGGTCGATTGGCAGAAATACGGGCATGGCTGCTGAACGAAGATAACTGTATGGATATACAGTATAACATCGTGCAAGCCTGCTTTGTAAGGGTTGATACCGCGATTCTTCGCAAGATTGCCTGCGACGGGCGCTTCCGTCCTACAGCGCCATGCCCTGCGCGCCGATACGTGCGCGCCCTGCCCCGCAGCACAATGGCGTATCCATTTCACCTAAAGGACCATCATGACCAACAACGCATCCACATCGACGAACACCACCGAAGACGCAGGCGCAGTCGGGCTTGGCGGTCAGACCAGCGGCCAGCAGGGCGCGACACCCACCCACGAATCGCAGACGGAAACCGGTGGCAATGGCGGACCGGGCCTGACCCGTAACCAGTCCGGCCCGTATGTGAATGCACCGGATGGCGCCCAGCGCAATGACCCGCCCCTGACTGATGGCAGCGCTGCGCCGCAGCCGGAAGCGCCAAGCACCGTGCCGCTCGATACCGCGGCAACGCATGTCAATCCCGGCGCGCAGGACACACGCCCAGGTCAGGCTGGCCCGAAGGTCACGGGGATGGGCACGCCCGAAACGGGCGGCAATCAGACGGCGGGCGATCTGCCACCGTTTACGCGCTGATCGTTTGTTCCGCTAACGCGTCTATAGTTGCCTGGCCAGCCGTCTGCACTGGCCAGGCTGTATCAGGATCACTGTCACGTTGAGCTTCCTGCCGTGACGGCGTCAGCAGCGGTGGCCCGGCCTGCCGCCTGCATCGCTGTCAGTTCGCGCTGCGCCAATCGGCGCCACCAGATCCACGACACCATCGCATTGATCCAGAAGCACAGGTAGAGGCACGCCGTCAGGTACAAGCCGCGGCTGAAGTATAGAGGGACCGCAATCGTGTTCACCAGAAGCCACACGGGCCAGCTCTCGATGCGCCGTCCCATCATCAGCAATTGCGCGATGACAGAAAAGACGAGCACGGCCGAGTCGGTGAACGGCGCGTAGGCATTGGTATGGAAGTGAAGTGCCGCGCCGTAGGCGCCGGTAGCAACAAGGCCTGCAGCCGTCATCCAGGCCATGGTCCGCCAGCCCGCATGGGTAATTGGCAGCGGTGCGCCGCCGTTGCCGTGCAACCAGCGCCACCAGCCCACGACACCCGTCACGACAAAGAACGCCTGCAGCACGACGTCGGCATACAGTTGCGTTTGCAGGAACAGCATGCCGAACAGCGTGCAGCCAATAATGCCGGTCCACCACGTATGGACGTTGTTGCGACCGGCAAGAAGGATGGCTGCGGCCGTGAACACATTCGCAGCAAGTTCAAGAGGAGATGTCATCGGGTGCGGCGGGCCCAGGCTGGGAACATAAAACGCTTCCTGTGAATGAGAGCGGCTACTCTACGCCACTCCCATGCACTGCCGCAAATTTTTAAAGAAGGATGCTTACAGCTTGATCGTGCCGTGTTCCGAATCCAGATCCGGCTGCTTGCCGGTCACAGCTGCCTTGGCGACCGCAAACAGACGCACCATCTTGCTGTCGTTCGAATCCCAGTACTCGGCTGCGTGCGGGACAACGCGCACGAGCACGGCGTGCTGGTCTTCCGGGCCGGCCGGGAACCAGGCCTGGACCATCGGGTTCCACATGCTGCGAATCTTGTCGCGATCGACGATCCGCTCGGCGGTACCGCTGACCGACACATAGGTGCTGTCATCGATGTCCGAGAAACTGATATTCACTTCCGGCTGATGGGCGATGCTGTCCCACAGCGAAGTGGCCGAATGCACGAAGAACCAGATGCCGCCGTCGGCATCGACGTCCTGCTTGGTCATCGGCTGGCTGGCCAGGTGGTCGTGCTCGTCACGGAACGTGAACATGGCAAAGCGCAGGGAACCGATACGGTCTTCGAGGGCTGCTACGTGGGTGCGGTCTGCGGTCATGGTAAATCCTTGATTGGGTGAGTAATACCTCATCCTAGCGTGCCCGACGCCGCCGTTCGGTGCGCAGGCGTACATTTGCGGCCCGCAATTGCTGACTTCGGCCTGGTCAGGCTGTCCCGCAGCCGGTGGCAAATCGCTTATAGTATTGCCTCTGTAAACAGTTCAACCATCCCATGAAATTCGACGTCGCGATCGTCGGCAGCGGCCTGGCCGGCCTGTCGGTAGCCCTGCACCTGGCCCAGACCCGCAAGGTTGCCATCATCTCCAAGCGCACCCTGCTCGACGGCGCCAGCGCTTGGGCTCAGGGCGGCATCGCGGCCGTGCTCGATTCGGGCGACAGCCACGAGCAGCATGTGGCCGATACCCTCGTTGCGGGCGCGGGCCTGTGCGACGAAACCGCCACCCGTTACATCGTCGAACACGGGCGCGAAGCGATCGAATGGCTGATCGATCAGGGCGTGCCATTCACACGTGACGCCAGCGCTGAAATGGGCTTTCACCTGACGCGCGAAGGCGGTCATGGCCAGCGCCGGATCATCCATGCGGCCGACGCCACCGGCTACGCCGTGCAAGTCACGCTGGAACAGAAGGTACGCGCCCACCCGAATATTTCGCTGTTCGAGCACCATGTCGCGATCGACGTCATCACGTCCGACAAGCTGCGGCCCAAGGTGGCGCATGGCAGCCAGCCGCGCTGCTACGGCTTGCACGTGCAGGATGTGAACAGTGGCGACGTACTCACCTTCGAGGCGCAGCACACGGTGCTGGCCACGGGCGGCGCGGGCAAGGTGTATCTGTACACGACCAACCCGGATACCGCCACCGGCGATGGCATCGCGATGGCCTGGCGCGCCGGTTGCCGGGTGTCGAACATGGAGTTCATCCAGTTCCACCCCACCTGCCTGTACCACCCGTATGCGAAGTCGTTCCTGATCACCGAAGCGATCCGCGGCGAAGGCGGCCTGCTCAAGCTGCCGCCGGAAGCAGGCGCACAGGCCGGCGAGCGCTTCATGCCGGCGCACGATGCGCGTGGCGAACTGGCGCCACGTGACGTCGTGGCGCGCGCGATCGACTTCGAGATGAAAAAACGGGGCCTGGATTACGTCAACCTCGACATCAGCCACCAGCCACCCGAATTTTTGATGGAGCACTTCCCAACGATCTATGCGCGCTGCCTCGAGCTGGGCATCGACATCACGCAGCAGCCCATCCCCGTCGTGCCGGCCGTGCACTTTACCTGCGGTGGCGTGGTCACCGATCTGGCCGGCCGCACCGATATTCCCGGCCTGTACGCGGTGGGCGAAGTCGCCTGCACGGGCCTGCATGGCGCCAACCGGCTGGCCAGCAATTCGCTGCTCGAATGCGTCGTCGTCGGCCGTGCCTGCGCGCAGCAGATCGCCGCGAGTCCGGCGATTGCCAACCCGGCGTTGCCGGACTGGGACGCCAGCCGCGTGACAAACGCCGACGAAGAAGTGGTGATCGCCCATAACTGGGACGAGCTGCGCCGCTTCATGTGGAATTACGTCGGCATCGTGCGCACGACCAAGCGCCTCGAACGCGCGCTGCACCGGATCAAGCTGCTCAAGGAAGAGATCGACGAGTACTACCGCAACTTCCGCATCACGCCCGACCTGCTCGAGCTGCGCAACCTGGTCGAAGTAGCGCATCTGATCGTGAAAAGTGCCATGTCGCGCCACGAAAGCCGCGGTCTGCACTATTCGCGCGATTTCCCGGACACCCTGCCCAAGGCACTCCCGAGCGTGCTCACGCCGCGCCGGCGTTAGCATGGAACGGCAGCGGCTTTCGCTCACCACCGTCCTGCTGCTGAGCATCCCGCCCGTACTCTGGGCGGGCAATGCCATCATCGGCCGCCTCGTGCGCGACGCCATGCCGCCGATGACGCTCAACCTGCTGCGCTGGTCGATCGCCCTCGTGATCCTGCTCTTTCTCGGCCGCGCCGCACTGCGTCCCGGCAGCGGCGTGCTGCGCAACTGGCGCCGCTATGCCCTGCTCGGGCTGCTGGGTATCGGCCTCTACAACTCGATGCAGTACCTGGCGCTGACGACCTCGTCGCCGCTGAACGTGACACTCGTTGCGTCCGGCGTGCCGGTGTGGATGCTGCTGGTTGGCCGGCTGTTCTATAACGTGCCGGTCAAGGGCCGCCAGATCGGCGGCGCCGTGCTGTCGATTGCCGGCGTGCTGGTCGTCATGTGCCGGGGCAGCCTTGCGGAGCTGGCCGCGCTGCGCCTGGTAGCGGGCGACCTGATCATGATTGTGGCCACCATCGTCTGGTCGTTCTACAGCTGGTCGCTGCTGCAGAAGAACGATGTGCCGGCCCTGCGTGCGGACTGGGCCGCCTTCCTGCTGGCCCAGGTCGCGTATGGCGTGATGTGGTCGGCCGCGCTGGCCGGCGGCGAGTGGGCGCTGGGCACGCCCCAGATCGTCTGGAGCTGGCCCCTTGCCGCCGCCCTGCTGTACCTGGCGATCGGGCCGGCGATCATCGCCATGCGCTGTTGGGGCGCGGGCGTCCAGCGCGCCGGGCCCGGGATCAGTGCCTTCTTCATCAATCTGACGCCGCTGTTTACCGCGCTGTTGTCAGCCGCCTTCCTGGGCGAACTGCCGCAGTTGTACCACGTCGCCGCGTTCGGCCTGATCGTCGGCGGGATCGTCGTGTCGGCGCGGTAAATGCCGGCCGGTGGTACGATTCCACGCATGAACGACGAACTCGGCCAACAACCTCACGAACGCCACGCGGCCACCCAGCTGGCGGCGTTTCTCGAACAATATCCCCGTGCGCTGGTGCTCACCGGCGCCGGCCTGTCAACGGCATCCGGCATTCCCGATTACCGCGACCGGGATGGCGTGCGGCGCGGCAGGGTCCCGATCCAGGGACCCGAATTCCGGCGCGACCCGGCGGTCCAGCGCCGCTACTGGGCGCGCAGCATGGTGGGCTGGCGGATGATGTCCGGTGCATCTCCGAACGCAGGCCACCGCGCATTGGCCGCGCTTGGTGCGGACAACCGGATCGGCTCGATCCTCACGCAAAACGTCGATGGCCTGCACACGCAGGCGGGCAGTCGCGATGTGCTGGAGTTGCATGGCAATATCCACCACGTGACGTGCCTCGGCTGCGGGGCGAACTTCACTCGCGCTGCGCTTCAGGTGCAGCTGGAAGCGGACAATCCGGGCCTGCGCCAGGTGCTCGCCCAGCCGCTGCCCGATGGCGACGCCGAGATCGATCCGGATGCCATAACGGGATTCACGGCGCCCGCGTGCGTGCACTGTGGCGGCATGCTGATGCCCGATGTCGTGTTCTTTGGCGACAATGTGCCGGCGGCGCGCACGGCAGCCGCGCTGGCGCGGATGGAAGCGGCCGACGCACTGCTCGTGGTCGGCTCGTCGCTGATGGTGTATTCGGGGTTTCGCTTCTGTCGGCTGGCCGACGCGGCGGGCAAACCGATTGCGGCGCTGAACCTGGGGCGCACCCGGGCCGACGATATGCTGACGCTGAAGATTGAAGCGTCCGCTGAGCGGGTCTTGCCGATCGTGACGGGCTTACTTGGCGCGTAGCGTGGACGGAGAATCCGTCCACGCTACGGCTTAATTATTGCTGAATTTGATCACCAAACCGGTGATCAACGCCGCCGCCATCGCAATCGACAGCACGCCATGCAAAACCGGCGAACCAATCGACGCATCCGACGCTGCAGCATCGCGTTGCATCGCCATTGCCCGGCTCAGCACGACCGGACGCAGGAAGCCGCGAATACCAACCAGCAGCATGCCGATGCCGAAGAACAGCTCGCCCCTCATATTGTAGAGAATCCCGTCCATCAACTGGGGCACACCCAGCAGCAGGCCGAAGCCGAGCCAGAACAGGCGGAACACGAGCGAGCGTTTCAGTTTGGTGGTGATTGACATGGTGTGGTCTGAGAGTTGAGCGGTGCGATCAGACGATGCGCAGCGAGTAATCGGTGGCGTGCACGTCCTTGGTCAGGCTACCGATGGAAATGCGGTCCACGCCCGTTTCGGCAATCGCGCGCACGGTGTCCAGATGGATGCCGCCCGAGGCTTCCAGCAGCGCGCGGCCGTCATTGACCTGCACCGCCTCGCGCATCATGGCCAGGTTAAAGTTATCGAGCAATACCGACTTGACGCCGGCCGCCAGCGCTTCTTCGAGCTGGGCGATAGTTTCGACTTCGATCTGCACCGGCACGCCGGCGCTCAGACTGGCGGCCGCCGTCAGCGCGGGCGTGACGCCCCCGGCGGCGGCAATGTGATTTTCCTTGATCAGGATGCCGTCATACAGCGCCATGCGCTGGTTCTTGCCGCCACCGACCCGCACCGCGTACTTCTGCGCCTGGCGCAGGCCCGGCAACGTCTTGCGGGTATCGAGGATCGCCGCGTTCGTGCCGGCGATAACGTCGACGTAGCGCCGGGTGGCAGTGGCCACGCCGGACAGCAGCTGTAGAAAGTTGAGCGCGGCGCGCTCGGCCGTGAGCAGCGCACGCGGGTTCGCCGTGATCGTGCAGACGGTGCTGTTGGCCGGCATCAGGTCACCTTCGGCAAACTGCCATGCGATGTCCGTGTCCTGGTCGACCGCGAGCATGACGCCCTCGAACCACGGCGCGCCGCACAACACGGCCGCTTCGCGCACGATCACGCGCGCCGTAACGCGGGTATCGTCGGGCACGAGTTTGCCGGTCAGGTCGCCGCTGCCGATGTCTTCCAGCAGCGCGGCCAGGATATTTTGTTCGAACGCCGCCTGCAGCTTGTCGTCAAACTGGGCGTGGGGATTGTGCAGACTGGTCATGCGGGGCCGACTCCGGAAAACATGGGGGCATTCTGTTCGAGCGCGCCGGTTGGCAGCGCCTTGGCGCGTTTGGCCGCAGCAAAATCGAGCATGCGGTCGATGGCGCGTTTGGCTTGCAGGCCGACGGCAGGATCGACATGTACTTCGTTGCCGCCCGCTTCGAGCACCTCGGCCAGATTGCGCAGGCCGTTCATCGCCATCCACGGGCAATGCGCGCAACTCTTGCAGGTCGCGCTGTTGCCGGCGGTTGGCGCCTCGATGAAGGTCTTGCCGGGCGCGGCCATCTTCATCTTGTGCAGGATGCCATTATCGGTGGCGACGATGAAATGGGTGGCGTCCAGCGTCTGCGCGGCATTGATCAGCTGCGTGGTCGAGCCGACCACGTCGGCCTGCGCCACGACGTTCGCCGGCGACTCGGGGTGCACGAGCACCTTGGCCAGCGGGTACTCGGCCTTGAGCAGGTCGAGCTCGATGCCCTTGAATTCGTCGTGCACGAGGCACGAGCCCTGCCACAGCAGCATGTCGGCGCCGGTCTTGGTCTGGATGTACGAGCCCAGGTGGCGGTCGGGCGCCCACAGGATTTTCTTGCCCTGCGCGTGCAGCTCGGCCACGATATCCAGGCCGATGGACGACGTCACCATCCAGTCGGCGCGCGCTTTGACGGCGGCGCTGGTGTTGGCGTAGACGACAACGGTGCGGTCGGGATGCTGGTCGCAGAACGCCGCGAATTCGTCGGCCGGGCAGCCCAGATCGAGCGAACAGGTCGCGTCGAGATCGGGCATCAGGATGGTTTTTTCGGGGCTGAGGATCTTGGCCGTCTCGCCCATGAAGCGTACGCCGGCGACAACAAGGGTCTGCGCAGCATGGTCACGGCCGAAGCGCGCCATTTCGAGCGAGTCGGATACGCAGCCGCCCGTTTCTTCGGCCAGGTCCTGCAGGTCGGCGTCCACGTAATAATGGGCGACAAGGACTGCGCCTTTTTCTTTCAGCAGGCGCCGGATCTTGTCCTTGAGCGCGTTGCGTTCGGCCAGTTCGGGCGCGCTGGGGATGCGTGCCCAGGCCTCGGCGGTGCAGGCCAGACCGGCCTGGGGCCGGTCGTATTCGTAGGTCTTGATCGGTACGGTGTCCATACTCTTCTCGGTCTCATTGGCAGGAGACGCGCCGGACGCGCGCCCCTGCCAGTTCCTGCATTACGCGTCGATGCCCTGGCTCGCCAGGTATTCCTCGTAGTTACCGCGGAAGTCGACGATCTCGTTTTCACGGATTTCCAGCACGCGCGTGGCCAGCGACGACACGAACTCGCGGTCGTGCGAGACAAAGATCAGGGTGCCGGCATACTTGTCCAGCGCGATGTTCAGCGACTCGATCGACTCCATGTCCATGTGGTTGGTTGGCTCGTCAAGCAGCAGCACATTGTGACGGCCCAGCATCAGCTTGCCGTACATCATGCGGCCCTTCTCACCACCGGACAGCACGTTGACCGACTTCTTGACTTCGTCACCGCCAAACAGCAGGCGACCCAGGATCGAGCGCACGGCCTGATCGTCGTCACCTTCTTGCGTCCACTGGCCCATCCAGTCGGTCAGGTTGTCGCCCACCGCGAATTCTTCGGTCGGATCCTGCGGCATGTAGCCGGGATTCGCGTTCTCGGCCCACTTGACGCGGCCGCCATCCGGTTGCAGACCGCACAGCTGGCCACCAATCGTGCGCAGCAGCGTGGTCTTGCCGGCGCCGTTGGCGCCGATGATCGCGATGCGCTCGCCGGCCTCGACCATGATCGAGAAATTCTTGAACAGCTGGCGGTCGTAAGCTTTCGAGATGTTCTCGGCTTCCACCGCCAGGCGGTGCAGCTTTTTCTCGCCTTCGAAGCGCACGAACGGATAGGCGCGCGAGGATGGCTTGAACTCTTCGATCTTGATCTTGTCGATCTGTTTGGCGCGGGACGTGGCCTGGCGCGCCTTGGACTTGTTGGCCGAGAAGCGGCGCACGAAGTCCTGCAGTTCCGCGACCTTTTCCTTGGCCTTGGCATTGTTCGACAGTTGCTGGTTGCGTGCCTGGGTCGAAGCCAGCATGTATTCGTCGTAGTTACCCGGATACACCTTCAGCGTGCCGTAGTCCATGTCGGCCACGTGCGTGCAAACCTGGTTCAGGAAGTGGCGATCGTGGGAAATGATGATCATCGTGGAGTTACGCTCGTTGAGCATGTCTTCCAGCCAGCGGATAGTGTTGATGTCCAGGTTGTTGGTCGGCTCGTCGAGCAGCAGGATGTCCGGATTCGAGAACAGCGCCTGCGCCAGCAGCACGCGCAGCTTCCAGCCCGGCGCCACGGCGCTCATCGGACCCTGGTGCAGCTCGGTGCCGATGCCCAGGCCCAGCAGCAGTTCGCCGGCGCGCGCT